>Ga0172380_10001846_pt1 | contig 35533 bp, 33 predicted proteins | sample Leawe162metaG_FD_119747 | JGI IMG/M metagenome (GOLD analysis project Ga0172380, IMG submission 119747) | Leachate microbial communities from a municipal landfill in Southern Ontario, Canada - Leachate well 162 metaG | ecosystem: Engineered > Solid waste > Landfill > Unclassified | place...
CGGCGCTCCAGGTCTTGCCGGCAGCTTCCATGCCGTCGCGCTTGACCGTCGCCAGCACGCCGGCAGCCTGGTCGCCGCCCATCACCGAGATGCGCGCGTTTGGCCACATCCACAGGAAGCGCGGCGAATAGGCGCGGCCGCACATGCCGTAGTTGCCGGCGCCGAAGGAGCCGCCGATGATCACCGTAAACTTCGGCACCTTCGCCGTCGCCACCGCCGTCACCATCTTCGCGCCGTCGCGCGCGATGCCGCCGTTCTCGTACTTGCGGCCGACCATGAAGCCGGTGATGTTCTGCAGGAAGACGAGCGGGATGCCGCGCTGCGCGCACAGCTCGATGAAGTGCGCGCCCTTGAGCGCGCTCTCCGAAAAGAGGATGCCGTTGTTGGCGACGATGCCGACCGGGTAGCCCCAGATGCGCGCGAAGCCGCAGACCAGCGTCGTGCCGTAGCGCGACTTGAATTCGTCGAAGTCGGAACCGTCGACGATACGGGCGATGATCTCGCGCACGTCGAAGGGCTTCTTGGTGTCAGTCGGGATGACGCCGTACAGCTCTTCGGTCGGATAGAGCGGCTCGACCGGCTGCTGCAGCGTGACCGGCGGATTCTTCTGCCAGTTGAGGTCGCGCACAATGCGCCGGGCGATGGCCAGTGCGTGCTGGTCGTTCTCGGCGAGGTGATCGGCGACACCGGAGATGCGCGTATGCACATCAGCACCGCCAAGGTCTTCTGCCGTCACCACTTCGCCGGTCGCCGCCTTCACCAGCGGCGGGCCGCCAAGGAAGATGGTGCCCTGATCCTTGACGATGATCGACTCGTCGCACATCGCCGGCACGTAGGCGCCGCCGGCGGTGCAGGAACCCATCACCACCGCGATCTGCGGGATGCCCTTTGCAGAGAGATTCGCCTGGTTGAAGAAGATGCGGCCGAAGTGTTCCTTGTCCGGGAAGACCTCGTCCTGCATCGGCAGGAAGGCGCCGCCCGAGTCGACCAGGTAGATGCACGGCAGCCGGTTCTCGAGTGCGATCTCCTGCGCGCGCAGGTGCTTCTTCACCGTCAACGGGTAGTAGGTGCCACCCTTCACCGTCGCGTCGTTGGCAACGACCATGCACTCGACGCCATTCACGCGGCCGATGCCGGCGATCACCGACGCCGCCGGCACATCGCCGCCGTACATGCCGTGCGCGGCGAGCTGCGAGATTTCGAGGAAGGGCGTGCCCGGATCGAGCAGGCCGGCAACACGCTCGCGCGGCAGCAGCTTTCCGCGTGCGAGGTGCTTCTGCCGGGCGGCTTCCGGGCCACCGAGGGCGATCTTGTCTACGGTGGCATGCAGGTCGTCGACCACTGTCTGCATGGCAGCAACGTTGGCCTGGAAATCGGCCGAACGTGCGTTGAGTTGGGTTTTCAGTATTGTCATGTCTCCTCTTCTTTCTTCTTGGGCAGCCGGCTTACAGCTGCTTCAGTTCCCTGATCCATTTTTCCAGCTTGACCGGCTGGTGCCCGGCCATCGCCATCAGCACGGCTTCCGGCGTCTCGGCGTCCTGCAGCAGGCCACGGTGTTCGGTCCGCATGAAGCCCTCGTCGACCGCGCGATCGCACAGCTCGATCAGCGGCCCGAAATAATTGGCAACGTTAACCAGGCCAACCGGCTTTTCGTGAAAACCGAGCTGACCCCAGGTCAGCATTTCGCACAGTTCCTCGAAGGTGCCGAAGCCGCCGGGCAGCGCGATGAAGCCATCCGACAGTTCGGCCATGCGCGCTTTGCGTGTGTGCATCGAATCAACGACTTCCAGCGCCGTCAGCTCGAGATGGCCGACCTCCTTGGCCATCAGTGCCTCGGGAATGACGCCGGTGACCTCGCCGCCGGCCTGCAGGCAGGCGTCGGCCACCAGCCCCATCAGGCCGATGTTGCCGCCGCCGTAAACCAGGCCGATGCCACGCTCGGCCAGCAGCCTGCCCATGACGACGGCTGTCTCGGCGTACTCGGGCCGCTTGCCCCTGGCCGAGCCGCAGAAGACGCAGATTCGCTTCGGATGCCATTCCTGCATCAGAACTCCTTGCCGGCCAGCCGTGCTTCGAGCTGCGGCAGACGGTCGGCACCCATGAAGGGTTCTCCGTCGCAGAGGATGAAGGGCGAACCGAAGACGCCCTTCTCCAGCGCCGCAGCAACTTCGGCCTTCAGACGCTCCTTGATCTCCGGCGATTCGACGCCCTCGGCCAGCGCGGCGCGGTCAGCACCGACATCGACAGCCAGATCAAGCACGACATCGAGGCTCGAAATATCACGGTCCTCGACGAACAGCGCGCGGTAGGCGGCATGGGCAAAGGCCCGCGCCATGCTGCAGTCGCGTTCGTGCAGCCAGTAGTAGGCGCGCGCCGCCACCTGCGTCGGCAGCGGAAAGCGCGACGGCGGGTTGTAGGGGATGCGCATGAAGCGCGCCGAGCGTTCGAAATCCAGCTTCGAATAATCGCCCTTGAGCGGTACGGTGGTCAGCGGCGCAGCGCCGGTGGACTTGAAGATGACGCCGAGCAACACCGGGCGCCACTTCACCTTGCGGCCGTACTTCGCGGCAAGCTCATCGATACGCTCACTGGCCAGATAACCGTAGGGCGAGGAAAAATCGAAATAGAACTCCAGCGGGGCCTTCGTCTCGGTCATCATCCTTCTCCTTTGCTTATTGCGGCTTCGGCCACAGCACCATCTGCGTGCAGCGGAACAGCGCGATGCGCCGTTCGCCATCGCCGAGCACCTCGGCATCCCATACCTGCGTGTTGCGGCCGGCATGCGCAGCTGTTGCTACGCAGCGGATCGTACCCTCGCGCTGGGTCGAGAAGAAATTGGTCTTCAACTCGATGGTGGTGAAGCTCTCGGCGCCGTCCGGCAGGTGGGCAATGGTGGCGAAACCGGCGGCGGTGTCGGCCAGCGCGATCACTGAAGCGGCATGCAGGAAACCGTTCGGCGCCAGCATTTCCTTGCGGATCGGCATTTCCATGTCGAGCCGGCCGGGCGTGATGGCCGTGACCTTGAGGCCGAACCAGCCGGGCAGGAAGCCTTCGGCACGGCGCGAAAAATCCTCGGGGCTGGCCTCGGGCCGCAGTTTCGCCGCCACGCTCAGCCCTCGACCAGCGCGCGGCCGATGACCAGCCGCTGGATGTCGTTGGCGCCTTCGTAGATCTGGCAGACGCGCACGTCGCGGTAGATACGTTCGACCGGGAAGTCGCTGACGTAGCCGTAGCCGCCGTGGATCTGGATGGCGTCCGAGCAGACCTTTTCGGCCATCTCGGAGGCGAACATCTTGGCCATCGAGGCTTCCTTCAGGCAGGGCTTGCCGGCGTCCTTGAGCATGGCGGCACGCCACACCATCAGGCGGGCGGCGTCGACCTGCGTGGCCATGTCGGCGAGGCGGAAGCTGACCGCCTGGTGCCCGGTCAGCGGCACACCGAAGGTCACGCGATCCTTGGCATAGCTGATCGCGGCTTCGAGCGCGGCGCGGGCCATGCCGACCGACTGCGAGGCGATGCCGATACGGCCGGCTTCGAGGTTGGACAGGGCGATCTTGTAGCCCTCGCCTTCCTTGCCGAGCAGGCAGCTGGCGGGAATGCGGCAGTTCTCGAAGAGGATCTGCGCGGTATCAGACGCATGCTGGCCCATCTTCTCTTCGAGGCGGGCGACGATATAGCCCGGCGTGTCGGTCGGCACCAGAAAGCAGGAGATACCCTTCTTGCCGGCCTCCTTGTCGGTGACGGCGAAGACGATGGCCACCTGAGCGTACTTGCCGGTGGTAATGAACTGCTTGACGCCGTTCAGCACGAAATGATCGCCGTCACGCGTGGCGCGCGTAGTGATCGCGGAAGCATCGGAGCCGGTATGCGGCTCGGTCAGGCAGAAACAGCCGAGCATGTCGCCGCGGGCGAGCGGCTTCAGGTACTTCTCCTTCTGCTCGTCGCTGCCGTATTTCATCGTGATGCCGCAGGCCAGCGAGTTCTGCACGCTGACGATGGTCGAGGTGGCACCGTCGCCGGCGGCAATTTCCTCCAGCGTGAGCACCAGGCTCATGTAGTCCATGCCGGCGCCGTCCCACTGCTCGGGAACGACCATGCCGAGCGCGCCGAGGGCGCCAAGTTCCTTCAGCGCTTCAGCCGGGAAGGTGTGCTTGCGGTCCCATTCGGCGGCGAAGGGGGCAAGGCGCTCCTGCGCGAAGGCGCGCATCGAGTCGCGGATCATTTCCTGTTCTTGGGTGAGGATCATGCTGTTTTCTCCAAAGGATGTTCATGACTGCGCGTGGTCAGCCAGACGCCGGCGATGACCAGTGCGCCGCCCGCCAGCACGGCGATGCCGAGCCGCTCGTCAAGCAGGACGGCGGCCTGCAGCACGGCGAAGACGGGAACGAGATTGATGAAGGCCGAGGCGCGGGCGGCGCCCATGACGCGCACGCCGTCGGCGAACCAGGTGAAGCCGAGTGCGGTGCCGCCGATGGCAAGGAAGGCGACGCTGGCCCACACCCGCCAGGACCACTGGCCCAGTTCGATACCACCCTGGACGAGGGCGGTCGCGCCGAGCAGCAGTGCGCCGAGCAGGCTGGCGTAGAGCGTTGCTGCCAGCGGCGACAGGGTCTTCGTCGCGCTGCGGCCGATGAAGGTGTAGGCCGTCCAGCACAGCACGCAGCCGACGATCAGCCATTCGCCGACGCCAATGGCGCCATGCAGCAGCGCCAGCGGGTCGCCGTTGCCGATCACTGTCAGGCAGCCGGCCAGTGCGATGGCGATGCCGGCCAGCTTGCGCGGAGTCATGCGCTCCTGCCCGGCGAACCAGGCAGCGAGTGCAACGGTGACCGGATTGAGGGCGACGACCAGCGCACCGCGCCCGGCCGGGATGTGCTTGAGGCCGTAGAAGAAGCACAGCCCGTAGAGGAAGATACCGGTGGCCGCCAGCCCGCTGACCACGCCCCATTCGCGGCTGTCCGTCGGGCGCGGAATGCTGCCCTCGGTGGCCAGCGCGAAGCCGGCCAGCACCAGCGCAGCGAGAAGGAAACGGAAGGCGGCGGCCATCAGCGGCGCAGGCAGTTCCTGCGCCACGATGCGCCCCGCGATCCAGGTGCCTCCCCACATGAACATGGCGGCGGTCAACTTGAGGTAGGTGGCCGGAGTAGTAGTCAATTGTTCGTAGTCAATTGCTGGCGGTCAATTGGCAGCAGCCAGTTACAGCATCTCGACTGCGAGCGCCGTGGCTTCGCCACCGCCGATGCACAACGAGGCGACACCGCGCTTCATGCCGTACTTCTTCAGCGCGCCGAGCAGCGTGACGACGATGCGGGCACCGGAAGCACCGATCGGGTGGCCGAGGGCGCAGGCGCCGCCATGGATGTTGACCTTCTCGGCCGGCAGCTTGAGGTCGTGCATGGCGGCCATGGTGACCACGGCGAAGGCTTCATTGATCTCGAACAGGTCGACCTGCTCCGTCGTCCAGCCGGCCTTGGCCAGCAGCTTCTGCATGGCGCCGACCGGAGCGCTGGGGAACAGCGCCGGGGCATGGGCATGCGTCTGGTGGCCGACGATGCGGGCAATCGGCGTCAGGCCCAGCTTCTCGGCCTGCGAGGCGCGCATCAGCACCAGCGCGGCGGCACCGTCGGAGATCGACGAGGAGTTGGCGGCGGTCACCGTGCCGTCCTTCTTGAAGGCCGGCTTCAGCGTCGGGATCTTGTCGACGTTCACGGCGAACGGGCCTTCATCCTGCGTGACCACGACATCGCCCTTCCTGCCGCTGACGGTGACCGGAGCGATTTCCCAGTCGAAGCTGCCGTCGCTGCTGGCGGCCTTGGAGCGGGTTGTCGAACGGATCGAGAACTCGTCCTGCGCGGCGCGCGTGAAGCCGTAGCTTTCGGCGCATTCCTCGGCAAAGGTGCCCATCAGGCGACCACGGTTTTCCTTGCTGTAGGCGTCTTCGAGACCGTCGAGGAACATGTGGTCGAGTATCTGGCCGTGGCCCAGGCGGTAGCCGCCGCGTGCCTTCGGCAGCAGGTAGGGGGCGTTGGTCATCGACTCCATGCCGCCGACCACGGCCACGCCGTAGGAGCCGGCGACGATGCCGTCGTGGCCGAGCATGGTGGCCTTCATCGCCGAACCGCAGACCTTGTGGATGGTGGCGCAGCCCGCCGACAGCGGCAGCCCGGCCTGCAGCGCCGCCTGGCGCGCCGGCGCCTGGCCCTGGCCGGCCTGCAGCACGCAGCCCATCAGCACTTCGTCGACGAGATTGGCGTCAACACCTGCGCGCTCGATGGCGGCCTTGATGGCGACAGCTCCGAGGTTGGCGGCAGTGAGGCCGCCGAAGGCGCCCTGAAAGACACCCATCGGGGTACGGGCAGCGGCAACGATAACGATAGGATCGGACATGGTGTTCTCCTTGGAAAATATTCAGGAACCCAGCGCCTGCAGCGCTGCGGTATAGCGGGGTATCACTTTTTCGGGCTGGCTGACGGTGAAGCCGAGGTCGCGCATCAGGCCGTCCTCCAGGCCGTAGATCCAGGCGTGCACGGTGACCCGCTGGCCCTTGGCCCAGGCGTCCTGGACAACGAAGGTCTGGCAGACGTTGGCCGCCTGTTCGAGCACGTTGAGTTCGCACAGCCGGTCGTGGCGCTGTGCTTCGGGTAGCGAATCAACGGCAGCAACATGCTTGTCGTGCACGTCGCGGACGTGGCGCAACCAGATGTCGACGAGACCGACACGGGATTTTTCCAGCGCGGCCTTGACGCCGCCGCAGCCGTAATGGCCGACGACCATGATGTGCTGCACCTTCAGCGCCTCGACGGCGAACTGGATCACCGACAGGCAGTTGAGGTCGGTGTGCACCACCTGATTGGCAACGTTGCGGTGGACAAAAACTTCACCCGGCATCAGGCCAACGATCTGGTTGGCCGGCACACGCGAGTCGGAACAGCCGATCCACAGGAAGGCCGGTGTCTGCAGTTGCGACAGCTTGCTGAAATAGGTCGGATCGACTTCCTGCATCTGCTTCGACCAGGCGCGGTTGAAGTCGAACAGGTGGCTGAGGTTTTCGTTGCGCACCTCGTCCTCGGACCAGTTTTCGAGGTCGAGCGAGAGGAAGATGGTGCCTTCGATCGGCGTGTTGTAGTAGGCCGGCGCTTCCTTGAAGCCGAGTTCGCGGTAGAGCTTCACCGCCATGCGCATCGCCGGCATCGTGTCGAGCAGGATGCGCTTGTAACCGAGTTCCTTCGCCGCGCGAATACCGGCCAGCGCCAGCGCGTGGCCGGCACCGTGGCCGCGCGCCTCGGGCTCGACATAGAGCCGCTTCATTTCGCAGACGCCTTCCGAGAAGGGCCGGATGCCGACGCAGCCGACCGGCTTGCCGTCGATCTCGGCGCACCACAGGCGCCCCTGCGGTGGTGAGTAGCAGCCAGGCAGGGAGGCCATCTCGTCGGCAAACCCCTGGAAGGACAGGTCGACACCGAGCCAGCCGGCGTAGTTGCGGAAGAACTGGCGAACCGGTTCGATGGCGGGATCGCCGCTGTCGGTGATAATGCGCAGGCTGACGGTCATGGTTTCTCGCAAGGGCCGGCGCGAAGCCGGCAGTTTCTCAAAAGATTACGCAGTCTCGGCAAACAGCTCGCGGCCGATCAGCATGCGGCGGATTTCCGAGGTGCCGGCACCGATCTCGTAGAGCTTGGCGTCGCGCCACAGGCGGCCGGTCGGGTATTCGTTGGTATAGCCGACACCGCCCAGCGTCTGGATCGCCTCGCCGGCCATCCAGGTTGCCTTCTCGGCGGAATACAGAATGGCGCCGGCGGCGTCCTTGCGCAGCGTGCGTGCATGGTCGGTACGGTCGCAGGCCTGGCCGACGGCATAGACGTAGGCCTTGGTCGCCTGCCAGGTCGAGTACATGTCGGCGACCTTGCCCTGCATCAGCTGGAACTCACCAATGGCCTGGCCGAACTGCTTGCGGTCGTGCAGGTAGGGAACGACGACGTCCATGCACGCGGCCATGATGCCGAGCGGGCCGCCGGAGAGCACGGCGCGCTCGTAGTCGAGACCGGACATCAGCACCTTGGTGCCGTTGCCGATGCCGCCGAGCACGTTCTCTTCCGGCACTTCGCAATCATCGAAGAACAGCGGGTAGGTGTTCGAGCCGCGCATGCCGAGCTTGTCGAGGTGCGAGCCGTGGCTGAAGCCTTTCATCCCCTTCTCGACGATGAAGGCGGTCATGCCCTTGGCGCCGGCATTCACGTCGGTCTTGGCGTAAACCACCAGCGTGTCGGCGTCGCCGCCGTTGGTGATCCACATCTTGCTGCCGTTCAGTACGTAGCGGTCGCCCTTCTTTTCGGCCTTGAGCTTCATGCTGACAACGTCGGAACCGGCATTCGGCTCGGACATGGCCAGCGCACCAACGTGCTCGCCGGATATCAGTTTCGGCAGGTACTTCGCGCGCTGCGCGTCATTGCCGGCGCGGCGGATCTGGTTCACGCACAGGTTGGAGTGGGCGCCATAGGAGAGGCCAACCGAGGCCGAGGCGCGGGAGATTTCTTCCATGGCGATGATATGGGCGAGGTAACCCATGTTCGAGCCGCCGTACTCCTCCGGCGCCGTCATGCCGAGCAGGCCCATGTCGCCGAACTTCTTCCACAGGTCGGCCGGGAACAGGTTGTCGCGATCGACCGCTTCGGCGCGCGGCGCGATCTCTTCGGCGACGAAACGGCGCACCGTCTCGCGCAGCATGTTGATGTCTTCGCCCAGGGCAAAATCGAGGCTCGGGATTTCCATTTGTCTCACTCCTTATTTGGTTTCTGTTTTCTCTTTTTTGCCGTGCAGCGCCATGATGGTCTGCTGCATCAGCGCACACAAGGTCTTCTTCCCGTCCTTCACGGCGAAGACCTCCGCTTTCGTGACGATCAGCGTCCGCCCGTAGCGGACGACCGATCCCTCGGCGATCAGCAGCTGGCCCTCGGCCGGTGCCAGCAGGTTCATCTTGTATTCCACCGTCAACACGCCAGTCTCGGCCGAGGTCAGCGTATTGGCGGCATAACCGGCTGCCGAATCGGCAATCATGCCGACCACGCCACCGTGGATGTAGCCATGTTGCTGCGTCACCTCCGCCCGATAGGGCAGGTGAATCTCGGTATAGCCCGGCTCGATCACGGGCATCGTTGCGCCGATCAGCATCATTGCCGGCTGGTTATGGAAGCTGGCGCGAACGCGTGCGGCGAAGTCAGGGTCGAGCGGCTTGTGCATGGCTTGTCCTCTCAGTGCTTACGTTTACGTTAACGTCAACTAGCCGGCGAAATTTTTTGCTTCGGGCTGGCCAACGGCGCCCTCCGCAGTCAGCAAATCGCGACAGACCTGCTCGAAATCGGAAATCTCGGCGAGCACGGCTTCGATATCCTCACGCTGGCGTTCGTAGGCGGCACGGCGCTCGGCCAGCACGTCGAGAAACTTCACCAGCTGCGAACTCTCGTCACGGGCGGTGTCGTACATGTCGATCATTTCCCGGATCCGGGGCAGGCTCAGACCGAGACGCTTGCCGCGCAGGGCCAGTTTCAGCCGGGTCCGGTCGCGGCGCGAGAAGACGCGCGTCTGCCCCTCGCGGCGCGGGAAGAGCAGCCCCTGATCCTCCCAGAAACGGATCGTGCGCGGCGTGATGTCGAACTCGCGGGCAAGATCGGTAATCGAGAAAGTGCGGTTGTCGTCGGAACCCTGAGGCATCGGTGTTGTCTTTTCCATACGCCAGCGAATGTTATAGTGGCTACGTTAATCCAAACCCGGACAATTTTCAATACCCTACCGTATGTTGCTCGACTTTCCCCACCAGACCCTGCCCGCTCCCGGCGAAACCCTTGAGGTGGCGCCCGGCATCCACTGGCTGCGCATGCCGCTGCCCTTCGCCCTCAACCATATCAACCTGTGGCTGCTGGAGGATGAACACGACGGCCAGCCGTCGTGGACCATCGTCGATACCGGCTACGGGCTGGATAACGTCCGCGAGGCCTGGGAGACCATCCTTGGCCGGCTGACGGCGCCGGTGAAGCGCATCATCGTCACCCACTTCCACCCCGATCACATCGGCCTGGCGCATTGGCTGCAGGAAAAGACTGCCGCCCCGGTGTGGATGACCGCCGCCGAATACCTGACCGCCCATGCCGTCTTCCATGAATCCAGCGGCCACGGCATGCCGCCGATGCTGCGTCAATTCGTTCTCCACGGCCTCGACACCGAGCGTCTGGCGGCGCTGGAAAAACGTTCGAACAGCTACGCCCGTGGCGTACCCACCCTGCCAACCACCTATTTCCGCATGTTCGACGGTGATCGCTTCACTATCAATGGCAAATTGTGGCAAGTTCGTGTCGGATACGGACACTCGCCGGAGCACGCTTCGCTTTACTGCGCCGATGCAGACGTGTTAATTTCGGGTGACATGCTGTTGCCGAAAATTTCGACAAATATCAGCGTCTTTGCAGTGACCCCCGGTGCAGATTCACTCGCCCAGTACCTTGATTCGATCGATCGGTACTGCGAACTTCCGGAAGAGACGCTTGTGCTCCCCTCGCACGGATTGCCTTTCATCGGCATACATAACAGAGTGGCGGCGCAGCATGCACACCATGAGGAGCGGTTGCGGGTTCTGGAGGATGCTTGTACGGAACCGCGCAGCGCGGCTGATTTGCTGGCGACACTGTTCCCGCGCGAACTTGACACCCACCAGGTGATGTTCGCGATGGGGGAGGCGATTGCCCATCTCAACCGACTTGAATATGCCGGCAAGCTTGTCCGCAAGGACAGTGCCGATGGCGTGATCCGCTACCAGCGGAAGAACTAGAACCTCAACGGGAGCCCTACATGTCGCACACAGAACAAGATAAAACGCAGCCCAACCCGGCCGATGTAGCTAAAACCTACGCCGAAGTCGCGCAGCGTGCCTCGCGCCTGCTCACCCAGTTCATGGAAAAGAAAGCCAAGGACGGGGTCACCACGCCCTCTGATGAAATGGGCGTCGCCAAGGCCTACATGGACCTCTCCTCCCGTTTGCTCGCCAACCCCTACAAGCTGGCGCAAACACAGATGAACATGATGTGGGACTACTTCTCGCTGTGGCAGGGTTCGACCCTGAAGATGTTCGGCATGCCGATGAACCCGACGGCCGCCCCGGAAAAAGGCGACAAGCGCTTCAAGGATGAAGACTGGGAACAACATTTTCTTTTCGACTACATCAAGCAGTCGTACCTGATCGCCGCCCGCCACCTGCACGACACCGTCTCCGATGTCGAAGGCCTGGACGAAACTACTCAGACCAAGGTCAACTTCTTTACCCGCCAGTACATTGACGCACTGTCGCCGTCGAACTTCGCGCTGACCAACCCGGAAGTCTTCCGCGAGACGGTCAAGTCACACGGCCAGAACCTGGTCAAGGGTCTGAACAACCTGCTGCATGATGTCGAGCAGGGTGACGGCCAGCTGCGCATCCGCATGACCGACACCTCGGCCTTCGAGATGGGCAAGAACGTTGCCACCACCCCGGGCAAGGTCATCTTCCAGAACGACCTGATCCAGCTGATCCAGTACGATCCGGCGACCAAGGACCAGTACAAGAAGCCACTGCTGATCGTGCCGCCATGGATCAACAAGTACTACATCCTCGACCTGCGCGACAAGAACTCGCTGGTCAAGTGGGCCACCGACCAGGGCCACACCACCTTCATCATGAGCTGGGTGAACCCGGACGAACGCCTCGCCCACAAGAGCTTCGAGGACTACGTGCTGGAAGGCTCGCTGGCCGCGATCAACGCCGTCGAACAGGCTACCGGCGAGAAGGAAATCAACATGGCGGCGTACTGCCTCGGCGGCACGCTGCTGATGACCACGCTGGCCTACATGGCCGCCAAGAAGGACAAGCGTGTCGCTTCCGCCACCTTCTTCACAACCATGCTCGATTTCTCCGAGCCGGGCGAACTCGGCGTCTTCCTCGACGAACCGACGGTCGACGCGCTGGAAAAGAAGATGGCCGAGCGCGGCTACCTCGAAGGCTCGGAAATGGCCGGCACCTTCAACATGCTGCGCGCCAACGACCTGATCTGGTCCTTCGTGGTGAACAACTACCTGATGGGCAAGGACCCGTTCCCGTTCGACCTGCTCTACTGGAACAGCGACTCGACGCGCATGCCGTACGCGATGCACAGCTTCTACCTGCGCAACATGTACCTGCAGAACAAGCTGCGCGAGCCGGGTGGCATCGAGATCGCCGGCGTGCCGATCGACATCTCGAAGGTGAAGACGCCGTGCTACTTCATCTCGACGGTGGAGGATCACATCGCACCGTGGAAGAGCACCTACAAGGGCGCCCATCTGCCGTCCGGCCCGGTCAAGTTCGTGCTCGGCGGCTCCGGCCACATCGCCGGCATCGTCAACCCGCCGGCGGCCAACAAGTACGGCTACTGGACCAATGACGAACTGCCGGAAACCGCCGATGAGTTTCTCGCTGGCGCGACACAGAACCCGGGCTCGTGGTGGAGCGACTGGCAGCAATGGCTGCTCTCGCAAACCAACGGCGAGAAGAAGGTGCCGGCGCGCAAGCCCGGAGCCGGCGGCCTGCCGGTACTTGAAGAAGCCCCCGGCGCGTTTGTCAAATTCCGCCTGGATACGCAGAAAAAGGATAAGTAACCCGACCGGCTGCACAGGGCAGCGAAAAACGGAAACGGGGGCTGCGGCCCCCGTTTTCATTTGGTGTAACCTGAACGGATGAGTACCCAGCTTCCTGATTACGCCGGCGGCAGCATCGCCAACCTGATGCGCACGGTTGCCGATGCCTGCGGCGCCCCTTCATCGATGCAGCCGCCACTCGACCCGCGTTTCGGGCTGGATGGCCGCAGGCTGTCCCGCGCACGCAACATTGTCCTCGTCGTCGTCGATGGCCTGGGTGCTGGCCTGCTCGAATCCTGCGGCATCGGCAGCTTGCGGCAGCACGCCGGCAAGCGTCTGACCTCGGTATTTCCCTCAACGACAGCTGCTGCCATCCCGACCTTCATGACCGGCCTGGCGCCGGCACAGCACGCGCTGACTGGTTGGCACATGTGGCTGGACGAGCTGCAGGCGGTTACTGCGATCCTGCCGTTGAAGCCACGCGTCGGCCCACCTTTCAAGGAGCCTGCAGAAAAACTGCCGGCAAAACTGTTTGACCACGCCTCGATTTATGGCGGCATGCATCGCTCGGCCTGGGTGCTCTCACCTCAGGAAATCGCCTTCAGCCCCTTCAATGAGTGGCATTCACGCGGCGCCGACACATTGGCCTATGCGGATCTCGACGGCCTTTTCAACACCCTGAGCGGTCTCGTGCAAGTACCGGGGCGCAAGTTTATCTACGCCTACTGGCCAACACTTGACAGCACTGCGCACCGTTTCGGCGTCGACAGCAAGGAAGTTCGTGCCACGCTGGAACGTTTCTGCGCTGGTTTCGACGCCATGAGCGAAACGATTCGCGGCAGCGACACGCAGATTCTTGTCACAGCCGACCACGGCTTCATCAATTCGCCGGACGATCGCGTCATCCCGCTGGAAAACCACCCGGAACTGGCCGATATGCTGGCGCGCCCACTCTGCGGCGAACAGCGTGTCGCCTGGTGCTATCTGAAACCTGGTGCGGAAGCAGATTTTGAACGCTGCGCCCGCGCCCGGTTGGGGGCGCGAGCCGATATCATCTCCCGCCAGCAGCTGTTACACGACAACTGGTTCGGGCCAGCGCCAGCACACGCCAAGCTGGCATCGCGTATTGGCGATTTTGCGCTGGTCATGCAGGATAACTGGTCGATCAAGGACACCTTGAAAGGCGAACAGCCACACCGCATCATTGGTGTGCACGGTGGGGTTTCTGCTGCTGAAATGTGGGTGCCACTGGTCACGCTCCAACTGTGAGGCAAACATGACACGCAGCAAGAACAAGCCACCTCCAGGCGCCACCCCGCCAGCAAATCCGCCACCGACGCTGCCACCGACGCTGCCACCGACGCCGCCGCTAACACCGGTTAGCTCCGGCTACAGCGATGCCGCGCGGGTCGCAGTCCAGGAAACCACAGCACGCGTGCATGAGATGCACCGCGCGATCGCTGGCAAGTCCTTCGACGTATTGACCCGGATTCCGGTGATTTCAGGACCGGCAGCCTTCGCCCAGGCGATGCATGACGCCATCGCGGGCGGTGTCTATGCCGCCATTCATCACGGCACCGGTGGCGTTCTCGGCGCGGCAGCGATGATCGAGCGCGCCCTGCCCGAAGGTGAAGGGCCGCCCAACCGCGCGGTCAGCAGCGTGCGCAGCGCACTGAACGCGGCGTTCGGCGATCACCTCGCTGGCACCCAGAACGTGCTGGCCATTGCCATGGGGATTTATGTCGATGGACGCGAGATACCGCTCGACAGCGATTCATTGCGTGCCGCCTTTCCCGCAGCCGGCCAGCGCCTCTGCATCTTCATCCACGGCCTCGCCTTCGACGAACATTGCTGGGAGAGCCCCCCCGGAGATCGTGGGGAGCGCAGTGAATATACTGCCAGCACCCTCAATTTCGGCCCCCGCTTGCAGGCAGAGTTCGGATTTACACCGCTCTACCTTCGCTACAACACCGGCCTGCCGATTGCCGACAACGGCACCCGGCTGGCCATTCTCTTCGAGCAGCTGCTCGCGGTCTGGCCGGAGCCGGTCGAGGAACTGCTGCTGATCGGCCACAGCATGGGCGGCCTGATCGCGCGCAACGCTTGTGAACAGGCGGCTGCCGGCAAGTTGGTCTGGCCACAGCTGACGCGTATGTTGATCTGCCTCGGTTCACCACACCTCGGTTCGCCATGGGAAAAACTCGGCCATGCGGCGCACACGGCGCTGCAACTGAGCGACATTACAGCCCCGCTCGGCAAGATCGCTGCCGCGCGCAGCCAAGGTATCAAGGATCTACGCCACGGCCCGGCCAGTAGCGCCGACAGTCCAGCAACGGAACACGGTATCGCCCTGCGCTTCCTCGGCAGCACCCTCACCGATGATGTCGATCACCCGCTGGCCGAATGGTTCGGCGACGGTCTGGTCACCCTCGGCAGCGCCACCTCGCATCCGATTACCGGTAACGTAAAGAGCACCCGGCTCGGTGGGATCGGGCACATGGCACTACTTACCGAGCCGCGGGTCTATGCGCAGATAAGTACCTGGCTGCAGGAGGATGAACATGAATGACGCCAAGCGCGCCCACACCGACCGCGTGATTGCCAGCGCATTGCGTGACCGGCAGGCACGCGACGCGGGCTACCGCGAACGCGCACTCAAGATCTACCCCTGGGTTTGCGGCCGCTGCAGCCGCACGTTCACCCGCGACAATCTGCGCGAGTTGACGGTGCATCACAAGGATCACAACCATGACAACAACCCGCCCGACGGCAGTAACTGGGAACTGCTATGCCTCTACTGCCACGACAATGAGCATGCGCGGGAACTCGATGCCGAGGCCGCCCGCCTCGCCGGCGCGGGTGACGACCCGTCAGCGGGCCGGGCAACGGCACAGCCCTTTGCCAATTTAAAGGATTTGCTCAGCCGCAATCGGGGCTGAAGCAGCCGCGAACGGCACACAGCCGGACGTGTCCAAGGATTAAACGGGAAAACTGAAAGGAGTTGTCCATGACCGATTCCCCGGTCGTTTCCATCCATGTTCCCCCGTCGCTGCGCATGCGCGTCGATGGTCATGACGAGGTCACTGTCAGCGGCGACACTGTGGGTGAGGCGCTGCATGCACTGGAACGCACCTATCCGGGCATGGCGGGCACCATTCTGCGCAGCAACGGCCAGTTGCAGCCATCGGTCGATGTTTATCTCGGTGCCACCAGCATTCGCGCACTCAACGGCGTTGCCACGCCGATCACCACCGAGGAAGTGATCAGCATCGTGCCGCGCAAGACCCGCGTTGTCGAAGGCGAAATAAGCGTTGGCTGATTGAGGTTCGGCGGAAGGACCATCGGCCGATACGGGAAGACGAGCGGCAAGCAGGATCGGTGACAACTTTGCTACTGTCCACGGCTATATCAGGGACTGGCGAGACGCCATTTGCCTAACAACACCGCCGGAAAGCCGAAACCCATGAAAAGTGCCGTCATCATCAATCTCGACTACGAACGCCACAGCGTGCAGACCTGCCGGCGCATCTGGGAGGAAATCGCGCAGGCGATGGAAGCCGAAGGGTTTTCGCGCCACTACCGGCTGTTTCTCGCTGACATGAACCGGGAAGCCGCCTGCAAGATAGCCAAGGCGGTCGTCGCTGCAGCGGAAGACAAGCTGCTGGCCGAGGGGATTGTCGTCTTTGATGTAATCCGTGAGTTCTACTGGTTCGAATACCAGCAGATCAACGACTTGCTGGCACCGGCCAACGAGCTCCCGGAAGTCAATTTCCTCGACACCGGCACCTTCACCGCCTTCATCACCCCGCGCGCCGCCAGCTAAGGCCCACCTGAGCCGGCCCCGGTGCCAATGGCCAGCGGATCAGCGCTGGCCGAAGGGCAGGCTCAGCGGAAACTTCGGCAGTTGCGGCAGTTCAACCGCATCGAGCATGTTCTTCACCACCAAACCGAGTTCGGTATCCCCCTCGATCGAGAGTTCGCGGTTGAAGAACAGCGTATCCGGGTCTTCCTGGCGCGAAGCCACCTGCAGAAAAGCCGAGAGATTGGCGCGAAATGCCAGATCGGGAGAGCCGACGGGGTTCCACAGCGGACGGAAAAAACCGCCGCGATAGCTAAAGGCGGCCTGGCCGCCGGTATCCAGCACCTGCACCAGAAAGGTCTTGCCATCAAGCGCGGCAAGGCTGTCTTCCGGCAACAGCTTCATCTTCACGGCGGCATTCAGGGCGGTGGTCAGTGCCACGGCGTGCGGCCACTGCGGCAGTTTGTGGCCGAGGCGGGCAACGAAGCCAGGAAGCTGGAACTTGGGAATGGTGAAACCCTGATTCATCTTCATGCTCCTTGAAATTCTGCGACTGCCTGGCTATTGCGCTGGACGATACCGGCGTCGCCGAACCAGTAGCCATCCACCAGCCCTTCGCTGTTCCAGTCGGGATTGGCCGTCGCCGGCTCGCCCCGCCGCGCGGCGTCAAAGGCGGCAACAATTTCGCCAGTGTAGCGTGGCTGCGGGCTGACGCGAATGATGTCGATGCCCATCCCGACCATCGTCGGTACCTCACCGAGCAGGTTGTAGCTCTGCGCCGACATCGTCTGGATGCCGTTGATGCACAGAAAAGCCTGCCCTTCGCGCGTCTTCAGCGTCATCCCTTCGGGGTGATCGAGGCACTTGAACTGGCAGTCATCCTTATTCAGGTTGTAGTGGCGGGCGGTAAAGCAGCGGGCGGAGAAGGCCAGCGGCAGTTTGCCGAAGACAAAGACCTCGGTTTCCACCCCTTGCGGACGCGAAGCGTGAATGGTTTCTATCAGCGTGCGCGTCGCTTCCAGCGGCGGCACCCAGCGTTTCATGCCATAGCCGGCGTAGCTGGCCAGCGTTGCTTCGTTGTAGATGTTGAGATGCGGCCCGGCAACGAAGGGCTTGCCACCCTGGACCAGATTGACCGCCCCGAGATCGTTGGCTTCGATGCTGCAGCCGGGGTTCTCTGCCAGTTCGTCGATCAGGCGGCGCATGGCCTTGAGATCGCTCTCCGACTCCAGCAGGGCTTGTGCCGAAACCACGACCTCCTTGCCGGCATCGGTCAGATCACGCGCTAGGCCAACCCAGTCGGCGGTGCGCAGTTGCTGCCGGCGTGAGCAGACCACCTCGCCGACATAGATGATGTCGATTGCCGGGTTCTGCGCCATTTCGGCGTAGAACTCCATGACTTCGTGTTTCGGCCAGAAATAGAGCAGGGGGCCGAGAGCCAGCTTCATAACAAAAACCTTTCACCACAGTGGCACAGAGACACAGAGAAAAACGGCACAGAATTTTTTCGCCGTGTTTCCGTGGTTAATGACTTTTACCGCCAGGGGCGGTTGTAGGCACCAAGCGTTGCCTGATTGCCTTCCGACACCTTTGACAACTCGGCCTGCCAGGTCGGCTTGACGTGGTAGCGCTCACTCTCGTTGGCAAATGCATCCAGCGCCGCACGCAGCGTACGGGTCACCTGGGTGACATAGGCCGGGCTGCGCTGACGCCCCTCGACCTTGATGGCCCTGATACCGATCTTGATGATCTCCGGCAGGATTTCCAGCACGTTCAGGCTGGTCGGCTCCTCCAGCGCGTAATAAGTCTCGCCCTGAACCTCGAATCGACCCTTGCACAGGGTCGGGTAGCCGGCTGGCTCGTCGTCGGCAAAGCGATCGATCAGGATGCCGTTCAGCCGTGTTTCCATCTGGCCTGGTTGCTTGTCCCATTTGACGTACTTGGCCGGTGAGCAAGCACCCACGGTGTTGGGGGACTCACCGCAAGCGTAGGAGGACAGCCAGCAGCGTCCCTCGTTCATCACGCACAGGCTGCCAAAGCCGAAAACTTCGATCTCGACCGGCGTGTTGTTGATCACGTGCTCGACCTGCGCCAGCGTCAACACCCGAGGCAGCACGGCACGGCGCACGCCGAACTCGCGGTGGGCAAAGTTGATCGCCTCGTAGCTGGTCGCCGAACCCTGCACCGAAAGGTGCAGGCGCTGCTCGGGATGGCGTTTGCGGGCATAGTCGAGGAGTCCGACATCGGCAAGGATGATCGCATCGACCCCAAGGCCGGCAGCGGTATCGACAGCGGCTCGCCAGTCATCCACACGACCCGCCTGTGGAAAGGTGTTGATCGCCATCAGCACTTCGCAGCCCTTGCCGTGGGCGTAGCGAATGCCCTCGACCATCGATTTCTGGTCGAAATTCAGGCCGGCAAAGTTGCGGGCGTTGGTGTCGTTCTTGAAACCGAGATAAACGGCATCGGCACCATTATCGACAGCAGCCTTCAGGGCGGGCAGGCTGCCAGCCGGGCAAACGAGGTCCGGCAGGGAGGAACGGTCCATGGCATCAGCGCGGAAATTGCGGGAAATCGAGTGTAGCCGCGACAGATCAAATCCCCCTTGATGTGGGTCAAGAGCCCATAGGCGTTCGCGGCAACCGGCACTGCGACCCCCTTCCCCGGCGTTGCCCTCGCCTTCCCCGTGCCCCCCAACACCCCCTATCCGAGATTCTCCGGGCGCATTGCGGTAGCATAAGCAGAAACAACGACGGGCACGCTCCCTCGATTCCGAGCCGCGTCCGGATTTGGCCCACACCAGAGGACCGCCATGAAGCAAACCCGCATCCTTGCCGTCGACGACGAGCCACTCAACCTCGCGGTCATTGAGGAATATCTTTGCGAAGAGGACAGCTACGCCCTCGACACGGCACAGGACGGCGAAATTGCCTGGACCGCCCTGACAGGGGCGAGCGCCCCCTACGATCTGGTCATCCTTGACCGCATAATGCCGGTACTCGACGGCATGGCCCTGCTTTCGCGCATGAAAGCCGACGCCCGTTTTGCCGAGATCCCGGTCATCATGCAGACAGCCGCCTCGGCCCCCGACCAGGTGCGCGAGGGCATGGCAGCCGGCGCCTATTACTACCTGACCAAGCCCTACGAACCGGAAACGCTGTGCGCGGTCGTCCGCGCCGCCATCGGGGATCGTCACGCGCTAAAGAGCGCCCTTTCCCGTGCCGAAAGCCTGGAGCGCGCCTTTCAGCAACTTGCCGAAGTCGAATTCCACTTTCGCACACTCGACGAAGCCAGCCAGCTGGCACAGGTGCTCGCGGATTTTTGCCCGAACCCGCAAAGCGTACTGTTCGGCCTTTCCGAGCTGATGATCAACGCCGTCGAGCACGGCAACCTGGGCATCACCTACCGCGAGAAGACCCTGTTGTTGATGGAAAACGACTGGCACGCTGAAGTCGAGCGTCGACAAGCGTTGCCGCAATTTCGTGAACGTGTGGCACGCGTGCGTTTCGAGCGGCTGGCCGATACGTTGCGCTTTACCATCCGCGACGAAGGCAATGGCTTCGAGTGGCAACGCTATCTGGAATTCGATCCCACCCGCGTCTTCGACCCCAACGGTCGCGGCATCGCCATGGCCCGCCGCAGCAGCTTTTGCAGCATCGACTACCAGGGTAACGGCAACACCGTCGTTGCCAGCATCAATACGGCAACAAGCTAGGGCGCGGCCTTCAGGTAGTCGCCGATGCGCCGGACCAGCTCCTGCACCGGCATGGCGTAGGCAAACTTCGCCAGAAACCGCCCGTCCGGCCCGACCAGGTACATCCCCGCTGAGTGGTCCATGGCATAGCGATCAGACGGCGCATTCACTTCCTGGACCTTCTCGAAACGCACCTTGTAGTTATCGGCAGCACGGCGAACCAGTTCCGGCGAACCGGTCAGGCCAAGAATGCGGGAGTCAAAGAAGGTGGTGTAGTTCTTCAGCACGGCCGGCGTGTCTCGCTGCGGATCGACCGTAATGAAGATCGGCTGCAACCTGCCGGCGGCATTGCCCAGTTCCTTCATCACCGCCGCCATCTCGGACAAAGTCGTCGGACAGACATCGGGGCAATAAGTGTAGCCAAAGGTCACCAGCTGGAAGCGGCCACGAAAATCCTGGTCCGACACAGTGCGGCCGTTGTGATCCACCAGCATGTAACGGGTGACGATTTCAGCCGACTCGGGCGCCGTCGACGCTTCGTGGCGGACGCTCGGAAAAGCCAGGCGCAATTCAATGATTGCCGCATCGACCTCGGTCGCGAACCGCTCCCGTTTCTCGCAAACTCCGGGCGCAAGAAATGTCCGGTTGGTGGCGGCCTCGAAGGCTTCTCCGGTCTGTCGGGACTTCGGTGCATGGGCAACCAGCGCCGCCTTGGCCTTCGCCGACACATCCATCTGGCGACAGGCAAGCGCCTGCCCATTGAGGCGCCCCAGTTTTTCGACAGCCGCTGTACCGGCAGCATCCTGTGCCAAGACAGGCGCAGCAGTGGCAAAAACAAGGGAAAGGGAGATCAGACGTTTCATCAGCAGACACTCCAAAAAACGCAAGGCGAAAGACAGATCGGCAGCAACTACAAACGTGGCTTGCGCGGGGCGCTGACGAAGAGGCGATCGTAGAGCCAGTTGGGCAACAGCCGCAACAGCTTGGCGACCACCCCCATCTGCCACGGGATTACAGCGTAACTGGTGCCGCGTGTGATGGCCGCAGCAAAGCGCCGGGCAGCCACATCGGCAGGCAGAAGGAAAGGCATTGGATAGGGGTTGATCGCCGTCATCGGCGTCGCAATGTAACCCGGGGCAATGGTCACCACACGGATGCCATGCGGGCGCATTTCCAGGCGCAGGCTTTCGAGATAGGTGATCGCTGCAGATTTTGAAGCGCTGTAGGCCTCAGCCCCCGGCAAGCCACGAATTCCCGCTACCGAAGCTATTCCGACGAGGCGCTTTTTAGCGGCACCCCCGGCATCGGCACGCATCGCAGCAATGAATGGCGCAAAGGTCGCAGCCATGCCATACACATTGACTGCCATGATGCGGCGAAAAACCTCCAGATCCTCGGCGCACTCGGTCAACGTCCCCGCCGAGATGCCGGCATTGGCAATGACCACGTCCGCTGCGCCGAAGCGTGCAAGATAGTCGCCGGCAGCGGCAGTCAGTGCGGCAGTATCGGTAACGTCAAGCGGATAAATGACCGCCTCACCGCCAAGGGCCCGAATTTCCTCGGCCAGCGAAAAAAGTTCTGCCTCGCGCCGTGCCGCCAGACCGAGACAAGCTCCCTGCCCGGCATAGTGGCGCGCCAGCGCAGCACCAATGCCGCTGGAGGCGCCGGTAAGAAAAACCCGCAGCACGCTGCGGGTTTCAGGGGGGTGACCGGAAGCGCTCACGCCACTTATTTTTTCTTCTCGGAACGCGCCTTGCCGATCAGCTTGTCGGCACGAGCGAGGATTTCTTCGTAGCTGTTCAGACCTTCATTCAGCACCATGTACTTGCCGTCGACCGCGATCGAAGGCGTGCCTTGCACCTTGTAGGCAGCAGTGATCTGGTCGGCGCGACGCGCCTTGCTCTGCACGCCGAATGAATCGTAGGCTTCGGCGAACTTCTTCGGGTCAACCTTCTCCTGAGCCACCCAGGCCTTGATGGTCGCATCGTCGTAGAGCTTGACGTTCTTGTCGTGGATCGCGGCAAAGGCGGCTTCGTCGAGACGGGCAAGATCGCCGGTAGTTTCGAGTGCATAGAACAGGCGGCTCAGGTTAAACCAGGGCGCGCGACTGAAGGACACCGGGACACGTTTGAACTCGACATCAGCCGGCAGGCTGGCCGCCCATTTTTTCACCGCTGAATGGAAGTGATAGCAATGAATGCAGCCATAGGAGAAGAACTCGAGCACTTCGATTTTCGCGGGATTGCCCGTCGCCTGCGGCGGGTTGACCGGCGCAAAATCCTTGCCAGCCACCTGCGCCTGCGCAGCGGCGGAAATTGCAAATGCAGCAATAGCGCCGAAAACGGTCGCGATGAACTTACGTTTTAGCATCAATTTTCTCCTTTAATCCTTCTTGACCACAGCCGCTTCAACACCCTGCTTGGCAAGGTCGGCGCGAACACGATTCACTTCATCGAGCTTGGCATACGGCCCGAGGCGAACCCGGTACCAGACCTTGTCCTGCAGCATCACCTGCTGCACGGCTGCTTCCAACCCCAATAACGCAAGCTTGGCTTTTTGGTTGTCCGCATCGCCGGCACTCTGGAAAGAACCAACCTGCAGGAACAGCGGTTCCTTGAGCGCAGGCTCCTTGCCGTCCTTGTTTTCGGACTTGGCATCCTTCTGTTCCGGCTTGGCGGCAGGGTCAACCTTGGCCTCAACCTTGCCCGGCAGAATGTCGTAAAACTGGAAACGTTTTTCCGGCACCGGATCGCCCGGCTTGCCCGGCAAAAGTGCCGGAGAAGCGGCGGGGGCGCTTGCCTGCCCTGCCGGAGCAGGCTTGCCGTTTGCTACCGGCTGCTGCGCTTGCGGCTTGAACGGGGTCGGCATCTTGTTGATATACCAGACCACGGCAGCAGCACCGACAATGCCGAGGACCAGGCCGAGAAACAGACCGACCAGGGTGCCGCCATGCGATTTCTTCTTCGCCGGGGCGCGTTTGGGTTTCATGTCGCGGCTCATTGCTTGTGTCTTCCTTACATTGATTCCGGGCAGGATACCCCGAGCAGGGCCATGCCATTTCGGATCGTCTGCTGCACGGCAGCCGCCAGCGCAACGCGCGCGTCCTTCAACGCAGCATCGTCGACCAGCATGCGCTCGGCGTTGTACCAGCTGTGGAAATCAGCAGCCAGATCCTTCAGGTAGAAAGCCACCGAATGCGGCGCCAGATCGGCAGCCGAGGCCTCGACAATTTCCGGGAACTCAGCCAGCCGGGCGGCCAGCGCCAGCTCGCGCGGGTTGTCGAGGCGGCTCAGATCAGCCTTGGCCAATTCACCGCCATCGCCACCGGCGTCCGTCCAGGTGTTCATCACCGAGCAGATGCGGGCATGGGCGTACTGGATGTAGTAAACCGGGTTTTCGTTTGACTGGCTCTTGGCCAGGTCGAGGTCGAAATCGAGGTGCTGGTCGGACTTCCTGAGCACGTAGAAGAAGCGGCAGGCATCGTTGCCGACTTCGCGGCGCAGGTCGCGCAGCGTGACGAATTCACCGGAGCGCGTGGACATTGCCGCCTTCTGGCCATTACGGTAAAGCACCGCAAACTGGACCAGCGCCACGTGCAGCTTGCCGGCATCCAGCCCCAGGGCCTTCAGGGCGCCGGTGACGCGCGGGATGTAGCCATGGTGATCGGCACCCCAGATATTGATGACCTTGTCAAAGCCGCGCTCGAACTTGTTCAGGTGGTAGGCGATGTCGGAGGCGAAATAGGTGTAGAGGCCGTTGTCGCGCTGGACCACGCGGTCCTTCTCGTCGCCGAAGGCGGTCGAGCGGAACCACTTGGCGCCATCCTGCTCGTAGATGTGGCCAGCGGCTTCGAGCTTCTCGACGCAGCGGGCAACCAGGCCGGTATCGAACAACGCCTTCTCGGAAAACCAGACTTCGAAATGTACGCCGAACTCTTCGAGATCGTCGCGGCCATCGGCCAGTTGTTCGCTCAGCGCATGGCTGTGCACATACGGCCAATCCGCACCGAGCAGGGTCTTGGCATTGGCGATCAGCGCGTCGAGGTGCAGCTCACGCTGGGTCTTGGCTTCGTCGTCGGCCCGGCCGGCATCGGGCAGGCCGGGGGTATTGGCCAGCACGTCGGCGGCCGCCTTCAGATACTTGGCGCCGTGGGCGGCCTGCATCTGTTTAGCCATGTCGCGCACGTAGTCGCCCTGATAGCCGTTCGGCGGGAAAGGCACCGTCTCGCCATGCAGTTCCAGGTAGCGCAGCCAGGTCGACACCCCGAGGATATCCATCTGGCGGCCGGCGTCGTTCACATAATATTCGCGGGTCACGTCCCAGCCGGCAAAGGCCAGCAGACTGGACAGCGAGGCGCCGTAAGCGGCACCACGGCCATGGCCGACATGCAGTGGGCCGGTTGGGTTGGCAGAGACGAACTCGATCTGGACCTTCTGCTTCTGGCCTGCCTGCGAACGGCCGAAATCGGCACCGGCAGCGAGCACGTCGCTGACCACCTTGAGCTTGGCGGCAGGCTTCAGCGTGAAATTGATGAAGCCGGCACCGGCAATCTCGGCTTTTTCCAGCCACGGCGAAGCCGGCAACTCGGACAGCAGCAGTTGCGCCACATCGCGTGGCGCACGGCGCAGCGGCTTGGCCAGCTGCAAAGCCAGATTGCTGGCGAAATCCCCGTGCGAAGCCTGCTTCGGACGCTCCAGAAGAATGGGCGTGCTCGCTGCTTCGGGGGCCAGGCTATTGAGCGCGGCGCGCAGCAGATCGGAAAGGTGAGTGCGGATATCCTGGGTCATGTGGGTGCAAATAGGGGAAATGCCGGGCAAAAACGCCGAAGCGGCGATTATACGCGTATCCGGCAGACCGAGAATCGCCCCAAATTCCCGTTTCTTCAGGGTTTTGCCGGCCGAATCGACCAGGCTTCCTAGCTCCGCAACTGTCGATCGTGCTTTCTTGTCGCTGATCAATTGGCAGCTATCCGGAAGGTGGTTTACTGGGACTGCGCCATATAAATTACAAGGGAGACTGCCATGTTGACCTGGACAGACTGCGTTGAACTCTCGGAACTCACCGAAGAGGAAATCGATGCCATCGCGCAACACGAACACGTTCCGGAAATGATTGCGCTGGAGATGGGCAATTATCTGGTTCACACCCATACCGGGGAAAAGCGCGTCAAGGCCATGATCCGCGACGATATCCGGCTGGCACTGGAAGAAGGGAAGGCCGACCGGGTAGCCATGCTCAAGCTGGTACTCAAGCACTATCTGGAACACCACGCCTGCAAATAAGCGGCGACCTGCCCCGTCAGACAGCGAGAACTGCCACCGGCTGGGCGTGCCGAGCACCAGCGGTGGCCGGTTGTGGGCGATTTCGGGATAAACTCACGGCTTCCTTGCCGCCGCCCCCTTGAGCCACCTGCCCGATGCGTGTTTTTCGCCTAGCCAAGATTGTCGCCGTTTCCAGCCGCTACGGCCTGGATGAAATGCTGCTTGAGCATGAGCCCTCGGGTCGGCTCGCTACCCTGTCGCGTCTGCTGCATTTCTGGCGCCGTTTTTCGCAGCCGGAGGCCGTGCGCCTGCGGCTGGCACTTGAGGCACTGGGGCCGATCTTCGTCAAATTCGGTCAGGTATTGTCGACACGGCGCGACCTGATGCCGCCGGACATCGCCGACGAACTGGCCAAATTGCAGGACCAGGTACCCCCTTTCTCCTCGGCCGAAGCCCTCGCTGAAATCGAGAAGGCCTATGGCAAGCCAGCTGCCGAGGTTTTTTCCGAGTTTGATCCGGTGCCGGTCGCCAGCGCTTCCGTGGCACAGGTGCATCTGGCCAGATTGCCCGACGGCCGCGAGGTCGCCGTCAAGATCCTGCGTCCGAACATGCGCGCGGTGATCGACCACGACTTGTCGCTGATGGACACACTGGCCGGTCTCGTCGAAAAAATCTGGTCGGACGGCAAGCGCCTGAAGCCGCGTGAAGTCGTCGCCGAATTTGCCAAGTACCTGCACGACGAACTCGACCTGATGCGCGAAGCAGCAAACTGCTCGCAACTGCGTCGCAACTTCGAAGGCTCGACCTTGCTGGTCGTACCGGAAGTCCATTGGGACTGGTGCACCTCGTCGGTGATGGTCATGGAGCGCATGCACGGCATACCGATCAGCCAGACGCAGGCGCTGGTTGCGGCGGGTGTTGATCTGAGCGCGCTGTCGCGTGCCGGTGTCGAGATCTTCTTCACCCAGGTTTTCCGTGACGGCTTTTTTCACGCCGACATGCACCCGGGCAATATTTTCGTCGCCACGACAGGTGAAAAGCACGGCCGCTATATCGCGCTCGATTTCGGCATCGTCGGCACCCTCACCGATATCGACAAGAATTATCTGGCGCAGAACTTCCTTGCCTTCTTCCGGCGCGACTACAAGCGCGTCGCCGAGGCCCACATCGAGGCCGGCTGGGCCCCGGCCGATACCCGCGTCGACGAGTTCGAAGCGGCGATCCGCGCCGTCTGCGAGCCGATCTTCGACCGGCCGCTGCACGAGATTTCCTTTGGCAAGGTGCTGCTGCGCCTGTTCCAGACCTCGCGCCGCTTCAACGTCGAGATCCAGCCGCAACTGGTCATGCTGCAGAAGACGCTGCTCAACATCGAAGGCCTCGGCCGTCAGCTCGACCCGAACCTTGACCTGTGGAAAACCGCCAAGCCCTTCCTCGAACGCTGGATGAGCGAACAGCTGGGCCTGCGCGGGCTGAAGAAGAGCCTGGAACTGGAAGCCCCGAACTGGTCACGGACCCTGCCGCAGATTCCGCGTCTCGTGCATCAGGTCCTGTCGCGTCCGCCAGCCCCGGATCTGTCGCCGCTGCTGGCCGACATCGTCGCCGGCCAGCGCCGGCAGAACCGGCTGCTGGCGACCATTGCCGCCCTCCTTGCCGGCATCCTCGCCGCCCCGTTCTTTTTCTGAGCATTCACCATCCGGAATGTCGCTGGCGAGCGGTGCCTGTGCTATCTTCGCCGTCACCTAATTGAAACGGTTGTTTGATATGGACAAGATTGTCATCAGTGGCACCGGCCTGTGGGTCGCCCCGGAAGTCATCAGCAACGATGAGCTGGTCGTCGCTTTCAACGCCTATGCGCAGCGCTTCAACGAAGAGAACGCTGCAGCCATTGCCGCCGGCACGCTGGCAGCAGTGCCTGAATCCTCGGCTGAATTCATCGAAAAGGCTTCCGGCATCAAGCGCCGCTATGTCGTCGACAAGGCCGGCGTGCTTGATCCGGCGCGCATGCGCCCGCATTTCGCCCCGCGTGCGGACGATGCACTCTCACTGCAGGCCGAGATGGGCGTCGCCGCTGCCAAAGAAGCACTGGCCGCCGCCGGCCGCGACGCGGCCGACATCGACATGGTGATCTGCGCCGCCTCGAACATGCAGCGGCCCTATCCGGCCATGGCCGTCGAAATCCAGGGCGCGCTCGGCGCCGGTGGTTACGCCTTCGACATGAACGTGGCCTGCTCCTCGGCCACCTTCGGCCTGGAGCAGGCGATCAACGCGGTGAAGAGCGGCTCGGCCCGCACCGCATTGGTGATCAGCCCGGAAATCTGCTCGGCGCATCTGGCCTGGCAGGATCGCGACTGCCACTTCATCTTCGGCGACGTGTGCACGGCACTGCTGGTCGAGCGTGCCGACACCGCGACATCGGACAACTGCTGGGAAGTTCTCGGCACCAAACTGGCCACCAGTTTCTCCAACAACATCCGCAACAACGCCGGCTTCCTCTCGCGCTGCGAGGACCGCAACCCGGCCGACCGCGACCAGTTGTTCCGCCAGGAAGGGCGCAAGGTATTCAAGGAAGTCTGCCCGATGGCGGCCGAACACATCGGCAGCCAGCTTGAATCCCTTGGCTTCAGCGCCAGTCGTGACGTGCGCCGTTTCTGGCTGCACCAGGCCAACCTGGCAATGAACCAGCTGATCGGCAAGCGCCTGCTTGGCCATGAGGCCAGCGCCGACGAGGCGCCGGTGATCCTCGACGAATTTGCCAACACCGCCTCGGCCGGCTCGATCATCGCCTTTCACCGCCACAGCCGCGACCTCAAGGCGGGCGACCTCGGCGTCATCTGCTCCTTTGGTGCCGGTTATTCGATCGGCAGCCTGGTCGTCAAAAAGACCGCCTGAAGCGCTTCCCGTTCACGCTGAAAACGGCCGGAAAACCGTTACGGAATAAGCCCTTGTCTGCAGCAAAACAGCTATAATCGGCGCCGTTTTTACGGCTCCGTATTAAGGGAACAAGGGGACCATCCGGCCATGCTGATCTGGTTTGTAGTGATCTATCTGATGGTGTCGATCGGCATCGGTCTGTACGCCGCGACCAAGGTGCACAACACCAAGGATTTCGCCGTCGCCGGCCGTCACCTGCCAACCCCGGTGGTCATGGCCACCGTCTTCGCTACCTGGTTCGGCGCCGAGGCCATCTTCGGCGTCTCCGCCACTTTCGTGAAGGAAGGCCTTGGCGGCGTCGTCGCCGACCCCTTCGGCTCCTCGCTGTGCCTGATCATCGCCGGCATCTTCTTCTCGACCAAACTCTACCGCCTGAACATCCTGACCCTCGGCGACTACTACCGCATGCGCTACAACCGCACGGTGGAAGTGCTGACCACGCTGGCCATCGTCATCTCCTACCTCGGCTGGGTCTCGGCGCAGATCAAGGCGCTCGGCCTGATCTTCAGCTTCGTCACCGACGGCGCCGTCAGTGAGGAAGTCGGCATGGTGCTCGGCGCTGGCATCGTGCTCACCTACACCACCTTCGGCGGCATGCTCTCGGTGGCGGTGCTCGACTTCGTGCAGATGGGCGTCATCATCGCCGGCCTGCTCTATATCGCCTTCATCGTCTCCGGCCAGACCGGCGGTGTCATGCCGGTGATCGAACACGCCTCGGCCGCCGGCAAGCTCGACTTCTTCCCGCCGGCCGACCCCTGGCTATGGCTCACCTTCCTCGGCGCGTGGATCACCATGATGCTCGGCTCGATCCCGCAGCAGGACGTCTTCCAGCGCATTACCTCGGCGAAGAGTTCGAAGGTCGCCATCACCGGCTCGCTGCTCGGCGGTTCGATCTACTTCGTCTTCTGCTTCGTGCCGATGTTCATCGCCTACTCGGCGACGCTGATCGACCCCGAGCTGTTCAACCGGCTGATCGCCGAGGATTCGCAGCGCGTCCTGCCGACGCTGGTGATGCAGCACACACCACTGCTGGCACAGGTAATCTTCTTCGGCGCCGTCATCTCGGCGATCATGAGCTGCTCGGCGGCGACACTGCTGGCCCCCTCGGTCTCCTTTGCCGAAAACATCATCCGTGGTTTTTACCCGGGCATGAGTGACCACAGCTTCCTGCGCGTAATGCGCATCACCATCGTCGTCTTCACCTGCTGCGTGCTGGCCTACGCACTCAACTCCGAGATGTCGATTTTCCACATGGTCGAATCGGCCTACAAGATCACGCTTGCCGGCGCCTTCGTGCCGCTCTTCTTCGGTGCCTTCTGGAAGAAGGCAACAACGCAGGGCGCACTGGCCGCCATTTTTGGTGGCATTGGTGCCTGGCTGCTGATCGAGGTGCTCATCGGCGAAGCCAGCCTGGTTCCCCCCCAACTGATCGGCCTGGCTGTTTCGATAATCGGCATGGTCATCGGTTCGCTGCTGCCGCAATGGGTCGGCCGGTCGACGCCGCACCGGGACCTGCATGCCGAACTGCACCATCTGGCAGCAGCAGAAACCCACCATGCCGAACCCTTGCACCACCACCCGGAGCATCGCAAGTAAGCCAGCAACATCCGCCTTCCCTGATGCGCTAAGATTTGCAGAAACATAGCGTGTTTCAGGGAGACAAAAAAATGACTGACGCCGCACTGATCGACGCTGCCCGCATTCTCGACGGCAGCCCGGTTCCCACTTTCGTCATCGATTCCAGCCACGTCATCGTCTACTGGAACGAAGCCCTTGCCCGTATGTCCGGCGTTGCTGCCGCCGAAGTGCTTGGCACGCATCATCAGTGGCGTGCCTTCTACCCCGCCCATCGCCCGGTGCTCGCCGATCTGGTGGTCGACGGCACCAACCGCGACCTGCTGGAAAAATTCTATCGCGGCAAATACCGCCCCGCTGCACACTGCCCGGACGGCTGGGAATCGGAAGATTTCTTCCCGACCTTCGGCGAAGAAGGCTGCTGGCTGGCGTTTTCCGCTGCACCTATCCGCAACGCCGACGGCAAGATCGTCGGCTGTGTCGAAACCCTGCAGGACATCACCGAACGCAAGGAAGCCGAACTCTCGCGGCGCGACGCCGAACGGCGGCTGGCAGAAATCATCGCCGGTAGCCCGGTTGCCACTTTCGTCGTCGACACCCATTGCCGCGTCACCCACTGGAACCGCGCCTGCGAGGCGTTGACCGGCGTTCTGGCGACGGAAATGATGGGCAAGAGCGAAGTCTGGCGGGCGTTCTACCCGTTCGAAACACGCCGCGTGGTACTCGCCGAAATGCTCGTACGCGGCGCCAGCAGCAGCGAAGTCAGCGAGCGCTATACCGGCCATGCCCAGCCCTCAGCGCTGGTGCCGGGCGCCTTCGAAGCACGCGATTTTTTCCCGACCTTCGGTGAAAACGGAAAGTGGCTGCATTTCATGGCCGCCCCCTTGCACAACATGCGCGGCCAGATCGTCGGCGCCATCGAAACACTGGTCGATCTCAGCGCCACGGCTCCCTCCGAGGAGTAGGGCCCAGACCGATGTCACCCAATCGCACGCCACTGCAACCCTTCCTTGCTCCCGGCGGGATTGTCATCTTTGGCGCCAGTCCGGAAGCCGGGACTCTCGGCAACGGCCTCCTGCGCAATCTGCGGGGTGGCGCGCTGGCAGCCCGGCTGCATCCTGTTTCGCAAAAACATCGGGAAATCGACGGACTCCCCTGCCACAGTGCCCTGAGCGAGATCAGCGCCCCGCTCTCGCTGGCCCTGATTGCCACACCCGCCCACACCGTTCCCGGGATTGTCGAAGCCTGTGCCGCACGCGGCATCCGCGCAGCCATCGTGTTCACCGGCGGCTTGCGGCCGGGAACGCCAGCGGGAATGCAGCTTGCCGAAATGGCGGCCCGCCACAAGGTCCGTCTCTTCGGCCCGAATGCGCTGGGCTATATCCTGCCGCACCTCGGGCTGAACCTGACGCCGATCACGCAATCGGTCCCTGCCGGCAACCTCGCCCTCGTCTCGCAATCCGCCGCTGTCTGCGCCAATATCCTCGACTGGAACCACAACGAGGAATTCGGCTTCTCGGCAATTTTCGCCCCCGGCGAATCGGACGACATCGAACTGCCGGAGATTCTCGACTACCTCGCCAGCGACCCGAAAACCGAAAGCATCCTGCTCTACCTTGAGGGCCTGCGCGATGCGCGTGGTTTTCTCAGCGCGGTTCGTGCTGCCGCCAGCATCAAGCCGGTGATTGCCGTCAAAGCCGGTCAGGGGATCGCTTCGGCGCGTATCGCCGAGCTGCACAGCGGCGCCCGCGTCGACCGCGACGACGCTTTCGATGCCGCACTGCGCCGCTCTGGCGTGCTCCGCGTGCGCGCCATCGGCGACATGTTTTCCGCCGCCCGCGCACTGACAACACCCCGCAAGCCGCGCGGCAACCGGCTGGCCATCGTCGCCAACGGCGGCGGCCCGGCAGTGATGGCCCTCGATCAGGCGGAAGAGTTAGACATCGCCCTGGGCGGCATGGCCGTGCCAACGCAGGAACGCCTCGCCGCCCTCGTCCCCGGCAGCTGGTCAACCGGCAACCCGGTGGACGTGATGTTCGACGCCGACCCGGCCCGCTTTGTCAGCGCCATCAGCGCCTGCCTGGACGACCCCGGCGTCGACGGCGTCCTCGCCATTCTTACGCCCAATACCTATGTCGACCCGCTGGCGGTGGCCGAAGCAACGATTGCCGCAGCCGCGCAAGCCGACAAACCGGTGTTCACCTGCTGGCTGGGTGAAATGCATGCCCGCTCGGCACGGGCAGCCTTTGCCAAAGCGCGCTTCCCGACCTTTCGCTCACCGGAAAACGCCGTCTCAGCCTTTTCATTTCTGGTGAACTGGGTGCACAACCAGGCGCTGCTGCTGGAAACACCGCCGGCACTCTCTTCCTACACGGCTCCCGATGTCGCCGCTGCCCGAGGCATCATCGAAAACGCACTGGACGCCGGGCGCGACGCGCTGACCCTGCCGGAAGCGAAAGCAGTTCTCGCCGCCTTCCACATCCCGGTATCACAGACCCTGCTCGCCACCTCACCGACCGAGGCGGTAAACGTTGCCAACCATCTTGGCTACCCGCTGGCAATGAAGGCCGTACCGGAAGCGGGGATGCCCAAAGGCAGCGGCCACGTACGCCTGCAGCTGCGCTCGGCACCGGAGGTCGCGCTCGCTTTCCGCGAGCTGACCGCAGGCGGCAACGCGTCTGGCGGTGTCCTCATCGAGCCGCAGGTGTTCAAGCCGGAAGGCCGCTGGCTGGCTATCGGCATCCGTCAGGATCGGCTCTTCGGCCCGGTCATCTCGCTTTCGGAAAGCGGCATTGCCCCGGTGATCTACAACGCCCGCTCGGTCGCCCTGCCGCCGCTCAGCACCCGCCTCATCGACGCCATGCTCGGCGTGCCGCACGTTGCCCGCCTGCTCGGCCCGCTACCGGGCAAGCCGGCAGTTGCCAAGGCCCCGCTGTGCGAGATCCTGCTGCGCACCTCGGAAATGGCCAGCGAGTTGCCCTGGCTGAAAAGCCTGGAGATCAGTTCGCTGATTGCCGACGGCGCCGGCGCCATCGCCGTCGACGTCAGCATCGAAATCCAGCCCCTCCCGGCGGACAGCAAGCGCTACAGCCACATGGCCATCTGCCCCTACCCGGCGCAGCTCGAAACCACAGAAACAATCAAGGACGGCAGCTGCTGCACGCTGCGCGCAATTCGCCCGGAAGACACGGCGGCACTGCAGAATTTCGTGCGCGGCCTGTCGGCCCGCAGCAAGCGTTTACGCTTCTTCTCGACACTCAGCGAATTGCCGCAGCAGCAGCTGGCGCGGTATGCGCAGATCGACTATGGCCGCGACATGGTCATCGTTGCCACCACCGAGGACAACGGGCAAACCGTCATCCACGGCGAAGCCCGCTATTCGGTCCTGATGGATGGCAAGAGTGGCGACTTCGCCGTCGTCATCGCCGACGACATGGCCGGCAAAGGCCTTGGCGTGCGCCTGATGAAGCGCCTCATCAATACTGCCCGCGAGCAGGGCCTCGCCATTCTCCGTGGCCAGGTACTGGCCGACAACGAGGCCATGCTCGGCCTCATGGACGCGCTGGATTTCCGCATCGGCCTGACCGACGACGAAACCATGGTCGAGGTTTCGTTGCCGCTCGACTGACCCTACATCGGCCCGCCCGGCGCCCCCGGCACATTGGGCGCACCCATCGCCATCGGGTTGAACGGCTTGCCGTTGATCGTCATCTGTCCCTGGCTGAACGCCAGTTTCGATTTGATCAGGCTACCGTCGCGAAGCACCAATCCCTGCTCAATGAAAAGCGCGAGCTGCTGGCGCAGTTGTTCACCGCGTTGCGCCGCCAGTTCCTCGGCACTGGGGGCCGCGACACCTTCGGCAGTCTCCGCCAGCGCTTCCTCGACACGGTTGCGCCCGGCCGGCAAGCTGTTGGCCATCGAACCCACCAGCGCTTCCGGCACGGCCACGTCAGCACTGGCATCGAGCTTGGCAAGCAGCAGCATTGGATTAGCCAGATCCGCCTCGCTGAAATCCTTCAGTGCCACACGTGCTGCCAGCGTGGCATCGCCATGCGGACTGCGGAAACTGAGACGGTCGAGGCGGATCTCCGGCGCATGCTTGAGCAGATCGGTGGCCGGCTTGGCAATGGGCGCCCACAACTGCGCCGGGTTGGCATCGGCTGCCATGGCCAGCGTCGGGTCGCCGTAAACCTTGACCAGCGTGCGGTAAAGCGTCGCCAGCGTCCGCCCGTGCAGATGACGCAGCGAAAAATCGTAGTTCGCCGGACCGAACTCCTGCTGGCCTACCTGCAGCGAAGCCGTGCCAAGCCGCGCAATCAGATCCACATAGTCACCGCTGACCGGCATGGCCACATCGTAGGCAAGCTGCTTGAGCACCACCGCATCACCTTCCTTTTCAGGCCGGATGTCGAGTTGCGCCAGCGTCATTTTCTGCTCGCCGACGTAGAGCAGCGGATCGTCGTCGAACAAACGTTGCTGCACCGCCTCCAGCCGCATGCCGTTCATCACCAGGCCGCCACCCTTGCTGTCGCGGATCGTCAGCTTCGGCGCCTCGGCCTGCAGTGTGTAAGACTTCACCCCCTTCTTGAAATCCACGTCGATCTGGAAACCTTCCCAGGTCAGCATGTTGCGCCCGGCACCTTCGTTGGCCGCCCAGTTCGTCGAGAAACCGGGACTCCTGATCCTGGAGACGCCGCCGCCATCGAAGCGGTATTCGCTATGAACCTCCAGCGGCTTCTGCGTACCGAACACGGCCGCCACCTGCTGCTGGAGTTCGCCATCGAGAAGCAGTTCGCTATCGACCACCGCCGCCGCCAGTTTCGAAAAACCGGGCAGCGGCCCATGGCGAATTTCTGAACGGACACGGATCTGCAGCGGCTTCACCGGCGGCAGCTTGACCCCCGGGTTGGCCGCCATCACCTCCTGCTGCTGGCGCGTCATCGCCGCCGTGAAATTGCCAAACAGCTCGATCGTCACCGTTTCGGTGGCGCCGAAGATACCCCGCTGGTAATCGCGATTGACGATCTTTGCCGAAGGGTTCTCGGCCAGTAACTGATAGTGCTCGCCGATAGCGGTTTCAATTTGTTGCCCCGTCACCCACGCCGCAGCGGGGTAAGCCAGCGCCAACGGCGCGGCAATCAGGGCGATTTTTACGGTTTTGTTCATGGCTGCTGCACTCCTCTGAAAATCAGTTGAACTACCTTAGGAGACACTGATCAAGTCAAAACTCGTCATTCCGGCGAACGCCGGAATCCAGGAAGTTCAACAAACTGGATACCGGCTTTCGCCGGTATGACGAACTTAATCAGCGCTTCCCTTATATGCCCTACCGCTCCCGCCCCGCCTCATGCCAGGCCTTGCGCACCGGCGACAGCAGATACTCCGCCACCGTGCGCGTGCCGAGCATAATCTCGGCGCTGGTCTGCATGCCGGCGGCGAGCGGAAAGGGGGTTCCGTCCATTTCCAGCTTCATGGCCTTGAGCGCCACCAGTGCCTTATAGACCAGCGGCGGGCTCTTGCCGGTCGCCTTGTCGTTGGGGCCGGCACCGGTGGCCGTGTTGGCATCGGCGGCGTCGATACTCACATGCTCCACCGTGCCCTCCAGCAAACCGTACTTCTGGAACTGGTAGGCGGCGA
>Ga0172380_10001847_pt1 | contig 35523 bp, 58 predicted proteins | sample Leawe162metaG_FD_119747 | JGI IMG/M metagenome (GOLD analysis project Ga0172380, IMG submission 119747) | Leachate microbial communities from a municipal landfill in Southern Ontario, Canada - Leachate well 162 metaG | ecosystem: Engineered > Solid waste > Landfill > Unclassified | place...
CCACAAACCTAACCGGAAACACGCACGTATGCCTGTCGTTGGCTGGCTGTTTGCACTTGTGGCATTGGGCTTGAACGGCTGTTGCTACGGCTGACTTAAATGCTTGTTTCATGGCTTCTTCTCGAACAGTGTTTTTGCAAACTCTGAAATATTCATCTTTTTGTTTGCTTTCAGCTTTTGGAGTTTCTGCTTCCTCTTGCGTTCTCGGTCTTTTGTTCTGCTGAATTTCATTTCTTCCTCCGCGCTATTGGGGTGATGAGGACGGGTACTGCACGGTCGCCCTTGGAACGGCAATAACTCCATGTATTGCTTTTACCACGGCAATGTTCGTGAATAGCTTCACTGCGAGTCTGCCACCATCCAGTGTGCAGGCCATAAGTTCCAGTTATCGCCCATCCTTTTTCCGCCTTAACCTTTGGCATCTTTGGCTCCTTCCGCGTGTAATTCTTTTAAAATTTCTCTGGCTTCTTCGAGCGACCTGTATTCAGTCAAAGTTACCCACCAGAAAAAACACTTCTTTTGAACTTTCCACCATAAACCACATGAGCCATGAGGCATTTTTCTGTACATCATCACCCACCCGCCTTGAACTTGGCGAGGGCTTCACGCAGCTGGTTGATAAAGTCTGCCGTAGCTGGCGCGTCTTTCCAGTTCGGGGTATCCCATCGTTGAATTACGGCATCAGCTGCTAGTACCAGCCCCTCCACAGCCTTTGTGTCGGGTTGCTGGGAGGTGGCTTGGATATACCTGCTGGCTGCAACCCGTAAAGTTTCAATCACCCCAATGGGCATTGCAGCGAAAGTTTCCGTTCCAAAATCTTTAATATCTGCGCCGTTGGGAGAGCCATTATTATAGCGCAAAACGTGTATCCATTTATATTTTATAGCGTCTGCGAATGTTCTGCGTTTTTCTTCTTCGCCAGCCAGTTGCCATTCATCGTCTGTCGGGATAGCCCCCGCCACATTCTCCGGCGTTGCTTGCGGCGTAGAGGTGGCGGCGCAATCACAGGTCTTTCCAAGTTTTTCCATTTGCTATGTCCCTTACTGTTGTTCTCGCCACTCCGAAACGTGACGCAATGTTAGAATGAGAAGCTGTGCCTATCATTCCCCTGATCTCAAATACATGGCTGTCAGATAGCTTCCTCGGCATCCGCTTTAGGCCGGTCATATGGGCATGTTTAAGATTGTCGCTGTATGAGCATAGTTCTAGGTTCTCTAGGTAATTGTTCTTCTTGTTCCCGTCTTTGTGGTTTGCGACTGCCCTGCCAGTGCCTGTATATTTCAGGAAACAATCAGCAACCAATCTGTGAACAGTTTTGGTTTTAGACCCGCCACCAGAAGCTCTGAGCGATACTATCAAGTATCCATTACCGTTGTCGGTGCTACTCAGTATCTTGCCAGTTGTTACATTTTTAATCCTCCCACGGTTGGAGGCTGCGTAGATGGGGAGTATTTCTGGCAATTGAATTGCCGCCCATATTTCTTCCTGCATGTCCGTCATGTCACTCCTCTTTTTGCTGCGCGGATGAGGGTTTCAATTGCCGCGACTCCCTGCTCGGAAAAATTGTACTTACGAAGAAAAGCAACAGCCTCCGCAACCTCCATCTGGGCGGGGTGGGCTAGGATATATTTTTGACGCTCTTTTTCCTTTAGAGAAAACCTGTTATCTAAAGTTTGCGGATAGTCCTTATCCACGAATATCTCATCAGGCATCAGCGGCTTGTCAGCCTTGTCGGGCGGGGTCATGGGGTTTCCTTCATGCTTTGTAAGATTGCGTGTCCGATTATTTCGGGGATTTGGGGCAAGACGGCGTTTCCGAGTTTGTTAATTCTGTCCACCGCATCGGGAAGCCCATAAGCCACTCTGTCCACATCGGGTTCAACCCAGAACTGCACATCTGCTTCCTGACTTTCTCGCCTACCATCTTGTCCAACTTCTTCCTCGCCTGCGCTCCCCCCGCTAATCCTACTGGCCCACCGCCCGGTAAACCTCGGCTGCACGGGGTAGGCCACAATCCAAGTCCTGTCCCTCTCTTGAGGGGAGCCAACGGCGTATGCTGGTATGCAATGCCATTCCGCATCGTACCCGACCTCGAACAAATTTTTGAGAATTTCAAAGAGTCCGTTGCTTCGCAGTCTCCCGACATTCTCAATGATGACAAATCGCGGTTCATGAGTCTTGATAAGGCGCAAGTAATCGGCCCAAAGGCCGCTTTGCTTCCCTGCAAGACCAGCACCCTTTCCTGCTCGGCTAATGTCTTGGCAGGGAAATCCCCCGGTAATAACGTCAACTGCTCCGTCATAATTCAGCGTCCTCACATCGTTAAAGATTGGAACATCAGGCCAATTTTTCTTCAAAACCTTCTGGCAGAACGGGTCTATCTCGCAGAAGGCAACCGTTTCAAAACCTCCGGTGCGCTCCAGCCCGAGGCTGAAACCGCCAATGCCTGAGAAAAGGTCGAGGACTTTAAGCTTAGCCATCACCTCACCCTCCCTCTGCCTTGGATAGCTTGAGGGGTGGGGGCGGGAGTGGTGTCCAATATTTTTCCGTCCATGCGTTTGAAATTTCGCTGCCGTCAAACGTGAAGCCCTCGTTAATATATTTACATGGTGATATGATGCGAAGATTCCCGCTGTCACAACCTTCAATAACCGCCATAAATTCCGTCCCATCCCTCGGCGCACTCTCAATTTTTTGCCACCCCCCATCGGTTTTGCTCTGGCTGGCGGCTTGGAGGGCGGCTTGCCATGCTTCCCACTGTAGATCTGGAAAATGCTCCGGCTTAGAAGCTGTTTTCAGATATTCCTCGAACGCTTCCCGCGCCTTATCCATGCTCATGTTATTCTTCCTCGTCGCCTACATTGAAAAAATTGACTTCCTGCATCCCGTTCAGGCGTTCGATGTTGGCCATTATTTCCTTGCGGTATTCGCCGCGTGTGAAAATAACGATATTTCCATCTGCACCTTGAAGCCACTGCACCGCTCCATATTGCCCTTCTTTGTGGCAAGCCTTCCAATAGGCGTTGGCAGCCTCAAGTAAGACCTCTCCCGCCTTGTAACGCTCACTATCCGTTGAAATATCTGCCATGTTATTTCCCTTTCTGGGTGGCTGCTGATTTGCAATTACACGTATTTGAATGTGACGCCATTTCTAATATCCTTTACTGCTGATCTGCCAACACCGACTAAACGCGCAGTTTCTTTTAAAGATTTTCCGGCCTTCAGGTGTTCCCTGATTATAAAAACCTTCTCAAAGGGCATATGCTTACTTCTCATCAGGCCATTGCGGAATGCATGGCCCATGTTTTCCTGTTCCGTAGCCCATTCAAGGTTCGATAGGGTGTTATTGGTCTTAATTCCGTCCTTATGGTTTACCTGCTTTTTCCATTCATGCTCTGGCGTAAAGCTTTTCATCATCAGCCTATGAACGCTGTGTGTCTTGGCTTTACCATCTTTATATATAGATACCTGAGAGTAACCGTGGGTGTGCGGATGCTGCTTCAGAATAATGTTGCGCTGCACAGACCTTACAAGTCCGGTGTCCGAAACTTGATACAGTCCGACATATCCGTAAACATCTACCCAATGAGCCAATTTCGCTGCCGTGGTCATGCCTTATCCTTTACTATTATGCCTTGTGGGTAGTGCTCCAAATATTCTGAAACCTCCCTATGGCTGAGAAAAGTTACGCCTTTTGAGAAATTGGATAACCCCTGTTGAAACTCTTGCGGTGTTTGAACCTCCGGCCCCTGCTCGGTGAGAAGGGCGCGGATGGTGGCGACAACGCTGCTATGCAAACATATCATATGCATATCGGGCGCAATTTCAGAGCCGAAACTTATAGCACGGCAGAAAGTATGAAAAGCCGCAGCGCGTTGTTGGGTGGTTATGGGCATGTTAACTCCGATACGATAAAAAGGTTAACCGCTATCCAGAAAAGATTTGTCACCCAAAACCAGCGGAAAAGAGAATTATACCTTCCCCAAAGTTTGTCGTAGTTTTCAGGCTCATAATATACTGGCATGTTACCGCACCTTTTCCGGCGAGTGTTTGGCTATCATGCGATCACATATGCCCATAAATGTATGCGCCGTAACTGGTGCTGGCTTCAAAGATGTGCCATCTCCGTATGTCAACGTATAAGCTATCGCGCGTATCTCCACCAAAGCCTCCACCAACTCAGCAACCGCCTCCTTATGCGCTGCGTGGGTGTTCCAGCGATGCACAACCTCTGCGGCCAATGCTTCGGCTGTTTCCTGTGCGCCTTCTGCGTAGTGCGAAAACCCTTTGTGCGGCCAACGGATAAGAATGTCGGCAGGGCTGTGAAAGTCTGTAAGAAGTCCATACGAAACGCCGCCAGAATTACCGCATTCCGTCTTGTCGAATACCAGATCGTAATCGTATCGCACATCAGGAGTAGGGCTATGCTTGTCTGTCATGGGGTGGCTCCGTTGAGGGGGTTACTGCTGGCTGGGTGGCTTGAAAATACCGTTTTCTATGATGAAACTAGGGGCGTATCCACCGTTCACGATGTTCTCGGCTGATTTCCTATTCCATGCCCCATCACCTCTTTTTTGATCCCAAAAGTCGCCATTCTTGACAAGGTATTCAACCAGTTCTTGCTTGGTGGCGAATGGTGGCGTGACGGGCGAACCTTCGGAAACGGTCTGCCAGATTTGAAACCATGTGGCTTCCTCGTCTTTCCAAGGGCGGTAATATGCGGGGTCTGGAGGATTTCCTTCATCGTTCAACCAATCGACAAGGCCTCTTGGATAGACTTCTTTTTCAAGGTCTGAAAGATCACCGCTGCGGATACGGTCAAATTCTGCAAGCCATTTTTCCATGACTTGTTCGAGGTTCTCGTCATACATAGGCTGGTCACACATTTCTCCCGAGTAGTCGTGCCTGAATTTCGGGTGTTCCCAATTCGGAGGAACCATTCTTAATTCTCTTCCCATCATCTATCTCCCTTGTTAACCGGCATGTTGTTATTCATTCCCGCTTTTCTTGCCCAGCGGTGGAAATGGGGCCAGCGGATTTTCTCGATGAATAATTGCTGGCTGGGTAGCTTGTTCTCATCCCATTTCATCGGGCATTTATGCTGCGGAAACAGTAGCGGCATCATCACACTCCTTCGTTTTTGCGCAGTACTCATCACAAGCCTTCCAGAAAGCAATCTGCTCAGGCGTGGGCTTGGTGATTTGTTCCAGAAATTTGTTGATTGGAAGTTCCCACATGTCACAGCCCCCTATTCGCACGGCTCTCGGCCATGCTCATCGTGCCGTAGCTGCGGCGGTGTCTGGCTGGTTGCGATTTCTCCCAGCGTTTGCGCCGCATGTTGCCGATGGTGTCATACAGCGCGATTAGGCTGCGGGTGATGATTTTGTTTTTCATTGTTTGCTCCTTCGTTAACACCAATCTAGCGGGTTTTGTGGCGTAGTCAACAAATATATTTGCTATTTATCGAGAAAATAAGAAACGGGCTTTTTCAGGTATTTAGCAATTAAAACAGCCGTTCCTACCTTGGGCTGCGTGCCTTTTTGCTCTATTGCGCCGATATTCTGCGCTGTGCAATTGGCAAGGTAGCCTAGGCCGTCAAGGGTGTAGCCCATGACTTTGCGCTGGGCTTTTTGGCGTTGGCCGTTCCAGTTCATTTCATTTTCTCCTGCTCGGAGTCAATTATTTCAAAAGCATGTTTCATAGCCGCCGCCGTTAAATCCGCATCTGATAAAAACCTCACAGGCTTGATGGTTATTTCATCAGCACCTGTTCTGGTGGCTTCGCATTCCATTTGGCCATCCATGGTAACAAGCGTTAGCTGCGTTGTGTCACCGATACGCATTTCAGAAATATCTATTGTTGCGCTCATGTCCTCTGTTCCTTTCGTATTGCGGTTATGGCTTGGGTCATGGCTTGGCCTCGCAAACGTGCATGATGTACCCGCCATCAGTAGGCTCTTTCCATTCCTTGACGTAGAGGCAATGCGTCCGGTGAATGTGATAGGGGTTAACGCAATTGGCCACGACGATTGCACAAAGCATTATCGTGATGATAAAGGTTAAGTAAATTTGCATCTCTCTCATCCCTCCAACAAACAATTAAGCTCATCGCCAAGTGTGGTTATGGCGGCTTGGGCTGCTTCCATCGTTGAAAAATACGGAAGCATGAAGTTGTCCATTGTGAACGTCCGAGCGGTTGCAACCCACTCTTTCTGACTGTTGTCGAAAACAATCGAATATATGCATTTTCCATTGCCCCAAACAGGCTTGTACCCTCCCGCCAATTCACGCAGCTTCTGGATGACATTCAGCTTCTTCACATGCAGTTCGGCGGCTTCTTTTGTGGGGAAACAGTTGCCGAAATAGTTGTACTCGATAGCGTCAAAGCCGTGTCCAGAGCCGCATACAGACCCATTGCCAGTTACACAATAGCCCTCATTAAATTTTGCAGGCTTCCAGCATCCCTCCGGCTCATCCAGCATCTTTCTCAATTTATCGATATGCGCTGCTGCCTCGCGCTGGGTCTGCTCGGCCTTGGTTATCTCGGATAGTAGGTTTTGGCGGTTCATGGTTTTTCCTCCGTTTTTACAAGACCACGCATATCACGATGCTCAATCGGCTCTTGGGATTCAGTCGAAACTGAATAAGTCACCATCACAGGCACAAGGCGCGTTTCCCAGCACCAGTGGCTACATTCCTCGGTAGATTGAATTTCAGCCAAGAACCAGAAGCGTAATGCGTTTGCCGCTTCGTAGGTCATAAGGCCGAAAATATCCCCCCATGCTTCGTAACGGGCTTTGGTAGGAACACCGCCTTGGCCTTTTTTGAAATTCAGCCTTTGCCAGCGGTTGTCAAAAACATCTCCACCGAATGCTGTTGGCTTGTAAGAATTAAACCGCACTTCGACAACATAGCGGAGATCGTTTCCAGCCATAGACTGCTCAGGTTTCTTTTTATCTGTCATCTCACTCCCCCTTCACATGTTCGCGGATTTTGGTGGGCATGGTTATTGATCCTTCAGGTGAACATTGCCCAGCTGTCATCATCGATGTGCCAGCCAAGTGTGGTTAACAGTTTTCCGTCTTCTGAATTTTTGGGGATTTGGCTATCATCACATGGCCCGAAAAGGATTTCATGGCCTGTGTACCACCCGTATTTGGTGTCTAAACCAGCGGGCAGATTTCTCGCAAAGATATCGATTGCCAGTAACATTCCCCTGAGCGTCCTCGCCTCTGGATGTGTGAGGTACGTATCCCCGCTGTCTCCTTCTTCGTCCGTCATTCTCTCTCTCCTTCGTTGTCTCGTTATGCCTTTTTACAGGCAGTATGAATTTACAATATCTTTGATGCGTTTCATAGATGAAACCCCATCTTCCATGTAAGCCTCGTTAATTCTGTTAATAAATTTTCTAACATAGGCAATCTTTCTTTTTTCAGCTATTTTGTTGTTTCTCCACTCAGTCCAGTATTTTTCAAGGATGTATTTACGATAAAGGTCATAAATATTTTCGTAGTGAAAATAAACCATTAGCGGGTCGGTAAAATGTGGCCTTTTGTACACAAGGTTGTGGCCGGAAAAATCAAGGTTAACTTTCATATCGCACCCATTTTAAAATCCAACCGCAGCGTATTTCCTCACCTGCGGCATTCTCGTTCGTTTCAACCTATGCACCTTCCCCGCAATCAGGTAGCGGGTTTGAGTGGGGGGCCAGATCATTAAATCATCTTCTCAGTCTTGAGTTTCGCAGGAAACATCATCGGCTCTCTAACCGCCGCTTCAATTCTCCTGCATGACAGATCAAAATACTTCATGCTTTTTTCAACGCCGATAAACTTACGGCCTAACTTCACGCACGATACCCCACCTGTACCACTTCCCATGAAGGGGTCTAAAACTGTGTCGCCTTCAAGGCTTGCCTTGTTAACCAGCCAATCCCATGCCGCTTGAGGCTTTGCGCATGGGTGTTCATCCGTGCTGGCCTTCTCTGTAACCTGCCTGTGCAGATGGTCGATGGTTTTACCTAGCCTCGGGTCATCACCGTAGAACAATATCGGTTGCCAAGTCGTGCGCCCCCAGAAGGACATTCCACACGCGGCGGGTTGAAAGAATATGCCTACGTCTTTTGGCTCTGGATAAAACATCATAGCCTTAGGCCCCGGTGTTATTGCCGCCCGTTTCGTTGTACCAAGGAACTTCGCTATCGCGGGGATGATTTTAGACCTGACATTGAACATCGTATCATCGTGTTCATCATAGGCGTTCTTCTTACGTGATACGCCAATCGTTCCAGTTTTCTGTCCCAACCCATACGGAGGGTCAGTAATAAGAGAGTCTGCGAATATCTCCATATCGTAGCAATCGCCAAGATACAGCGTGCAACCTCCAATGACCTCTGTGCGCATTTTAATCACCCAGCTGCCCCCGCCAAAAATCCAGCCATTTTTGCCAGATGGTTCGTTTCTTTGTGCGGTAAAAACGGTTGTCGTTCATGGCATCACCATGAGGACGCAAATCATAATAGCTACGTCTGCCAGAAATAACCCAAGTGCTGCAAGCCTTCCACAAATCGAATCCGCGATAAAAGCATTTGCGAATGCCCCTACTGCATTGAAACCTAAAATGGTCAGGATAAAGATTTTCACGTTTTCTTCCTCCCGTAATACTGTGCCAGCGCGTACTCAATCTCTTGGCTCTGGCTGCGGTTGTTCTTCTTTGCCGAGTTGACCACGGCTTGTTTCAGCTTGTTGTCAACGTAGCCCTGTAGGCTTGCTTTTGCGGTTGGCATTAGAGGCTCCCTTCAAACGGGGCAAAAGGAATCTGATCGATTTCCTCGTTAAGACCGCCGCCAGCCTTCGGGGCTTCCTGCTTCGGCTCTGGCTGCTCGTCCTTGTCGCCCTTCGGCTCGAACATCGAAACCATGACTGTGTTCCCGCCTTCCTTGAACGGAACGCCAGCGGGGTTAAAGCTGCGTTCCAGCAGAATGAATGTGCCGCCATCGTCCTTTTCCATCACCACGCCAATGTTCTGGTAGCGGTTCTTTTCTTTTCCGTTGCTGGTGTAGCTGCCGACTTTTACGGCGAGATCGTAACGTTTTTTAGCCATAGTTATTCTCCTGTTTTCTCTGTTGAAATTCCGGTTGTCTGTTCATCAAGCACCCTTTGCAATTCGGCCTTAACCTCGTCCTTCTTCTGGATAAGGTCTGCGGCCAAGTCCTCGGGAAGGGATTTTAGCGTCTTGGCGTACCCTGTCCATGTTTTCTTGAGCGCGTCAAGGTCGGGTGATGCACCGATTTTCTTGATTGCCTGTTCATGCACCTGCTCGGCCTGTTCACGGTCTATTGCCATGCTGAAATTCTGCGAAGGCTGTTCAACCGTTGACTGCTCCATTTCGTCATTCGTATACAGGCCAGACAATTCCTGCGGAAACGCCTTGCGCAATGCCAGAGCTTCGGCGCACTTCGCAATCATGGTGTCTCCCATGGATTTCCACATCTTGGTTAGCTGGCCCTCTTTATTGCGCTGGGCATAGGCATTGAACCGCGCCACGCCCCAGCATGGCTCTTGGAAGCCCTTGCGCCACACGCCCACGCGGCTTGCTACGGGGCTTTCATCGGATACCCATACATCCTTCCAAACGCCATCAGTGCCGCACCAGAACGGCCCGACTTGGCCTGCATAGTCGCCCGTGCGCTCTGCGATCAGCCGGAATCCATCGATGGAAGTCTGCATGGCCATGACTTCCTTGCGCAGGTTGTTATCCCAGCGTTTGATAGCGTAAATCTGCCGTGCCAGCGGGTTAAGTCCGGTTTGCTTGGCTTGGTACAGGAACAGTTTCAATTCCGTATCCGTTGCGCCCTTGCAGATGGTGTCTTTGATAAGCGTGATTTCTTCCTGCGAAAACGATGCAGGCTCGATTGTTTGTAATGCGGTCATGTTATTATCCTTCGGTTATTGTTCTTGTAATCACTTTACTACAAAGCAACCCGAAGTCAATAATATTTGAAAATTATTTTAGCCGAGGGTTATAACGACTTTGCCGTTTTTCTCTATATTATCGGAAATATCATAGGTAACTGGCCGGAAATACTTATCATCCAGCCCGATAGCTTCGGAAATAGCGTCAAATCCGGCCTTCATGGCGGTCATTAGTCCGTCACCGTCACGGCTGCGCTTGTCTGGTGGCACGAATACCACGCTTAAATGCTGCCTGCCACGCGGTGGAACGCCGGAAAGCTGCGCCCTAAACGAGTTCCAAGCTATCACATAGCACATAGCGCGGTATGACTTGGCAATCTTGCCCTTTGCAGCCCAATGCATCCCACGCGCCCTGTTAGGCATTAACTCTTTCGGCGGCCACGGCAGCTCAATTACCAGCATCAGATACCTCTTTGGCTGCTTCTCTAAGCATCTTATATAAATCCCAGTTAATAATTATGTTTTTTTGATGTTTGAAACCAAGTTTTGAAACATAGTTAATCGTTGAAACTAGTGGTACGAAATGCTCGTTTTCAAGAAATTTATTGCCATCATCATAAGCGTCTTTCAATGTTTTAAGGCAACCGCATATTTCTTTCGGGTCAATTTCCCTGTATCCGCTACCGAATTTAGAGATAATCGGATATGCCCACAATTTGGCAATTGCCCTGCTATATAATTCCTCAAGGTTTCTACGCCTGTTCTTTCTTTCTTCCGGACTTAAACTGGTGACATAGTGAATTAAATCCAGTGATGAAACTGAATTGTCACCTTTTTTATACGGATTTATTATTTCACCCATGAAACAGCTTCTCCCTAGCATACAAAATCTTGTTTGACGCGCTCCAATAGTCCGAAGTCAGCAGCTGCAGATCATACGCGAATTTATCCAAATCAGCCCGTTCCTCGCAAGCCTTGAACATGCAAGCCCCATCGCCACAGGTCGGCAGGCCGTGCTTATTGCCCCGCATCACAATCGTGCCAGAAGTTGCGCCGCAGCATACGCATGGCAGTTTGTTCAGAAACGCTGTTATGTCGGGGTTTAGGGGGAGGTATTTGGGGTATTTTCGGGTCAAAGCAATTCACCTTGTCCTTCATTCGGATTTATGAATGTGATTTGGCTGGGCAGTTCGATACCATGACAAAACCACGCGCTGAAGAATTGTGCGCCCGTTCCTTCACCTGAAGGCGTTTCGTAGTTAATGCGCTCAGGCGGCATTAGAAGGCTGATACCATTCTTTCGGTACATCTGGACGCGCTCTTGCTCTCCGAGTGCGGCAAGCGGCATCAGCAGCGCAAACGGTCTGCAAAGCGTATAGCACCGCGATATGATTTTATCTTTGATTGAATAGGGCGGGTTCATCACAATCAGGTCGAATGCTTCCGGTTGCCAGCGCAGGAAGTCATGGCCGGTTTTAATATCAGTGCCGATAACGTCAAAGCCATCCGTTTGAAGGGTACGCACGATGTTTCCCTTGCCGCATGACCCCTCCCAAATAACGCCTTTTGGCAGATATGGGGTAAGCCAGCGCACAGCATGGGGTGGTGTTTGGAAGTCATCAGGCGCATTTACGCGCATGGGCGGCATGTTGGACTTAGGCTTTTCGTCTGGTGCGTATTCTTCGCCCAGCATATCAATTGCAACATCAGCCAAGATACACGCACCCTTTCATGCCGGATTGCAGCCATTCAAGCACCGTATTGTGCTGGACGCAGCCCATGGGGCAGAGGTTGTCGCGGCCTAGCACCCAATTATCGAGGTCATAGCTGGCATATAGCACAGCAGGCTCTGTCGGCTCCCATGCAATGACGTTCCATGCTTCGCCATCGTTGACAAGCAGTGTTACCACGTGCCGCCCGTTTACCACGCTGCGGCGGGGGGTGTGCGTAAGCTGTAGGATTGTTTCCCATGAAACACCGGGCAATGCCTTATCCATGGCGACAATCTCGGGCATATCGTAGAACGCCTGAAACATGCTTGGAACGCCTTTAAGCGTCTTATGCAGTGCGTTGTGCTGCTCAAGCCAGATCAGGTGGTGTGCATGTTCCATGGGGTGGTGGGGGGCTGTGGTGGGCATGTTAACTCCTATTGCAGGGGAATGTCGTGATACTCTGGTTCTTGCAGGGGCATTTGCTCAGGAATAGGCTTGACGCGCTCCCAAACCTTTTCCGCTTTCTTGCCTGTCCATCGCGTGACGTTTTTAAAGCCGATTTTCTTCAGGCAGTTTATCACTCGGTTACGCGCCCTGCCGTCCTGCTTGCCAAGATCTGGGATGATTTCTTTAAGGACTTTATCAAGTTTTACGTGGTTAAGACCATCAGTAAGAGATGTAATGGCCGATTCCCAAACATCTTCCTCAAGCCTTGATGCCTGCTCCTGCTCGACCAGCGCATAAACCCTATCACCATGGTCAATGTGGAATTTCTCGCCTGATTTATAAACGTGCACGGCTTCGGCCCAAAGCTGCTCGCGGTTGTCAGCGATAGCTTGGAAGTCTATCTTGCCGACCTTGACAGGCCAATAACGGCGGTTGCCGCTGGGGTCGCGCAGCCATTCATCCTTGTTTGTCGTACCGGCCAGAATAAACTGGCGGGGGTAGCGGGTAATAGCGTTTTCATATTTCTTCTGGATTTCATCGCTTTGGAGCGTAATCCATTTCTTCAGCTCGGTGTCATCCTTCTTGCCCATGCCGTCCAGCTCTGCAATCTCGATGATGACGCGCCCCTGAAGCTGCTGGATGGCCTTGCGGTCGTTGATTTCAGCAAAGCTCAGGTTGTCGCAGAAGTATTCAAACTTGCCATCGAACGTAGCCAGCATACGCAGCGCGGATGATTTGCCGCTACCCTGAGTGCCTTCAAGCACAAGCATATGGTCAAACTTGATGCCTGCGTTAAATATACGTGCCGCGCCGCCTACAAGCCATGATGTGCCAACCTTGGCTAGGTACTCCGCGTTCTGTGTAGAACCCATATAGTCGCGCAGCCAAGTCGCTAGGCGGGGCTTTCCATCCCATACCATGCGGTTCAGGCGCACTCTAAGCGGGTGTATCTTGTGATTGTGCGCCACAACCTTGATAGCGTCTGCCGTGCGCGTATTCGTACAATCAAGGCCCAGACGCTCAAGCTTGGCCGAAAGGTTGATAATGTCGTACTGGTCGAACGGGCGCGGCACGAACTGCCTGCTGTTATCCCATGGTGGCCGCTTGCAAAGGAAAATCTCATCGGCAAATTCGTTTAGAACAAACAAGCCTTTGTAATTCGTTTCAATGGCGGCGATTGTGTTCTCAATCGAGTCGCGCTTGAACTTGCCGTTTTCCTTGGTTACAGGGCTGAAAACCTCTATGCGATTGTCGCCATAGTCAGGCTCGTACCCCGTTAAATCATCACCCCCGATATGGTGCAAACTACTATTAGCAGGGCCAACAGGAGACATATCGGGGGCTTCACCGTCAATAGACGGATTACTGAAATGCTGAATTTCTGATTTTGGTTCCAAGAATTAGCCCCTGATTTCGTAGTTTGCAGGTAAATTTTACGATGATTGGAACTAAAATGGCAAGAGGAAATTTAACGATTATTAACATAAAGTTAATAAATCTTGCGAAAAACCTTACCGCATTACCGCCCTTACCCCTCCTTACCCCTAAAAACGATATCTCATACCCTCTATATATCATATATATTTATAATATAATATTAGGAGTAAGAGAGGTAAGAGGGGTAAGGTGCTTGATATTAAAAGCGTATTTCCTTACCGCAACATTACCGACCATAATACTGCGGTAATGAATGGTTAACGGCAAGAAAAAACCCCTCCGGCTTTCACCGAAGGGGCTGAGTTGGATTGTCGAAGGAGATTTGAGGTTAGCATATCCTGAGAATTTTGGTATAGTGTTTTGAGCATCGTTCGGAGGAAAAACACGTGGAACAATTCCCAATCAAACCATTCACGCTTCCAAAATGTGGTGGGTTTGTTGAAAAACCTAGAATTCGGGTCAAGGCTTGGCGCGAACCAAAAACTTTATGGACATTTTCATATCCTTGGGGAAAGTCATCAACGTGGATTGGCGCATCGGAATTTTTCCTTTTGCGTTAACCAAAAATTAATATATAATCCTTTTCGGGGCAATGTGCCTATTTTTTAGGCATATTATTTGATAATCAAAAGGAAAATCGTTAATAAATGGCTGGAAACAAAAATTCAGGCCACCGAATTGACAAGGCTGCAATGCTCGTTGCTTCTTTAGCCCGTGAACATACTGAAAAGGCTATCAAAAAACTTGCAAAGCTTATCGATGATGGCGAAACCGATGCTGTTAAACTAGCTGCGGCTCAGGCTTTGCTAGATCGCGGCTGGGGTAAACCCGCGCAATCCGTCATGCTACAAGGCGATGAGGATAAACCTCTGCAAGCGATGATTAAGGTTACCTTTGTAGGCGCAGAGCCTGATGCAAAGTGAAATAGCCCTGCAAATCCCGAAGGCGTATCAAGAGCTATTCCTGCCTGCGGATTACAAGGTCTATTACGGAGGTCGCGGCTCTGGCAAGTCGGAAAGCTTCGCACGGGCTTTGCTCGTTCAGGGAATGCAGCAGAAGCATCTCATTCTCTGCACCCGCGAGTTCCAGGCATCGATGCAGGACAGCGTACACCGGATGCTTGCCACAACCATCCTAAACAACGGGCTGGCTGACCAGTACGAGGTGCTGCAATCGGTTATCAGGCATCGCTCTAATGGCACGGAATTCATCTTCAAAGGCCTTCGCCACAACATCACCGAGATTAAAGGCTTGCATGGAATAACGCGGGTCTGGGCGGAGGAATCGGAAAATATCAGCTATCGCTCTTGGGAAGTGCTGATGCCAACCATCCGAACCGAGGGCGCGGAAATATGGGTATCGTTCAACACGAAAAACCCGACTGACCCGACTTACGAGATTTTCGTCAAAAACCAGCTACCCAATTCCATCGTGCGCAAGGTGTCGTTCAAGGATAACCCGTTCTTTCCTGAGTTCCTGCGAAAGCAGATGGAATACACCCGCGAACGTGACCCCGAGAAATTCAGCCACGTCTGGATGGGTAACTTTGATACAAGGCGCACCGGCGCAGTTTATGGCCGTCAGATCGCCGCAATGCGCGAGGATGGCCGCATAACCAAAGTTCCGTATAATCCCGGCCATGAAGTTTTCACCGCATGGGATTTGGGCTATGGCGATGCTACCAGCATCTGGTGGCTGCAATGGGTTGGGCGCGAATTGCGCTGGCTTGAATGCTATGAAAACAGCGGTGAAATGCTCGGGCATTATGTCGAGGTTGTGAAGGCGCGGAAATACAATTACGCGCAAACGCCTGTGTATCTGCCACATGACGGCGGGGCTGGCAACATTCGCGGCGATAGCGTGGCGAACCAGCTGCGCAGCATGGGCCTTGATAACATCGTCATTCCACGTGAAACAGACATAACGCCCGGTCTTGAGTTGATGCGACAGACGCTGGCATTCAGCGTTATGGATGCGGATAATTGCAAGGATGGCATTCACGCGCTGGAAAACTACGGCTACGAATGGGATGAGGACAGGAATGTTTTCAAGCCCAAGCCGCTGCACAATTGGGCATCGCATTACGCCGATGCGGCACGATACGCGGCGCAGGCTGCAAAGCTTGCAAGGGATTCACTCACAAAGCTGGTCGTAAACGAACCGGGCAGCTCGGCATTTAACGCAGGAGTTTGGTAACCATGGCAATCAAAGAACAACCCGAAGTCATCAGGCGCATGATGGCCAATTTCAAGCTGTCCGAGGACGCAAGCTCTGAGAACAGGCGCAACGGTCTGGACGCTATGAAATTCAGGCGCGGTGGCAAAGACCAGTGGGATACCAGCGTTTATACGATGTTCGGCGAGCAGAACAAGCCCCGCGAAAGCTATAACCAAATCCCGCAGTTTGTCCACCAAGTCACGAACGAGATGCGGATTAACATGCCGCAGACACGTTTCGCACCCGGCACGAACGGCAGCGAGAAGGTTGCGGAGGTCTACGAGGATTTGGCCCGTGCAATTCAATCAACGTCAGAAGCGGAAGTTGCCTATGACATTGCCGCAGATAGCCAAGTAACCATCGGCTGGGGCTATTGGCGTTATCTGACCAAATACGAAAATGATATGTCCTTTGACCAGATTATCGTCATCAGCGCAGTTCCGAACGCATTTATGATTTACGATGACCCCGGCACGCGGGAGCAGGACAAGTCAGATCGCCGCTGGCTGATTGAGGTGTCGGACATTCCGCTGTCCGAGTTTAATACCGATTACAAAAAAGACCTGAGCCTGACCGACCTTGAAAGCATTGGAGACAGTTCCCCCAAATGGGCGACAAACAACAGCATCCGCGTGGCCGAATATTGGGAGGTAGAACACCAGAAAAAGATTCTGTACCGCGATGCAATGGGCGTTGTGTCTGACCAGCCGCCGATTATCCCCATCCAGTTCGAGCAGCGTGAGGTAATGGTTCCCGTTGTGAAATGGTACAAGTGCAACGCGGTTGAGGTGCTGGAAGAAGCTACATGGCCGGGTAAATATATCCCGTATGTTTTCGTGGCAGGCGAGACCCTGAACGTGGACGGCCAAATCTATTATACCGGCATTGTCGAGGGCATGATGGCCCCGCAGCGGCAGTACAATTATTGGCTGAACAGCGCAACCGAAGTTGTGGCACTTGCCCCCAAAGCCCCGTTCATTGGCGCGGTTGGGCAGTTCGAGGGGCTTGAGAAGTTCTGGGATAATGCCAACATCAAAAACTATCCATGGCTGCCGTACAAGCCCATTACCATCAACGGCACGCTTGCACCTGCCCCGCAGCGCAACAGCCCCGGCGCGGATATTAGCTCAATCCTTGCCCTTGTGCAGCAGGCACAGAACAACTTCTACACCACCACCGGCATTTACCCCGCATCGCTGGGCCAGCAGAGCAACGAGAAATCAGGCAAGGCAATCATCGCACGGCAGAAGGAGGGTGACGTTTCCACATTCCATTTCCAAGATAACCTTGCCCGTGCCCAGCGCTTCGGTGGCCGTATCCTTGCCGACCTGTTCCAGAAAATCTATGACGGCAGCCGCGTATTGCGCCTGTTGAAAGAGGACGGCACGAAATGGACGGCAAAGGTTAACACGCCTGAAATGGGGCCTGATGGTCAAGAACAAGTCTTGGATATGACAACGGGCGTTTATGACGTTGCCGTCACCACCGGCCCGAGCTACACCACAAAGCGGCAGGAAAGCGCAGAGAGCATGACACAGATGGCGCAGGCTTACCCGCCCCTGATGCAGATTGCAGGCCCCCAGATCGTGCGCAGCTTCGATTGGCCCGGTGCAAACGAGATTGCCGAAGCCATGGAACGCGCCATGCCCCCGCAGCTGCAAACCCCGCCGGATATGGAGGACGTACCGCCGCAGATTATCGGCAAGCTACAGCAGCAGGAGCAGCAAATCGGCCAGCTTAATCAGGCGTTGGAAGTCGCCACGGCTGAATTGCAGAAGGCAACGGCTGAGGTCGAAAGCAAAAACGCGGATATTCAGCTTAAAGGCACTGATATGCAAATTAAGATGGAACAATCCCAGATGGATGCGCAAATCAAGATGGAAGAACTTGCGCTGAAACGCGAGGAACTGGCACTAAAACGCGCCGAATTGGAGCTTGAACACCAGCGATTACTTGTGGAAGCAAGTAAACCGCAAGTATCCGAGAATAATACTTGACGGTTGCCTAATATTTAGGCAAACTACTCAAAGTTAAACTTTGTCCTGAAGGGGTATGGAGTGACTGAACAAAATAATGGCGGGTCTCCCGCTGTCGAGTCCAAATCGGACTACGTATTGGCATCCGAACAGGAAGCCGCAGAACAAAAGCCGGTGGAAACCGCTGGCGAACCAGAAAAAACCGACACAGAGGAAAGCCAACCCAAGCCCAAGAAGCTTGGCGGGTATCAAAGGCGCATCCAGAACCTGAGCGCGGAAAATATGCGTATGGCACAGGAGCTTGAACAGCTTCGGGCCGCGCAAAATCCGCAAAAGGTTCAACAGCCCGAGAAAACACCCGCTGCGGCTCAGGCAAAAGCGGACGGCGAACCTGACATGAACGATTTCGAGAATGTCCTCGATTACCTCAAAGCGCACCAAAAATGGGAAAGCGCAGAGGCAATTAAGGCATTTAAGGAAACCGAGACCAAAACCGCGCAGGAGCAGAAAGCTGCGGTAGAGTTCGAGGAAAAGCAGGCGGCATTTGATGAACGCGTTGAAAGCATCATCGACAAAGTGCCTGATTTTTACGAACGCGCCAGAGCTTTGTACCAGCAGGGTCTTGTCACTCCGGCAGTTGAAAGTGCCGTGATTGATTCCCCTGTTGGCGAGATGGTTACGCTGTATTTTATGGCGCACCCTCACGAGCTTGAAGCCCTGCATGGCAAGTCAGAAGCGCAAGTATACCGCGCTGTGGCTTTGATCGAGGCAAAACTCGTTGGTGTTCAGCAACCTGTGGTCGGCAAGCAAACACGTGCTGCCGCGCCTATTAATCCGGTGAAATCCACCCAAGGAACGCAGAAAACCCTTGCGGACGATCTGCCCTACGATGAGTGGAAGAAGCTTAGGAATGATGGCCTGCGGCGGTAATCTTAACCGCTAACCTACAGGTCTTAAAATGTCAAATACTCTGCTTACCATCGGGATGATTACCCGCGAGGCTCTGCGAGTGCTCGAAAACCAACTCGCCTTTACCAAAAACGTCAACACCAACTACGAAGACCAGTTTGCACGCTCCGGCGCGAAAATTGGCGATACCGTCAACGTGCGCGTTCCCCCGCGTTACATTGGCCGTACCGGCCCCGCGCTGCAAGTGGAAAGCTCGACTGAATCGAGCGTGCCGCTGACGCTGAGCCAAGCTGGTTGCGACTTGTCTTTCAACACGAAAGACCTCACCCTGTCCATCGATGACTTCAGCAAGCGTTTCATCACGCCTGCGGTTGCCACGATTGCAAACAAGGTGGATTTTGACGGCCTTCAGCTGTACAAAAAAGTCTACAACACCGTTGGCGCATCGGGCACTCCCCTGACCTTCAACACGCTCGGCCTTGCGAATGCTACTCTTGACAGCATGGCCACCCCGTTTGACGGTCTCCGCACCGCCTGCCTTGAGCCTTTCTCGACTGCTGAAATCCAGCAGGACACGAAGGGTCTGTTCCAATCCTCTAGCGTTATTTCCGACCAGTACGAGTCGGGCCGCTTCATGGAAGGCGCAGGCTTCAAGGGCTACACGGCGCAGAACGTTGCAACCCACACTGTCGGCACGTACGGCGGCACTCCCGTGACCAACGGCGCGAACCAGACCGGTTCCAGCCTTGTGACGGACGGCTGGACGGCAACCACCACGACCCTGAACGTTGGCGATACCTTCACCATCCAAGACGTTTACTCGGTCAACCCGCAAAACCGCCAATCGACCGGCAAGCTGCAACAATTCGTTGTGACGGCTGCCACGGTTACGGACGTTTCGGGCAACTCGACCATCGCAATCAGCCCCGCAATCATCGCTTCTGGTGCTTTCCAGACGGTGAGCGCAGCTGCTGGCGATGGCAAGACCATCACGGTAACCTCGGGCGCATCTGGTGCAACCACGAAGATGAACATGGGCTTCCATCGCGATGCCTTCACGTTCGCTTCGGTTGACATGATCCTGCCCAAAGGTGTCCACATGGCTGACCGCGTAACCAGCAAAGCATCGGGCATCTCGCTCCGCGCTGTGCAGGCTTACGATATCAACTCTGACCAGATGCCGCTTCGTCTGGACATTCTCTACGGCTGGGCTGCTACCTATCCGCAACTTGCAACCCGCATCCTGCGCTAACAGAAGGAAACCAAAACTATGTCGTTTAACACAGAAGTCTCCCCCATTATCAGCAACCCGAACCCGTATCCCGATGGTGCGATGGCTGCTGCTGCATGGGATGCCGTTGTGCCTGCCGGTTCTGCTATCGGTGACGCTACGGCACTCGCCAAGCCGCTCTCGGTTGTCACCGGCGCGGACGGCACTAAAGGCGTGGTTCTCCCTACGCCTACTTTCGGAACCGAGCAGTTCATGGTCTATTCGGCCACTGCAACCTCCGGCCTGAAGATCTACCCGCCCTCCGGCGGCGCGATTAACGGCGGCTCGGCTTCGGCGGCAATCACGATTGAGGGTAAATCCCTTGCTCTGCTGATTGCGCTGGATACGTCCGGCAACTATGCGGCCATTTACACCGCTAACTCGTAAACAGAACGGGCGGGGGCTTAAAACGCTCCCGCCTATTCTTTTCAAATTTTAAGGAATTACAATGACCCAGCAGACACTCACCCAAGAAGGCGCATTTTCCAACGACCAGCGCAAACAGATTAACGAAAACTTTGACGAGCTTTACACGCTTGTCGGTGCAGGCAACTTCGCAGTTTCGGCTGAATCGCTGGAAGTCGCGGAAGCAACGGAACTCAACGGCCCTGTCGATATGGCTGAAACGCTCGATGTTGTCGGCGCAGTCACGGCGGCTTCGTTCTCCGGTATCGGCGCAGTGGCTGTTGCACGCCAGAGCGCAGACGTTGTGGTCGATGAAAGCGCAACGCTGACGGCACTCACCGGCCTGTCTCATACGGTTGTGGCAGGCACTTACGCCTACCGCATTAACGTGCAGGCACTCTCCACGGCCAACGGCGGCGTTAAAGTCGGCTTTGCCCTGACCACGGCTGTGCTGACCTCCATCCAGAACGTGGGTAAAGGTACTACGGCAGCAGGCGCAGGCGCATCGGCACGCACCACCACGGCAACCACCGGCGCAACCCTGTACGGCTCTACGGCGGCTGTTACGGGCGTTGTCATCGAGGGTACGATGGTTGTGGCTACCGGCGGCACGTTCGCACTCCAAGGCGCACAGAACGCTTCCCATGCGGATGAAACCACGTTCTACACGGGCAGCACGTTTGAACTGACACGCATTGCATAAGGGGAATTAATATGGCTAAACCAAAGAAAATAGCGGTGGTTGAGAATGAAGCCATCCCCGATGCAACGGCACTTCCGGCTGAGGTCGCCGCCCCCGCTATGGCGGCTCCTCAAGCGGAAGTGGTTTGCGGTTACACGGGAGCTAAAGACCCGACAAAACTGGACGCTTCCGACCTGAATTATACCCATCAAGGAAGCCCCGCGCATCTCGCATGGCTTAAACTCAAGGGGCTGTAATGGCCGATACATCGCTGACACTCATTACGGATGCAATGCTTGATATAGGCGTTTTGGCCGCTGATGAGGTTCCAACCGCTGGCCAAGCTAATCAGGCATTACGCCGCCTGAATAACATGATTGACAGCTGGAACACCGAAAACCTCGCCGTTTATGGCGCAACGCAGCAGATTGTGCAGCTTGTGGCGAACCAGCAGGAATATACCATCGGGCCGGGGGGTGATGTTGACATTCCCCGCCCGAACGACATTACGCAGGCAGCAGCGCGTCAAATGTCACTTCAGCCCGAACAGCGCATCGATTACCCGCTATACATCCTGAACGATGCTGAATGGCAATCCGTGCCACAAAAGAAGCTGCAAAGCTCATGGCCGAATATGGCTGTGTATTTCAATATGACATATCCGCTGATTACGGCGCATGTTTACCCCTCGCCCACAACGGGCGAATTTGCGCTTGTGTTCTGGTATATCGGCATCCTGTCTAACCTTGCGCTGAATACGGTCATCAATCTCCCGCCCGGATACAAACGCGCACTGACGGCGAACCTGTGCATTGAAATTGCATCATCCTATGGCGTTGAGGTTCCGGCCAGCGTGCAGCAGATCGCGGTATCCTCGAAAGCGGACATTAAGACGCAGAACCTTCAAATCAATGAAATGAGCCTTGACAGCGAATTGCGGAACGGGCGTTACAACATCTTTACGGATTTGTTTAACAGATGAAAGCCGGTCTAGTAGGCCCATCTTACATGCAACGCTCTTTGCCGTTTGACGCGCAGAGAACCATCAATCTGTTTCCGATTATGGATCAGTTCGGTAAAGAGCCTGCTTCGCTCTTGGGAACACCGGGCAAGCTTCTTTTGGGCACAACGGGCGTAGGCTCTGGCCGTGGGTGCTATCGTGCTTCCAACGGGCGCGGGTTCACCGTCACCGGCGGCACGCTGTATGAGGTTTTCAGCAACGGTGTAAGCACCTCACGCGGCAGCCTTCCCACGGCATCAGGCCTTGTGCAGATGGCTGACAATGGCTTCCAGCTTGCGGTGTGCGATGGCGTAAACCTGTTTATGTTTACATTCGCCACAAATACCTTCGAGCAGATTACCGGCGGTGCGCAATACGTCACGGATGGCACGTTTCCGGCGGCCACGGCAGCATGGACGTTGGGCGCAAACTGGACGCTGTATACCGGATATGCCTTCGGCAATAACGCAAGCTCGGATTTGAGCCAAACGGCGGCTTCATCCCTGATTGCCGGAAAGCGTTACACCGTCACCTACAAAATCGGCGGCATCCAGTACGTCACCAACGGCACATTTGACACAAACACCGGCTGGACGCTTGGCGCAGGCTGGACAATCACCACCGGCGCGGCGCGGCGAACGGTTGCAGGCTCGGATGACATAAGCCAAACGGCAGCAAATACGCTTGTCAACGGCGAGAATTACATCTTTACCATGACCGTTTCCCGCACCTCGGGCAACTTGGCGGTGACGCTGGGCGGCGGTGCAGCAGGCGCAACCATCACGACCTCCGGCACGATTACGCAAACACTTACCGCTGGTGCGACACAGATTATCAACATCAACGCAACATCCTTTGTCGGCTCGATTGACAACGTATCGGTGACGAACGAAACCACGGGCGATATTGTTTTTGACCTTGGCGGCACTCTGGGCGTGCCGCGCACAGCACCGGGTGAATATGTCGAGACGCTTGTGGCAGGCGCAACGCAAACCATTAAATTCACGGGCACGGCATTCACAGGCACGGTTTCCGAAGTATCGGTGAAGGATATTTCAGCAGGTTTCACATCAGCCGCCACAATTACCTTCATTGACGGCTATTTTGTCATATCTGAAACGCCAACATCCGGCATTTTCCGCATATCCGGCCTTTATGACGGTTTCACATGGGCAAGCCTGCAATTCGCCACGGCAGAAAGCTCACCCGACAATCTGTTGAAAGTGACCAACGTAAACGGGCAGCTATGGCTCTCCGGAACGGAAACGACAGAGATATGGGCTAATACAGGGGCTTTGTCTTTCCCCTTCCAGCGTGTCTCTGGTGCGAAAATCGAGCATGGTGTTCTTTCGGCCAATTCCGGCCTTGCGCTTGATTCGTCATTCTTCTGGGTGGCATCCTCCCGCTTCGGTAAAGGCATTGTTTACCGCGCTGATGGTTTCAGCCCACAGCGGATTTCCACGGAGACAATCGAGCGCATCATTCAGGACGCGCCCGACCCCAGCACCATAAAGATATTCGCCTATGAGGATGATGGTCATACGTTCCTAGCCGTCACGGGCGGCGGCATGGATACCAGCTTCTATTATGACCTTGCCACATCTCTCTGGCATGAACGGGCATATTTGAACGAATTTGGCGAGTTCGAGCAGGAAACTGCGATAGATATGATGTTTTTTGCTGGCATTCAGGTGGTGATAGACCGCGAAAACGGTAATTTTTATCATCAGTCGCACGATTATTTCACAGATAACGGCGATTTAATCGCCCGTGAAAGAACTTTTACGCATATATTTGACGAAAACAAAAGGATGTTGTATCGTAATTTAACCGTTGGCTTCGAGACTGGCGTGGGCAATCAGAGTAATCCGGGACAAGACCCGACAGCTACTCTGTACATCTCAAATGATGGCGCAAAAACGTGGTCTGGCGGTTACATGCGATCAATCGGTAAAGTTGGCGAATATTTAAAGCGTGTCATTTTCTGGCAGCTTGGGCAGACGCGTCAACGCACCTTCCGCATACGCATTGCCGAGCCGGTAAAGGTCGCAATCACGGGGGCATGGTTCAATGCCTAATCGTTCATCGATTATCCCCGCATCAGAAAAGATTGTCGATAAGGCAGGCAAGGTTGTCATTCCATGGCTGTTGTTTTTCCAGCAGCTTATCAATGGTGATGCTGGAACGTCTTTTGTACCCGAATTTACCGACCTGACGCAAAACGGCGTTGCGACAATCGGTGGTGTTTATTACGAAAACGCAGGCTTTGCCGACTTTTTTGTGCGTATCACCCCATCAATCGACACTTCGGCTGTTGCTGGCGATACCTATTTTGAACTGCCGTTCCAGCCGACCAGCGATGCGCCGTGCTTCGCCACAACCGTATTCAATTCATCCCTCGGCGGCATCGTTGCGGCAACCAAACGCTGCTACACCCCCAGCTGGACGAGCATCACAACCCCTATCACGATCTCGGGAAGGGTTCCGTTGCAAGCATGATGTTCATCAAAGTCGCACCCAAGAATATCGAATATGTATGGCCTGATTGCGCACGGTTTTTCAGCAACATGCCTGAGTGGAAACTGCCGCAGTTTGACTCTGCAACCGCATTGGCGCGTATCAAGGCCGGAGAACATGCCCTCCACGCTGTATTTAACACAAACGGCAATATCTGCGGCGCATATATCAGCCATGAGGAAACATACGTCAATGGAATCAAGTCTCTTTTTGTCGATGCTTTCTGTGGTGATGATTTTAATGCATGGAGTGCAGAATTTTTCGATGCAATCGAGAATTTTGCCAAGGAGAGCGACTGTGGGGCCGTCGAATACATTGGCCGCAAGGGATTTGCAAAACTAGACCCGACATATCAAGAGGATGGTCGGCTGTACGTTAAAATAATTGAGGGGAAACATGTCTAAATTTCTTAAAAAGGCTCTCGGTATCGCTCTGCCTTTGGCGGCTTCTTTTATTCCCGGTATCGGGCCTTTTGCAGGCGCGGCTCTTGGCGCAGGCGGTGGCTTGCTTTCGGGCGGTGGGCTTAAAGGTGCGCTGCTCGGTGGCCTTTCCGGCGGCTTGGGCGGGGGCTGGGGTAATAGCATTGCAGGCGCGGCTGGTTTGTCCGGCACAAGCGCAAACGTGCTGTCAAGGGCACTCTCCGGCGCAGCAGGCGGTGCAGCAACGGGCGGTCTCAAGGGCGCATTGCTCGGCGGCGCACTCGGTGGCGCAGGGGGCGCATTCCAGAGCAACGGCGGGTTTGCCGGTCTTGGCGACTTGTTCGGCAATTCCTCGGGCGGCATGGATTTGGGCGCAGGCATCGGTGGCGCATTGAAGAACGCAGGCGGCGGTCTTGCAGGCCCGTTGGGCATGGGCATAGGCGGTACGCTCTCCAATGTGGGTGGCGGGGGCGGTTCTTCTGCCTACAGCACTGCGGCTCCGGTGGCATCAGGTGCTATCAACGCATTCTCCGGTAACTCGGCGGCTGACGCGCTGGAAGACCAGCAAAAACGTGCGCTGGGCCTGATTACGCCCATCATGCGCGAACAATTCGACCCGGGTAACCTGCAAAACACCCCCGGCTACCAGTTCAACCTCGACCAAGGCACCAAGGCCCTGAACAACGCAGCCTCGGCCCGTGGCAATTACTTCTCTGGGCAGGCACTGACGGATGCGACACAGTTCGCCTCGGGGCTAGCTGACCAGACGTACAACAACGCATATCAGCAATGGCTGGCTGACCGTCAGCAACGCCTCGGCGCGGCTGGTGCGGCGGCCGGCATCCATCAGGGCATCGGTGAAACCCGCGCAACCAACATCCTCAACCAAGGCCAGAACGCTTCGCAATCGCTCTCGGCATTGCTCGGGCAGCTTGGCGGCGGTAATCAGCAGTATAACCCGCAGAATGGCACGTTCTCGAACCCCAACCAGCAAGGCATGGGCATTGAGCAGCTGCTTATGATGCTCCGTCAAGGCGGTATGCAGTAATGGCTGACCCCTCGCAAATCCTAGCACCCCGCGCTAGCTTGCTGGATTACCAGAAGCTTCAGCGTGAATTTGATATGCAGAAGGCACTGACCGGAGCGCAAATCAAAAAGCTGTCTATGGTTGACGTTGACCAGCTTGGGGAGCAGGCATTTATGAAGGCTGCGCAGGGCTTGGAATTGACCCCGCAGGAATTGGCGGCGGCGAAGTTCCTTGATGCGAAGTCGGGCGGTATCCAGTTTGACCCCGTAACTGGTGCTGTGGTGCAGAAGCCGCGGATCTCGGACAAGATCGGGCTGGGTGGCCTTCCTGCTTCTGGCGGGATGGCTGCGCCTGCTGGGGCTGGTATGCAGCTTCCTATGTCTAACCGAAAAAGCGGCGGCGCAATGGACTACGCAGACCTTGACGCTGAATTGGCTGCACTCGGCACTCCGCAAAATATGGGCGGCAATCAGCAACAGGCCGACCAATGGGAGCAGGTATATCAGGCACAGATGCAAGCCGCTGCCGGTAATCCAAAGCTTCAACAGCAAATCACCACGGATTACATGAAAAGCCGCCTAGCACCGAATGAATCGGAAGCCAAGGCCGCAGGTTTTTCTGACCGCATCAGCTCTGCAAATCCACTTATTGACCAGTACGGCGAAGCTTCGACAAATCCCGTTGACCAAGTTCTGTCAAAGGTTCCGCTTGTCGGAAATTACATGGTGTCTGACGAATACCAGATGGGCGACCAAGCGCGGCGCGACTTTGTGAACGCACAACTGCGCCGTGAATCAGGCGCAGTTATTGCCGATAGCGAATTTGCCAACGCTGAAAAGCAATATCTGCCTGCCCGTGGTGACAGCAAAGAAACGCTGAAACAAAAGGCGGCAGCACGTAAAATCGCGCTGGATAATATGCGTTTCTCTGCTGGGCCGTCTTACAAGGCTCCGAAAGAAGCACCGAAAGCCACGGGCGAAATCACCGCCGAAGATATTGCAGAATACAAACGCTTGAGGGGCATTAAATAATGGCTCTTACGCCGGAAAAAATCGCTGAACTTGACGCGCAATTCGGGGCGCAGCCGCAAGGTAGCCTTACGCCCGAAAAAATTGCAATTCTTGACGCTCACTTTGGCGTTAAAAACCCCGACCCAATGGCGCAGCTTCAGGGCGAGTTTGAGGCGCAGAAATCCGGCTTCGGCAAGGTTATGGCTGAAGGTGCGGCGCGTGAGGCTGCTATCCAAGGAACTCAGGATAATATGGGTTCTAAGGCTCTACAGCGTTTAGGCTCTGGGGCGCAAACGGCAACGGGCTTGGGCATCGAAGCAATCAAAAAAACCATGCCGCAGAACCTCAAGGATATGCTCGGCGCGGCGGCTCAGGAAGCCCTTGCAGGCGCGAATAAGCTTGGCAATGCCCTGCCCGATGTTACCCCGCAGATCGACTACAGGTTTTCGCCGGAAACCACGCGCAATATTGAAGCGGGGCTTAATCTGGCGGGTGCTATGCCTATTGCGGGGGCTGCCCCTACGGTGGCGAAGGCAGCACTTCCTGTTGCTAAAGCAGGGGTTAAGATTGCCGCAACCCCTTTAAAAGCCGTAGCAAATGAAGCTTCTGCGCTAAAAGCAGGCTATCAGGCTAGGGGCGTTGATGAATTGGTTGACGCTGCCGATATTATCAAAAATAGGTCTAGCGCGGCTTATGCAAATATGCGACAAATGGGGGCTGAGTTTACGCCTGCCACTTCCTCGAAAATTGCCAAGGAAGTCGGGGATGCGCTAAAGAAAGATGGAGTTTTAAATGAGCGTCTGCACGGTAATTCTATTGGTCTATATAATGACTTTGCCAAGGAACTACAGTCTGGAAATGTAGGGCTTGAAGGTCTTGACCAATGGCGGCAGCTTTTTGGCGAAGTCGCCGGAAACTTTAACGACCCGATAAACCAGCGCAAAGCGTCGATTATGATTGACGCTATTGATGACGCTGTTGATAGTTTACAACCCACTGACCTGCTTTCCGGCAGTAAAGACGCTGTTGACGCTCTCAACCTCGGGCGGCAGGAATGGCGCAAATACAAGAAATTCTCGGCAATCTCTGAAATCGTCAAAAAGTCTGACGGTGACGCGAATTATTTAAAACGCGAACTTAAAAAGTTTGTCGATAATCCCAAAAAAACACGCGGCTTCACCAAAGAAGAAAAGATGAAGCTGCAAACTGCGGCTGAATTGTCAACCGGAGAAGGCATTTACAAGATGCTGGGTAAATTCGGTATTGACCTCGGAAATTCCCGCCTTGGATCTGGCGTTGGCGCGGTTGTCGGTTCTGCTGCCGCCGGTGCGCTCGGCGGCGCAAGTGGTGCGGCTCTCGCCCCCGCTGTAGGCACTGCGGCAAGACAAGCCCAAAAATACAAAGCGCGTGGAAAAGTTGAAAATCTCTTGAAAGAGATCGAAAGGTAATATTATGGCCGTTCTCGCAGTACCCTTCTACCTCCAATTTGTCGATGAAAACGGCATCCCCGTTAACGGCGGCTTTGTTTACACGTATTCGGCAGGCACTAACTCGCCCAAGGCAACCTACACCGATTACACCGAAAACACCGAAGCGGCGAACCCCATCGAGCTTGACAGCGCAGGCCGTGCCACGATCTGGATTAACGGCAGCTACAAATTCGTGCTGACGGATGCTGACGGTAACGAAATTGAGACAACCGACAACGTGACCTCGTTTACAACCCCGCAGGATGCTGGTGACAGCTATTTTGAAGCGTTCTCCGGCACGGGTGCGCAGACGGTTTTCACGACCTCGGAAAGCCTTGGCACTGATGAAAAGGCCCTGATGATTTTCATCAATAACGGCGGCTGGGCTCCGATTAACCCCTCGGCATATACCATCAGTGGCACTACACTAACCTTTGCTGTTGCGCCTGCATCTGGTTCGAGCAACATTTTCGTTTATGCGCCTAGCCTGTTGGCGGCTGCTGCGGCGGCGAGTGCGAGTGCTGCGGCGGCTAGTGCTGCTCAGGCCTCATCTAGCGCGGTGGATGCTGACACAGCGAAAGATGCGGCTGAAACCGCAGAGACGAATGCGGAAACTGCGGAAACCAACGCGGAAGCTGCTGCTACAGCGGCTGCGGCAAGTGCAAGCTCGGCTTCGACCTCAGCCAGCACAGCTACTACACAGGCTGGCATTGCCACCACGCAGGCCGGAAACGCTGCGACCTCGGCTAGTGCGGCTTCCACTTCTGCGACAACTGCCAGCACTCAGGCGACCAATGCTGCAGCCTCAGCAAGCACGGCGACAACGCAAGCCAGCAACGCGGCAACGTCTGCCAGCACAGCATCTACGCAGGCAGGTATTGCGACCACTCAGGCTGGGCTGGCCGCTACCAGCGCAGCTGCTGCGGCTACGGCAGAGACCAACGCAGAGACGGCTGAAACAAATGCAGAAACCGCAGAAACAAACGCAGCTGCCAGTGCCGCAGCAGCTGCCGCCTCCGCAGCATCCATTGAGGGCATTCCCGCAGGTGGAACAACGGGACAGGCGCTGACGAAAATTGACAACTCTGACTACAATGTCGAATGGAGTACAGTCGCCGGCGGTTCATCTGACTTTGCAGATATTACTAGCGGCACTAACGTAACGGCTGCCATGGTGGTCGGTACGGGCGCAACTCTGGGCGCATCCGGCAGCGGCACCATCACTGCTACGGCGGTTCCTGTGGGCGGTGTGTCGGGGCTTGGAACTGGGGTGGGCACGTTCTTGGCTACTCCCAGCAGCGCGAACCTGCGCGCGGCGGTGACTGATGAAACGGGTACGGGGGCGCTGGTATTTGCTGATGGCGCAATCGGCGGGGCAACGGCGACAACTCAGACCCCTGGCGACAACTCCACCAAGGTGGCCACGACTGCATATGTGCAGGCCGCTATATTTGCAGCGCCGGTTATCGCTGCGTGTAAATATGCAACTACGGCGGCTCTTGCGGCTTCTACGTACAGCAACGGAGCTTCTGGCGTTGGCGCAACTCTGACTGAGGTAGGGCTTGGCGCACTAAGCGTTGATGGAACAACGCCTTCTGTTAATGACAGAATCTTGGTTAAGAACCAAGCCAGCACGTTCCAGAATGGTGTCTATACCGTGACGGTTGTAGGCTCGGCTGGTGTTTCATTCGTCCTGACCCGCGCCACCGATTATAACATCGCCGCCGATATCGACTTGGGCGATCAGGTGTTTGTTTCCGCTGGTGCCACGCTCTTGGGCACCACTTGGACACAGAACGGCACTCAAAACCCCGTCATGGGCACAAACCCCATCACGTTCGCGCAGACTGCCGGCCCGGGTTCATATACTGCTGGTAATGGCATCACGCTGACTGGCACATCTTTTGCTATTAACACAGCGGTTACTGTTGACCTGACCACGGCGCAGGCATTGTCGAATAAGACGCTGACTGCTCCGGCGCTGGGTACGCCTGTCTCTGGGGTTTTGACTAACTGTACGGGATTGCCGGTCGCTGGCGGCGGCACCGGAGCAGCAACTTTCACCGATGCTGGTGTGCTCATCGGAAACGGCACCGGCGCATTGCAGGTGACAACCGCAGGAACGGCTGGGCAGGTGCTTACCTCGAACGGCGCGGGGGTTGACCCTACGTTTCAGGCGGCGGCGGGAGGCGCGTTCGTCCTTCTCTCCACCCAAACCGCAAGCGCATCTGCAACGCTCAACTTTGCTAGCGTTATTACATCGGCCTATGACGCTTATATGTTCGTCATCGCAGACATTAAGCCTGCAACGGATGCGCAAAAGCTTTGGCTCAGAACATCGACAAACAACGGCTCAAGCTATGACGCTGGTTTGAGTGATTATGGGTGGACTATTTTCAATGAGACCGCACCCGGCGGGTCGCCGAGCGCGGCATCGAATGACGGATCTGACGATTCAATTGAATTGACCGCAACAGGGACAGGTAATGCTGCGACGGAGGGGTTGTCTGGTAAAATGTGGCTTTATACTCCCTTGGATACGACGAGACAAAAAGTGTTTACGTGGGATGTTTTATCTCAGAACAACGCCACCGTGCAGCAATTCAACCAAGGTATCGGCAGCAGACTGTCAACTGCTGACATTGACGCTGTGCAATTCCTGTTTGCATCCGGCAACATCGCATCGGGTAAAATCTACTGCTACGGCATTAAAAACACATAACGTAAAAGGAAACAAAAATGTCTATCCTATTCCAAACTGACGCGGTAATTGCAGCATCCGGCACGACCTCCGGCGCGGTGGAATGCCCATCGGGTTATAATCTTGTGGGCATGTTTGCGCCCGTTTGCACAGGAACGGCTTTGACGCTCACAATGGCGAAAGCCTTGGCGGGTACTTATGTGGCACAGAAAACCGCAGCTGACGCGGCAATCACCCTGACCATTTCAGGCACTGCGCATTATATCGCACTCGACCCGCTGCTGTTCCAAGGCCTGCAATTCATCAAGCTAGTATCCGGCTCGACTGAATTGGCAGAACGTACGTTCACGCTGGTATTCAGGAAAGCCGCATAATGCTGCTGGTAGCCCTCATCATAGCCATGGCCTGCCTTGCCCGTATGTCCGGCGGCGGTCTTGGCATGGCGAAGGTTCCAAGCAAATTCCATATGCTGCCGGAAGCTGTGTTTGGGCTAGTGTTCGGGGCTGCGGCTTGCTGGAATTATGGGATTTATGCGGGGATTGCCGGAACGGTTTTATCTGCCGCTGCCATGCAATCATCTACGGGCCTTTGGATGCATATGGGGGCACTTCCGGCTACGGCGCAATCAGGGCGCAAGCAAACCCTTTCCCGCGTTGTAGACCCCATCTGTGCTCGTTTCCGGTGGCCTTTGGGCGGCTGGCAATATTGCTGGCTGTTCGGGGCGATCAAAGGGCTGCTCATAGGGCTGGCCGCGTATCCCATTGGGTTACTGCTTGCCGTGCTGTGGCCTGCAAGCTACTGGCTCGGGCAACTTCTGAATATGCCAAAGGTAAAAGAATTGCTTTCCGGTGCTTGCGCAGGATTGTGCATCTGGCTAACCTTGTGAAAACGGAGGGATGCACCATGATGACAATCGAAAAGCTAGGCGACAAAATCCAGTTGAATATCTGGACGGGCGAAATGTGGGAGAGAAATCTTTTTGATACAACCGATGAAATGGAGATTTATTGCCATGAAAACGGGCTTTTCTGCGAATGACAACACGGGGGCGAAGATGAAACATGATGTTACGGTGGAAACTGGCAAGTTCGCCATAGGCGGCGCAGGCGTTACGCTCTACGCCCTGACCCTGAATGAATGGGTTGCCATTGTCACCATCATCTATTTCATCACGCAATGGGTTTACCTGATTTGGAAATGGTGGAAAGAATACAATGCGCCGAAAGCAAAAAAAGGTACGGCTGCCGAGAAGCAAAGCCGCAAGAAACCTGCCGCCAAACAAGCGTCACGCAGATAAGCGGCGCAAGGTGTGGGCTGAAACGGATATTCGGCTTTATCCGGATAACGTATAATACGTATTCTCTGTATAATTAACACAAATGAGTTGTTGCAAAATCTGCAACAGCTGAAAACGGGTATCTTTCAAGATACCTATTCGGCTCAAAAAAAGGGCTTTTATGATACGATTGCGGCGGTTAATCGCGTCATTCTCCGCATAAGGTGATTGTGCAAGGTTGCTAGATTAACTAGCCGTGACTGCCAACTATTCGAACTATGACAGAAACCGGACGCTATCCGGTCATGCCGCGTACACACCGAACCTCACGAAAAGCATTATATACAATCTGTATTTAAAATTCAACAAAACTATTTGCCATTTTTTAACCTACGTTAACCGAAAATAAGTTATTCTATGCATTGGGGAGCTTAATGCATGGGGTTATCACGCATTAGAAAGTGGGGGCTTGCGGTTGGTTTTGTCGCCGCGCTCACTTTTTGCGGTGCTGTGTATTCTGCTGAGAGCCGCTATTCGTGCCTTCCGCTGGCTTCGCTCCTGAACATGCTCATAAAAGACCAGTTCGCCATGACAGCCATCGGTGACGTTCCGCACCGTGGCGCATCTATTGAGTTGGTTATCAATCAGAAAACAGGTGATTGGGTTATCTTCGGCATAGACGCTGACTTGAACGCGTGTGTGATTTTAGAGGGTACTAATTGGCGATTTATAGGGGTGCGCAAGGCATGAGGGTATGCTTTTATGACTTGGAAACCTCCCCAATAATCGCAGCCACATGGGCTTTATACGACCAGAACATCCCATACCAGCACGTTATCCAAGACACATTCGTTATCTGCGCAAGCTGGAAATTCCAAGGCGATAAAAAGATTGATTCCGTCTCCATGCTGGACGATGCCAAGCGGTTCATCAAAGACCATACGGACGATTTTATCATCATTAAAAAGCTGCATTGGGTATTCCAGCAGGCTGATGTAATCGTGGCCCACAACGGCAATAAGTTCGATTGGAAGCGGTTTATGGCGCGGGTTGTCTATCATGGCCTGCCGCCCATCGACCAGCCGCAGATGGTTGATACGCTGGTGGAAGCCCGTAAATGGAAATTCACCAGCAATAAGCTTGATGACCTCGCCACGCATCTGAAACTGCCGCGCAAGATTGAGAACGAAAAGGGGTTGTGGGTGAAGGCGGCGCAAGGTGACGTTAAATCCATCCGCGCCATGATACGTTATAACAAGGGCGATATTCCCCCGCTGGAAAAGCTTTACAACAAGCTGCTGCCCTACATGAAATCAACGCCTAACCGCAATCTGTATTCCGACCATGAGTGCTGCCCTAAATGCGGTAGCCTGAAATTCCAGCACAGGGGTTTTAATTATACCCGCGTTTCAAAGTTCAAGAAATATCAGTGCATGGAGTGCTACGGCTGGTTCACGAATAAGACGCGTGTGAAGGGGGTTGAATTTAAATGACCCGAGAGACCGTCAAGATCGGAAACCGCAAATGGACTGTGACCTATAGGCGTAAGCTGCAAGGCGATATGCTCGGCTGGTGCATCCTTGCGCCCAAGTGGGAAATCCAGATTAAGAAAGACCAAGGCGATATTGCCGACACAATCCTACATGAAATCCTGCACGCCATCTGCCATGACCAGAAACTAAAGCTTGAGGACGAGGAAGAAGAACGGATAGTATTGGCATTGGCAACGGGGTTAACACGGTTCTTCCGCGATAATCCGGAATTTACGGGCAAGCTGATGGGCGAGATTTATGCTGACGAATAAACAAAAAGCTACCGGCGCAGGGCTTGCCGCATTGCTGGGGGCTGTTGCGCTGTTTACGCAGCCATGGGAAGGGCGGGAATATGTCGCCTATTGGGATGATTTGGGCAAGGTATGGACGGTATGCGATGGCGACACGCACGGCGTTACGGCTGGAATGGTCGAAACCCCCGCAGGCTGCGATGCAAGGCTGAAGGCTAATTTAATTTCCGCAAACAATGACTTTGAACGGCTGGTAAAATACCCCGTGCCGGACGTTTCGCGCATTGCCTTTATTGACTTCATATTCAATGTAGGGGCCGAGAAATTCCGCAACTCGACAATGCTCAAAAAGATCAACGCAGGGGATTTGCGCGGGGCTTGTGGCGAGTTCATGCGCTGGACGTATGCAGGCGGCAGGAATTGCGCGGATAAGGTTAACAAGTGTTATGGCATTTACCTGCGCAGGGTGGCCGAAACAAAGCAATGTATGGCGGGTGTTCAATGATTGCATGGTTTTTGGGGCTTGGGGTGCGTTTCTGGGTGGGTATGGCCGTGGGCTGTGCCTTGACAGCCAGCGTTTTAGGGGGCATTCATAAGCTATCTAATGCCATGCTGACCCATAAGCTGCGCAATCAATGCGTAGCTGCCCAAAAGTTAACAAATGAGGTATCCGATGGTTTACAGAAAGAAATTGCTGCCCTTGATGCTCGGCTGCGTGATGCTCGGCGGCTGTACGGCAATACCTGTGCAACCTTCACCCCCCCGCGATATGATGCAGCCCCCGGTAGGCCACTTTCTGGAACGGTTCCTAAAGGAGCTGGAAACAGCGTCTCCATCCCCGTTGGAAAAATCATCGATTTAATGGGCGAAGCTGACAAAGAGGTGGCAAAGCTTAAAGCTTGCCAGAGGTTCCTGCGTGGAAGAAAATAAAAGACCGAAGCCCGTGCCGACAATGACCGCAGTATGTGACGGCTGCAAGGTAGAATGGTACGATTTCCAGTTTTACAAAAAGTCAAACCCGCCTGCCATTGATGCAGAGCCGGTTGTGCTGCCAATATTCGAGGGGATATTTGTCAGGAAGTAGCCCTAGCCGCCCTTCTAATCTGCGCCCTGATATTCAGCCAAGCCCGTTTGCTATTCGGCTGCTTGGCCTTGCATAAGATACCGCAGAATTGCCCGTTGACGTATAGCTTGGCATGTTTGCTGCCGGCCTCAATGCGCCATGGTAATGTCAGGCTGTCAAGTTCGGATTGGATTAGGGTGGGGAGTTTCATTTCCCCTCCGGTGTCTGGGTGCGCTCGTATGCTATGGCAGAAATAATGGCGTGGAGTTCGGCTAGTTCTTCGGTGGGCAG
>Ga0172380_10001848_pt1 | contig 35495 bp, 33 predicted proteins | sample Leawe162metaG_FD_119747 | JGI IMG/M metagenome (GOLD analysis project Ga0172380, IMG submission 119747) | Leachate microbial communities from a municipal landfill in Southern Ontario, Canada - Leachate well 162 metaG | ecosystem: Engineered > Solid waste > Landfill > Unclassified | place...
CCATCTCGTAATTCGCCGCCTCTGTGTTTGTGATATCAATGACTTCGTCCACCGAGAAGCCAATTTTGCGGAAGGTGTCCATGGTGTCAATGTGGCGAAGCGCGTCATCAACGAGAAGGGAAATCCTTCCGTCTTCATCTTTGACGAGTGTGTAGTTTGGCAAGCTGATCGCTTTCCCCACAGGGAAGCGCTCTAACACGTCTTTCGAGACAGAAACAATAAGCTTTGCATCAAACCGGGAAGCTAGCGCGCTCTTGCTTGTGATAGGGCGACGATAGCCGTTTTGCAGGAGCCAAACGCCTTCCTGCCCAGGTGCCTGCATGAGCGTGCCGTTTGGGTAATCCCTCCCAAACCAGGCATTCCAGAGCGTGGCGAAGTTTTGGTTCCCGTGGAGGTGCGGCGTGTAGGCGTACAAGGCAGCGGTGGCGGCGTTTTCTGGGGTGACGCGCGTGCCGTCAATGCTCACGGGAATTCCCGGACCGTATTTTCCAGAAGTTTTCCCACGGATTTCGATGTCTGCTAAATAGCCTTCTATGAATTGGAGTGCGGCGGAATTAATCTGTTTGCCAAATCCCTGCCAACGAGCGAGTGAAGGATCAGACATGCTGCAATCGTCACAAATACCGTATCCCGCAGCCCAGTCAAGTTGTTTGTGAGAAGGGTCCCGGTCTGTGACGAGGCTTTGCTCTTTTTGGATGAGGACAAGGAGGAATTGCGGATTTACGTTATGCTCTCGGGCGGCCCGGTAAATAATTTCTGCAGCACTGCGGATCCTGCCTTCGCTGTCTTCCGTTTCGTAGCTTCCAAGAAAGCTTTCAGAAAGAAAGGCTTCAATCTGATCGAGGTTCATGGAGTTTTTATCCTGCAACTCGTCATCCGAGATGATGTAATTTGGGTCAAAGGCGAGTGCGGTTGTTAGGGGGAGGAGTGCCGATAACGCCAAAACAAAAGCAGAAAGGGATTTTTTCATACTGCGTAAAGTATACTGAAAAGGACGTAAAAAACCGAATCGGTTATACAGATGTTGACGGAGCAGGGGAACAAGGGTATTTTTCACTCGTATTTTTCAATTTTTCTATGAATCTTTCCATTGGTCCCAAAGCACCGGAAGTCTGTCAGGCAATCATTGAAGTGCCGCGCGGCAGTCAGAACAAATATGAGTTTGATAAGGAGCAGGGAATCGTCAAGCTTGATCGCGTGTTGTTCTCCCCAATGTTCTACCCGTGTGACTACGGATTCTTCCCAGAGACGCTCGGGGGAGATGGAGATCCCTTGGACGTTTTGGTTATGGTGACGAATCCGTTGTTCCCAGGGGTAGCGGTAGACGTTCGCCCTATCGGCGTTCTCGTCATGAGTGATGACAAAGGTCAGGACGAGAAGATCCTCGCCGTTGCCAAGGATGACCCACGCATGAAGCACATCAATGATCTTGCGGATGTCTCACAACATGTACGCGACGAAATTTCTTTCTTCTTTGAGAAGTACAAGATCCTAGAAAAGAAGGACACCAAGATTGAAGGCTGGCAGAATGCCGCAGCCGCCAAGAAGCTGATTCAAGAAGGAATAGAACGCGCTAAGGCGTAAAACAAAAACCTCCCGATTTCGGGAGGTTTTTGTTATTTGGTGTGAGTAGTGAGTAGTTGGTTTGCTAGTGCCCGCCGCCCATGTGGGATTTGACCAGCATGTAGAGGCCGAGGGGGAAGAAGATGAAGATGCCGATGAGAGGGAGAATCTGTAAGATGGTTTGGATGAGGTGAATGTTGGCAAGAGCAGGAGCTGGGATATTCAGCATTTTTACCCCGTACTCGCTGACTAACTGCTGATGATAATAGATTTGCCCAAAGACGGACGCCGGGATAAGGAGGAGTCCGAAGATGATGAGTACTACTGGCGAATTATCGCTTGATCCGTGGTCTGACATACTATTTTACTTTGATTTCAATTTCTTCTTTTTTGGTATCAATGCTCACTTGGCCGTCTTCTTTCACCTCGCCAGACACAATCTTCATGGCCAGAGGGTCCAGTATAAGGTGTTGAATGACGCGCTTGAGCGGTCTTGCTCCATAATGCGGATCATATCCCTTTGTGGCAAGGAGCTTTTTGGTTTTCTCAGAAACCTTCAGGCTGATGCCGCGCTGCTCTTTCAGCCGCTTGGCAACGCTCTCAAGCTGCAGCTCTACTACGCCCGCAATGTTCTCTTCGCTCAGCGTATGGAAGACGATGGTGTCATCAATGCGGTTCAGGAATTCCGGACGGAAGTTATCCTTCAGAAGTTCAAGCACACGAGTTTTGGTGGACTTCTCCTCATCTGAATCATCCTGGCTGAATCCTATGCCGCTCATTTTTCCTGCGGAGAGTATGACGTCCGAACCAATGTTCGACGTCATGATGATAATGGTATTTTTGAAGTTTACAATTCTGCCTTTGGCATCGGTTAGTCTGCCATCGTCGAGAATTTGGAGCAGGGTGTTGAAGACATCCGGATGAGCTTTCTCGATCTCGTCGAAAAGGACGACCGCGTAGGGATGGCGGCGCACCATGTCCGTGAGCTGGCCTCCTTCATCATAGCCAATGTAACCCGGGGGAGATCCAATCATTTTGCTCACCGAGTGCCGTTCCATGTATTCGCTCATATCAAGCCGGATGAGCGCCTTCTCATCATTGAACATGAACATGGCGAGCGCTTTTGCGAGTTCGGTTTTTCCCACACCGGTTGGGCCAAGGAATATGAAAGAACCAATCGGCCGCTTTTCTTCAGAAATGCCCGCACGCGATCTGCGGAGCGCGTTACTTACCGCTACGATGGCTTCTTCCTGGCCAACTACGCGTTTGCGGAGTTCTTCTTCCATGCGGGCGAGCTTCATCATTTCGCTCTCCAACATTTTAGAGACAGGAATATTTGTCCAACGCGCTACAACCGCTGCTATGTCTTCCTCAGTAATGACTTCTTTGAGCAATCCGCGTTCTGCTTGAAATTTTCGGAGTTCATTTTCCAGTTTTGCAAGTTCCGTGCGCGCCTGAGGAATAGCGCCGTAGCGAATTTCTGCTACGCGTTCCAAATTTCCGCGGCGTTCTTCATACTCAGCTTCGCTTGAGAGGCCGTCAATGTCATGCTTCACTTTGCGGATGGCGCTGATGATATCTTTTTCGCCTTTCCAGCGAAGTTCCAGCGCTTCCGTTTTTTCTCTTACGTCGGCGAGCGTCTTTTCTATCTCCTTCAGGCGCGTTTTGGAATCTTTGTCTTCTTCCTTTAAGAGTGCGCGGCGCTCAATATCCAGGCGCATTTCTTCACGCTTAAAACGGTCGAGTTCTACTGGCAGCGAGTCAATTTGCAGGCGAAGCGCAGAGGAGGCCTCATCAATCAAGTCAACGGCTTTATCCGGCAGCTGACGATCAGAAATATAGCGAGCGGAGAGCTCGACAGATGCCACGATGGCGCCGTCGCTTATGCGTACGCCGTGATGAATTTCATAGCGCTCTTTGAGGCCGCGGAGCATGGCAATAGCATCCGGAACTGAGGGTTCGTTCACGACAATCGGTTGAAAACGGCGCTCCAAGGCCTGATCCTTTTCAATGTGTTTGTGATACTCCTTGGTGGTGGTAGCGCCAATAACACGGAGCTCTCCGCGAGCGAGTGCGGGTTTCAGAAGATTACCCGCGTCCATGGGGGAGTCATCTCCCTTGCCCGCGCCCACCACCATGTGCAGTTCGTCTATGAAGAGAATATATTTCCCGCTCGCTTGTGTCACCTCCCGCATGACTGCTTTGAGGCGTTCCTCAAATTCGCCGCGGAATTTTGTTCCGGCAATCAGCGCGCCAAGATCAAGGGATACGAGTTCCTTGTATTTTAAAGTCTCCGGAACATCTCCCGCTACAATGCGCTGAGCGAGACCTTCCACGATTGAGGTTTTTCCTACACCTGCTTCACCAATGAGCACCGGATTATTTTTTGTACGTCGAGAAAGCACCTGCATGACGCGGCGGATTTCTTCGTCGCGTCCAATGATGGGATCAAGCTTCCCATGGCGAGCACGTTCCGTCAGGTTCATGCTGTATTTTTCGATTGCTTGGTACTTTGCTTCCGGTTCAGGTGAATCCACTTTTTGTGAACCGCGCAATTCCTTCAGCGCGTTCATGACCGCTTCTTCCGTAATCTGGTGGCCAGCCAAAAGTTCACTAATCAAATGATCAGACAAGAGGCCCAGGAAAAGATGTTCAGTGGAAATGTATTCATCCCCGAACTGCTTGGCTTTATGTGAAGCAACTTGCAGTGCCTGGGCGAGGGGAGGAGTCAGCATCACCTGTCCGGCCGGACCGCGCTCAAAGGTATTTTGTTTGGGGAGAGATTCAAGAATGCGAGAAATATCTGCCCGCAACACCGGTATACTTACTTCGATCTTTTTTAAGACGGTGACCACAAAACCTTCTTCCTGGGCAATGAGGGCCGAAAGAAGATGGATAGGTTCTACGCCTTGCTGGCCGGAGGCGTGCGCTATCATCTGCGCTTCCTGAATGGCTTCTTGAGATTTGCTTGTGAAATTTGCTGGCATCATATTGGATGGGGAAGTTGGGAAAACTGGGAAGGGTACTGGAAATTCCCAGCTATCCCATTTACCCCGCTTTTCCCACTCGCTAGGCACTTAGCAATCAAGAGTATAGAGTGCTAAAAAGTGAGTGTCAAATTGCTCTTGAGAAATTCTTTAAAGAAGCGTAAACTCAGCCGGTATGTATACGTTTCTCAGGCTCTTTGGAGTGGCTATTCTTGTTTCGCTTTTCCACGGCGCGTGCTTGTATTTTGACGTGTACCAGTTTTGGCCTTGGTTTGATGCGGTCATGCATTTTTTGGGCGGGGTAGCTATGGCCTTTCTCGGTCTTGAACTTGAGCGGCTCATGGCGGTTCGTGGACCCTCGCACAGTATACCGTTTGGCATGAGGTTCATGGCTATTGTAGGTTTTGTAGCAATGATCGGTATTGCTTGGGAATGGTTTGAGTACGGACTTGATCACTATGTGGAGTTTGTCCGGCAAGCTATTGGTATGTCCCAGCCGAGCGTAGGAGACACTATGGGAGATCTCTTTTTTGACCTCTTCGGAGGAAGTACGGTGTTCTTTCTTGCGCTCCTTTTCAAAAAGCGCAAGGACTAGTGTTTTACGACGCAATTATGGCAGATGTGTATCACCGCATTCTTGGCGTCCGTGTGGACGATCTTCCGAATGAAGAACTTGAATCTCGTATTCTCCGTTTCTTAGAAACGGAAGGAGCAAAAATTATTGTTACGCCAAATCCGGAATTTGTTTTGGCAGCTAAGGCGGATAAGGAGTTTTTGTCTGTGCTCTCCCGGGCAGACCTTTCGCTTCCTGACGGCGTAGGATTGAAATTTGCTGTTGCCGCACTTTACGATGGTGCGTTTTTGAAATATCGGCATACGGGAGGCGAGGCATTGGGGTTGCTCGCTAAACACGCCGCTTTGCTTCACAAGCGCCTCCTCATTCTTGGAGGATCAGGGAAGGATCCTTTGGTGGTGGCAGAAGTTTTGAAGCATCGGTATCCGGGTCTTGATGTGGTGGCGTTTGATCCGGGAATAGTTGATGATGAACATCCACGTTTATCAGAGGCGGTGATGGCTCGTCTGAAGCAGATTGATGCGCATATCATCGCGGTGGCGCTCGGGCAGGGGAGGGGGAAGTCTCAGGGTAAGCAGGAAAAAATCATGGAGTCTCTGCGGAGCGCGCTTCCATCTGCCCAGATTTTGATCGGTATTGGCGGCGTAGTACGCGTGCTCGCAAACCCGCACCTGCAGGCACCGGCACTTTGGCGCAGATTCGGGTTTGAATGGGCTTGGAGGAGCATTCAGCAGCCTTGGCGCTTGAGAAGAATCTTCCGGGCGCTCATCCTATTCCCGCTTGAAATCATTTGGGCTACACTGAAGCAGCGCCGATTTTTTAAGGCTTGTAAAAACGTGCTGCAGGAGCTTAAACATCATTTCGGACGCGGTAGAGCATAAATTACAGCTTTCCCGCCTTTCCGCCTTTTTCTTTTCTTATGTCAATCCGCGTACGCATTGCGCCGTCACCCACGGGCTACATGCACATTGGAACCTTGCATACGGTTCTTTTCAATTACTTCTTTGCTCGCCAGCAAGGTGGAGCATTTATTATCCGCATTGAAGACACGGATCAGAAGCGATTTGTAGACGGTGCGCTCGAAAGCCTTCTCAAAACGCTCCAGACGCTCGGGCTTGAGCACGATGAGGGTCCAGTACTCCGTGCCGACGGAACACTTTCCGAGAAAGGTTCGTTCGGCCCGTATATTCAGTCGAGCCGACTAGACATCTATAAGCCATACGTCGAGCAACTTTTAGCAAAAGGAGATGCCTACGTTTGTTTTTGTACGGCCGAGCGTTTGGAAGAGATGCGCGCCGCGCAGACTGCAGCCAAGCAGACGCCGAAATATGATCGCCACTGCCTCTCGCTTACTCGCGAAGAGATCGAGTCCCGAAAGAAAACAGAATCATTCGTCATTCGCATGAAGGTTCCGGAGGGTTCGACCACGTTTGATGATGCGGTTCGCGGACCTGTGACGATCAAGCACTCAGAGGTGGACGATCAAGTACTGCTGAAGTCCGATGGTTTTCCTACGTACCATCTCGCCGTAGTTATCGATGATCACCTCATGGAGATCACGCATGTGCTCCGCGGGGAAGAGTGGCTGCCGTCCACACCTAAACAGGTCATCCTCTGCCAGATGTTCGGTTGGGAATCTCCGGTTTTTGCGCATATTCCGCTTCTTCTCAACGCAGATAAAAAGAAACTGTCTAAGCGTCAGGGCGATGTGGCCGCAGAGGACTTTTTGAGCAAGGGTTATCTCGTGGATACACTCATCAACTTTGTGGGCACGCTTGGCTTCAATCCGAAGTCCGACGAAGAAATTTACTCTAAGGCCGAACTTGTAGAACTCTTCGATCTCTCCAAGGTGAACAGGAGCGGTGCAGTCATGAACATTGAAAAATTGGATTGGATGAACCACCAGTACATCTCCAAGCTCGACGAACAATCACTTTACGAGGCGGTGAAGCCATTTGCACCAGATATCGACTTCTCGAACCCTATTGCTCTGCGCGCATTACAGATTGAAAAAACTCGCGCTAACCGATTAACGGATTTTGCCGTAAGTCTCACGCCGTATCTTTCGATCGGCGACTATCCGGCCTCTATCCTTGTTTGGAAAAAAGCTGATGTGGCAGATGCCAAGAAAAACCTTGAAAACATTAGGTCAATCGTCAGTGGGGCAGGGGAGGAGGCCTTTGCGGATATCGGGCTTCTAGAGGGATTGATAAAGGAGTATATTAGTACTAACGCGCTTCAGAACGGAAATGTTTTGTGGCCGCTCAGAGTAGCGCTGTCCGGGGCAGAGAAGTCCGCTAGTCCGTTTGAACTTTTGTGGGTTTTGGGTAGGGGAGAGTCCTTAAAACGAATAGAGAATGCGTTGAATCTCTTAGCATAAGGGCATGGACAATCGGAGGAAGGCACAATCAAAGCTTTTTGCCCTCATAGCACTTGTGGGGTTCTTTGGTTCAGCGAGCGGCGTTTTTGCAAATGAAGCCAACGACCTTCAGGCAGAAATCCAAAATAAACAAGCGGAAATTTCCTCCATTAATAAAAAACTTGAAGAGTATAAGAAGAAGATCGCCGAGTATTCGAAGAAATCCGCATCTCTTGAGGGTGATTTGGCCATGCTTGAAAACGAAGAAGCCATGACGGAACTCGATGTGGCTGCAACCCAGACACAGATTGATGCTACGGCGCTTGAACTGCAGGGACTCGGAAGTGATGTGGATGAAGCTACTGTAAAATTAAGCAAGGAAAAAAGCATGCTTGCAAATTTGCTTTTTGCCCTCCACAAGCAGGACGTTTCTGGAGAGCAGCTGCAGCTGATTGCCGGAGCCAGGAATATTGATGATGTTTTTCGAGCTGCCGCGGATCTGGAAATCGTGAACGGGGATTTGAAAAAGACGCTTTCTGCAACACAGCTCACCAAAGATAATTTGGAACAGAGCATGGCGAGACAGAAATCTAAGCTTGATGATCTGCAGAAACTGGAGAGCGATCTTTCCGCGCAGATAGACGCGCTTGAGGGCCGCCGTGTTGCAAAGACGCTTCTAGTGCGGGAAACCGAGGGGTCAGAGGCGCAGTATAAAGTGCTCATGAGCGAACTGCGGCAGGAACAGCAGGCTATTACTGCACGTATCAATGCACTCCAGGAAAAGGTGCAAGATCAAATTGCCAATTCTGACGAACCTGACGCAAATCCTTCGGCAATTACTTGGCCAGTTACAGGCGGCCGCATTACCGCATTATTTCACGACCCTACGTATCCCTTCCGGCATTTATTCGAGCACTCGGGTCTTGATATTGCCATCCCTCAGGGAACTCCCGTAGCGGCTGCAGCGCCTGGGGTTGTAGCTTGGGCTCGTACTGGCAGCGATTACGGTAATTACGTCATGATTATTCATGCCGGCGGCTTAGCCACGTTGTACGCGCACTTATCACGTATAGACGTATCTCAGGATGATTATGTCAGCCGCGGGCAGATCATTGGGCTCTCTGGCGGACGTCCCGGAACACAGGGCGCAGGTTTTTCTACAGGATCACACTTACACTTTGAAGTTCGCAAGGCGGGTATCCCAGACAATCCTACGAAGTACCTGTCAGGGGATTAGTAAAAAGAGGTGTACTGGTACCCCTTGTTTAACACAGCGCGTTTAAATGCGTCGCGTATTTTGAGTAATTGCTCGTTTGGCTTTTGAGCGAAACTCGCAATGCGGGATTATGGAATCAACGAATGAACATTGGCTTTAGCGCGCAGGCTTGGTGGCGGATGCCCGTAGGGGCAGTAGGAGCGAATCATTTGTCTGCATTACGAAGGCACAGTGTTCATTGAGTTAAATACACAAGTGGCGTATAAGATATATTGTGCGACACAAGGTAATTTACTTCTGAATGAGGTTCTTACACCCCCCCACTCCCCTCTAGCAAAAAGAACGGCGCAACAAATGGTTGCGCCGTTCTTCCTTTATCCAGTTCACTAAAAAGTTTTTGAGAATTTATTTTGCCTGAAATTCTTCCAGGTCTTTCAGAACTTCATCCACGTGCACTTTGACCTTGACCCCCTCGTATACCTTTGCCACCTCCCCTTCTGGGTTAATCAAATATGTGTTGCGGTAGATACCTTCATAGTTACGGCCCATGAATTTTTTCTGGCCGTAGGCACCGTACGCGCGTGAAATGCTATTTCCCTCGTCCGAAAGAATCGGGAACGGAAGTTTAAAGGCTTTAGCAAACTTATCGTGGCTCTTTACCGAATCGGCGGATACTCCGAGCACTACTGCGCCTTTGGCGGTAATTCTCGATTCACTGTCCCGGAAGCTGCAAGCCTCTACCGTACAACCTGGAGTCATGTCCTTAGGATAAAAATACAGCACTACCCACTTACCTTTGTAGTCGGCGAGAGAATGCTTCTTGCCATCTTGGTCTTCCAGAGAAAAATCCGGAGCTTGCTTGCCTTGGAGATCATGCATAGGGCCTTACTCAGTTATGTGAGTTATACGATTTTGTTTTAACAGGTACATTGATACCCCTCAAATATCCTAGCGCGTTTAAATGCGTCATCAATTTAGGCAATTTTTGAGATGTCACCGTTTAATACTTCCGGTTGGAAGATGAGCACCTCGTGCGCCCATCGAGCCACCTCTGGCGACGGCACCGGATGAAGGAGGTAAATTTTTTTGTTCAAGTAGTGAGCGAGTCCAAGCTCCATGAGCGCTGACGTTCCGATGTAGCCAGGCAGACCATTCTTTTCGTGGTTCAGTACGAGCACTCCGTCGGCCTCGTCGATGAGCTTCATGCACTTGCGCATGATATCCGTCTCTATGCAAAATTTCCTGTCCTCCTCGAGGCTGTCGAAGAACTGCTCCGGAGAGGCTTGGATCTCGGCATCGAGCGGCACGTTCACTTCATGGCCTCGACCCCGAAGTTCAGCCTGCGTCTCAAGCATCTCTTTAGCAAACGACATGCTCCCGCAGATCATTATTTTCATAAGTTACTTGCGACCAAAGTCATCGTCAAAGCGCTCGATATCATCTTCGCCAAAATAGGTGCCTCGCTGCACCTCAACGAGGACAAGAATCTCATCTCCTTTGTTTGCTAGGCGATGTTTGGTACCTTGAGCGATGAGAACGGTGTCGCCGGGGATATGAACGGTTACTACATCATCAAGCGTGATGTGCGCGGTGCCGCCAATGATCACCCAGTGCTCCGTGCGCTTCTGATGGCGCTGGTAAGAGATACGTTTGCGCGGATATACGATAAGGCGCTTCACCTTATGTGTGGGTGTGTCTTCAAGCACTATAAATTTACCCCAAGGGCGCTCTTCGGAATATCCAGGTGGCAGAAGGATGAATTCTTCCATATTACTTTACGTAAACATGATTGCCAAAGCGTACGTCAATATAAGATATACTGTCTTCTTTTTCCGCGTATTTGTCCATAACCGTCCGGAGCATAAATACCTGGTCCTCGAGCGGCTTTAAGAGATCCATATAGATAGCGTACTTTTTTTCATCTGTAGCTACGGATACCCAGGAATCCTCTGTGGATTTAAACGTAAATACCTTTGGCGTAAGGCCGCCGGCGCTCAGTTTTGTGTTAAGCGTAATCAAACCCGCGAGCAGCTCTTTTTGGAACACCGGAGCACCATTTTCCAGGCTTGAAGAGGTCACGCCAAGCTCAACTTTTGGCAGGCGGTTGAAGGGGATTGAAGGCGCCTGGATTTCTTCTTTTGGTGCCGTGAGGAGAGGGATTTCTTCAGGTGTTATTTCTCTTACTATAGTTCCGTCTAGACTTACCAAATACCATTTTTCACCCGTGTGCAGAGCTACCATGACAATATCTTCAGCCACAGTGACGGTCAAAGTCTGATTCACGATATCCATGCTCTGAACCTCTAGTGGAAACGCGTTTTCAAGCTGACTCTTCAACCGTGCTTTATCAATAAACCAGCTGTGTCGGTGGGAGAAGAAAAGACCAGCGCGGCTATCTAGGTGGGAATTAATCTCACCGTTAACGGAGTCTTGGGACAGGCTGTATATTCCTTCAATTTTAGTTTGTTCTATGTAAAATTGTTTATTAACAATAAACCTGTAAGCGCCGTAAAACGCTATGATTATAACGACACTTATCACGAGCGGGGGCAGCGCTCTCTTTATCCACGACTTCTTGGCAACAGGAAACAGGGGGTTCGTCCTCCCCTGCTCTCTCCTGTCCTTAGCGAGAAACGATCGGAAGAAATCTCTCTTCATACAATAACTCTCGGCAACAAGGGGTTAAGCCTCGTCACCACCTCGTAGTTGATTGTACCAAGCCGTTCAGCGAGATCGTCAGCGGTGATGGTGTGCATGCCGTCCCTACCAACAATCACCGCTTCTGTACCGCTCGTTACAGTCCCTGGGACGTTTGAAGCGTCTACCATGAACATATTCATGCAGATACGGCCGAGCACGGGGCAGCGCGTTCCGTGGATAATGACAGACCCCTCTCGCGCCAGCTTGCGATCGAAGCCGTCGTAGTAGCCCACCGGAAGGATAGCTACGCGCGTAGTTCTGTTCACTACAATAACCGCTCCGTAGCCTATGCCGCCGCCTGGGGCAACGTCCTTTACTTGTGCTACGCGCGTTTTAAAGGCGAGTACCGGCTTCAGGTCTGCGTGACGCTTGCCTAATGTCCCTTCTCTGCGGGCATCGGCGGATGGCCACAGGCCGTACATCATAATGCCAAACCGAACGCATGTGCCGTGCGGAAGCTCGTGAAGAATCGCGGCTGCGGAGCAGGCGATGTGATAATGCTCAGGTGCAAATCCTTTGTGGAAAATTTCTCGGCACAAAACAGCGAACCGTTCGTACTGCGCCGCAGTGAGAGGTCTGCTCATAGCGTCCTCTGCGCTTGAAAGATGCGAGGCTACGCTCACAAGATAGACCTCGCCGGCTGACTGCTTTAAAAAGTCCAGAGTATCACTCAGTCCCCTACCCTCTGCGCCTAGACGGTGCAAACCCGTTTCGAGTTCAAGCGTAACAAGCGCAGGTAGCCCGATGATTTTTGCAGCGTCTTTTATGGCCCGCGCGCCGGCAATGTCATAGACAGCCTGGATAGCCCGGATACGAACCGCGTCGGCCAGTCTCTCTGGAACCGTCATGCCCATGATGAATATAGTAGCGTCAGGTGCAAGAGAACGCACGGTAACGGCTTCATCGATCGAGTCAACGCCAAACAGATCAACGCCTTCTTCAAGCGCAATCCCGACCACCTCGCGGATGCCGTGTCCGTAGGCATTCGCTTTTACCACAGCACAAAAACGGACTCCGGGATCAAGCGTTCCGCGGAGTGCGTTAATGTTGTTTCTGAGGGCCTGGGATGAGATCTCGAGCCACGTTTTCGCACCAACGGGTGCTGTCACAAGTTACTTTTTTGGAGTCAGCTTCTCTTTGCCGCCCATGTACGGCCGCAAAACTTCCGGAATCGTTACGCTACCATCTTCATTCTGATAGTTTTCGAGAATTACCGCGGTCATACGCCCTACGGCAAAGGCAGTACCATTCAACGTATGCACGAGCCTGGTTTCCCCTTCCCCGTTCTTATACCGTGTATTCAGACGGCGGGACTGAAAGTCCGTGCAGGTGCTCGTGGAATGCGTTTCTCTGTAGGTTTCCTGCGTAGGCAGCCAAGACTCAATATCGTACTTTCTGGCTGCAGGAAGACCCAGGTCTCCGGTGCATTGTTTGATGACGCGGTAAGGGATGCCGAGGGAATGAACAAGCTCTTCTTCAATTGCGAGGAGCTTCTCGTGCTCAGCGTCTGAATTCTCCGGCGTGGTCCAGCTGAACATCTCAATCTTTTCAAACTGGTGCATGCGGATCAAACCCTTTGTGTCTTTTCCGTAACTGCCCGCTTCACGGCGGAAGCAAGAAGAGTAGCCCACGTAGCGAAGCGGCAACTCTTTTTCACTCAACATCTCATCCATGTGAAAAGCACCGAGCGGTTGTTCGGCCGTGCCTACCAAATACAAATTATCCTTCGGTAAATAGTAAATTTCATCATGGCCGCCGTGCTCCAGATAGCCCATGGCGCGCATGACCTTAGCGGATACGAGCATAGGCACGAGCATGGGCGTGAAGCCGTGCTTCATAGCCGTATTCATGGCGTGATGGATGAGCGCAAAGGCAAGCATCGCTCCGTCGCCAACGTAATAGTTGAACCGAGAACCGGCAGCCTTAGCCGCACGCTCTACGTCTATAATGCCGAGCGACTCTCCAAGCTCAAGATGATCTTTTGGTTCGAAAGTAAAAACCGTTTTCTCGCCAACCTCTTTCACTACCTCGTTCTCTTCCTCGCTCTTGCCTATTTTTACATCAGCAAGCGATGGGTTCGGAATACGATAAAGCAGGTCTTCGAGCTCCGCATCAAGCGGACTGAGTTCAGCGTTCAACGTCTCAGCCTTCCGATCAATCATGCGCATGTCCTCAATCATGACTTTCCGCTCGTCAGCTCCAGCTTTAGCGATCCGCTTGGAAGCTTCATTTTTCTGCGCGGCAATGCCCTCCGTTTCCGCTTTAAGGGTTCTCACTCGCCGATCGAGTTCAAAAATACGCTCTACGTCTATCTCCACATTCTTTGCCCGCGCGGCATCACGGAAGAAGTTCGGGTTTTCACGGAAAAGTTTGATGTCGATCATATGGAAGGAGTTGAGGAGGTAGAGGGGGTAAAGGAGGTTCTGAGTCACGCGTTAGGGACTCCGCATGAGGGAGGATTTATACCGCTCCGGCGCAAAAGCTTCAAGGATCTTGGTGGGCATCTTTGTCCCTGTATCTTCAAGAAACCGCAGAAAATCGAGTGCTAGGGCTGTCTGATCATACCCAAAGACCACGATGTCTGGTTTAGCGATTTCAAGGATCTTGTATGTACCCTCTTTCTTATCAGAACCCATGACTTCGTCAACTAAGCCGGAGGCACGAAGAGTGGCTTCACGATCGTTAAAAGATGCGTTTGGCGCCCTGTTCTTGAGGCGAAGCACGACGTCATCAGGCGCTAGGGCCACCACGATGTGATCACCACACTTTCCCGCCGCCTTCAGCATCATCTTGTGGCCCTCATGGAGCCCGTCAAACGTGCCAAAGAGAAGTACCCTCGTCATACGCTCTCCTCCGATTTTTCGCTCGGCTGTTCGGGCTTCAGAGTGGGGAAAAGAATGATCTCCTTCAGGTTGGGTGAGTTGGTGATGAACGCAACGAGTCTGTCGATGCCGATGCCTACGCCGCTAGCTGGAGGCATGCCGTGCTCAAGGGCTGACAAAAAGGCTTCATCCATCCATTGTGCTTCCTGGCTGCCCTGTTCTTTGAGTTCTTGCTGCGCTTCGAATCGGACGCGTTGGTCGATCGGATCATTCAACTCGTAATAATAGGCGTTCACAATCTCTGCGCCCTGCACCACAAGCTGAACGGTAGCGCTCTTTGATGGATCGCCTTCCGTGGCTTTGGCGAGCGGCTTCAGTTCTACGGGGTAATCAAAAATCCAGGTTGGCTTGGCGATCTTCTCTCTAGCAGTCTTCTTCCAGAGCTCATCCAAGTGTTCGCCGAGACCCACGCAACCCTTAAAATCGATCACCAATTTCTTGGTTTTAGCAGCAGCGATGACTTCTTTAGGCGACTTCAGGGTATCGATATCGATCCCACAATCATTCAAAATTGCTTCACGGAAAGTCATCCGTGGCCATGGAGAGGAGAAATCGATTTCACCTTCTCCGTAAGCGACAGCGAGACTTCCGACGCTTTCACGAATAATCGTCGTGGTCAGGTCTTCAAGGAAATCGATGAATTCATCCTTCTTCGCGTATGCCCAGTAGAGTTCCATCATGGTGAACTCTGGATTGTGCGAGTAATCGATGCCTTCATTGCGGAAGCATCGACCGATTTCGTAGATCTTTTCAAAACCACCGACCACGAGACGCTTTAAGTAAAGCTCAGGAGCGATGCGAAGATAAAAATCTGCGCCAAGGGCGTTGTGATGCGTGATGAATGGTCGAGCGTTCGCGCCTCCGGGAATTGGCTGTAGGATTGGCGTTTCCACTTCCAAGAATCCGTGGTCGTCAAGATAATGGCGCATTGCCGAGACGAACTTTGATCGAACGAGGAATCGCTTGCGAACTTCTTCGTTTGAAATAAGATCGAGCTCACGCTGCCGGTAGCGTGTTTCCACGTCCTGAAGCCCGTGCCACTTTTCCGGCAACGGTTTTACCGCTTTAGAAATAATTCTGGCGGACTTCGATAGTACTGATTTCTCGCCGGTCTTCGTCACGAACGCCGTTCCCGTTACTTCATAAAAATCACCAACGTCCGTATTCCCAATGAGCGTTTTATAGTTTTCAAGATCGGCCTTGCGGAGAACTATCTGCATGGTGGCCGATTCATCCATGAGCTTAATGAAAGAAAGTGCGCCAATGTCACGGAGCGCGATGACGCGTCCGGCTACCGTCACCTCTTCCGCTTCCTTCTCGAATTCATCAAAAGCATCCAGAATACTCTTCAAGGCATGCGTGCGATTGACCTCGCTTGGATACGGCGGCTCGCCTCCGTCAATCATGGACTGCAGGCGGGCTCTCCGGTCAGCTTCTTCACGGATCATACGAATTACTTAATCTCGAGAATCTCGTAGGTCATTGTACCTGAAGGAACCTTGGCTTCCACCTTTTCGCCAACTGCTCGACCGATAAACGCGCTCCCAAGCGGTGAAACGTTGCTGATCTTCCCTTCCATGGGATTCGCTTCATTCTCACCCACGATTTCAAAGGTCTTCTTCGTGCTGCCGATTTTCACGGTGAATGTAGAACCGAGGTTGATGCTGCCGCCCGTTTTTTCTTCTACAACAGAGATCTTGGTGAGCATGTCAATGATCTGAATGATGCGGCCTTCATTCTGACCCTGCTGGTCACGCGCTTCATGATAGGCAAAATTTTCCGAAAGATCGCCCATTTCTTTTGCCTCAGAAATACGCCCCGCAATTTCCGGGCGGAGAGTTTTAATACGGTATTCGAGCTCCTTTTTCATGTCTTCAAGACCGCTCGCTGAGATATACGTGACATTGTTTTCCATAAGGCTATTAACAGACGAAAGACGACGCCCAAAGGGGCGGCGTCGAAGTGCTTAAGGCTAGTATGGTGCCCGGCAAGGATGTCGTCAAGGCCCTTAGCTCGCACCTTATTTTGTCTATAAAAGCAGGAGACGCCCGAAGGATCGGGCGTCTGAACGTCTACTGCGCACGGGCGGTCGGCGAACGGCCAACATAGACAAGAACGCAGATGAACAGCACGGTAGGCGGCGAGAACTTGATGAAGAACTCGAGCCAGGTCGCGGGAGAAGGCGGCTCGAGTGCGATCGCAAGGTTCCCCACGCCAAGAAAGATGAGCGCGAACGTATAGAGGACATGGGAATCATCGGCCGCGTCCTCCCGTGAGCGCCGCGTGATGAAGCGCGCCGGACGGGTCCCGGAGAGCCATCCGAACGCGAGGAGGAGGAAGCTTACGAGAGCAGATGGAACAATGAGCTGGTGCACGTGGACTCCATTGGTTGTGCCACCATTCTATCTAAAAATCAACTTTTTGCAAGTATTAGCCTATTTCTGCCTGAAATACCAATCCAAAATGTCCTTAGCAATCGGCACCGCAGCAGTGATGTCCCCGCCTTGTTCTACCAAAACGACGATAGTGATTTCTGGCTTATCTATAGGCGCAAAACCGGTGAACCAGGAATGCGGAACCTTGTTCGCATTCCACTGGGCGGTTCCCGTTTTACCGGCGGCCTGAACGGGAAGCGATTGCAGCAAACGCGCCGTACCGTGCGTTACCGTATCTCGCATGGCATCGCGGACAATTTTATCTACGTCTTCAGTGATGATCCGCGTTGGCTCCTTCACTTCTTCACCGATGACAAGATGAGGCTCTACCATGAGCCCGCCGTTCGCAATAGCTGCCGTGCCGCGGGCCATCTGGAGCGGCGTTACTAAAATATCACCTTGGCCAATAGAGACGTTATACGTATCGCCCAAATACCACGGCTCGCCCTTCACCTCCTCTTTCCACTGCTTGCTTGGTAAGAATCCCGTTCCTTCTCCCGTCAAATCAATGCCTGTTTTTTCTCCTAGACCAAATTTTCCCGCCCACTCCATGAGTTTCTCTACTCCGAGCCCCTTGAATGTTTCGTTTCCTCCGCCGAGCATGTAAAAGAAGGTGTTCACGGAATCCGCAATGGCGTGATAAATATTCGTGATGCCGTGTCCTCCCGGCCGCCAATCAGGGAAAAAGCGATCCCCAAGCATAAGACCTCCTGTTGAGAGAAAGGTCGTGCTCGCGGTGATAGCCCCCTCTGTTAGGCCGGCCGCTGCGTAAAACGGTTTAATGACTGAACCCGAGGGATACTGGCCGGCAGTGGCGCGCGCAAAAAGCGGCGCATTAGGGTCATCGAGTAAGGCCCGATAGGACTCTGTAGAGATACCCCTCGCAAAAAGATTAGCGTCAAACGCTGGATATGAAACCAGTGCCAATACTTCCCCGTTTTGCGGATTCAGCGCTACCACAGCACCGCGCTTCACCGAGCGATCTGCAAAATAGGTATCGAGCACTTGTTCTGCATATGCCTGGAGACGAGCATCAATGGTGAGCGTAAGGTCTTTGCCATTCACGGGCTCCTTTTGCGAAACCGTTCGGAGAAGATCGCCTTGCGCATTCACCTCAACCACTTCTTCTCCAAATGTTCCGCGCAATGCGTTTTCATGGACCGCTTCTACGCCCTGCTTCCCTACCACATCGAATTTCCGGTACCCAAGTCCTGCAAGGGCCTTGTATTCATTGCTGTCCACGGGCCCCGTATAACCAAGAACGTGAGACAGCGAAGGAATGGCATTTGTAGGGTACCCGCGCCTTTCGGAGAGCTCAACGCTCACGCCATCAAAGCCTGTGTGGTCAGCAAGAAAGGAGATGGCAGCGTCATAGGAAACATCCTCCGCAAGAAGAATTTCTTCGGCGTTCCCGGCTTCGAGAACCCTTTGATTCAGGCTTCCTTGATCAAGGGAAAACCGTGCTGCTACCTGGGCAAGAAGTTCCTCGAGCTTTTCTTTTTTTGGCAATGAAGAGGCGTAGGCCACTAAACGGAAGGAGGGCAAGTTCCGCGCGAGCACGATGCCGTTTCTATCCGTAAGGATTCCGCGGTGCGAAGGTATGGCGTGAATGCGCACGCGGTTAGCCTCTGCAATCCCTCGGTAGTGGTCGCCCTCAATAATCTGTAAATACGCCGTTCTTACGGTGAAAACTCCGAGCGCGACAAAACACAGTAAAATGGCGCCTTGCAGCCGTTTGGCAGCGAGCGGCGGGCGGATAGATGTGTTATTGCGAATTGCTGAAGCATCAGTAAACGCTTCATCGTGATCCGAAAATACAGCAAGCGCGTCAGGCCGCCGTCCTTCATCTATACCAAAAATGCCCTTATTCTCTTCCCCGGACTTCATAGGATTGTTCCTTGCGAATAAACCTGTCACCAAGCGCCCGGGAAATGCTTGAGAAAATGAGCGAAAAAAAGACAACAGCGATCGCACTTGCAAAGACCGTAAAAAGAACATGGAGGAGCATCACACCCGGGTACACAGCGTACCCTTCGTTCCAATCCCGCGCTATTCCGAGTGCCGCCCGTACGACTCCATAGGCAGCTGCCGTGAGCAGCGCAAATCCACCCATTGCCGCAAGCGAACGGCGAGCGAATACCCAGGTAATCAGGAGCGCGCCAAAAAATGCCGCGGCCGCATATGTAATTACTACTCCCGGGCCGCCAAGACCGAGGAGTGCTGTGCAGACCCCTGCAGCAATGAGAAACAGTGCGCCAAGCGGGAGGGAGATCCTATACATCATGAGGATGCCAAAAAGCAGCGGTAAAGAAATTTCTCTCCAAGGCGTAGGCAAGGCAGCCATAAACGTCTCTTCGAAAAGAAGTGCAAAGAGGAGCAAAAGTGCAGAAGCGACTCCCGTCATAGAACGGTCGGCGCGAGAATGAGCACGAATGACCAATCGAGCGGATTTTCAAGCGGCTCAACAAGCGCTTCTTCAAATGGCGCGCTCTGCATGTCTATCACCTCCGTCACCGTGCCAAGGAGCAGTCCTTCAGGAATTTTCCCTTCGAGCCCGCTTGTCACCACCACGTCTCCTCTTGCAATGCCAGCATCCCGTGGCACAAATTGCATAGAGAGCACTGCGCCTTCCCGGCCTTCAAGCAAACCGATCGTTTTTTTCTTCCCTAAAATTTGAGCGGGAATTCTGCTCTCCGTGCTTGAAAGGAGGGTGACGACTGAGGTAGTTTCTGAGACGGAAAAAATCACACCAAAAACGATGCCCTGTCCCACAACAACCGTAGAACCAACCGTCACGCCGTCCCTCGATCCCTTATCAAGAATGACTCGTGATTCATTCTCTGGAAGCGAGCGCGCGATGACACGCGCCGTCTGCGAGTCTCTCCGTCCTGTTTCCTTATACGCTAAGGATTTCTTGAGTTCCGCGTTTTCATCCTCAAGCCGAGCGAATTCCACGGCGTCTCTTGCAAGAAGGGCATTTGTTTCCTCCGCCTTGTCAAGGAGCGCGCCGAGCGAATCGTCAGAGGCAACGAGCCGCGCGACGCTTCTCCCTATCCCCGCACCAAATGCTGCAAGCGCCGTCTGAGCTCTTTGGATGGCGTCTCCTGTGTAGGGCAGGCGCTGCAAAAGGAGATAGACGAGAATTACCGCAAAGAATGCGCCGAAGGGTCTGAGCGCCAACCTCAGATTCTCACTTATATAGCGCACTTTAGGCATAGTGTTTTAGGCATCAATACCGGTACCGGGAAGCGAAATATCTTTCAGGAGGCTCTCGTGCGTTAGGAGCGCTCCTGCGCCTCTTACCGTAGCGGTCATGGGGTCCTCCGCGATACGCACAGGAATGTCCGTTTCTCTTGCAATCGTCCGATCGAGTCCTCGCAGGAGCGCTCCGCCGCCCGTAAGCACGATGCCGCGTTCATAAATATCCGCCACGATTTCCGGCGGCGTCATCTCAATAGTGGCTTTAATATTTTCCACGATCATCTGCACGGATCGGTAAAGTGCTTCGCGTATCTGACCGTCGTTCACGATGACTTGTTTCGGCAGGCCGTTGATGAGGTATCGTCCCCGCATTTCCATCTCCACCGGAGCACCCATATCAAGACTGCTGCCAATCCGCCATTTTACCTCCTCCGCCACGCGTTCGCCAACGAGAAGGTTAAAGACATCCCGCGCATACTGCATGATGTTCTTCGTCATTTCATCCCCCGCTACCGTGAGCGACTTCCACGTGACAATGCCTCCAAGTGCTACAACGGCAATCTCTGTGGTTCCCCCGCCAATGTCTACAATCATGCTGCCTATAGAGTCCTCAACCGGCAGGCCGCAGCCAATGGCGGCGGCAAGCGGTGCCTCTACAAGAAAGGCTTCACGGGCGCCAGCAGACAGTGCAGCGTCTTCTACGGCTTTGCGTTCCACCTCCGTAATTTCAAGCGGCACAGACATGATCATCCGCGGACGCGGGACGAGCGTAAATGTGTCTTCATGAATTTTATCCACGAAATATTTCAACATTTTTTCCGTAACCTCAAAATCAGAAATAACGCCCTTCACGAGCGGACGCGTGGTAACAATATGCGGCGGAGTTTTTCCAAGCATGTCTTTTGCACTCGTCCCTACGGCTAGGATGTGGTTCGTCCGGGTGTTCACAGCCACGATAGACGGTTCATGCATGACGATCCCTCGGTCCTTCACAAATACGCGAGTATTCGAGGTGCCAAGATCAATGGCGACGTCTTTGGAAAATTGGCCTAAAAAGCGATTGAGCATAAAGGAGGCAAGGGCATTTAACCATGCCAACCTCCAGGTGAACAAGGGAATTTATCCCTCCCCTGCATGCTTCCTGTCCCCCAAGAAAAGAAAGAAAAATTCAATCAAACCCAGTCCGCCGATGAGAAGAATGAGGACGGGGGTTGAAAACAGGCCGGCGCCCATGAGGTAAAGGGAAATAATGACCAAACTAGAAAGAAGAAGCGCTTGCCGAAATGAACGGATGACCGCCACCGTCACGTCCCCCTCCCCTTCCTTATGAGCTCGTACCAGGGTTCCAAGAATAGTGAGCAGCCCCACCGCTCCACTCCAGAGCGTAATGTAAAAGACAGCGAACGCAAGGCCTCCGGCAGTCAAAGGATCTATGGCGATAACTACAATGCACCAGGCGGAGAGCGAAATTGCCGTTCCAATAGCCATGATAGACAAATACTGGCGCAGATTCATACGGCTACACTATATCATGCGCCTCCTCCTCGGGAAACGCATCCGGACGCAGTTTTGCTTCCACTTTTATGGATAGCGATGGGAAACTTTCCTCGAGCGAACGGCCGAGTTTTGCCGCAAAACCCTCCGCATCATACAGAGCAGCGGAGTGCCGGCAGGCAAGCGTCAGGGTGTTTTCCCTAAAACTCAAAGCCCGAACATCCTCTTTTATTTGCGGGGCGAGGAGAGAGGACAGCGTCCGCTCGGCTGTAGTTACAACGCTCGCCGAGAGAACTTGTTTTCCTATACCGTGGCGCGAGAGGACGCCGTCCACCATGCTGCCCACGGAATACAGGGAGCTTTTCTTCATACGGCAAACGGACAAATTTCATTAAAGTCGCAGTACTTACACGTGAATGGACCGGGGTTCGGAGTAAAGTTTCCCGAGCGAATCTCCTTAGCCGTGCCGATGATTTCATTTTTGAGTTTCTCGATATCCTTCGCGGTCGGAACAAAGCTCAGTATCGAGTTTGTTTCCACGTAATAATACGTCAGTTTTTTTACGTGGAGCGGCGGGTTAAAACATTCCTCCGCGGCAATAGCATACAAGATGAGTTGGCGTTTTTCATCCCACTCAAGCTTAGTCTTAGCGTTACCAGTCTTGTAATCAATAATTTCGTAGCCGCCGTCAATCGTGTCTATACGATCGATTCTTCCTTTCATGAGGACATCCCCAATTTTGCAGGTGAACCCGGCCTCAAGCATGAACGGCTTTGGTACGTTCACGAGGGTTTGGGCATGGAACACCTTCATAGCTTCACGTCCCTTCTCACGATATTCATCCCGGAGTTCAGGCGAGGTGTACCACTCGTCAATAAAACAGGAATCGTAGAGATCAAGCAACTCCTTGAGCGAGGGCACCGGGGATGTACCACTTAGTTCGGAACCAAAAAGGGAGATCTGTGTAGCCGCCTGTGCTTCCGCTATTCGCTTGATGTATCGCTCAAGCGTGGAGTGCATACTCCGGCCGAAACTCAGCGTATGCCGCCCAAATGTGGGAACTTTGAGAATGTGTGCGTATTTATATTGAAGCGGACAGGTGGAGTAGGCCGCAATCTGAGAAAAACTGAAACGCTTGGGGAGGTGCGGCGGGAGCGTGCCGTCACCTTCCGTTTTCCGCTGCTCCTCAAATGACTCTTTGGTGGCAGCAGTTCCCTCTTTTGGCTCAAAACCAAGTTCAAGCAGGAACCGAGAGGGTTTCCGTTTTCTGCTTCCGCCGTAATCAGTTCCAGAGAGGAGATAGAGACCCTCTTTAGCGCGCGTCATAGCCACGTAGAACAGGCGCCGCTCTTCGCTTAGATGATCGTCGAGCTCAGGAATGCTCGTGATGAGCCCGGGAGGCAAGGGCAGACTTTCGCTTCGCGTAACAGAAGGGAATCGTTGTTCAACAAGATTCACTACGAAGACGTAGCGGAATTCTAATCCCTTAGCAGCGTGAACGGTCATCACGCGCACCACGTCAGGTCCTCCCTCCGGGTCGCTCGAAAGGCCGCCCGCTTCTCCGGACGCGCGCTCAGCGTCAAATTCTTCCAAGAACCCGCGCAGGGATTTATCGTCCGAGTTAGCGACAACGAATCGCTTGATGCGGGAGAGAAAGCCTTCAAGGTATCTGAACACTTCTCGCTGTTCTTCTTCCGTGAAGGTTTTGATATCGCCCAAGAGTCCGGTCTTCTTCAAGAGCTCGACATAAAATTCAGTGACCGGCATGCGTTTGGCTTTTTCTCGCAGACCCTCAATGATGCCCGTGAGCTCGATCATCCGATTGCGCCCCTCCATAGAGACCCCGAACGTCTGTTGCACAGATTTCATGGCGTCAAAAATAGAAATACCTTTGCGGCGTACAAAAAGCATGAGCTCTGCCAAATCTGCCTCATGAATTCCGAGCCTTGGGTGGCTTAAGATCCGGTACAATGCCGGGCTGTTAAACGGATCGTTCACCGCACGCATGTAGGCGAGCGAATCTAAAATAATAGGCTTCGTGTAGAGCCCGGAAAGCGCCACAAAGTGGTACGGAATTCCGGCTCGATCAAGCGCTTCAAGGTACGGGTCCACGCTGTCATTCGCTCGAGAGAGGATAGCGAACTCGCTCCACAAGGCGCCTTCCTCTTTTTTCTTCAGAATCTCTGCAATAGCGGACTCCACTTCCCCATCGAGAGTGTCCGCGTGAAGGTGATGAACGAACCCCTCGTACTCTTGGTGAGCGGCGAGCTCTTTAGAAAGCCCCTCCGTTGCTTCAAGGCGGTGAGGATTATTTTGTTGAATGAGTTTATACGCCGAATCAAGGATATTCTTTCCGCTACGATAATTATGCGACAGGACAACCCGCTTTGCCTCCGGAAAGTCTCCGCGAAACTGCAGAATATTGGCGAGCGCGGCACCGCGGAATTTATAAATAGCCTGATCGTCGTCCCCCACCACCGTGATATTTCTTTTTGGCTCCGCAAGCAATTTTACAAGCTTATACTGGATGCTGTTCGTATCTTGAAACTCATCCACGACAATGTGCTCGAACTGTTCCCGATACTCTTTTAAAATATTCGGACGTTCTTCAAAAAGGCGAAGGACGTAAAGCAAAAGGCCTCCAAAGTCTATTGCCCCTTTCTCAAGGAGCAATTTTTCATACATGAAGTACGCGCCGGATAGTTCTTGCCACATTTTGAGCTCAAGCTTGTCCTCATCAGCAAGAGACATGAATGCCTCCGGCGCTCCGCCAGATTTTTTAGCAATAATGTCTTCGACCACCAATGCGTACCGCTCCGGCGTCACGCCCTCATCCTTGGCGCGAGAAAAATGCTTGAGCATGGCTTGCAGAAACTTTGTGGGATTTCCTCTTGGACGGAAGTAATCAAGGTCAAACCGGGCGAGATTTCTCCGCATGAGGAGCCAGGAATCTACTTCAGTGTAGAGGGTGAAATCCTCCGGCAGGCCGATATGCAGACCGTGCCGTCTCAGGATCTTTTCACAAAAGGCATGAAAGGTAGAGATGTTGAGGTCCAGATATCCGATCGGCAAAAGGAGGTCCACCCGCTCCTCCATTTCTGTGGCTGCTTTTTCTGTGAAGGTGAGGGCCAGAATACGTTCAGATTTGACCTGCTTTTCTTGGATGAGCCAAGCAATTCTCCGGGTAATGACCGTAGTTTTTCCTGTTCCCGCGCCAGCAATAATCATGAGCGGACCCCCCTCATGGGTAACCGCCTCTCTCTGTTCTTCATTTAAGCCCTGGAGCAAATCCGAATCAGCCATAGTTGTCCGATTGTAGCCTGGAACTTCCTACAAGTCACTACCAGAAACGGAAAGTCCGAGCGAACGGCAGCAGAGAGGAAAATCCGAAAGAACGTTTGTCGGAATGATCTCGTGGAGAAGCGGAAAATTGGCAAAAGACGGAGTCTTGATGGCTACACGATCCAAGCGGCCGTCCCGCATGTGCACCGCATACAATGTCTCTCCCCTCCCGCCTTCACAGCAGCCAATACCGAAACCATTTTCCGGGCGGCAATGTACCCGGACCGCGCCGTCCCCAAGGTGGGCGGAAAGATCAATGATCAAACGCCGTGAATCTAACAGCTCATCCGCACGAACCTTGAAGCGAGCAAAAACGTCGCCGCCGATGTGCGTGATAACCTTTGGCGGGAAGCGATCATATGCCGCATAGGGGTGATCCCGACGCACATCACGATCCACTCCGCTCGCCCGGGCCACGAGTCCCACCGCGCCGTATACTTTTGCGGCGTCTTTTTTAAGGAAGCCCGTGACCTCAAGACGATCCCGTAGGCCGTCCGAATGAAATGCGCCACGTAGGAACACACCCATGTCATCGACAGCTCCCGCAAACACATCCCTGAGCGTGTGCACCTCTTCATCCGTAAATTCCCGTGAAAGTCCTCCTGGAACTATTACGCCGCGAAAAAATCTATTTCCACAGAATGCTTCCACTGCCTTCATGAGGCGTTCCTTTATGCTGAATCCTCCGCGCATATGGGCATACCCCGCTCCAATCCCTGAAATATTTGCAAGGTCCTCCACATGCATGATGACGCGTTCGCACTCATTCATTAGTGAGCGAATATTTCTGGCCCGCAGAGGGACGTCCGTTCCGCTTATAGTCTCTACAGCCTCTGAAAACGCGAGCGCATGTGAGATGGCCGCGTCCGCGCAGAAGCGATCAACGAAAAGCATGGCCTCAGAAGGTGTCTTCCCTTCAAACAGCTTCTCTACGCCCTTATGCTTATAAAAAGGCTTTACCTCAAGCGTCATGATTCGTTCCCCTGTTGTATTCAGTCTATAGTGGATGGATTCCGCCACACGGTGGTGCACCGGCCCCACGCCAATCTCATGAACCCCTTCCCCCGCCACCTGCAGCATAGGGTGCGGGATATCATCCATTTCGAGCTCGGTATTCTGTAGAAAATCCTTCCTCAAAGGAAATACCTCAAGCGGCATGTTGGCATGATGTACCAGGCGGCGAAGATCCGGGTGGTCACGAGGAATGAGCCCAAACATGTCCGCAATGTAGCGTTCAGGCCATTGCGCTCCGGTGATATACGGGGTGACGGACGGATACGTAGGATCATTCCTCGGCACATCCGTAGTGAGGTGAAGCCAGCCAGCCGCAGTGTCATCATGGAGAACAGCGTGAAGCCGAAAGATACCCCGCGTATTCCTTTCATCCGTGGCGTACAGATGGGACAGGGCGAGACCAAGGGAGGACAGCGTGTTTTCCGATGAGGAAAGCGTACGGCAGTTGACGAGCTCGTCAAGCGCTCCAGTAAAATATTCCCTCTGGACGCTTGCGCTTAAAAGCCCAGCCCGTTCCTCGGTGACGGTCACGGACGGCAAATGATGGAGAAGGCTTTTGAGGCTCATAGGACGGTGATGAGTGGACGAGCGAGCGCACTAAAGAATGCTAGCGTCTGAGGGAGAAGATAGGCCGCTCCAAGAAGTACCGCGCAGCTAATCTCAAACAGTGCTACCCCGTGGACAAGTGACAAACGCTCCCCTTCGCCGGTCAAACTTTCACGCTCATCCTCGCCAAAAAACATGGTGAACGCCAACCGCATAATGGCGGAAGAAAAAAGCAGGGCGCTGCCTATGGCTATAAGTGTGAGAAATGCATGTACCTTTAATCCGTAGCCAATGAGCAAAAGTTCGCTCATAAACATCCCCCCGGGTGGAGCAAAAAGTGTCAGGATTAAAACCGCAAAGAGGAGTGCTGAGGTATGGGGCATTCTCCGCCAGAGTCCGCGGAGAATCTCGATATTTGTAGAACGAGCACGGAGAATCACTTCTCCGGACAAGAAAAAGCCAGCAGAGATAAGCAGTGAGAATACCGGTAAATGCATGAGTGCTGGAGTCATCCCCCACGGCCCGAGCCCTACAGCAAACATCATAACGCCCATGTGAACGATGGTTGCATACGCAAGCACGCGCTTATAGTTTTCCTGAATGAGAAGGAGGAGCGATGGAAGGACAATAGAGAGGAGGCCGAAGGCAAGGAAAAATCCCTCCGTCCAGCCACTCCCCTGAAGTGCAGTGTCCGCAATATGCTTGAACCGCAAGAGCGTGAGAAACGTCACCGGGAGGAGTGCGCCCGCGAGGAGTGCCGCAACCGGAGCCGGCGTCTTGCTGAGCGCATCTGGCAGCCAGGCGTGAATGGGTACAAGCCCCATTTTGGTTGCAAATCCGACCACAAGAAAAACAAAGGAGAGCTTCAGGAGTGCGGTGTTCACGCGCGGATCTCCAGCCACGGATGAAAGGCTGGTCCACAAAAACGTTTCGCCTCCGGGGAGTCCTACTGCCTTAAAGGCAAAAGCAGCGAGAACAAGTCCGGTTAGGGATAGGCCGATGCCCATGGAGCACAAGAGCACATACTTCCAAGCCGCTTCAAGGGAAGATTTTCGGCGATAGATACCCACCAAAAATGCGGTGACCAAAGTCCCCATCTCCATAGCTATCCACAACACAATAATGCTGTTTGCAAGGAGCGAGGCCGTGAGAGACAGCAGAAAAAGAGGCAGGAGGAAATAATACAAACGAACATCTGACAACGAGAGAATGCCGCGCTGATGCTCTGCTCCAATGGAGCGGTAACTCACCATCACGGATAGGAGGAACACGACGGTAATGACAAGAAGAAGCATGCCCCCTTGCTCGCCCACATACCACATGTCCCTGGGTCCAAAGACAAGTCCGGAGGAGAAGGCATCAATCGCCGTCAGGCCGAGTGCAAACGAAGCGAGTGTGCCAAACACAACGGCAGAAATCCGAATAGCTCGCTCTGTACGCAGTACATAGGCGGAAAGCGCGGATGCGATGAGCAGGAGAAATACGGCGACGGGATTCATACTATTCCACGTAGGTACGCAGGGCATCAGTATCCTCTACTGCGTAGAGGCCCTTCAGCCTGAGGGACAAGAGACTCATAAGGTAGACGCTCACAAGAACGGTGGCAAGGATGCCAAGCTCCGCCACAAACGGCACATCTCTCATGGTAATAACCGTGAGAAAGGACACTCCGTTTTCAAAAATGAGGAAGCCCACAATTTGGGAGACAAGGTCCCGCCGGCTGATCACCATCACGAAACCAAGGAAGAGGAGCGAAAACGCTTCAAACAAACTCTCCACCGAAACCTCTCCAAAAATTGGGCCAGCTGCTACAGCGGCAAAGAGCGCGAGTCCTAGGGTGAGCGCAGAGAGAAAATATGACGTGGTGGGACGAATGGATGAGAGGAGACGCTCATTGAGGTGCGCATGGCGGGTGATGTAAAAGAAGAGCGCAGGAATGCAGATACCCTTTATGACTGCCGTTGCGATTGCTGTGAGAACCATGTGGCTAGCTTCCTCCCCGGTACCGGCAGAAAAGATTGCCGCTGCCAAAAAGAGCGAGGCCGCTCCGTAATAACGCGCCAGCTGGCGCAGACGCAGCTTCCCAAGAGATAAAAAACTGACGAGAATCGCCCCACCACCGAAGAGAAGAGAAATATTACTATTCATAGAGAACCTTACGGCATGACGAGTGCGAGTGCGAAGGCGGCAAAAGCAATGAAGAATGCGCCCGAAAGAAATTCCTGCAATCTATAGAATCGCATCTTCGCCACCACGCTCTCAAAGATAGCTACGGCAAGAGAAGCGAGAAGTACCTTCACGACGGCAAGCAGAGCAGCAAGAAGAATGCCTAAAACTCCGCTCTCTGCGGTCATGAGGCCAAAGGGGGAAAGGATATTCGTGACAAGCAGGAAGAACGTTACGAGCTTCAGCATGGCGGCGTAATCCATCATCACGAGATACGGACCTGAGTAGTGGAAAACCATTGCCTCTCGGATCATCGTGAGCTCTAGAGATGTCTCTGGGTTATCCGCGGGGTAGCGGTCATTTTCCGCGAGGCCAATGAGCATGAGCGCGAGGGCCGCAAGCACAAAGGAGGGTCCACCAAAAACGCCAGCTCCCATGATCATGCCATCAATGAGGCTCGTATCCGCCCTAATCGCAAGCGCCAAAAAAACAAGAATAAGCGTGGGCTGGGAAAGACACATGATGAGCATATGTCGGCTGGCGCCCATGCCGCCCATCACGCCGCCAGCGTCTATAGCACCAAAAGCGTGAAAGGCTCCAGAGAACGCAAGTACGCCGACAAAGAGGAGGAAGTGTGAATAGTTGGCACCCGCGCCGCCCAGGACCACAAGCGGAAGCGAGAGTGCGAGAAAAATACTGGAGGACAAAACCACGTAGGGAGCGGTTTTGAATGCCCAGGAAGACGTGGGTGGGAGAAGATTTTCTTTTTTGAGGCCTAAAAGTAGCTGGGCGTAGATTAGGAAGGGGTTCATGCCCGTGCGCCCGGAAATCCTGGCCTTAAAATAGCGAATAAGTCCAAAGGCAAGCGGCGCGAGAAGCGCAGTAGAGAGAAGTTGTATCACGGTGAGGAGAAGCGGGCTCATAGTGCAAGAAGAATGCAAGCGGAAAGCGTGAGGAGCATCATAGCCACATAGGTTTGGACATTGCCTGATTGCAGACCCGCAAGCATGCGGAGAAACAAGCCTTTTGCACCCAAAAGATACGGAGCAATGATCTTTTTCCAGGAAGGATCCGTTTCACGCCGAAACGCTTTTACGGTGAACCAGGGATTTGTGGACAAGAGCGGTGTGGATACCATCACTCTCCTTCTATGGAAGGTAAGGAGAAAGCGGAAAAAGAAACGCAGCGGACTCCCAAAAGCGGTGGCGGTGTACTCCATTCTGGGCGTCAGCGCTTCCCCGCCGTTCCAGGGCGACTGCATCCGCACTTTTTTTGGCGAGGTAAAAAACATCCGAAGAATTACCACAACAACCACGATCCCGAGAAAAACTATGGTGGAGCGCGGTCCCGAAAATGCATCCGTGGCAAAATGAGTATTTGCCCCGATACGTGAAAACAGTTCCGGTGCGAATAAGCCAGCGGCTACGGCGAGCAGTGCAAGACAAGCAATAGGCGCAAAATATCCAAGATCAGGCTCCACGGCGTTTTCCGCCCCAAGCGAGGATGGCCGGCCAAGAAACGCCATGGCAAATACCTTTACCATGCCAAAGAACGTGAGACCGTTCACAAGGAAGAACAGAGCAAACGCGATTCCGAGAAGGATGCCAAACTGTGAGGGCACCGCATGAATATCGCTAAGCGCGCCTTCGGCAAAGCCAGATGCACCGAGAAATGCTCCGGATGGCGGAAGAGCCGCAGCACAGAGTGCAAGCACGCCAAAGACCACGGAAAAGCGCGGCATTCTTCTTGCCAGCCCGCCCATGCCCTCCAGACTATCCGTACGCGTCTGCAGTGCAATCACCCCGCTCCCGAGGAGCAGTCCGGATTTTACAAATGTGTGGGAAACGAACACGAGAAACGCCGCAAAGAGCGAAGCATTTGCGAGTGTGGGAAGTGAAAACCGTGCTCCAATGAGCGCGGCGCCAAAGAAGGCAAACACGAGGCCGGTATTCTTCACGGTGTCATAGGAGAGCGCCTCTTTCATCCCTTCCTCAATGGATAAGAGCAGCGCGCCAAAAACAGCGGTAAACAAACCCAAGATAATAAAAGCCGCCCCTATTGCGAGCGGTGGGTTTTCAAGGAGGAAAACCATACTACGGAGTACTCCATAAAATGCAGAGAGGGTGCTGCCAAGCGAAAGGAGCGGCAAAACATAGGTGGGCGCATCTTTGTCTACGGACAACAGCCAGCCGTGAAAGGGCACTAGTCCGGCCCGCGCCGCAAAACCCAGAAAAAGCAGCCCGCAGGCTGCAAATAGGCGCAAGGGACTAAGCTCATGTTCCATGAGCGCAAGCGAACCGAATGACCCGAGCACTGCGCCGTTTGCGAGCAAAAAGAATCCGGCGGCAAGCGCGGACGCTGAAAATTGGTGCGTAACGAAATACTGATAGGCGTGAGATCGCGGAACCGCACCACCGTCGCGGACTACGAGTGCAAAGGAAGAGAGAACGGCGAGTTCAGAGAAAAAGAGGAAGCCTATGAGGGAGGTGGACAAAAGCGCCCCGTCTAAAGCAAAGAGTGTGACCGCAAAAAAGAATCCCACTGAGCGGGCATGATGAAGGTAAGCGTGCCGAGGCATATACGTCATGCCAAACAACGCAGAGAAGAATGCACAGAGATTGAGAAGGAGAAAAAAAATTGCGCCAAGCCGGTCAAGCCCGGATGTCGTGCTAAAGAAAAACGCCAGCGGCGGGAAAAAGGACGGTAGAGAAAGAACCGTTTGTCCGCCAAAAACCACATACCCTGCTGCCACGATTCCGAGGAAGGAGAAAAAAGCTAAGGAAGAGAGCGCAATCCGAGAACTTGCGCGTGCGCTCCAAAGGAGCGATAAAAATGCCGACACAAGGGTGCCGAAGAAGGATAGCGCAAGAAGGTACTGCGGATTGAACATACGTTCGCTTATGTTCTCGCCTCCCGAAGAATGTGAAGCAAGCCCCGGAGGATCGCTTCTGGAGTGGGCGGATCCCCAGGAATTTTGGCGTGTACCGGAATAACTTTTTCCACCGCGCCCACTATGGCATAGGAACCGTTCCAGATGCCGCCCGTGCATGCGCCATCCCCCACGGCCACCACAAGGCAGGGCTGAGGAGTGGCGTCATAGGTTTCCCTGAGCGCGCGCACCATGTTCCGCGTTACCGGTCCGGTAACACAAAGCATATCCGCGTGGCGCGGAGAAGCTACAAATCTGAGCCCAAACCGTTCCATGTCGTACACTGCGCTTGTGAGCATTTTGAGCTCAATCTCCTCAGCGCCCGTAGAGCCGGCATCAACGGTCCGGATACGAAGTACAGCGCCGCCATAGAGCCTCTTGATCTCCTCTTTAATATCTTCGCCAAGCTGCAGAGTCTCCTGTCCGGGAGTCTCGAAAAAGCGCCTTGAGGTGAGCGCGGAGTTCCCCCTAAAAAACATGAGTATTCTCCCGAAGAGCGCCATAGAAAGTCCTGAGGCTACAGTACGCGGTCTCTGTACCTCGTGCAATACTCTCTATTCTTCTGTTGAGATTTTTCTCTGCGCCTTCCCCTTTAAAGCTACCCGGTATTTTGCTAACTCGCGCTCCAGGCCAGCCGCGGCGTCCGCAAAGCCCACATCATCCCGGTTACGAATATTTTTAAGCGCATCTTCCGCACGCTTCTTTGCTTCCTCAATAGCCCCAAGTTCAAGTTCATCTGATCGGAAGGCCTCTTCCGCTAAAATCACCATTTCATTGTTCGGGAGAATCTGAAGCAAGCCGCCGGCCACCGCGAGGAGAGATTCCTTGCCCGCAAGCTTCACGCGCATTTCTCCAGGACGCAAAAGCGTAGCCAAAGGAATGTGGCCAGGAAGAACGGTAATTTCCCCGCTCTCCGTCGTAGCCGTCACTGCATCCGCCTCCCCTTCTTCTAGGAGGCGCTCAGGGGTGACGATTTTATAGTGAAGCTTAGACATACCGCTAGCTTGATACCTCATCTATTCCACCCTTCATGTAGAAAGTTTGTTCCGGGCGATCGTCATGCTTGCCTTCCAAGATTTCTTTAAAGCCTCGCACGGTTTCCGCGAGCGTGACGTATTTGCCCGGGGAACCGGTGAACTGTTCGGCTACGTTAAACGGCTGAGACAAGAATTTCTGGATCTTGCGGGCGCGGGCCACGGTGCGCTTGTCGTCGTCTGAAAGTTCGTCCATACCAAGAATCGCAATGATATCCTGGAGGTCCTTATAGCGCTGGAGCACCTTCTGCACGCCGCGAGCTACGTTGTAATGCTCTTCACCCACAATGTTCGGGTCAAGAATGGTGGAGCTTGAGTCCAGTGGATCAACAGCGGGATAAATAGCGAGCTCTGAAAGCGCACGGGACAGCACCACCGTAGAGTCCAAGTGGCCGAAGGTGGTAGCTGGCGCTGGGTCAGTCAAGTCATCAGCTGGCACGAAGACCGCCTGAATGGAAGTAATGGAACCTTTCGTAGTCGAGGTAATACGCTCCTGCAGGGCACCCATTTCCGTGGCCAAGTTTGGCTGGTAACCCACGGCTGATGGAATGCGTCCAAGAAGTGAAGACATTTCAGATCCTGCCTGGGTGAAGCGGAAGATGTTATCAATAAACATGAGCACGTCACGGCCTTCCTGATCACGGAAATATTCGGCCATGGTGAGACCCGTCAAAGCTACGCGAGCGCGAGCTCCCGGCGGTTCATTCATCTGTCCGAAGACGAGCGCCGTTTTATCAAGCACGCCGGAATCCTTCATTTCCATGTACAGGTCATTTCCTTCACGAGTACGCTCGCCCACACCAGCGAATACCGAGTAGCCGCCGTGTTCCTTGGCAATGTTATGGATGAGCTCCTGAATAAGCACGGTTTTACCCACGCCAGCGCCGCCGAAGAGGCCAGTCTTTCCACCCTTCAAGATAGGACAGATGAGGTCAATAACCTTAATACCGGTCTCAAAGACCACAGCCTCCGTAGACTGTGCGGTGAAAGGAGGTGCTTCTTTGTGAATACCGTCCGTCTGTTTAGTCTTAACTGCTCCCAGTCCATCAATCGGCTCTCCGGTCACGTTCACCATGCGGCCGAGCGTTTCTGGGCCTACCGGAATAGAAATTGGCTTGCCTGTTCCCGTAACTTCAATGCCGCGGGTAAGACCGTCCGTTGATCCCATGGCCATGGCGCGAACCAGTCCCCCCTCAAGGTGTTGAGCGACTTCAAGCGTCAGGGATTCCTTCCCAATCTTTGTTTCAAGTGCGGACAAAAGTGGTGGAAGCTCGCCTTCAAAGCGAACGTCTACTACTGGTCCAATGATCTGCGCAATGAGTCCTTTCATATGATAGTAATTATTCAAGTGCTGCCTTACCGCTAGAAATTTCCGCAATCTCTTGAGTGATGCTCGCCTGGCGCGCTTGGTTATAGGTGAAGGTCAAACCCTCAAGCATGTCCTTTGCTGCATCAGACGCGTTCTTCATGGCAATCATGCGCGCTGCGTGTTCACTGGCCCCGCTTTCAAGGAGTGATTGCCAGAGCATGGTTCGTGCGAGCGCCGGTAAAATTCTTTCAAAGACCGTGGCGGGCGTTGGTTCAAAGGTAATCTCTTGGCGCTTCACCTCTTTTCCTTCCTCCATCTTGAACGGCAGAAGTTCCGTAAGCGTTGCCTTCTGACTGATACCGGAGACAAAGTGCGTGTACCCGAGCACCACGCTCTTGTACTCCCCTCTTGCGAATGCCTCGAGTGCGAGACGCGCCGCAGGAAGAAGGTCAGTGAAGGCAGGATTGTTGGTAAGCGACGGGAACCTGGCAATAACTTTCGTTCCTCCGCGTTCCAGAGCATCTGCTGCCCGCTTTCCCACACCAACGATCTCCACGTTTTCTTTCCCTCGCTCTTTTACAAAGATGTTTGCTGCTCTGATGAGGTTCACATTCAGACCACCAGCGAGTCCCCTATCTGAGCTCATGAGGATGAGGAGGGTCTTCTTGGCACCAGGATTGGCGGAGAGAAGAGTGTGCGTGGTGCTTTCCGGCGCCTGCTTCAAGGCTTCTCTAATGGAGGCGAAGGCAATCTCTGCATACGGCCGCGCTTTCAAAGCCGAAGCAACCGCGCGCCGCATTTTGGATGCGGCCACGAGTTCCATAGCTTTGGTAATTTTGCGAGTGTTCCGAATCGATTTGATGCGGAGCTTAATCGCTTTGCGTGATTGGGCCATACGTTAGAGATTCTTTGTCATGTCGACGCCAGGAGACACCTCTCTCATGCACGTGCAGTGAGAGGTCCCTCGCCGTCGCTCGGGATGACAAGGTAGCTTATTTCGTAAACTGGGAAACAAAGTTCTTCAGGTGATCCTCGACTGCCGTCTTGGTCTCAGCATTGATTTCCTTGGTCTCCTTGATGGTGGCCATAGTGTCTCGGCCTACGGTATCCATGTACGCGAGAAGTTCCGTTTCAAAACGGAGCACGTCATCCATAGGGATGGAATCTACGTAGCCGTTGTTGAGCGCGAAGATCACAATAGACTGATCCGCGAAGTTCATTGGGGAGTACTGCTTCTGCTTCATGAGCTCCATGGCGCGGCGGCCACGTTCAATCTGCTTCTTGGTAGCCTCGTCGAGGTCGGTCGCAAACTGAGCAAAAGCCTCCAGTTCACGGAACTGCGCCAGGTCCACCTTCAAGGTCTTAGCCACGTTCTTCATGGCCTTAGTCTGGGCAGCCGAACCCACGCGGGAAACGGACAAACCAACGTTCAAAGCTGGGCGCTGGCCGCGGTAGAAGAGATCAGATTCAAGATAGATCTGACCGTCCGTGATAGAAATCACGTTGGTTGGAATATAGGCCGACACGTCTCCACCTTGAGTCTCGATAATCGGAAGAGCGGTAATAGAACCTCCACCGTGCTCCTCGCTCACGCGAGCTGCGCGCTCAAGAAGACGTGAGTGCAAGTAGAAAACGTCTCCCGGGTACGCCTCACGTCCTGGTGGGCGGCGGAGCAGGAGGGAAATTTCACGGTAGGCCCAAGCGTGCTTAGACAAATCATCGTAGACAATGAGCACATCCTCGC
>Ga0172380_10001849_pt1 | contig 35492 bp, 34 predicted proteins | sample Leawe162metaG_FD_119747 | JGI IMG/M metagenome (GOLD analysis project Ga0172380, IMG submission 119747) | Leachate microbial communities from a municipal landfill in Southern Ontario, Canada - Leachate well 162 metaG | ecosystem: Engineered > Solid waste > Landfill > Unclassified | place...
AGCCGCCATGGAAACTGTCGCCTGGGTCTGCTGGTCAGAACTCGCGGTCAGATCCTGCGCCGCAGTGGCCAGTTGGTGCGAGGTGGCCATCACCTGCACGGCACTTTTCTTGACGTCGGACACGACAGACTGGATTTTGTCCATGAAGGCATTGAAGATTTCCGAAGTCTGGCCGATTTCGTCGTGATGCTCGATTCTCAGGCGACGTGTCAGGTCGCCTTCGCCAGCGGCAATTTGCGCGAGATTGTGGGATAGATGTTCAAGGGGTTTGGATACCGAGGTCTTTACGAAAAAAAAGATGAAACCGACGACGAGCACCAGCATGCCGATTGCGACACCAATGACTTTCATCGTCGATTCGCGTGCGGCCTGATTGATGCTGTCTAGGGAAATATTCATGCTGACCGCGCCGAGTACAGCGTCTGGCGCTGTTTCATGGCAAGAGGTGCAATCCTTGCCTAAGTAGCTTTTGTAATTCAGTGTCGGAATCACGGCACGCAGAATTTCGCCTTGCGATGTTTGCTGCACCTCATAAAAGGGCTTGCCGCTCGATAGCACCGCCGTCTCGACTCCATCGGGTTTGGCGTCACCGGATTTGCCGGCACCAAACTGTTGGTTGGTGCCCTCGCCGCGCACCAAGTGGAGTTCGCTGATGTTCTCGCTCTTCTGGATCTGGTCAAGGTACACGGCGCGATCTTTCATGTTGCCCTGGATCATCATCGCTGTCATCGCAGCAACCGTCATCTGATTGACACTGGAAGCAAATTCACGCGCCTGTCGGATCCCCATGGCCTGTTGTTGTGCGGCGACCAGCCACACAATTCCTGCCCAAGCTAATATCAACAGAGCAGCAATGCCCACGACGAGGCGTATCCATATCTTTATGCTGCGTAGATTATTCATCGTTAGTAGCTCCACCTATCCATAGATAATTGTTGGCTTCCTGGACACACACAAAAATGAGACTCTGTGAGGTCCTTACTGCAAGAGATTGTAAGTCTCCTACTGTGGCGGCCTACTTGATTTTAATCAGAAGTTTCAGCAAATATATGCAGGTTAATTGACCTACATGGATCATGGATAAAAAGTGGTTGTCTCGTATTTTTGACGTATCAGAAAAGGCACTACCACTGATTCGGCAATTCGGGAAAATGCCGCACAGATCCCGATCGATTCCTCTTGCACAGCCCTACCATTATAATCTCTCGCGGTTCTGTACAATCAAATCTAAGGGGCCGGAAATGGATATTAGAACAGCGGTTCAAAACAACATATCAACTATCTCCCTGAAGGGGCGTTTTGACTTCGCTGAGCATCTCGCCTTCTCTGTTGCGGTTAGGAGTTTGCCAGAGGATTCGACCATCACAGAGATTAAAGTTAATTTGAGCGACGTTGATTATCTCGACAGTTCTGCCCTCGGTATGCTTCTCCAACTACGGGAGAAAGCAAAGGTTGCCGGAAAGACTGTTTCACTGGCTGGTGCTACTGGTTCAGTAAAAAACGTTCTTAAAATTGCAAACTTCGAGAAGTTATTCCCCGTAAAGTAGCACGAAGAGTCACGTTCAAAATCAAGAGTATCGAATGAGCAGAACAGGCTGCAGACAATGTTAAAACAAGACCCTAAAGCCTATGGAGAAGGCTATCGGGCAAGGCAGCAAGGAAAGCCGCTCAGGGCTAATCCCTATCGGCTCAATAGTATCGAGGGCAGGTCATGGGATGCTGGTTATGTTGAAGGCAAGACTTCCCATAGCCACCACCATCCAGTAAATCATAAGGCCAAAAGTTAAATGGCTCAGTGCTTTGCTGCTGGAATGAATGATTTTCCGGTAAAACCTTTCAGACCTGACACACTTTTTTCAATTTTGCTGCGGTAAATCGAGCAGCGCAAAGATTAGTTGCATTAGTGCCGAACCCGTGCGGCGGCAATGTGAACTTGGAACGGCCAGCGCCAATTGATTTGTCATCAGGCCGCAGTGGGTCGGTTGCTGCGGTTCGCCAGCGTCAGCTAACAGGAAGCCAGTTTTCCGGAATCTCAATCTTTCTCCAAAATACACAGCAGTTGGCCTGCTTCCAACCTATCGCCAACTTTGACCAAGACCTCGCGAACATTTCCCGAGTACTGCGAAGGTATGTCCAGTGCCGCCTTTCCCGTCTCAAGAACTATCACGCAGTCATCAAGATTCAGCACATCTCCGGGATGGACGTTAACTTCCGAAACGAAAACGTCACCCTGTGCACAGTTGCCACAACTCTCCCAGCAGTCTGGAAACTTTGGCATACGGATTTCAACATGAGACAAGAGTTCAGCGTCCAACTTGATGGTTTGAGTGGCTGCGACCTTCGGGGTTGCTCGAATCAGTTACAACATAGGCGCCGGCTGCTATGGCGATCGCGCAGGCTGCCTTGATGACGGCGACGATCGTTTGGTTCTTATCGGGTTGCCAACCGCTGTGGCGCATAATCCAAAGAATCGCAGCATAAGTGGCGACAAGACCAGCCAGAACACTGAACAATTCAGCAAGCGACATCATTGTCGGAATATAGTCAGGACCGCGGGCTGCTCGAAAGCTCTACAATAACACTGCAACACATCACCAACTGCACAAATGTGTCCTCGCTTCAGCGTTCCTCCCGAAGAGGTCGAAATCACCGCGATCCGTGCCCAGGGTGCGGGTGGGCAGAACGTCAATAAGGTGAGCAGTGCTGTGCATTTACGCTTCGATATCCTTGCCTCATCCCTGCCGCTGACGATCCGGGAGAGGTTGCTACGGCTCGGCGATCAGCGCATCAGTTGTGATGGTGTCATCATCATCAAGGCGCAGGAATTCCGTAGTCTCGAGAAAAATCGTATCGAAGCCATGCGACGTCTGAATGAACTGATTGCCAGCATAGCCACACTACCGAAGAAACGACGCCCCACCCGGCCGACCAGGTCTTCCGTCGCACGGCGTCTGGACAACAAAGCACGCCGTTCAGTGGCAAAAGCGGGACGCGGAAAGATCAGCGAATAAGAGCCCGGTGTAGGCTAGGCTTTGCGCTCCAGTATGCTTCTGGATCCCGGCTTTCGCCGGGATGACTTACCTTCCATCAATTTACGCATGACTGGCCACTAGTTCTTGCGGAATGCGATTTGACCACATTTCTATTGAACCCAGAATAAGCCCTAAATTACCGCTTTCTCCTGCCCGTAAAGGCGAATAGGATTCCGGCAGGATGTCGCCCATTACCTTAATGGACGATGCCATGACGATAGATGAAGCTGACCTGCTGGATGACATTTTTCAGAATCTGGCTGAAAACGACGGGACACCAGACGCCGATATCCTGGATGCGCTGATTAATCTGTCAGCTTCAGGGAAAGCTGAGTTTGTTAGGCGAATGGATCAAAGGCATGGGATCACGCCACCTGTAATTCATTGAATGCAGTCCGAAGATTTGGAATTACTCGTGACGCGGATCATGCCGTTCGGTAAGTACAAAGGGCGATTGATTGTTGATCTTCCAGGGAATTATCTGACCTGGTTTGCACGCGGGGGATTCCCGCAAGGAGAAATTGGTCGGTTGTTGGCGCTCATGCATGAAATGGATCACAACGGCCTGAGACCATTGTTGGAGCCGCTGAGGGTGAAACCATAAGTCGTGTCGAGTCTGCGCCTACATTTAACCTGTATCAACTCGCTCCTGACCGCTTAAATCCGCGGCGACTTGTCGGTGCTCCAGGAAGTTCAGCTACAACCAGGGCGCCAACCAAAATTACCCCCCACGATAGATAGAGCCAGAGTAAAAAAATAGGAATGGCGGCGAATGCGCCATAGATCACAGTGTAGGTTGGGAGCTTGGCAACAAAGAGGCCAAACAGTCGTTGCATCACAGCGAAGCCAGCCTACTGGACATAGGACAACGACGATGCAGCGTCGCTATACTAATCTGCGTGGAAATTACTTTGGTGAGAAGATGTTGCGATTTATCCATCCGTCATTCTGCAAAGGCGAAATGCCCCAATAAAGACGTGGTAGTTGAGGGCGGGGAATGGCAGTATTTGTAGAGAAAAAATAAGCTATATTTTCAATCTATTCAGGGCAATAGCAGCGTTTTCCGTTAGAATGCCGATTTGGCGCGAAGGAAAGAAGATGCGAGTACTCAATAAGGCGCTGACATTTGACGATGTCCTGCTGATTCCTGCCCACTCGACCGTATTGCCCCACGAAGTCAGTCTCAGCACGCAGCTGACACGCAGAATTCAATTGCACCTGCCGCTGGTGGCTGCCGCCATGGACACGGTGACCGAGTCACGCCTGGCGATCGCATTGGCTCAGGAAGGCGGCATCGGCATCATCCACAAGAACCTGACGCCCAAGCAGCAGGCCGCTGAAGTGGCCAAGGTCAAGCGTTATGAATCCGGTGTTCTCAAGGATCCGATCACCATCCCCCCTTCGATGAGCGTGCGCGAAGTGATGGCACTGACGCGGCTGCATCGATTCTCCGGACTGCCGGTGGTTGAGGGCAAGCGAGTGGTGGGTATCGTCACCAATCGTGACCTGCGTTTTGAAACCAACCTCGACCAGCCCGTGCAGAACATCATGACGCCGCGCGAGCGGCTGATCACGGTCAAGGAGGGCTCCTCCCCGGATGAAGCCAAGGAACTAATGCACAAGCACCGCCTCGAGCGCGTGCTGGTGATCAACGACGAGTTCGAGCTGCGCGGTCTGGTGACGGTCAAGGACATCCTCAAGTCCAGCGAATACCCGTATGCCTGCAAGGATGAACTCGGCCATCTGCGCGTCGGCGCCGCCATTGGCGTCGGACCGGGCACCGAGGACCGTGCCGCACAACTGGCCGAAGCCGGCGTCGATGTCCTGGTGGTGGATACTGCGCACGGCCATTCGCAGGGCGTCTTGTCGCGCGTGGCCTGGGTCAAGAAGAATTTTCCCCAGGTCGAGGTGGTGGGCGGCAACATCGCCACGGCAGAAGCGGCCAAGGCCCTGGTGGATCACGGCGCCGATGGCGTCAAGGTCGGCATCGGCCCCGGCTCGATCTGCACCACACGCATCGTCGCCGGCGTCGGCGTGCCGCAGATGACGGCCATCGACGATGTTTCCCGGGCTCTGGGTAGCAGCGGCGTGCCGATGATCGCCGACGGCGGCATCCGTTTTTCGGGAGACATCTCCAAGGCCATTGCCGCCGGCGCCAACACGGTCATGCTCGGCGGTCTGTTCGCTGGCACCGAGGAAGCGCCGGGTGAAACCGTGCTGTTCCAGGGACGTTCCTACAAGTCCTATCGTGGCATGGGCAGCCTCGGGGCGATGAAGGACGGGGCGGCGGACCGTTACTTCCAGGACAGTGATGCGAATCTCGAAAAGCTTGTGCCGGAGGGGATCGAGGGTCGGGTGCCTTACAAGGGGCCGGTTCTTGCGGTGATTCATCAACTCATGGGCGGTTTGCGCTCATCGATGGGCTATGTCGGCTGTCGCACCATCGACGAAATGCGCGCGAAAGCAGAATTCGTCGAAATCACTGCGGCCGGCATCCGCGAGTCTCACGTTCATGACGTTCAGATCACCAAGGAAGCACCGAATTATCACGTCGATTGATAGCGGCTACTTGGATTGCGGGCGGCGGCAAGCCGCCCTTTTTTCTTCAAGGCGATAAACCCATGGCACACCAGAAAATCCTCATCCTCGATTTTGGCGCGCAATACTCCCAGCTCATCGCCCGCCGTGTGCGTGAGCAGCAGGTGTATTGCGAACTGCATCCCAACGATGTTTCCGACGATTTCATTCGCGCCTTTCAGCCCCAGGGCATCATTCTTTCCGGCGGACCGAACTCGGTCTATGACGATGAAACGCCACGCGCGCCACAAGTAGTCTTCGAGCTGGGCGTGCCGGTGCTGGGCATTTGCTACGGTATGCAGACCATGGCAGCGCAACTCGGCGGCAAGGTCGAAAACGCCCAGAAGCGCGAGTTCGGCTATGCCGAGATCCGTGCGCGCGGTCACTCCAAGCTGCTGGAAAGTATCCAGGACCGGGGCAATGCGGCGGGACATGGTCTGCTCGACGTGTGGATGAGCCATGGCGACAAGGTGACCGAGATCCCGCCGGGCTTCAAGCTCATCGCCAGTAATGACGCCACCCCGATCGCCGCTATGGCGGATGAGGCGCGCGGTTTTTACGGCGTGCAGTTTCACCCTGAAGTCACCCACACGCTGCGCGGCAAGGATATGTTTGCCCGCTTCGTGCGCGATATCTGCGGCTGCCGCGGCGACTGGAACATGCCCGACTATGTGGCTGAGGCAGTTGCCAAGGTGCGCCAGCAGGTGGGTAAGGAAGAAGTCATCCTGGGACTTTCCGGCGGCGTCGATTCGAGCGTAGTGGCCGCCCTCTTGCATCGGGCGATCGGCGATCAGCTGACCTGCGTCTTCGTCGACAACGGGCTGTTGCGCCTGAATGAGGCCGAGCAGGTGATGCAAACCTTCGCGCGTAACCTGGGCGTCAAGGTCATCCATGTGGACGCCACCGAACAATTCATGGGACATCTCAAGGGCATCAGCGATCCCGAACAGAAACGCAAAATCATCGGTCGCGAGTTCGTCGAAGTATTTCAGGCAGAGGCGGGCAAACTGCCGCAGGCCAAATGGCTGGCGCAGGGCACGATCTATCCGGACGTGATCGAATCGGCCAGTGCCAAGAGCAAGCGCACCCACACCATCAAAAGCCACCACAATGTCGGCGGCCTGCCGGAAACTTTGCACTTGAAGCTCCTGGAACCGCTGCGCGAGCTGTTCAAGGACGAGGTGCGCGAACTGGGCATCGCACTGGGCCTGCCGCATGAGATGGTGTATCGCCATCCTTTCCCCGGTCCCGGCTTGGGTGTGCGCATCCTCGGCGAAGTCAAACAGGAATTTGCCGACCTGCTGCGTCGCGCCGACGCCATTTTTATCGACGAGCTGCGTCGCGCCGACTGGTACGAAAAAACTTCGCAGGCATTTGCCGTTTTCTTGCCGGTGAAATCAGTGGGCGTGATGGGCGACGGCCGCACCTACGAATATGTGGTGGCCTTGCGTGCCGTGCAGACCCAGGACTTCATGACGGCGCACTGGGCGGAACTGCCACACAGTCTGCTGGCCAAGGTTTCCAACAGGATCATCAACGAGGTCCGTGGCATCAATCGAGTGGTCTACGATATTTCAGGGAAGCCGCCAGCGACGATTGAGTGGGAATAAGCCGATTCCAGTTGGTCCAACTCGTTCCGATAATACATCGCCACGCGCGGGTTCATGATACGTCGCCAGAGTGGCGGTACCAGTGCCAGCAGAAACATGGTCGCATAGCCGCACGGCAGTTGCGGGCTGTCATCGAAATGGCGCAGTACCTGGTAGCGGCGCGCCGGATGCGCGTGGTGGTCGGAATGGCGCTGCAACTGGAAAAGAAAAAGATTGGTCACCAGATGGCTGCTATTCCAGGAGTGCTGATGCGTGGTGCGCTCGAAGCGCCCATCGATGTCCCTGCGGCGGTGTAGTCCGTAGTGCTCGATATAGTTGATGACTTCCAGTTCGGTGAAGGCAAGGAAGCTCTGACCCAGGAAAAACACCAGACCGAGCCAGCCGTACGCCCAGGCCATCGCAGCGGCGATGAGCAGGCTGATGCCGTACCACCAGATCAATTCGTTGCGCCAATGCAGCGTCGGCAACCCGCGCCGCTGCAGAAGTTCCGCTTCCAGACGCCAGGCGTTGAGAAAATTCCATTTCCAGGCATGCGGCAGGAAACTGTAGAGAGACTGGTCGTAGCGTGCCGATGAGGCATCACGCGGTGTCGATACATGCACGTGGTGGCCGCGCACATGTTCCACCTTGAAACCCGCATAGCAGACCAGTGACAGCAACAGACCTCCCGTCCAGGGCTCCAGGCGGCCGTGTCGATGCACCAGTTCATGACCGATGTTGATGGCGTTGATGCCCGAGACGACACCCATCGATACCAGCCAGCCCAGTTGTCCCCAGAAGCCAAAGCTTTCATGGGTAAAGACCCAACCGCACCACGCCAGCAGCAGTGCCTGGATGGGCAGTGCGAGCAGGGTCAGTATCCGGTAATAGCGCTGATTCTGCATTCTCGGCGTTTCAGTCGTTTCTTCGGGGTTGGCCGTATCGCGGCCAACGGCGTAATCGATCAGGGGAATCATGATAAATATCCAGAATACCGGATACCAGGCCAGCAGATCCGGCATGCCGGTCTGGTGGCCCAACGCCCAGGCGGCGGGCATCAGTGTCGGTGTCAGGAAATGGAGCAGGTAGCCCGCTTTGCGGATGGACAGGGCACGTTGCCGGTCAAGCGTGTCGCTCATCGAACATTCTCCTGCAAGTGCCTTGAACGACCAGGTAGCGCTTTTCAATCCCGTGTCGGTGCCAGCGGCCATTGTGCCAGCAAGTCGAGAATCTGCTCCGGTTGCGTGACGATGGCATCAGCCTGCCAGGTATCCGGCGTGGAGTCGCAGCCGAGGTAGCCATACGCTGCCGCGACAGTTCCCAGTCCGGCGCTGCGCCCGGCAAGGATGTCGCGCAAGTCGTCGCCGACATAGAGGCTGTGCGCCGGTGCGACTTGTGCGGCGATGCAGGCGAGCCATATTGGTTCGGGATGCGGTTTGCTACGCGGGGAGCTATCACCGCTGACGATGCATGCTGCTCTGCGACGCAGGCCGAGGCCATCCACCATGGGCAGGGTGAAGCGTTGCATCTTGTTGGTGACAATGCCCCAACTCACGCCGCGCTCATCCAGAGCGGACAGCAGTTCCAGGATGCCCGGGAACAAGGTGGTGCCTTGGCAAAGGATGTCTTCGTAGTGATCGAGAAAGCGCTTCGCCAAAGCGGCGTAGTTCTCGTCGCCGGTGGTGATGCCGAAACCCACGCCGAGCAAGCCGCGTACGCCGTTGGATGTATGTGGCCGGGTCAGCGCCAGAGGCAGCGGCATGCGGCCTTCTTCGTCGAGCAGGAGGTTCAGCGCAGCACCCAGATCCGGAGCGCTGTCGGCGAGCGTGCCGTCGAGATCAAACAGGACTGCCTCAATCATCGAGGTATTCTTCGCAATGCGCGTGAGCGAAGGTCAGTTAAGTTCACGCAAACTCGCGTGTGGTTCGCACCAGGTAGTTGACGCTGACATCGCGGCCCAGCCAGAAACGCTTGGTGAATGGGTTGTAGCTCATGCCGCGGATTTCCTCGACACGCAATCCGGCGTTGCGGCAATCGTGAGCAAGTTCGGCCGGGCGCACGAAGCGGGCATAGTCATGGGTGCCGCGCGGCAGCAACCGAAGAATGTATTCGCCGCCGATTACCGCAAACAGATAGGCTTTCGGGTTGCGATTGATGGTTGACATGAACACCTGTCCACCGGGTTTTACCAACGTCGCGCAGGCGTTCACGATGCTCTGCGGGTCGGGAACATGCTCAAGCATTTCCATGCAAGTCACGACATCGAAACTGGCGGGCAGTTCTTCGGCAAGGGCCTCCGCCGAGATCAGCCGGTAGTCGACCTTCTGTCGGCTTTCCAGCAGGTGCAAGCGTGCTACGCCGAGTGCCTTTTCACCCAGATCGATACCGGTTACCTGCGCGCCGCGAGCGGCCATGCTTTCAGACAGTATGCCGCCGCCGCAGCCGACATCCAGCACACGTTTTCCGTTGAGGCTGACGGATTTGTCAATCCAGTCGAGACGCAAGGGATTGATGTCGTGCAAGGGTTTGAACTCAGAGTTCGGATCCCACCAGCGATGTGCGAGTTCGCCAAACTTGTCGAGTTCGCGCTGGTCGGCGTTGACAGTAGATGCATCGGCCATAAGGATCTCCTGCGAGGAGAAAAAAAAGCCCTGCAACGCAGGGCTTTTTCGGTCATGTTGCGAGCTTACTTTTGTTTGGTGCCGATAACTTCGATTTCAACGCGACGGTCGGGCTGCAGGCAGGCGACGAGTTTCTTGTTGCTGCGGTGATCCTGTCCCATCTTCTGGCACTTGTCGCCAGTGACCGGCTGCTTCTCGCCCTTGCCTTCGGTGTACACGCGATTCGGCTCAAGCCCTTTGCTGACCAGATAGGTCTTGACCGCAGCTGCGCGTTTTTCCGAAAGGGCCTGGTTGTATTTGTCGGAGCCAATGCGGTCAGCGTGACCGACGGCAATAATGACTTCCAGCTTGATGCCTTTGACCTTGCCGAGGACATCGTCCAGCTTGGCCTTGCCTTCGCTGCGCAGATCGGCCTTGTCGAAATCGAACAGGGCATCCGCAGCCAGGGTCACCTTCTCGGCAGCCGGCTTGGGTGCTGCTGCTTTAGGCGGCGGTGGCGGCATCTCGCGCGTCTTGGGTGCGGGTGGCGCTTCCTTCTTGACCAAGTCGGGATCGCATTCCGCGATCGCCATGGCCGGGGTCCAGCGATTGGTTCTCCAGCACAATCCGGTTCCGCTCTTGACCACGTTACCGCGAGTGTCGTAGAGGTAACCCTCGTTCATGTCGGCCGCCAGCGCCGCAGTAGAGCACAAGCCGATAGTGGTTATCAGCGCGATTTTGGGGAGATGTTTGATCATGATGTCCTCTTGCAGTTGCACGAATGTTAAGGTTGGATTCACCGAGGTTCCGTGGATGGAACTGGCTTTGTCCGTATCAGAAACTGGTCCTATTGTGCCACAAATTGGCGATGTCAAGCAACTCTGCAGGCTCCAGATTGAGCAGTTTGCCGTTGGTGACGCGGGCCTCTCCGCCAACCCAGACATGGCTGACCTGCTCGCGACCCGCAGCGTGCACGAGATGTGAGGCAGGGTCGAAACAGGGCACCAGACTGGCATCGTCGAGCGCTACCGCACAGATGTCGGCAAGCTTGCCCAGCGCCAGCGAACCTATGCATTTGTCCTGGCCAAGGGCGGCAGCACCGTTGAGCGTGGCCATGCGCAGCACGGTATGGGCATCCAGGGCAGTGGCATCGCCGCTTGAAATCTTGGCGAGCAGGGCGGCGTGATTCATCTCGCGGAACAGGTCCAGGCGATTATTGCTGGCAGCGCCATCGCTGCCCAGCCCAACTTTGACGCCGCGCTGCGCAAGGCTGGCGACGGGCGTGATACCTGTCGCCAGCTTCATGTTGGAGGTTGGACAATGCGCGATGCTGCAGCATTGCTCGGCGAGCAGGGCAATTTCGCTGGTTGCGAGATGCACAGCATCCACTGCGATCATGGCGGGGCCAAGCAATCCCAGGCGGCGCAGTCGTTCCAGCGGCCGTACGCCATGCCGTTGGATGCTCTCCTCGATTTCATGGACGGTTTCGTGAAGGTGGATATGGATCGGCAAGTCAAGCTGGGCGGCGAGCGTGGCAATACGCTCGAAACTTTTGTCGGAGACGGTGCGTGGCGCATGCGGTGCCATGCAAAAGGAGATCAGGGGTTGATCCAGCAAGGCATCGCGAGCAGCCAAACCCTTGCTCAGGTAGTCGTCGGCATCGGCGGCATAGTTGCTGGGAGAGTCCATCGTCAGTATTCCCAGGGCGGCACGCATGCCAAGACGCATTGCCGCTTCGGCGGCCTGCCCAGGGTAAAAATACATGTCGCTGAAGCAGGTGACGCCGCCGCGCAGCATCTCGGCACCGGCCAGCAGGGTACCGTCACGGACGAAGGCAGGAGAAAGCAGTCGGGTCACGGCAGGCCGGATGCGCTGGTTGAGCCAATCCGTGAATATGCTGTCATCCGCATAGCCGCGCAGCAACGCCAGGGCGGCGTGCGTATGCAGGTTGATCAGGCCGGGCAGCAGCACGTGGCTGGGCAGGGTCAGCTTGCTGCGGGGAAGGAATTGCGTCTTGGCCAATTCGGTTGGCGCCAGTCCGACAATGCGACCGGCATCGATGGCCAGGGCATGGTGCTCGAGTGTGACGCCGCCGGGTTCAATCGGAATGATCCAGCGCGCTTCGATCAGTAGATCAATTTCTTGCATGCCTAGTTTGTCTGTGTCAATAAATACGACTGAAAAAAAACCCCGCCGACGGGCGGGGTTGGATAAATCGAAATGATGGTCCTTACTTGGCCGGTCCCTTGACTTCAACCACGACACGGCGATTCGGCGCCAGGCATTCAATCATTTTCTTGCGTGGCAGATCGTCGGCGCACTTGGGCACGCCTTGAGCCGGCTGGGTCTTGCCAGCTCCCATGGTATCCGTCACCTTGGCATCGACACCTTTGCTGACCAGATATCCCTTGACCACATCGGCACGCTTTTCAGACAGTTTCTGGTTGTACTGTGCGGAACCAAGACGATCGGTATGGCCGGTGATCATGACCAGGCGCACCGAGGCGCAAGTACCGAGTTTGCCGAGAACTTCCTTGTCCAGTTTGGCCTTGGCCGTGGGCGTCAGGACCGCCTTGTTGAAGGTAAAGGTTTCATCGCTGGTGAGCGTAGCGGAAAAGTCGCATTTCTTTGCTGCCGGCGGCGGAGCTACGGGCGCCGCCGGCTTGGCTTCAACCGGTTTGGCAACTGGAACCGGCTTGGGTTCTTCTTTCTTGACCAGGTCAGGATCGCACTCGCTGATTGCCATGGCAGGCGTCCAGGAATTTGTGCGCCAGCACAGGCCGAATCCGCTGCGCACCACGACGCCACGCTGATCGACGGCATAGCCCTTGATCGAATCCTTCAGGACGATGTCCTTGCTTTGTGCATGCGCTGCGGAAACACACAGCGTTGAGCCCAGGAGGGCCAGCAGCCCCAATTTTGCATTGTTGATATTCACAGTCACACCCCCTTAAAAACCCTGCCGAGCGGCCGAATCGGCCACCGCCAAATGCCCTCGAATTTAAGCACAAAATTGGCGCAGGTACAATCCCAGCACCATTCCGGCAACATCGATCCTGGCAGAATACCTGCAACATTCTGTCGCGGCTGGCAATGCAAAAGTGCCGCCAAATTAGCATTCAAAAGGTGGGCGGGTTAAAATGTGCATCTCCGTCGCACACTCTTCTCGATCCCTGATATTTGATGCGGAATTTATCGTTAATGTCCTGGCGAATTTTCATTCTCGCGACTTTTATGTGCCTGTTTACCGCCGGAGCTGCAGCAGCAGAGCTGGTGGTCATTACCAATCCCAAGACTGGCATAAGCAGCATGACGCGCGAGGAAGTCGTGAATATTTTTCTCGGCCGCTTTCGCCAGTTTCCTTCCGGCCTTTCGGCGCAGCCTGCCGATCTTCCCGCGGCTCAGCCGGAAAAAGCCCTGTTTTACCGTCTGCTGGTGAACAAGGACTTGGCGGAAATCAACTCTTACTGGGCGCGGCTGATATTTTCCGGACGTACGGTGCCACCCCGACAGACACTCAATAATGAGGACCTGCTGAGCTTCATCGGCAAAACCCCCGGCGCCATCGGATACGTAGAGAAAACCAAAGTCGACTCCAGGGTCAAGGTGGTCCTGGATCTCGCGGAATGATCCCTGCCCCTGCCATGCAACAAGGCTGGCGGCAAAGCATTCTGTATCGCGCGGTCGTCGCGGTTGTGGGCAGCGCAATGTTTGTCGGTGTCCTGTTTATCGGCATCACGGCGTTTCTGACCAACGACCGGGCCCAGCAACAGTCACAAACGCGTCTTACGGAACTTCTGGAAACCGTCGAGGATACGGTCAGCATTGCCTGTTTCGTCGAGGACAAGAGCCTGGCGACCGAGGTGGCGCACGGCCTGCTCAAGAACGGCGAAGTGCTGGGCGTCGTGATCCGCAGCAAATCCAGCGAATTGGCAAAGCGCTATCGCACTGATGCCCCCCAACTCGATGCCGAGCGGGTCAAGCGCGGACGCCAGACACGCAAGATCATGTCGCCGTTCAACCGAGAGGAGGTGATCGGCGAAATCATCCTGGATCCGGATCCCGACAGCTTCGACCGTTACATCGGGCAGGAAGTGCGCTTTGTCGGTTTTCTGCTCTGGATTCAACTCGGCGGTGTGGTGCTGGCGATCGTGGTGGTCATGCTGCGTTTGATTGTGCGCCCGATCAAGGGCATGTCAGATCGGTTGCACCACATGGACGCGACGCGTGGCGATCGCCTGAGCGTGCCGCCAGGCCATTCCGGGACAGAGGTCGGCCGTCTGGCCGATGACATCAATGGCCTGGCCAACCAACTCGTGACATCGCTTGAAGATGAGCGCAGGCTGCGGCTGCAGCGCGAAATCGACGAGAAGAAATACCGCGCGATTTTCGATAATGCCGAGACCGGTATTTTCATCGCCGACCGTTCGGGTCGGATCGAATCGCGCAACCCGGCTTTGGCGCGATTTGTTGAACTGCCCGCCGAGACCGCGGATGTTGAAATCATGCTTTACCAACTCCCCTGGAACGAGCAGCAGCGATTGTCGCAAACTGTTGGTGATTGCATCGACGGCAATGTTGTCAGCTCCGGCGATTTCGAGTTCACCCGGCTCGATTCATCGATCTGCTGGTTGAATGTCCTGCTGAGTCCGATTGGCGGGGGGCATGTCCAGGGTGTTGTGGTCGATGTGACCGAGCGCAAGTTGGCGGAGGATTCCGCAAAGCGGCAGGCGATCACCGATCCTCTGACTGGCGCTGCGAATCGCACCGGACTTGAGCAGAAGGTCCTGACCTTGATTCGTCAGGGTGATGGACAGGCCGGTGCGAATTTTTGTCTGATGCTGGTCAACCTGGACGGGTTCAAACCGGTCAATGATGCCCTCGGTTTGCCAGTCGGCGATCTGGTTCTGAAACATGCCGTCGAGCGTTTGCAATCCAGTCTCAAGACCTCCGACATCGTCGCTCGCGTCGGTGGTGACGAGTTTGCCCTGGTGCTGCCGCTGGTCAGGAGCGAAGAACTGGCCGGCAACATCGGCGAGCGCATTGTGCGCAGCCTCGGGCGCAACTATGAAGTGCATACCACGCCGGTTCAACTCGGCGCCAGCATCGGCATTACGCTCTATCCCAACGACGGCAAGGATATTCCGACCCTGCTGCGGAATGCCGAACTGGCGCTGGATCGAGCCAAGGTCAGCGGCGGCAGCCGCTATTCATTTTTCGACCCGGCCATGGTGGAAGCTGCGGAGCGGCGTCGCGCGCTTGAGTCCGACCTGCAACTTGCCCTGCGCCACAAGCAGTTCCGCCTGTTTTGTCAGCCTATCGTGGATTTGCCCAGCAATCGACTGGTCGGGGCGGAGGCACTGATTCGCTGGGAGCATCCGCAAAGAGGCCGGGTACCGCCAGATGCTTTCATTCCCGTCGCCGAAGAAACCGGACTGATCGTGGAACTTGGCATCTGGATCGTCGAGGAAGCCTGCCGGCAATTGATTACCTGGCGTGATGCGGGCAGGGACTGGTACCTCTCGATCAATATTTCAGGCCGACAGATACCCGAAGGGCTGACGCCCGCCAAAATTGCCGAAGTGGTGCAGCAGTTCGGCGTCGATCCGCAGCGACTGGTCCTGGAAATCACGGAAGGCGTACTGCTGGCCGATGTCAGCAAGGCGCTGGATTGGCTCACGCAAGTCCGTGCGCTGGGTTTTGGACTCTATCTCGACGATTTCGGCACGGGCTATTCCTCGCTTTCCTATCTCAAGCGTTTCCCGGTGGATACCGTGAAAATCGACAAATCCTTCGTCCATGACATGGGCGTCAACCAGAGCGATCGCGCCCTGGTGGCGGCCATCATCGCCATGGCGCAGAGTCTGGGTCTGCAGGTGGTTGCGGAAGGCGTGGAAGATGAGACGCAGTTGAACTTGCTGCGCGACATGGGCTGTCGCAGAGTCCAGGGATATTATTTCTCCAAGCCGGTAGCGGCGGAAGAGTTTGATGAGGTTGCCTCACGCATTGAAGGAATGCTGAAATGAAATTGCGCTTAAACGGTACCACTGCCTTACTGCTGCTGGCTGCATTGGTCATGCCGAACGCATGGGCGCAGACCGGCATCGACTTTTCCACATCCGGATTTCTGACGGTCGGGCTGGGCAAGGTGCTCAAGGGCGATGCGCCGCAGGACTTCCAGGGCTACGCCACGCCGATGTTTGTCACCGACTATGCCCAGGCCGGCATCTACGAGAACAAGGGCTGGGTATTCCGGCCAGACACCAAGCTCGGTTTGCAGGGCACTGCCGTTTTCAGCCCGCAATTTTCCGCCACCGGGCAAGTCGTTGCGCGTGGCGCGCGGAATGGCGAAGTGGATCTGGAATGGATCTACGGCAGCTATCAGATCGATGACAAGCTCACCTTCCAGTTGGGCCGTAAGCGCCTGCCCCTGTTCTATTACTCGGAAACCCAGGACGTCGGGTTCGCCTATCCCTGGACTCATCTGCCGCCGGGACAGTATGGCTGGGAGATCGTCAATTACAACGGCGCCAACATGATTTACCGGGAAAGATGGGGCGACTGGTCGAGCAGCATGAACCTCTTCGCGGGTGGCGAAAAGCGGCGCGACAATCCCTATCAGAAAATCTACAGCGGCCAGATAACCACCAGCGATTCCAGGTGGAGCAACATTCGCGGTGCCGACCTGACTCTGGCGCATGACTGGTTCGAGGCGCGCCTGGCCTACATCCAGTCCGACATCCAGACGCGCTACGAAGACTTGACGGTCGCGCCTCCCTACGAGTATTCGCCCAAGGCCAAGCAGAAGATTTATGCGCTTTCGTTCAGCATCGATCATCCGCGCTGGGTGGTGCGCAACGAATATCTCTATACCGATCGCAAGTCGCAGGGCGACGAATTCTTGTCGACGTTGCTCGGCGTCGGTTACCGCTACGGCAAGTTCCTGCCCATGCTTACCTACAACCGCTATCGCGAGCGCCTGACGCCCGGTTATGCCGACCCCGCCGTGGCCGATCCGGCGGAAATCGATGCTGCATCTTACGAAGGATTCACCACCCTGGGATTTTCCCTGCGCTATGATCTGACACCAACCAGCGCACTCAAGTTTCAGTTCGACCGCTGGCTGGACAAGAGCGGTCCGAACTTCAACCTCAACGCCAATGGGACCAGCGTAGGCTATGGCAATGCGCGCCTGATCACGTTCAGCTACGACCTGGTGTTCTGACCTGGTTCAGCGGTATTCAGGGAAGATTTTCTCGAGCAGCTTCACCAGCGTGAACTGCTCTTTCTCACTCAGATTTGCGGCAAGCCGTTGCTCGTGCTCGGTGACCAGGCGCTGCAGTTTTTTCAGCAGAGTCTTTCCTGTGGGCGTGAGTTGCAGTGCATTTGAGCGACGGTCGCTGGTGGCGCTGCGCCGTTCGACCAAAGTGCGGCGTTCCAGATTGTCGACCAGCGAGACCACGGTGGAGCGGTCCAGATGCGTGGCCCGGGCCAACTCGGTCTGCTTGAGTCCCGGGTTGGCATCGATGATGACCAGTGCGCCGAACAGGCCGGGACTGATCTCATACCTGCCCAGGGCCTGCGCAAAATCGCGAAATATCGCGATCTGCGCCAGGCGTAATTGATAACCGATCAGGTCGGGCAGGGCGCCGAAAGCGATTTCCGCAGCCGGGTCGCGCAGTTTGGTTTTTGGCGGCATCAGGTGCTGGATATCGTTGGATGTCAAACAGTATGCTATCAAGCAATGTAGCAGGGAGCAAGCCGGCGGCTGAAATACGCGTATGGAAGTTGAGCCAAGCGCGACCAAATAGGTTATGATTTGCTGATGTTTTTGTCGGCTGACGCTGGTTGGCCTGCGAGACTTATTCAACAACATAGCGAGGAGGACACTAATGAACAACAACAACTTCAATCGGCGGGATTTTCTTAAAACCGGCGCGGCGCTTGCGGGCTTGTCCGGAGCGGGACTGGCCGGTACGCTGTTGCCGGCATCCCTGGCCCAGGCGCAGGCTGCGGCCGGCAAGATCCGTGTCGGCCTGATGCTGCCCTACACTGGCACCTACACGCCGCTGGCTGTGGCGATCACCAACGGATTCAAGCTGGCGGTGCAGGAGCATGGCGGAAAATTGGGCGGACGCGAGGTCGAGTATTTCGTTGTCGATGACGAGTCCAACCCGGCCAAGGCCCCCGAGAACACCAACAAGCTGATCCAGCGCGACAAGGTCGATGTCCTGGTCGGCACGGTGCATTCCGGTGTTGCTCTGGGCATGGCCAAGATCGTGCGCGAAGCCGGCGTGATCTGGATCAACCCGAACGCCGGCGCCGACGAAGTGACCGGCCCGTTGTGCGCACCGAACATTTTCCGCACCTCTTTTTCCAATTGGCAGAGCACCTATGCGCTGGGCAAGGTGGTCAAGCAGCGCGGGCACAAGACCGCAGTGTTCATCACCCACAAATATGCTGCCGGCGACCAGATGATGGCCAGCTTCAAGGATGGCTTCGAGAAGGAAGGCGGCAAACTGGTCAAGGAGCTTTACCTGCCCTTCCCGCAAGTCGAGTTCCAGGCCTTGCTCACCGAGATCGCCAGCATCAAGCCGGATGCCGTTGCGGCATTCTTCTCCGGCGGCGCTGCGGTCAAGTTCATCAAGGATTACCAGGCGGCAGGCCTCAAGGGCAAGATCCCGCTGTTCGGGCCGGGCTTCCTCACCGACGGCGTGCTCGAAGAGGTCGGCGATGCTGCCGAGGGCATGGAGACCACGTTGCACTACGCCGACGGCCTGAACACGAAAAAGGACAATGCTTTCCGCCTGTCCTATGTCAAGGCCTACAAGCTGCAGCCCGATGTCTTTGCCGTGCAGGGCTACGATGCGGGGCAACTGCTCGCCGCTGGCCTGGATACCGTCAAGGGTGACGTCAACAACAAGGCGGCCCTGATCAAGGCCATGGAATCGGCCAAGATCGACAGCCCGCGTGGCGTCTGGACACTCTCCAAGGCGCACAACCCGGTGCAGGACATCTACCTGCGCAAGGTGGTGGGCAAGCAGAACAAGGTCATGAGCATAGCCGCCAAGGCGCTGGCCGATCCGGCGCTTGGCTGCAAGGCCTGACGCTATTCCCCGGAGCGGAACGGCGGCAGGCTTCTGCCGCCATTTTTTTGGAGCGCGTGCCGCTCGCTTCACTGAAACAGGCGCCTGATGGATTTTGCTTTTGTCCTCATCCAGTTGCTCAATGGCCTGCAATACGGCCTGCTGCTGTTTCTGGTAGCCAGCGGGCTGACGCTGGTGTTCGGCATCATGGGCATCGTCAACCTGGCCCATGGCAGTTTTTACATGATCGGGGCGTATCTCGCCTGGTCGCTCGCCGGCATGATGGACAGCTTTGCCGCTGCCATTCTGCTTGGCGTTCCGCTCACGGTGATCCTTGGCATGGGTTTGGAACGACTGCTGTTCCAGCACCTCTACCATCGCGACCACCTCTATCAGGTACTGCTGACCTATGGCCTGATCCTGGTTTTCGAGGAACTGCGCAGCGTACTGTGGGGTGACGATGTCCATGGCGTCTCTGTGCCGGCGCTGCTGTCCGGTTCGATTCCGCTCACCGACAACCTGTCCTACCCGATTTACCGCCTGGTCATTTCGGGTTTCTGCCTGCTGCTTGCCGCCGCCCTGTATGGACTGATCCAGAAGACCCGTCTGGGCATGATGATCCGTGCTGGTTCAAGCAACCGCGAGATGGCACAGGCGCTCGGCATCAACATCAAGATGCTGTACACCCTGGTGTTCGCTCTTGGCGTGGCGCTGGCCGCCTTTGCCGGGATGATTGCGGCGCCGGTGTCGTCGGTCTATCCCAACATGGGCGCCCAGGTACTGATCATCTGCTTTGTCGTGGTGGTCATCGGCGGCATCGGTTCGGTCTGGGGCGCCTTGCTCGCCTCGGTCCTGATCGGCATGACCGACACCTTCGGCAAGGTGTTGCTGCCCGAATATGCGGGCATGTCGACTTACCTGCTCATGGTGCTGGTGTTGCTGTGGCGGCCCGAGGGCCTGTTCAAGAGGGGCTGACCGGTGCGATCCAAACTCACTCCGTTGCTCCTGCTCGTTGCCGTGGTCCTGCTTGCGGCATTTCCGTTCGTGGGCGAGAAGTTCTACATCCAGCTCATCGCGAAAGTCATGATCATGGCGATTTTTGCCATGAGCCTCGATCTGCTGGTGGGCTATACCGGTTTGGTCAGTCTCGGTCACGCGGCCTTTTTCGGTCTAGCCGGTTACGTGCTGGCCAAAGCGGCGCCGCAGTATGCGGCGGCCAATTTGTGGACCACCCTGCCGCTGGCGCTCGGCGCCTGCGCCGTGTTTGCCCTGCTCACCGGTTTCCTGGTGCTGCGCACCAGCGGCATCTATTTCATCATGGTGACCCTGGCCTTTTCCCAGATGCTGTTCTTCGTGTTCCATGACACGCCTTTCGGGGGCGGCTCCGACGGCATCTACATCTATGCCAAACCGGAAATCAAGATCGGCGCGACCGCTCTGCTGGACCTCGAAGATTTCAAGGTGCTGTACTGGTTTATCCTGGGCCTCATGACACTGGTTTATCTGTTCCTGCGCCAGGTGCTCGATTCCAATTTCGGCCGTGCCCTCATCGGCATCAAGACCAACGAGCACCGTTTGCGCGCGCTGGGATTCTCCACCTTCCGCTACAAGCTGGCGAGTTACATGCTCTCCGGCATGCTGGCTGGATTGGCCGGTTACCTCGCGGCGCTGCAGTTTGGTTTTGTGAACCCCGAGATCCTCAGCTGGCACGTTTCCGGCAGCGTCCTGATGATGGTGATCCTCGGCGGTATGGGCAGTCTGCATGGCGCGGCGCTCGGTGCCTTCGTCTTCATCCTGCTGCAGGAAACGCTTTCCAATCAGTCCTGGTTCGGTCCCATCGCCAAGCACTGGCAGCTGGCCATGGGCATATTCATCATTGCCGTGGCGCTGCTCTTGCCGCACGGTCTGGTGGGTCTCGGCAGTACGCTCGGGAATCGGCACAAGGAAACAGGCGGACATGACTGATCCCGTCCTGCGCGTCGAGAATCTCAGCAAGCTGTTCGGCGGCTTGGCCGCCGTCAATAACGTGTCACTGGAACTGCACCTGGGGCAGGTGCATGCGGTGATCGGCCCGAACGGTGCCGGCAAGTCGACCCTGACCAACCTGATTTCGGGCGAACTCATGCCGACTTCGGGATCGATCCGTTATCTGGCACACGGCGAGGGCGAGTTCGAACTGGCCGGCCTATCCTCCGACCGCATCTCGCGACTCGGGATCGGCCGCAGTTTCCAGAAGACCAATATCTTCCTGCCCTTCACGGCTTTCGAGAACTGCCGTCTTGCAGCACAGTCGCGGCTGCAGCGCGCCTGGCGTATATTCCGTGGCGCCAGCCGCTATGCCGACGTCAATGTGATTGCCGAGCAATCGTTGCAAGCTGCGGGTTTGTCTGAGCGTGGCGAGGTCGTTGCGGCCATGCTTTCCCATGGCGAGCAGCGCCAACTCGAAATCGCCATGTGCCTGGCGACGCAGCCGCGCATCCTGCTCATGGACGAACCGCTGGCCGGCATGGGTCCGCAGGAATCGCTGCGCATCGTCGCACTGATCCGGCAACTGGCTGCCGAGCATGCCATCCTGCTGATCGAGCACGACATGGACGCGGTATTTGCGGTGGCGCATTGCCTGACGGTGATGGTCAACGGTGAAGTCATCGAATCCGGAACGCCACAGGCGGTGCGCGCCAGTGCGCAGGTGCAGCAGGCTTATCTCGGCGATGCGCACGGAGACACCCATGGCTGACCTGCTCCAAGCCAGTGGTTTGCACACCTACTATGGTGCAAGCCATATCCTGCATGGCGTCGACTTCCGTATCGGCTCGGGTGAAGCGATCGGCCTGATGGGCCGCAATGGCATGGGAAAGACCACCCTGATCCGTACTCTGCTGGGATATGTGCGGCCACGCCAGGGACGGGTGAGCTGGCGCGGCGAGGATGTGGCGCATGCCGCACCGTACCGCATTGCTCGGCTGGGTGCGGCCTACGTCCCGGAAGGACGGGGCATCTTCCCCAATCTTTCGGTCAAGGAAAACCTCGTCATGGCCGCGCGTTCCGGACCGGACGGGCGGCGCGAGTGGACTTACGACCGGATCATGGACACTTTCCCGCGTCTCACGGAACGTCTCGATCACATGGGCGGGCAGCTTTCCGGCGGCGAGCAGCAGATGCTCACCATCGGCCGCGCGCTGCTCACCAACCCGCAACTGCTGATTCTCGACGAGGCGACCGAAGGACTTGCACCCCTGATCGCCCGCGACATCTGGCAAATCATCCGAACCATACGCGCTACAGGCATCGCGACGGTAATCGTGGACAAAAATTTCGGTGCGGTGCGCGATCTGGCCGACCGTTGCGTGGTGATGGTCAAGGGCAGCGTGGTGTTCGACGATCAGGCGGAGCAACTCTCCGGCGAGATTGTGCAAAAGTATCTGGGCGTCTAAGGAGCTATTTTGCAGGCACAAACCCAATTCGTACGCGCCGGTGGGCATCAGCTTGAATGCGTGCTGTATCCGGCACATCAGGTGAATCGCCCGACCCTGGTGTTTCTGCACGAGGGACTGGGCAGCGTCGCGATGTGGCGTGATTTTCCCTCCCGCGTCGCCCAGGCCAGCGGTTGCCGTACGCTGGTTTATTCACGTTATGGCTACGGGCAATCCGACTTGCACGAAACGCCTTTCACCCCCGATTACATGCACCGCGAAGCCCAGCAGACCCTGCCCGAAGTGCTGGCGGCGCTGCAGATCGAGAACCCGCTCTTGATCGGTCACAGCGACGGCGGCTCGATTGCGCTGCTCCATGCCGGCAGCGTCGGCGCAGAGAAGGGCGTCGCCGGCATCATCGTCATAGCGCCGCACTGTTTCGTCGAGGATGTCTCGATCAGCAGCATCGAGGCTGCCAAGACCGCGGCCCTCGAAACCGATTTGCTCAAGAAGCTCGGGCGCTATCATCGTGACGCGACGAAGACTTTCTGGCGCTGGAATGACATCTGGCTGCATCCCGACTTCCGTGACTGGAACATCGAAGACTTTCTCCCGGCGATCCGCTGCCCGATCCTGGCCATCCAGGGCGAGGACGACGAGTACGGCACCTTCGCCCAGCTCGACGCGATCCGGAACCAGGCCGTCAATTCACCGCGCGTGGATATCCTCAAGCTGGCCGACTGTCGCCATTCCGCGCACAAGGACCAGCCCGAGGCCATGATTCGTGCCATCGTTGATTTCATCGAAGCCGGATAGCGAGTCGTAGCGTTTGCCGCTGGATCGGCATAAGATGAGCATGCCAAGGAAAGGTTGACAGTCAGTCTGTACCGCTAACAGGATCAACAAGAACATCCTGGAGGAGACGCGTGAACACAAAAATTCAGCGCCATGACGTCCGGCTCAAGAATCTGGTTGGGGCGATGGAAGCGGCGCCGATGGGCGTCAGCATCATCGACCGGGATCTGCGCTTCATATTCTGGAACCGGGCGTTTCTCGATATCCTCGATTTTCCCGCAGCGATCATGAAGAAGCCGCTGCTGCTGGAGACGCTGTTCCGCTTCAATGCGCGTCGCGGCGACTACGGTCCCGGCGACGAAGAAGAACAGGTGCAGTCCCGCCTGGCGTTGGCACGACGTTTCGAGCCGCACGAATTCATCCGCACCCGCAATGATGGCTGCATCCTCAGCGTGATCGGGCGTGTGTTGCCGGACGAGTCCGGCGAGCCCGCCGGCTTTGTCACCTTGTACCAGGACATCACGCGCGAGAAGAGCTACGAAAAACAGCTCGAGGCGAAAAACGCAGAGCTGCTCAAATTGCAGCAGGAGGTCCTCAGGGCCAACAGCGAGCTGCGTACCAACGAGGGCCGGATACTCGAATTGATGCGCACCGATCCATTGACCGGGGCGGCCAACCGCCGCTGGCTGGCGGAGAGCCTGGTCGACGAACTGGAGCGTTCGCGCCGCACCGGCCAGAGTTGCAGTCTGATCCTCGCGGACCTCGACCACTTCAAGAACATCAATGACAGCTACGGTCACGCCGTCGGCGATGCCGTGCTGCGCGGCTTCGTTACGCTGGCCAGGGCCACGGTGCGTCCTTACGACATCGTGGCGCGCTACGGCGGTGAGGAATTCGTGCTACTCATGCCGGGATGCAGCCTGCCCGAAGTGACGGCGGTCGCCGAGCGCTTGCGCGAACATCTCGAGTCAACCCCCATGGCGGGTGTGCCGCATCCGGTCACCGCCAGCTTCGGCATCGCCTGTTCCGCATCGGCGGATACGCCGGATGGCTTGTTGCTCTCCGCCGACAAGGCGATGTACGAAGCGAAGCACCAGGGACGCAATCGCGTCGTGTATATCCCGCCGCCCAAGCTCGGCTCAGCCTGAATTGGCAGCTATTGGCGGCTGAAATCGAAGGAATTGGTCAGGTCGCCGGCTTTGGAACGCACGCCCGGCAAGGGATCAAGCTCGAAACGACGGGTGATGAATTTGATGATCGAGGTCGTGTCGTAGAGCGTCGAATCGATACTGGCTTTTTTCGCATAAGGTGAAATGACGATCAAGGGGACCCGCGTGCCCGGTCCCCAGCGGTCACTCCAGCCTGCGCCACTGGGCGGTGCGGCATGATCCCAGAAGCCGCCGTTCTCGTCGTAGGTGACGAAGATCGCCATGCTGCGCCACTGCGGGCTGGCCTGGAGCAGCGCCACAAGCTGGGCGATGTGGGCGTCGCCCGTGAGGACATCGGCATAGCCGGGATGTTCGTTGAGGCTGCTCTCGGGTTTGTAGAACACGACCTGCGGCAGCTTGCCGCCCTGGATGGCTTCGAGCAGTTCGTTGCCGTCGCGCAGATGTCTTTCGCGATCCACCGAACCCGGTGCGAAGCGCGCGAAATAGTTGAAGGGCTGGTGATGCGCTTCGAGGCTGGCGGAGCCAGGCTTGCGCGAATAGATCACTTCGCGCTGCACCGGTGTGCGGGCGCCGTCGGCCTGGGCGGCACGCCAGGCCCCGGCATACCAGGCCCAGCTGATCCCTTTGGTGCTCAAGGTATCGCCGATGGTATGAAATTTCTGCGGCGGCAAGGGATGTCTGGCCGGATCGGCAAAGCGCGAATCGCCACCCGCGGCCGGCGCGATGCCGCTGGGCTGGAAGCTCGGCTGCATGTTGTTGACCGCATAGCCATCCGGCGTCAGCTCGCCATCGAGAAATTTGCTGGGGCCGGCCAGAGCGCTGGCAGGTGAGTCCTTGTCGCGCTTGAGTTTGCCTGATCCATCGAGTTGCACCTTGAGCCTGTCCGGGGCATCCGGATAAAAGGGCGTGCAGGCGCAGATCAGCCAGAAGTGGTTGAGGAAGGAACCGCCGTACGCCGCCATGAAAAAATTGTCGGCCAGCACGAATTCCTTGGCATAGGCCCACATTTTCATTCTCGATCCGTCGTAATAACCCATCGTGAGGCCGCCGGCACCCGACAGTGCGGCATAGCGATCGAGCTTGCCACCGTTGATTTGTTCGATATTCTGGTAAAAGCGGTGGGTCAGATCGGACGTCTTGTGCTCCAGCCCGAGATGGATTGGCGCTCCGTCGATGCGGAAGGGACGGTTGGGCAGGTCGGACTTGAAGTGTCCGGCCTTGTCGTTCCATACCCGGGGCAGTTGCGGCAGGACCTCGCCGTTGTGATCGGTCTGCGTCCATTGCGCCGGATTCGCCCGGGTGATGCCGTTGGCCCCGGGAAACAGGCCATACAGATTGTCGAAGCTGCGATTTTCGGCAACGATCACCACGATGTGCTCGATCTGTTGCAGCGCCTTGTCCAGGGCGGGCGCAGGCGCGGCGGCCAGACCGGGAACAGCCTGGCAGAGCAGGGAGAGGAGGGCGGTGGTCCGCTTAAAAATGTTCGTCATCGCACAAATACCGCCATTTGCCGGTCGGCAGATCGCCGAGCTTGACCTTGCCGATGCGCACGCGCTTGAGCCCGAGCACCTTCAGCCCGACCAGTTCGCACATGCGGCGAATCTGGCGCTTTTTCCCCTCCTGCAGAATGAAGCGCAGCTGGTCCGGATTGAGCCAGCTCACCTGTGCCCGGCGCAGCGCCGAGCCATCCAGGCTCAGGCCGAAGTTCAGCAAGGCCAGGTCGCTGTCCGGCAGCGTGCCGGAAACACGCACCAGATATTCCTTTTCGATTTCCGTGTCCTGGCCGATCAACTGTTTGGCAATGCGCCCGTCCTGGGTCAGCACCAGCAGGCCCGTCGAGTCGATATCCAGGCGCCCGGCCGCCGCCAGCCCTTTCAAATGCAGCGGGCTGAAACGCTGCGGCGAGCGGTCGCCGGCATGGCGTGAGCCGGCATCGATCAGGGTGTAGGCAGGCTTGTGCTGGTGTTCGGCCTGGCCGGAGACATAGCCGATCGGCTTGTTGAGCAGCACCGTGACACGCGCCTGTTGCGTCGATTGAGCCGCCTTGCTCAGCGTGATGCGCTGGTTCGGATAAGCGCGGGTGCCCAGTTCGGTGACCGGCTGTCCGTCGAGAAACACCCAGCCGCGCTCGATGTAGCTGTCTGCCTCGCGCCGCGAGCAGAGGCCCTGTTCCGACATCAGCTTGGAGATGCGCACTGGCTCCACTTTGGTTCGGACCTAGAACAGTTCGATTTTCTTTTCGCGCGGCGTGCTGGGGCCGGCCAGAGAATTTTCGTAAGCGACTTCCTGTTTTTCCACCTCGCTGGAAATCGCCTGCGTTGTCGGGATGCGCTTGCAGAATGCATCGCCCGTGTCCGGTGCGAACACCACCTTGCGCGCCCAAGGACCGCCGAAGTCGGAGGAGATCAGCGGGATGCCCTCGCGTTCCAGCCAGTCCCGGGTGAAGCTGATGTTGCCGTCGCCGATCGACTTGCGCAGCGAACTGACCACATTGCCGCCACCGAAAGCCTTGGCGATCATGCGCTTCTTTTGCGCGCCCTTGCTCAGCATGGCGTTCACCAGCACTTCCATGGCGTAGTCGCCGCGCAGCAGCGAATCGACTTCCTTGTCACTGCTGCGCGTGCGCACCGGCAGCATGAAATGGTTGACGCCGCCGAAGCGCAATTTCGGCTCGAACAGGCAGACGGCCACGCAGGAGCCGAGCAGGGTGGCGATCGGCTTGCTCTCTTCCACCGCCCATTGTCCGGGGTGGATGTTCTTGGCGAGCACCTCAAGGTCTCTGCTTGTTGGAGAAGGCGCAGTAATCATGATCAGTGGGAACGTCGTCGCGTTGCGCCCTAAGCGTAGGCGAGAATCTCGCGTGCCACCAGCTCGAGCGCCACGATCTTGTCGACGCCACCGAGTTTGATGGCTTCCTTGGGCATGCCGAAGACCACGCAGGTGGCTTCGTCCTGCGCCACGGTTTTTGCGCCCGCCTGATGCATTTCGAGGAGGCCGCGCGCGCCGTCGTCGCCCATGCCGGTCATGATGATGCCCAGGGCATTTTTTCCGGCGACCTGGGCCACCGAGCGGAACAGCACATCGACCGAAGGCTTGTGGCGATTAACCAGGGGGCCGTCGGCCACTTCGACGATGTACTGGGCGCCGCTGCGCCTCAGCATCATGTGGCGGCCGCCCGGCGCAATCAGCACGCGGCCGGGGATGACGCGGTCGTTGTTCTGCGCTTCGCGCACCTCGACCTGGCACAGTGTATTCAAGCGATCAGCAAACAGGGCGGTGAATTTTTCCGGCATGTGCTGGACCACGACGATGCCCGGGCAGACCGCCGGCAGCATGGTCAGAACGACTTCCAGGGCTTGCGTGCCGCCGGTCGAGGTGCCGATGGCAATGATGCTTTCGGTGGTTTTCGACATGGCCGTCGATGCCGCCGCGCGCGCCGCCAGCATCGCATCGGCGGTCAGCTTGGGGGCAGGCGTGGCCAGGCTGCGGTTGCTGGGATGGATGTTGCGTACATTGGAGCGCGCCGCCGTGCGGACCGCGGTGACCAGATCGTTGGAGGCATCCTGGAGAAACTGTTTCACGCCCATCTTGGGCTTGGTGATGATGGCCACGGCGCCTGCCGCCAGCGCTTCCATGGTGGTTTCGGCACCTTTTTCGGCGAGCGAGGAACAGATCACCACCGGGGTCGGATGCTCGGACATGATCTTGCGCAGGAAGGTGATGCCGTCCATGCGCGGCATTTCGACATCCAGCGTGATCACGTCGGGCCAGTCATTCTTCATCCGCTCCAGCGCAAACAGCGGATCGGCGGCCGCACCAATCACCTCGATGTCGGCTTCGCGATCGAGATTCTCCCGGATTACCTGGCGGACCACGGCGGAGTCGTCGACGATCATCACGCGGATTTTAGCCATGCTGTTTTTCTTTCGTCTTATCGGCAAAGCGGATCTGCACTTCGCCCGTGGCGAGGTCGAAAACCAGTTTGCGGTGGCCGGCGCCGCCGGCATGCTCGGCCAGCAGCGGAATGCCGCGCTCCTTGAGGAGCCTGCGGGCGGCCGTGATATTCCGTTCGCCGACATCGATGCTCATGTTCATCTCGGGAAACATGTTACCGCCACCGAACAGCTTGGCCTGGAACTCTTCCGGACGGCTGCTGCGCTGCTGCAGCGCCAGGTCGAACAGGGCAAAGGCTTCCTCGGCAAAATGTCCGTCCAGCGCCATGCCGGATTTTTTCGAACGGCTCGGCACCAGAAAATGGCACATGCCGCCGATTTGCCGGCGCGGGTGCCAGAGTGTCACCGTGACGCACGAACCGAGCAGGGTGGCCAACTGCAGGGGCGCCTCACCGAAATGAAATTCGCCGGCATTGAGGAAGACGCGGAACTGGGGCGGGTTGGTGGCGGGCGGTGGCGTAGCAATCCGGAGGTGGTTCATGACAGCTGATAAATCGTCGGCTGCACCGCCTTGACGCAATCGGTGATGCCGTTGAGGCTTTCCGAATGGCCGATGATCAGGTAGCCGCCGGGCAGCAGTTGCCGCACCAGCCTTTCAACCACATTCTTCTTGGTCTCGGCATCGAAGTAGATCATGACATTGCGCAGGAAAATCACATTGAACTTGCTCATGACGGGCAGAGTCGTGTTCAGATTCACCTGCATGAAGCTTGTATGGCTGCGCAGCTCCGGAGAAATGATGAAGCTGCCCTCGTTTTCACGCACGCCCTTCAGGCAGTATTTGCGCAGATATTCCTTGGGCAGGCCGCGTGTGCGGTCGAGCCAGTAGAGGCCGCGTTTCGCCACCGCCAGCACCGACTGGCTGATGTCCGAACCGGTCACCGACCAAGTTGCGTTGATGCCCAGCTTGTCGGCCAGCACCATGCAGATGGTATAAATTTCCTCGCCCGTTGAACTGGCGGCGCTCCAGACGTCGAACGGCCGGCCGGTCGGATGCTTGGCGAGGATGGTGTTGGCGAGGTATTCGAAATGCTTTTCTTCGCGAAAGAAATAAGTCTCGTTGGTCGTGAGCAGGTCCACCATCGCTTGCAATTCATCTTCCGCGCCGGGACTCGAAACCATCCGGTAATACTCGGCAAAGGTGCTCAGTTCGTAATGTTTGAGTCTGCGGCCGAGGCGGCCCACCAGCAGCACCTGCTTCGAGTCCGCCAGGCTGATACCGGCAATTTTGTAGATGAGTTTCTGGAATTGGGCGAACTCTGCGTCAGTGATATTGGGACTGTCGATCATGATCGGATGATTATACTGTGTGAAGTCGCGCCCGATCTACACAGTCCAGGGACTGAGACCGAAAATCGCGGTACATCCAAGTCGGCTTCTGGTCAGCCGGCGCGCGGTGATTAAGGTGGATGTGCCGCGCGCCATTTCAAGGAAATGCACGAGTGACCGAGACTGGTTCGTCAGGCCGGTCCGGGTCGCAACAGAGACAGGATCGGCATCACTTGAAGCGCCAGGTCACTCCTGCAGTCAGGATGTTGGTGTTGGTGCCGGGATGGGTACGCTGGTTGTAATGCACAAAAGCGAAAGCGAAATCGAGATCCTTGCTGGGCGAGTAAATGGCGCCGAGCTCGAAAAAATAGGCGTGCGTCGTATCCCCAGCGGCACGCTCCCATTCGACGCCGATGTCGGATACTGCCTTCCAGTGCTCCTGGAAATCCCAGACTGGCGCGACCGATGCACGATACATCGTTGAATTCGGATTGGCTGCGGTGTTGCTGTTGCGCGTCCGGTCCGCAACCAGGTTGGCATGCACTGCGCCGAACCAGGTTTCCTGCGTCATGATGCCGGTGACGCCATAGGACGTGCGGCCGCTGCCCAGCCCCACGGCTTCCTTGTTCTCGTCAAGCGAAAAGCTCAGGATCGGCTTCAGCGCAAAACTGAGCTTGCTTGCCTCGTTCTCGTAAAAGCGCCATTTCACGCCCACCGCAGGATTGCCGTTGCCGTTTGCGCTATCGACGCCGGGCTGCCCCGATGAAATGCGCATGTGGCTGACGCTGACGAAGGCGTCCAGCGTGTCGGTCAGCCCGCGGGTGAAGGTGCTTCCGACGATGCGCGTGGTGTCGGTGAAGCCGGCCTGTTTGGCGCGGTCCCTTTCGTAGGAAAATTCCAGCTGGTTGCCGCCCTGGCCCTGGGTGCCGGTGTCATCGGTGATCAGTGGCTGGTAGCCCCAGGCGCTGGCAGCCGAGGCCGCCAGCAGCATTCCAGCCAACAATTTTGAGGCTTGCATGATGCTATCCTTTTGTCATTGAGCTCATTTTTGTGTTTATGCCGCTGCGGCAGCGCCTTCGGGTACATCGTTCGTCCCGCCGACAGTCGCCAGATGCGCCATCTCCTCGACGGAGAGGACGCGCTGGATGTCGAGCAGGATGACGAACTTGCCATTCACCTTGCCCATGCCGGCGATGAAATCGGCGCGGATCTTGGCACCGAAAGCCGGCGGCGGCTCGATCTCCGTACCGGGAATCTCCAGCACCTCGGACACCGCATCGACCATGATGCCGAGGTCCTGCTTGGTGTCGTCCTGCTGCATCTCGACGATGACGATGCAGGTACGCTTGCCGATCGACGACGCCTGTCCGCCGAAGCGGGCCGCCAGATCGACCACCGGCACCACGGCGCCGCGCAGGTTGATGACGCCGCGAATGAAGGCCGGCATCATGGGGATTTCGGTGAGGTTGCCGTACTCGATGATCTCCTTGACGTTGAGGATGCCGACCGCGTACATCTCGCCGGACAGGGCGAAGGTCAGGTATTGATGCGCCTCGCCGGCCGCTGCCAGATGGCGGGCAGCGGTCAGCGCCTGTTGTGCACTCATCTGGGTAACTTGTCCCCCAGGAGGACTTCCTGCGGGGCGTGCTTGAACTTGGGTTCCCATGGTTGGCTCCCCGGATCAGAAACGTTCGAAATCTTGCTCGTTGACCGGTGCGCTGGTTTTGCCTGCCCTGCTGTGGACGGGCGCGGGTGCAGCCATTTTGGTGCGGGCGGCACTGGCCTTGGTTGCGGGTCGCGGGGCGGGTGTTCCGCCGCTGTCCTGCTCGAGCCGGAAGAAGGACATCAGGGAGGTGAGTTGGGCTGACTGGCCGCCCATTTCCTCGGCGGTGGCGGCGAGTTCCTCGGAAGCACTGGCGTTCTGCTGCGTCGCCTTGTTGAGCTGGCCCATCGCGCCATTGATCTGGCCGACGCCGGCACTCTGTTCCTGCGAAGCCGCGGCGATTTCCTGAACCAGGTCGGAAGTCTTGCGGATCGAGGGCACCATGGTGTCCAACAGTTTGCCGGCCTGCTCGGCCATGTTCACGCTGCTGCCGGCGAGTTGCCCGATTTCCTGTGCCGCCACCTGGCTGCGTTCGGCCAGCTTCCTGACTTCGGCGGCGACCACCGCGAAGCCCTTGCCGTGTTCGCCGGCACGGGCCGCTTCGATGGCGGCATTCAGGGCGAGCAGATTGGTCTGGTAGGCGATGTCGTCGATGATGCCGATCTTGCCGGCGATCTGTTTCATGGCTTCGACGGTGTTCTTCACGGCGGTGCCGCCTTCGGCGGCTTCGGTGGCAGATTTGCTGGCCATGCCGTCGGTGACCTTGGCGTTCTCGGTGTTCTGGTTGATCGAAGCCGTCATCTGTTCGATGGATGCGGTGGTCTCTTCGACCGAGGCGGCTTGCTCGGAGGAGGATTGCGACAGGGACTGGGCGGTCTGCGAGACTTGGCCAGCTGCGTTGTTGAGGGCTTCCGAGGCAGTGTTCACTTCGCCGATGATCTGGTTGAGTTTTTCGATCAACCCCTGCTGTGCCGAGAGCATGTGGCCGATCTCATCCTTGCTGCTGCTTTCGATGCGCACCGTCAGATCGCCTTCGGCCAGGCGCTGGGTCACCCCCAGCGCTTCGTTCACGGGCTGGGTGATGCTGCGTGTGATCAGGTAGGCGAAAGCCAGCGTCAATAACACGGCCACAGAGGAGAGGATCAGCACCAGGCGTTCCGCTGCACCGGCCTGTTCGTCGGCAGCCTTGCCCATGTCTTCCATCATCTTGGTCTGGAAGTCGACCACCTCGTTAATCGCGCCAACGTAATCTGCTTGGGTCTTGCGCATTCCGCCTTGCAGGAGGACGACGATCTCATCCCGCTTGCCAGCCTTGAGGAATTCCAGGAATTGGTCCATAGAAGCCACATAGGCCACGCGGGCGGCGCCTACTTTCTTCAGGATCTCCTTGCCTTTCTCGCTGGTGATGGATTTTTCCAGCTTTTCGAGACGATCGGAAATGATCTTCCTTTGTTCCGGGATCTGATCGAGCGCCTTCTGCTGTTCAGCGCCCGTGTAAATGTAAGCGTTGCGCAACAGACGGCCGATGACATGGATGGCGTCGAGCATGTCGTTGGATTGCACCACCTTGGGAAAATCAACCAGTACCATGTCTTCGATTTCGGCATTCAGCATCGCGAGCCGCGAATAGCTGACCACAGAGATGGTAATCAACAAGGCAAGGGTGACGGCGAAGCCGATGCCTAAACGGACGCCGATCTTCAGATTGTTCAACATGGTTTGCTCCCTTTCAGAAAGGTAAATCAGTTGCGCGTGCCGGTGGCGGCAAGCGCGTGTTCTTCGGCACCGGCGGCAAGATTGGCCAGCGCCTGCACATCGAGAATCAGGGCGACATCGCCGCTGCCGAGGATGGTGGAACCGGAAATGCCGCGCAGATGGCGGAACAGCCCGCCGAGCGGCTTGATCACGGTCTGGAATTCGCCTTGCAGCACATCCACGACGATGCCGGCCTTGCGCCCGCCGGCTTTGACCACCACCACGTTCTCGCGCCCGGGTTTTTCGCTGCCGACTTCAAACAGTTCGCGCAGTCGCACGAAAGGCAACACCTCGCCGCGCAGGTTGAGATAGTTGCGGTCAACCGTGGCATTCTGCAATTCCATGCATTCCACCACCATCTCCAGCGGAATCACGAAAGAGGAATTTTCCACGCCGACCAGGAAACCGTCGATGATGGCCAGGGTCAGCGGCAGGCGGATGATGAAGCGCGAGCCGATGTTTTCTTCGGAATGCACTTCGACCGTACCGCGCAGCGCCTGGATGTTGCGTCTGACCACGTCCATGCCGACGCCGCGTCCGGACAGGTTGGTGACTTTCTCGGCGGTGGAGAAGCCGGCCTCGAAAATCAGGTTGGCGATCTCCTGGTCGGAGAGGGACTGTCCCTCGGAAATGATGCCCTTCTCGATGGCCTTGGCGCGGATCTTGTCCTTGGGCAGGCCGCCGCCGTCGTCCACCACTTCGATGACGATACTGCCCGAATCATGGAAGGCGTTGAGTTCGACCCGTCCTGCGGCAGGCTTGCCCTTGGCGATGCGTGTGGCGGTGGGTTCCAGGCCGTGATCCATGGCATTGCGCACCAGGTGCATGAGCGGGTCGCCGATTTTTTCGACCACCGACTTGTCGAGTTCGGTCTCGGCGCCGGTAATCACCAACTCGATTTCCTTGCCGATTTCCTTGGCGGTGTCGCGCACCACGCGGTTGAAGCGGTTGAAAGTCTCGCCGATCTGCACCATGCGCAATTGCAGGGCCGAGTCGCGGATGCTTTCGACCAGCCGCGAGAGCACCGAAGTCGCCTCGACCAGCACGGTCTGGCCGCTTTTCTGGGCGAGCAGGTTGGCGCTGGCGCCGGCGATCACCAGTTCGCCGACCAGGTCGATGAGCAGATCGAGTTTGTCGGCATGGACGCGGATCAGGCGGGCTTCGTCGGCTTTCTTTTCGGAAACCTGTTTCTGTTTGGCGACCGCGGCTTCGACGATTTCCGGCTGGACCATATGGCGGTCGACCAGGATTTCGCCGAGTTGTGGCGCCGGTGCGCCACCTTCAGTCTTGGCTGCGGCGGCAGCGCCGGCCTGCTGGCGCTGCAGTCCCTCGTCGAGTTCCTCCTGGGTCAGGGCGCCGCTCTTGACCAGGATTTCGCCGAGCCTCATGGTTTCTTCGGGCAGGTGGGCGATCAGGTCGAGGTAATCGGTGATTTTGCTGAAGGGCGGTAGGATGTAAAGGTCGCAACCGTCGCGCACAAAATCGAAGACTTTATCGATGGCGGACTTGTCGGCGTGGCTGCGGAAGTTGATCTCGAATCCGAGGTAGCAGGATTCGGGATCCATGTCATGGGCTTCGGGCAGGGCGTCGCTGATGGTGGTGATGTGCACGATCTCACCCAGCGATAGCAGATAGCGCAGGATGGCTTCGGGGTCCATGCCGTTTCTCAGGACATCGCGGCCGAAGCGCACCGAGATGTGCCAGCAGTCGTTCATGGTCTTGCCGCCGCCTTCGGACTCGACCTCTGCGGCGGTTTCGGTTGGTGCAGTGGTCGCGCTGGGGGTGACTGCGCCACCCAGGAAGCCGCGCAGTTCGTTGGCCAGCGCGTCGCCCTTGGCCTGGGTTGCGCTGTCGGCTTCGCGGACGTCATTCTCGGCGAGGTCGAGCAGGGCGTTGAGATGGTCGCAGCAATTCAGGATCGCGCTGACGAGTGCGCTGCTGACGCTGATCTCGTTGTTGCGCAGCTTGTCCAGGGCGTTTTCGACGACGTGGGTGAATTTCTCGATCATGCCCAGTTCGACCACGCCCGACCCGCCCTTGATGGTGTGGGCGGCGCGGAAGATGGCGTTCAGGGTTTCCGGATCGTGATCGCCTTGTTCCATGCGCATCAGACCGGCTTCCATGTCGGTCAACTGTTCACGGGCTTCCTGGATGAAGACGCTGAGGATTTCTTCCATGATGTACTCTCTGTACTGGTTGTATTTGGATTGCCGGCTGGCGTTCAGGCTGAATCGCGGGCGGGGATCACCAGGGGGTCACCGAAAAAGCCGGCGATATTGAAGAAGTCCATGAGTTCATGCACCCGGGGACTGTGGGCGACGATGCGCAGGGTCTTGTTCTGCTTCTGACATTCACGCTTGGCCAGCATCAGCAACTGGATGCCGCAGGTGTCGATTTCAGTGACGCGGGAGAGGTCCAGTTCAATGACCTGGTTCTGCTCGACACTGCCCATGAGTTCGGCCTTGAGCGCTTCGGCCTGGTAGATGGTCATGTCCTGTTCAATCGCCAATCTACCGGTGGGACTGCTTGCGGAGGCATTCATGTTTTTATTCTCCCTGATCAGACTGGTTTCAGAATAATTCGATCTTCGGTCTGCCCTCGTCGGTGCTCGTCTTGGCATTGCCCAGGGAGGCCTGGTGCGAATCGCGTTG
>Ga0172380_10001850_pt1 | contig 35486 bp, 34 predicted proteins | sample Leawe162metaG_FD_119747 | JGI IMG/M metagenome (GOLD analysis project Ga0172380, IMG submission 119747) | Leachate microbial communities from a municipal landfill in Southern Ontario, Canada - Leachate well 162 metaG | ecosystem: Engineered > Solid waste > Landfill > Unclassified | place...
CGAATTAATCCCATTGCTTTCCCCTGGGTGTCGATATCTAAAGCCGATAATGGTTCATCAAGTAAAAGGATTTTCGGATGATGAAGAAATGCTTGAATTAAATTAACCTTCTGGCGCATTCCGTTGGAGATTTTCCCAATCGGTTTGTGTTCTGACTGACGTAAATCGAAATAATCTAAATGAAGATTAATTTCCTTTGTCAAGTGTTCTTTGGAATCCTTATGAAAAGAACCAACACTTTCCAAGAACGAACGAATTGACATAAAATACGGCATTACATATTCTTCGGGGGCATATCCAATCCGAAAATGGCGTTTTTTTATAGTCCCATCATAATGAACTAAGCCCATTATACACTTTAACAATGTTGATTTTCCCGATCCATTGGTCCCAACAAGTAAGTTTAATGTCTCGCTTTCAAAAATGATATTAATATTTTGGATTGCGGTTTTTGTGCCATATTTCTTAGAAACCTTTTCCAATTCAATAGCGATATGTGGCCTCGACGACATCATCTTTGAACACCTCCGGCAACAATTCAAAAGAACGAAAAAGAAAATCATCGATATAGTATTGATAACTTTGATTTCCAACCATATAAGAAATTCGAATCGGAAAACGGTATAAATAGCCTAGCTTTCCCCGATATTGAATAGGAATGAAGATGAGAACTTCATCAATTACATTGATATCATTAGTCATCGACGCAAACGATGACACAACAAAATCATATTCTTCACATTGTAGTATCGATGGAACAATCTCTTTGGGTGAAGGAGGTTGATTTACAACCATGGCATTTTCCCAATCAAGTTTGGCATTAGTTGTAAAAATCGTCATATCAGTTAAAACAACGGGAGCCTGATTACGTGTCGATATACCGATGATGATGCCTGCCAATGATGAGATGCCATCGATGGAGTTGATGATAGCATACATCCGAAACATATCGATATGGTTTGAATCGCTAAGGTCATTATAAATTAAATTGATATTACCAACAATAAAAGCTAACTGATGCGAGTTGATGTAAGATATTTCTAGCGTTGCATCGAAAAATGACAGTTCTGCTGTGCTTCCACTTAAATCAACCAATTTAAAATTAAATCTAAAAGCATAATATAATTGGGAATTATAGACAATTTGATTATCCAGCATCTCAATTGAAGCGATAGAAACAGCCATTTCACGATCTTGGTCATAGATTTTAACACCTGAAATGCAGGTTTGATCTGTTAAAAATGTATCTTTCTGATTGGCAAATATGACGATTCCGACTGTTTCTTCGTTCGAGGCTATTAACCGTGAATATTCGTGCGCAACCGTCAAGATGGAGACGGTTTTTGTCTGTGGTTTAGCGACAATCAATAATACCACGGCCACAATGAAGAAACTCATAACAAGCACTAATGCTACCCGTTTCATACAATTCTTTCTTTTATGATTTCATAATATTCCGTTGTTACAACAAACGTTTCCCAGCCACCTTTACTGGTGAGAATCCAAAAAAAATAACTCTTTGCGACCCCGTTATTAACGATTCCTTCCCCTTTTGTGATAATAGTAATATACGTCCCTGGATCGACCGAAATTTTAAATGAATATTCTTCACTTGATGAGGTTTTTGTTTCATAGTCGATCGTCGCTTTGATATTACTATCGAGTCCGCCTTTAAATTTTTTGACATTTCCACTGATACTAATCGCTATCGATCCAGAAGCACTAATCTGATATTTAGATTCTACCTTTGAAGTCAAAGTAATATCGTGTTTAATTGTACTGTAACCACGATTATAGATTTTTAATTTTGTTTCCGAAATAAAATCAACAGGTTGTTCTTTACATACTGTCAGTATTTTCCAACCCATAAAGTAATGTTTGGGAATCTGATTATAGTAGTTTTTATATTCTTCTTGAGTAAAGGATTTCAAAAGTTTCGCATTTCCATTGACAAAAGTTATGCTTTGATACGCACCGTACTCATCAGCTGATACCGAAATCAATGATGACATCCCGACAATAAATAAAAGCATTGCTAAAAGACCAATTTTTTTCATAAAAAAAACCTCCTTATCCGTTTATGACAACATATTACGGGTTTAAGGCGGTTTTCCGTGAAACATATTTAATTAAATTGTAATACCATGTTTGCTAAAGAAATCAATGGTATCGTGATAACCAAATTCGACAAGTTTTGCAACGCGATTAGGATCAAAATTTAAAAAACCACCCAATGAGCCTTTATGGCGAATCTCAATGAAATCAATCCCGGGATATTTGGACTTATCAATGAAATCTAAAAAATGGAGATGGCCGACGATAATAATATCACAACCCGATTGTGCCAATGGCTCGACGGGAACATTGTCATATACTCCACCGTCATAATATTTGCGTTTATTCAACTCTACGGGTGGAAAAATGACAGGAATTGAACAGGAGGCAATAATTAATTCGATTGTTTCCTCATCATTTGTTTCTCCAAGGCGACTATAGATAACTTGCGAATCCTTCTTGATAAAGTGTCGATAACTACTTTTTAATAAACCGATAATACTTTCCCCGACTTTCCCACCTTTTGACAAAGTTGCATATACTTCTTTTTCCTTTAAAACCGAAAAATCGAGGTTATCGTGGATATATTTACGTAGTGCGGAAATATCATATACTCCGGTTTCGGCAATATTCAATTTTTCATTGATAATCCTGCGGAAAGTTCCCTCTGTAGTCTTAATTTCGTTATCAGAAATTCCCGCCCATAAAGATTCGGTTCTTTCAACGCCAACAGATGCTAAAAAGGCGGCATTGACAGAACCGATACTTGTACCGGAAAATGCTTCAATTCGGTCAAATAGCTGCATTTCCGCTAAAGCTTTAGCGATTCCAATCTGGTAAGGGCCACGAGCACCACCACCAGCTAAACAAAGACCGATTTTTTTACTCATTTTCTGCCTCTTAATAATTTCTTTTTTTTTCATTCATAAATACTTGATCAATTGTTCCACCACCAAGGCAAATTGGTCCTTGATAGAAAACCGCAGCTTGCCCGGGAGTGACGGCGCGAACCGTATTTGGGTATTGAACTTTGATGCGATGTTTATCAATCCATGACAAGGTCACGGGAACATCTATTTGTCGATAACGAAATTTGGCAGTACAGTCGAGGTTATCGGAAAATGGGGTATTCGGAATCCAATTTACTTCTTCTACTAAGCAGGAATTAGAATATAAATCTGGATGATGAAATCCCTGGCCAACGGTAAGAATGTTATTGATGATATCTTTACCGACAACGAACCAAGGAGCATTATCAAAGTCTTTGTGTCCACCGATTCCCAGCCCTTTACGTTGACCGATTGTATAGTACATGAGACCATCGTGATTACCGATAATTTTCCCTTCGGTATCCTTCATTAAGCCAGGACTAGCCGGAAGATAATTACTGAGAAATTGGTGAAATCGACGTTCACCAATAAAACAAATTCCCGTTGAGTTTTTCTTATTGGCAGTGATTAAATTGTTTTTAGTCGCAATGGCGCGAACTTCCGATTTTGTCAACATTCCAACTGGAAAAATGACGTTTCTCAGCTGTTCTTGAGTCAATTGACACAAGAAATAGGTTTGATCCTTGTCATGATCAGTACCTCGCAGCAACCAAGTTTCTCCGTTTTCGTATCGTGTATTAGCATAATGCCCCATCGCGATGTAGTCAGCGCCAAGCATATTTGCCACTTTCGAAAAAGCATTGAATTTGATATATTTATTACACAGAATGTCTGGATTTGGAGTGCGATATTTCCTGTATTCAGCGATAAAAAACTTAAAAACATCATCCCAGTACTCCGTTATAAAATCGTGGCGATGAAGTTTGATTCCTAAATGCGTGGCAACTGCCACCGCATCGAGATAGTCTTGTTCCTGTGGACAAACCAAATCGTTGACATCAGGATTGCCCAAAAGATCATGGTTAAGAGCACTATCCCAATTGCGCATATATAGTCCTTCGACTTCATATCCTTGTTGTTGCAAAAGGAAAGCGGAAACACTAGAATCAACGCCTCCGCTTAATCCAATAATTACTTTAGCCATTTAATCACCTATCTTTTTACATCAGAAGGCATCTTGAAATCACTTCTCGGAGATAAAGAAAAATCCATTACTTTCGGAGAGTCGGGGCTGGCCTGCCGCTTAAACTGTTGCGCGTAAAAACGTTTGAAAAAATTATTTACGTAATCATTCAATACTTTTTCGGGAACGGTAAAGGCTTTTGTTAAGAGGAATAAAATCCGCTCTTTAGTATCTCCACACATTAAAAAACGGTACAAGATAAAGTCGTTAATCTCATATTTGCCGATAATATTTTCGGTTGATTGTAAAGCCTTTAGTTCCGGAGTTATCGGCGTATCGATAATGTCATATAAACATTTTTTTGTTTCTAAAGTACAAAAATGATTGGCATAACTATCGACCATAAATCGAATCAATGTTTTCGGAATCCCAGCATTGACATTATACATACTCATTTGGTCACCGTTGTATGTCGACCATCCTAATGCTATTTCTGACAAATCGCCGGTCCCAAGAACAATACCATTATATTTATTTGCTAAGTTCATAAGGACCATTGTTCGTTCACGTGCTTGAGCGTTTTCATAGGTAGTGTCTTCGGTTTTCCCGTCGTGGCCAAGAAGGGCTAAATGATCGGACACGTGTTTTTTTAAATCAATTTCCAAATTCGTGACACCTAGTGAATTCATCAATTTATTAGCGTTGGCTTTTGTCCGCGTTGAAGTTGCCATTCCTGGCATTGAGATAGCAATTATTCCCTTGCGATCGTAATGCAACCGATCAAAAACCCGACAAGCGACGATAAGGGTTAAAGCTGAGTCTAATCCTCCGGAGATGCCAATTAAAACATGATCGAGTTGTAAATGCGATAACCGTTTTGCCAAAGCTAACTCTTGAATTTTACTGATTTTATTAAAAGTGGCGATGGCATCGGTTTTAGGAATAAAAGGTAGGGTGTCCAATGGTTTTTCAAACTGATAATCATCAGCGATTGGCAAATCAAATTCCACCACTTGATAATCAATGTGGTATTGAAGCATCGATTCTCGATATGACGAATTATTGCGTCGCTCGTAACTTAAGCGCTCAATGTCGAGATCAGCGTACAAGATTCCAGTTTCGAGATCGTCGCTTTGTGATTCCGCAATCATTACTCCATTTGCCGCAACGATTTTATGCCCCGAATAAACAGTCTCACTTGTTGATTCACTCGGTCCCGAAGAAACATAGACATATGCACCGGTGTTCTTCCGTGAATGCTCTAAAACCGCGTTACGACGAATCGCCTCTTTGCCTAAAGTCTCGTTTGAAGCACTAAGATTAATAATTAAATTAGCTCCGTTTACTGAAAGCAAATTACCGGGTGTTATTGTTGCCCACATATCTTCACAAATTTCAATGCCAAATTTGATTTCATTTGCTTCAAACAAGATGTTGCCAAAAGGAACATTTTGGTTAAGGATTTGTACTGATTTTAGTTTATCGATTAAATCGAAACCGGAATTGAACCAGCGTTTTTCATAATATTCTTTGGTATTCGGCAAATAAAATTTTGGGACTATACCGAGAATTCGCTTTTTTTGAATAACAACAGCCACATTAACGATTGTTTCTCGGTATTCAAAAGGCATTCCGCAAATAATAATCCCTGCATATGAATTATGTTGGATTAACAAATCTAAAGCAGTGATTGTATCGTCAAGTAACGATTTTTGCATAAATAAATCGTTACATGAATATGCGGTTATTCCCAGTTCTGGAAATACACAAACCGCACTTGGATTCTCCTCAAGCGTTTTTAACATTTCATTGACATTCTCATGGGGGTTGCCAACAGTGACAGCCGGTGATACCAAGCAGACTTTAAGAAACCCGTTTTTATACATTCTTCTACCCTCGATATAATTGATTAACCATTATATAATCATACACTTCTCTTGTGACTGAACCAGGATCTAATGTTCCGCGAAAATCCGTTGAAGAAACATCAATGTGAAAATCGGGAAGGGTGATAAAAGAATCGTGATAATTTCGTAATAGTTGATCGTCTTCAATCGCTTGGCGAATATCGGTTTGATGACGATTGATGACGATAAATTTAAACTCCACTAACAATCCCTTGATATTAATCCATTTGGGTAGTTTTGATAAGTTATCTGCCCCGATAATGAAAGCAACGATTTCACCGGGGTTTTGTTCTTGAATCCGAACCAAACTATGATATGTTCCAAGATAATCAGAATCATCGAATTCCATTGTCGATACTTTAACACGAGGGAGGTCTTTAGTCATTAATTTTAGCATTTCTAAACGGTGATGATTACTAGCTAAAGAACGTTTGGTATATAAACTACTTACAGGTAGATAAACGAATTGTTTACATTCAATATGTTGTCGAACATAATAATAAATCTCTTTATGAGCAATGGTAGGCGGGTTAAAAGCACCGCCGAATACGATAATCATCGATATTCAGCTCCTTTGTTATTTAAATTACACTCATATTTTAACACACTTTTTTTTAAAATTAAAGTAAATATCCGAATATCGAACAACGGGCATATGATATAATGGAATCGGGTGATATTATGGATAAAACAACAGATTATATCTTTGATTTTGCAAAGGAAATATTAGCCATTCCCTCTCCGAGTGGCTACTGCCAAAACGTCGTTTCCCGTATATCCGAAGAAGCGAAGAAATTCGGACTATTAGTTGAGAAAACAAAAAAAGGGAACGCAATAATTACCATCAAAGGAAAGACTGATTATGTGCTAGGACTTTCTGGGCATGTCGATACTTTAGGAGCGATGGTACGGAGCATTGCTTCTGATGGAAGCGTCAAATTTACTACCATCGGTGGGCCGATATGGCCGACTCTTGATGGAGAATACTGCACTATTTTAACTCGTGAAGGGAAAAAGTATAGCGGGACATTTTTATCAGTTTTCCCCGCCAGTCATGTTTTTAAAGAATCGAGTACTGCTGAACGCACTCCAGAAAAAATGTATGTTCGGATTGACGAAATCGTTCATTCAGCGAAAGATGTCAAAAACCTAGGAATTGCCCCTGGTGATTACATTTTTTTTGATCCGAAAACGGTTATTACTGACTCCGGATTTATCAAGAGTCGGTTTCTTGATGACAAGATCAGTGTTGCCATCCTGTTTGGTTTTATAAAATATCTATCCGAAAACAAGATTGTTCCCGTTCAAACTTTGAAGATTATTATCTCAACTTATGAAGAAGTCGGACATGGAGCGGCATATCTACCTACTGTCGATGAATTTATAGCAGTGGATATGGGTTGTATCGGTGATGATCTTTCCTGCACCGAAGAAATGGTCTCGGTATGTTGTAAAGACTCTAGCGGACCGTATGACTATAACGTGACATCACGTTTAATTAAACATGCTCAGGATAATAAACTTAATTACGCCGCGGATATTTATCCCTATTATGGCTCTGATGTTTCCGCTGCCCTTCGCGGTGGCCAAGATTTGCAGGGTGGTTTAATCGGACCGGGAGTTCATGCATCTCATGGAATGGAACGGACCCACCGTTTGGGAATCAGAAACACCTTGCAATTAATATTATCATACGTACAAAACTAAAAAAAACCATTAAATCCGCTTGTAATCATAAATGCAATAATTTATAATAAAAATAGAATCACACTAGGAGGATAAAAGTGAAAAAATTTTGGAATGTTTTGGGTCAGATTTTTGGTTTTTTGACCATTGCTCTCTTTGCTTTTTGGTATACAAATGAACAATTCTCATTTATAACAGACACAGCAATCTTAGGCATTTTACTAATTATCAAGGATTTTGCCGCTTTGGCAGTTGCGGCCATCGTCGGAATGGAATTTGTTTCTGGAAAAAAATTGTTCGTTTTACTTTATTTGATTATTTTAGCGATTGTCGTAATCTTCATTTTCTATCCTGATTTGGGGATTGACATTTCTAATTACATCAAATCACTGATTCAATAACTGATAATAAAAACGCTTTTCCGTTGGTACCGGAAGAGCGTTTTTTATGCACCGTATTTCTTCATAAAACTTTTAAAATTATCTGGCATATCAATTTCGAAGGTTAATGGTTGTCCGGTTATCGGGTGATTAAAAGCAACCCGGTAACTACATAAAAGCATTTTTTCATCGGGTTTGAAATGAGGATTATATAACGGATCGCCGACAATGGGGTAATTAAAGTGAGACATGTGGACGCGAATCTGATGTGTTCTCCCTGTTTCTAGTGTAATCTTTAACAGACTAAAACGAATAAATTCCTTGATGACTTTATATTCTGTTACAGCATCGGCACCATTCTCCATTACGGCCCGAATCATTGATTCTTCATCGGGTTTTCCGATTGGCAAATCGATAGTACCGGATTTAGCGGTAAGAATTCCATCGACAATCGCGTAATATTGCCGATCAATGGTGGTTTTAATATGATCACTCAGTAAAAATTTAATGAATCGGTTTTTTGCCACTATTAATAAGCCACAGGTATCTTTATCGAGGCGATTTACGAGGTGGACTTTACTATGAATTTCGTGTTGGTCATAATAATAACACAAGGCATTTGAAAGTGTACCCTCCATATGCGATTTAGTTACCATGACCGCCATGTCATAAGGTTTGTTAATAACCAAAAAATACTCATCTTCATAAACAATATCCAAAGGAATATCTTGATGTGCAATCGTCATGTCGATTTCTTCATCAGGAATCGTCACTCGTAATGTATCGCCTTTCTTGACTGTATCTTGATAGGAACGGAATTCGTTATTTACTTTGATTAATTGTTTGCCCTTAAGAACTTTGATTAATTTTGCCGGCACATTGCATTCGTGAAGAAAGATTTTTATCGCAACTGGTCTTTTAATTTTGTATATCAATTCCATCGATATCACATCCTGCTATTCATTATAACATAAAAACGGCCGATGGGTGTATGAAAATTAACCCCTCAGCCGCTTTTTTTTACGCTTATTTCAGATTCTCTGGGTTCAGTCCTGACAATTCTGGAATCACAAATCGCCCATCTTTTCGAATCAAACGATCATCAAAATAAATCTCTCCACCACCATATTCAGGAGTTTGAATTAAAACTAAATCCCAATGAATAGCCGAAAAATTACCATTTGGACAATCTTCGTAACATCTTCCGGGGGTGAAGTGAATCGAACCTGCTATTTTTTCATCGAAAAGGGTATCGCTCATCGGGGTATTGACTAGGGGATTGACACCGATAGCGAATTCGCCAACATAGCGAGCTCCTTCATCAGTATCAAATATGGAATCAAGTAGTTTTTGATCATTGCTAGCAGTTGCTTTGATGATTTTTCCATTTGCAAAAGTCAGCGATACATTATTGAAAATCGTACCACTTTGCGGAGATGGAGCATTATATGTAATCGTACCGTTGACTGAGTTTTTTACGGGAGCACTAAAAATTTCTCCATCGGGAATATTATATTCACCAGCACAAGGGATCGCAGGCATATTTTTGATGGAAAAAGCAATATCGGTATTTTTCCCAACGATTCTGACGTTATCAGTGGCTTCCATAAGTTTTTTGAGCGGCTTAAATGCTTCATTCATTTTCGAGTAATCGACATTAGAAACATCGATTATGTAATCGAAGAATGTCTCATAGCTCATCTTCGCTTTGTGTGCTCGGCCTTCGGTTGGATAGTTTAATAATACCCATTTTTTTCCGAGACGTTTTGAAGTCAACGGGCTCATTTTATTGGCGGTTTTTTGTTTAATGTCGATGGGGACATCGGCACTTGTATAATCAGATTCTGAAGCTCGAATATGGATGATGCAGTCAATATCATCAAGTTTCCAATCTAACCAACGAAAATTGCGGTCAAGTGATTTGTCTGAAGTTGTTAAAGCCAACTCACGAGTGATTTCATCATCGGATAGTTCCACAATTGGGTTACCGTTTTTGGCTCTAATCGCTTTCACAAGTTCTAATAGTAGTGGCTTAGCTTTGATCGTAGAGTAAATCATTACTGTTTCATTTGGCTGCATATTCACCGAATAATTGATTAAAGTTGCGGCTAATTTTTGTAATCTTGGATCACGTAACATTTCATTTTCCTCCTATAATTGTAAGTACTTTTGATACCAATTTGTGATTGTTTCGGAAACGAATGGATCCATACCAGTTTTAATTTGATTTTGTAAATAAGCTAATTCTGCTTCTAGTATTTGGCATAATTCACTGGGATAATCCATTTGCTTTATATGCCTAAGGTATTCGTTATGATCCATCAATAAAATTTTGCGATCTTCTGAGACCTTGACATCAAGATCATAGTCAATGTATTTTAATGCCTCGTCGTCAACAAGAATCGGGGAACATAGGTTACAATAATAAGTAATGCCTGTTGGTTTGATAATTCCGATAACATTGTACCAATGCTGTTTATAGAAAAAAGTAACCGATGGTTCTTTCGTAAACCAGAAACGACCATTAGCTTCAATGACTTTGGTGCGTTTATTGGCAACAACAATGTATTCTTCATTATCATCGAGCACTTTTGATTCTTGCCAAATCCGATGCAATGTGTGATCGTGTTTGTATCCTTGAATGGTCACAAGATTGCCGATAATGAGCTTCATAGATATCAGTCCTTATATTCCGACTTATTAATATTATATCATTATGCTTCAGGGAATAAAAGGCATTTAGCGGAATACAAAAAGAGTTGTACAAAAAAAAGAAGCAGATTTTTCTGCCTCGACTAGTTTAGTTGCGAATGATCTCCACGATTGGTATTGGTGAATCGATTCTCACCGTTTTGTTGTTTAAAGCTAAATCGGATCCATCTTGATCAGCGTGGAAAAAGAACAAACAACCACCATCAGCCATCGCCTTTTTTGTTTCATCTGAGACAAAATCCGAATGATTGTCAGCTTCGATGCCAACCATGATCTCAATCAGTCTAGCTTGTGAAAGCGCTTGATGTATGCGGTCTGCCTTCTCTGATTCATATAGAATCGAAAATGCAAAATTAGGGCAGGCAATTGCATCAATCATGAAATCAAAATTCCAATCATCAATATTTAAAGACATTACAAAAATTTTATCGGCGTGAACGGTAGATACTGCTAAAAAGTCAAATCCAGAATAGTAATTTAGATGATATAAAATCGTTTTATTATCAATTTGACTCTCAGCCTTTTTCCAATTTTGTGAATTTAAGTTTCGTAAAGCAAGACAATTACGGTTTTTTTCATTAATAACGTGAATGACTGCATTTTGAAACATGGTTTTTGTAATTTGATCATCAATATTGTCATGAAGATGAGAAATAATCGAAAAAAGGGGAGTGTTTGGATGATTGACAGCTTCCGATAAAATTTGTGTTTCTGCGGAAAATAAATGGTAGCGGTCATTCTTATCCATAAAAAGTCTTAGTTTTCCAATGGTCTTTTTGATTGCACAATTAGATGTCTTTGATGTTAAAAAATCGAACATGATTGACCTCCTTAAATCTATCTTTATGATAGCCTATTGGAGATGCATCATTGCAATTTTTACTGATTTTTCACATTATTCATCTTTAATTAACCAATCGTTGCCTTTTAGTGTATCCGGCTCGGCGCGATAAAGATTGTCATATCCGCGTTGTCTTAAAGCTTCATACAATACTGCGCAAACACAATTTGCTAAATTAAGGCTTCTAATTTTATCATTCATCGGTAAGCGAACACAAGTATCGAGGTACTGCTTAAGGATATTTTTAGGTATCCCGGTAGATTCTTTTCCAAATATTAAGTAGTAATCGACATTGGGTATAGTAAAATTCATCATATCAGGACTCTTTTGCCCATATCTAGTCGCAAACACATACACTCCCGGGTTGTATTCTTTGAACTCGTCCCAGGACTTATATACTCGATAGTGTGCATGTTCAAGATAATTAACACCGCTTCGCTTTAAATACTTAGGATCAAGTTTAAAGCCTAATGGCTCGATCAAATGGAGGAATGTATTTGTTCCTGCACAAGTTCGCATGATATTACCAGTATTTTGGGGAATCTCTGGAGCGTACAAAACTACATTCAGCATCTTTTCAATCTCCCTTATCACAAATCGAATCCGATTGGATTAACTTTATCATATCAGGATTAAAGCGGCCAGTGCTCAACATCTGAATTTCATATTTGTAAGGAGGATATAAGTTGTGATTATTGGCTTCATTTATGACATAAGGAGTTTCCAATATTTTTGGGATATTTTGAAATTGTGGATTACATACAACTTGGTGTAATGCCGTGAAGCCAATATGGCCAAAACCGATATTGGCGTGACGATCTTTGTGAGATCCTCTTACGTTTTTTGAGTCGTTCACATGAATTACTTTAATCCAATCATCACCAATAATACGATTAAAATCGGCCATGACACCATTTAAATCATGAGCTATATCGTACCCGGCATCGTGAGCGTGGCAAGTATCAAAACAGACTCCAATTCGATTTTGGTCATGAATTCCATCGAGTATCATCCGCAATTCACTAAAGTTACTTCCTAGTTCAGTCCCTTTACCTGCCATTGTCTCTAGTGCGAGAATAACATTAAAGGCTTTAGTGTTTTCGATGACTTGATTAATTCCCTGAATTATGAGGGATATGCCATTATCAACGCCGGCATTAAGATGATTTCCTGGGTGAATAACGAGTGTTTTAGCTCCGATTGCGGCTGTCCTTAATACTTCTTCAGTAATAAAATTCACAGCAAATTGCCGTTTATCGGGGTTTTGACTTGCGAGGTTGACTATGTAAGGGGCATGAACGATGACATGGTTAAAAGCTATTCCTACTTTATTCATCAAAACTTTTGCTTCCGGAATTAATAATTTTTCAATCGGTAAACGAATTGTGTTTTGGGGCGCACCAGTATACACCATAAAGGTATTTGCCCCGTATGCCATGGCTTCTTTAACGCTACCAAGCATTTGTTCTTTACCGCCCAGTGATACGTGTGAGCCTATCAATAGCATCTTATCTTCCTTGTTTTTTACGAAATTGACTTTTGATTTCGTCAACTTGTTTTTGATATTTTTTTCTATATCCTGGTTTTACCACGGAAGTTTTGGGAACAACTCTAATTGCCTTTTTTTCTGCTTCTGAAACTACTTTTATCCGCTTTTGCCGTTCTGATCGGATTTTTCCGTCGACAAGAACGTCATCAACGATTTCTTTATATGCGGTTTTTAATCCCCGCGCTTCAAGCATATCGATATAATCATCATTTTCCCGATCGTATAAGGAAATAGCTATCCCATCTTTATCTACTCTGCCAGTCCGGCCGGTACGGTGAACATAAAATTCCCAATCAGCTGGCAATTCAAAATTGATGATATGAGAGATATCGGGAATATCTATCCCTCGACTTAGTAAATCAGTAGCGACAAGAAACTGAAATTTTTGATCGCGGATTAAGGCAATCACCTGTTTACGTTTTCGCGCTTCGAGTCCACCGTGTAATAAACCAACATTATATTTTTCTGTAATCATCAATTGATAGACTGCATCCGCAGATTCCTTTTTGTTGCAAAAAATAATTGCAAAGTAAGGATTGATAGTTTTTAGTACTTTTTTGAGGACTTCTTCGCGGGGATGGCCCTTGGTTTTGACAAAAAAATGACTGATGTTTTGACTAGTCTGATTTTTGTTTGCAATTTCAATGAAGACCGGATTTTTTAAGTATTTACGCAAAAAAGGTTGAATCTTTTCCGGTAAAGTTGCCGAGAAAACCAATGTTTGCAAATGCTTCTCCATTTTGGCCGCAACGAAATCAACATCTTCTAAAAAACCTTCATCAAGGGTCATATCTGCTTCATCAACAACGAAGATTTTTACTTGATGGACATCAAGCAGATTTTCTTTGACGACAAGGTCTTTCAGTTTTCCTGGTGTACCAATGACGATTTGCGGTTGACTCTTTTTCAAACGGGCGATTTCGTCTGGACGATCAGAACCACCAATATAAATCCGGATATCGATTGGTGATGCTGAAAAATCGGCTATTTGCCGAGCAAAGGTGAAAATCTGCTTCGCCAGTTCACGAGTTGGAGAACTGATTAAGTATTGAAGCGAGTGATTGGATTCATCAAGATTTTGGAAAATCGGTAATAAAAAAGCATGGGTTTTTCCAGATCCGGTTTCAGAGGTGACCATTAAGTCTTTGCCTTCAAAAACATTAGGAATGACTTTTTGTTGAACCTCAGTCAAGTCCGTAAATTTCAAAGCTTCCAAAGCGGAAACAATATAACGCTTATAATTAAACATATATTCCTCAAACTTTCGTAAAATACTAAATTATTGCCGATTATTGGCATATCTATTATATAATAGAAAGTAGATAAAGTAAAAGAAAAGGTGAAGACCATTGAAAGTCATCCCCATCACACCCCGCGGATATTGTCCTGGTGTCGTAAATGCCATCAATTCCGTTAATAAGGCTTTATCCGATCCCGGTTATCCGCGACCGCTTTATTTACTTGGAATGATTGTTCACAACCAATTTGTCGTCGATCACTTTAAAGCAAACGGTGTAATCGTTCTTGAACAAGCAAACAAAACACGGCTTCAGATGCTCGATAGCATTCATCAAGGTACTGTCATCATTACCGCTCACGGAGTTGGTGATGTCGTAATCGAAAAAATCCTTGATAAGGGATTGACATATATTGACGCAACATGCAAAGACGTCTATAAAACCCATAATATAATAAAGAATTATTTAGCCTCAGGCTATCAGATATTATATATTGGTAAAGCATTTCATCCAGAGACCGAAGGAATCCTTTCCATTGATAAAAACATTGTCCTCATCGAGAACGAAAGAGATGCCCGCCTAATGGAAAAAACTGTCAAACCAATATTTGTCACCAATCAAACCACCTTCTCCATTTGCGAAATCGAGCCGATTATCAAAGTAATCAAGCAGCGACATCCATACGCTATTATTGCTGAAGAAATCTGTAATTCCACAAGAATCCGTCAAGAAGCCGTTATTAACCAAAACAAAAATGTTGACTTATGTATTGTCGTTGGCGACATTCATAGTAACAATACTAACAATCTCGTGAAACTTAGTCGTCAATATACCCATGTCAAAACTGTGCGTGTGTCTTCTGCTCTCGATCTCAATTTGGAATTGCTTAACGGGGTAAAAACGGTTTCGGTCACTAGCGGAGCTTCCACGCCAACCGAAATAACCGCTGAAGTAATCAGGGTTTTGGAAAATTTCTAATCTTTTGCATAAGCAGTTTCTTTTTGTGTTTTTTGTTAAAAAAACTTTATTTTTTTAGATAAGTAGATTATAATATACTAAGTTATCATTTTCATGAGGTGAACAAAATGCCAGAAAGCAAAAAAAGACCGAAACCTGTAGATATCGAGCAGGAGTATAAATCTTACAATCCGACTAAAAGCAAATTCGGGAAAGTTTTGATTGTAATCTTGGCTATCGGAATGTTTCTCAGTTTAGTCATCGCTGCTATAGCAGGAATGATTGAAGTTTTGACCAACTGATTATTTTTTTTAAACAATTAAAAGGAATATTCCTTTACCCCATAAGGAATATTCCCTTTTTTTATTTACTTAGGAAATTGTAATTGAAAAGGAAGAAGAGCACAAAAGGAAAAAAGCCTGCAAGCAGGCGTAGGTACGATAAGGAGCGACACTATTTCTTGAGTCTGTTATAAACGTCTAAAGGGACAACCGTTGGTTTATTGCATTTGCACAATATGATTCGGGATATGGGGACATAGATTCGTCCCAGCATCAGCTGATAATTGAAAGCATCCAGCCTCGCATAAGCGTCTTTGGGAAGTCGTCCGTCCACTTGGAAAGAGATTAACTGAAGGTTGTCTGTGCTCATCATGTTTATATAATACCAATTTTTTTGTATAAAAAAAGAGGCGAAACGCCTCTGAGGTGAAAACTCAAGTTTTCATTTTTTTATTCGCTAATTAACAATTCTTTTGCGCTTTTTCTGGTGTTATCTGTGATATTATCACCCGAAATCATTTCAGAAAGATCATTTATTCGTTCTTCATATGTAAGTTCTTTCACAAAAGTCGTTGTTCTTTGACTATCATCAACTTTCCACACTTTAAGGTGGGTTGAGGCGATGGCCACAACTTGAGGAATATGACTAATTGAAATCACTTGACAAGTCTTTGATATCGCTTTGATTTTTCGGGCGATTTGCCGTGCAACTTGACCGCTAATACCAGTATCGATTTCATCGAAAATCATTGTTGCTAGTTTTTGACTACGGATAAAAATCGTTTTAAAAGCTAGCATAATACGACTCATTTCACCACCGGAAACGGTTTTTGACAAGGATTTTAGTGGCTCGCCAATATTGGTAGAAATCATAAATTCTGCTTGATCAAGCCCATTATCAAGAAATGCATTATTATCGAATATGTCTTTTGGGATTTTCGAATCGATCACGATACTGAATTGCGTTTGTGGTAATGCTAAATCGGTAAAAACCATCGCAAGCTCATTTTCAATCCGATCAGCTATTTGTCGTCGGATGGTAGAAATATCCTTAGCCGCTTCCAGAGTCGCATTAAACGTATCCTTCAAAGTTAGAGTTGCAGTTTCAAGGTAAGTACCGTAATTATCAGTCTGATCAATCCACTGTTTTAACAGACTCTGATATTCGATTAACTCGGGTATCGTTTTATGATACTTGTTCGCAACACTTTGCAAAGTATGCAATCGTTCCAATATCCGATTTAAATCGTCAGGATCGTAATTCATTAGTTTCAGGCGTTTAGTGATGGATTTTTCAATATCATCAAGTTCATAATATAAATCGCGGGTTTTTTCCATGTCACTGTGAAATTCATCGGTCATCTCGGCCAATCGCTGAAAATGATTACTTATCTCATAGAGATTATCTACCGTATCTTTTTCGTGTAATAAAATTTTGATTGTTTGTAAGTGTTCATAAATTTTATCAAAATTTGTCAATATGTCTGCTTGGTGACGTAAATCCTCATCTTCATTAAAAATTAAGTTTAAATCGGTCAATTCTTGTAACTGATAACGATAAAGATCATTTTTATCAATTAAATCTTGGCGTTTGTTTAACAAATGCCGGTAATTAGCGAATTCGATTCGATAACTTTCGAATAACTTTCGATATTTTTCCAAATATGAGGTCATTATCTCAGATTTATACCCATCTAAAAGATCCAGATAATATGTGGGATTAATTAGTCGCTGTGTGTCAAATTGAGAATGGACATCCGCAAGATAATGGGATATTTCTTTCAATTGTTGTAAAGAGATTGTGGTGTCATTAACTTTAATTGAATTCTTATTTTGTAAAGTGATCTCTCTTCTGATATTGATAACATGATCAAAGGACTCAATATTGTACTGGTCTAAAAGCGATTTTAATGCCTCATTTTCAAAAGTAAATGTACCAATAATGATAGCTTTATCTGCTTGATGACGAATCATCTCTACGGAAGCGCGATCGCCAAGTAATAACGATATTGCATCAATGATTAAACTTTTACCTGCGCCGGTTTCTCCCGTAATAACGGTCATTCCTGAAGTGAAATTAAGATCAATGTGATCAATAATGGCAAAATTTGTGACGCTTAAGGATTTAAGCATATAAGACCTCGTATTTTTCCAAAAACACTATTGGTTTATCTTGGAGATATCTGGTTGATTAAAGACATAATTGCCTCATCATCAAGACCATACTTTTGATATAAGTCTTTGACATCGCCATGTTCAATGAAGCGATCTGGCAAGCCAATAATTCGAATGTTTTTGGTGTCCATTCCCAGACTTTGTCCAACTTCAAAGATGGAACTGCCGAGGCCACCAGAAACCGTCACGTCTTCTAAAACGATTGTTTTGAAGCCGTTACTTAAGATTTGCGTAAGCATTATCTCATCAACCGGTTTGATAAAGCGTGCATTATAAAGATTGACTGGTAAGCATCTTGTGCGGATTAGGGATAGCATTCTGGCGGCATTGTCACCATACGCTATAAGATTGACGGTTCCGCCTTCGGTTACTTGCGTCCAACAAGGATTTATGATTGTTTCTCGTTTATCTAGAACAGAAACGTCATATTTAACATAACCGTTAGAATAACGAATTGCGATTGGTCCTTTACCAACACAAAAAGCATAATCAAGCAAAGAATATGTTTCTGATACGGTCATTCCTTGTAATATCTGCATGTTCGGGAGATGTCGTAAAAAAGCTATATCATAAATCCCTTGGTGAGTATCGCCATCCTCACCGACTAAACCGGATCGATCAATACCGAATACAACATGTAAATTTTGTCGGGCAACATCATGACTGACTTGATCATACGCACGTTGCAAAAACGATGAATAGATGGGAACGAACACGGGCTTGTTTTCTAAAGCTACTGCTCCGGCAAAACAGACAGCAAACGCTTCACATATTCCGACATCAATCAATTGATTAGGATATTTACTTTGAAATTTATACAAGTCTGATCCGGCAATCATTGCCGGAACAATGACGCGAAAATCAGAATTATTCTTTGCATGTTCACATAAATATTCCGCTACAATATTACTCCAAGAATGTTCATTTTCTGCTTTTCCATTCACCGGAATTCCGGTGATAATGTCAAATGGTTTTACGCCATGCCAATGGCCATCGATGTCGTTTTCGGCAAAAGAATAACCTTTTCCTTTTTTGGTAACAACATGAAGAACACAGGGCTTATTTAAGCTTTTTACTATCTGAAGATATTTGATGAGTGTTTTGAAATTATGACCGTCGATGGGACCATAATACTTAAAACCGAAATCATCAAAAATTGTCATATTATTTGCCAAACCGCGAATCATTTTCCCGAACCGTTCTTTCCAGTTCTTTAAGAATTGAGGAATCCGATTTCCTTGTCTAGTGGCTTTTAAATAAGGTTTGGTTGTTCGCATCGAAGTGAGCATTTTCGAAATGGTACCTACATTTTTGGAAATACTCATTTCGTTATCATTCAAGATAATAATCGGGGCTAGATTTTGTCTTTGTCCGAGAAAATTGAGAGCTTCGAATGATAAACCGCTGTTTAACGAACCATCTCCGACCAAGGCAACGTTTTTATAGGTTCCCCGATTCATCTTCCGGACAACTTCAAAACCAGATAAAGCGGCCAATGCTGTCGAACTATGACCGGCTTCCCAAACGTCATGGATTGACTCTTGATGCTTAAGAAAGCCAGAAAGACCGTTGATTTTGCGAAGGGTGGGAAATTCTTTAGCTCTACCCGTCAGAATTTTATGTGTATAACCTTGGTGACCGACATCAAAGATAAGTCGGTCTTTTGGGCTTTCAAAAACATAATGTAAAGCAATGGTCAATTCAATCACACCTAAATTCGAAGATAAATGACCTCCGGTCTTAGCTACATTTTCAATCAAAAAATGACGAATTTGAGTTGCCAGTTCGTAAAGTTCGGATAATGAAAGATTTTTTAGAAAAGCAGGATTTTCGATTTTGAGCAAATCAATCATAGTACCACCAAATTTTTATTCTTTCGGATTCGGAAAATCAACGATTTCGTCGTTTTTAATCATTTTAACGATAACTGTTTCGGCGTTTTTAAGTAAATCGTGGCAATATTTAGCCAATCTAATGCCTTCATTGTATTTGTTAACGGATTCTTCGAGTGCTAATGTTCCTGACTCTAATTCTTTAACAAGATCTTCAAGTTTAAATATTGCCGCTTCAAAAGTGAGGTTATTTTCCATTTTTTACGCTTCCTTTCTAATTTTATTAACAACACACTCAGCTGTGCCATCTGTTAATGCTAGTGACAGCGAATCATTTATTGACATTTCCGTCACAGATCGAATTATTTTGGACCCTTTTTTTATGATTGAGTATCCTTTTTTCATAATTGTCAAAGGATTGAGTAGTTCTAATTTGTTAATCATTGTTTGATATTTATGCGATTGCCGATCAAACATCAAGCGAAAGTTGAAATTGAGTCGGTTGGTCAAATTATCAATCAATAGTTGATTTTTAGTAAAGATTTTTAAAGGATCAGTTTGTTCCAAGCGCGAAGTCAGAGTAATTAAATGTAGTGTATTTTTTTCGAATAGGCGATCAGGATGTCGAAAAATCGGGGTTTCTGTCAAAACTTGAAGTCGTTGAAGTTTACTATGAATTTGATTATCGAGAAGATAATTAAGCTTTTGTTTTAGTTTAGCGATGTTTTGTAGTAACATTATCTGATCAGGAACAACCAATTCGGCAGCACCAGAGGGTGTTGGGGCCCGCAAATCAGCGACGAAATCGATAATGGTAAAATCAGTCTCGTGACCAACTGCAGAGATAATCGGGATTTGTGATTCATATACCGCGTTTGCTACCACTTCTTCATTGAATGCCCATAAATCTTCAATTGATCCGCCACCGCGGCCAACAATCAAAATATCACATAATTGATCCTGATTAGCTTTTTCAATCATCGATACGAGCGAAGCCTTGGCGCCTTCACCTTGAACCAAAGCGGGATAGACATATATTCTTGAGAGCGGAAACCGGCGGTTGATGATGTTGATTACATCATGAACTGCTGCGCCGGTAGGTGACGTAATAACCCCAATTGCGGTCGGGTATAATGGTAATTTACGTTTATGTTCAGCGGCAAAAAGACCTTTTGCAGCTAATTGTTGTTTTAATAGTTCGTAAGCTTGATAGAGATCACCTATGCCAGCTAAACTCATTTTCGTGACATAAATCTGGTAAGTACCAGCGTTTTCATAGACAGAAACGTAACCTTCAACGATAACCTTATCGCCTTCTTTTGGTTCAAAGACGAGTGACTTAGCATTATTAAAAAACATCATAGCCGCAATTTGTGATTCTTCGTCTTTCAAAGTAAAATAAATATGACCGCGACTATGACGTTTAAAATTCGATATTTCGGCTTTTAATAAAACATTTTGAAGATTTTGATCGTTATCCAAACGGAATTTCAAATACTTATTTAATGCCGAGACGGTAATATATTTTCTTTCCACACAATCACAGCCTTTATTTAGTGAGATGGTTTTTAATCGTATCCAGCAATTTATTATTGAAAGCCCTGGCTTTATCATCATCGAGATTGGTGTACTTCTTGGTCAATTCAATAGCTTCATCAATAACAATCTCATAAGGAAGGTCAGTATATTTAAGTTCGTAAACAGCATTACGAATAATCGCTTTATCAACAAGATTTAAACGATCAATTGTCCAATTTTCTAGATTTTGGGATATTATTTGATCAATCACATCAAGATGATCCCAAATTTGAGCAACACGAGATAAAACTATTTCCGGATAGTCTGCTTGTGTGAATTGACCTTGCATGCTTTTTAAATACAAAATGATTGTAACCGATTCCCGTTCTTTACGTTGACTCATCAGTTTTCACCTAATAAGAATCATATTTTCACTCTATTTTATCACATATAAGTTATTTTATAAAGGTTTTCGATGTGGAACGGAAAAAACCCACGGTTTCCCGTGGGAATACTATTTAGTCATTTATTTTAGCTGCTAAAAGGATTGCGGTAAGGCGTTGACTGCGTTCATCGGTCCCATATACATACATTTGTCTATATGATCCTTCGGGATATGGATCAAAGTTGGGATCATCATATTCGTACTCGCTAACCATAGTGTCATAGATTTCTTCGTAACAAGGTGCATAACCTATATAATCAGAGTTTGCTAACGCATTGGCTTCACGCATAAAGAAATCAATGAACTTGTGCGCCAAATCAACGTTTTGTGCATTTTTGGGGATAACCATCGAATCTAACCAAACATTAGTCGTCTCGGGAACATAAAAATCGAAGGTGATATTTTCGGCATCTGCAAGGTAATATTCCGAAAAATAATCGCCCGAGTAAACCAAAGCCATATCGAGTGTTTCTTCGATAACCCAACCCCGAAGTTCATCGGTTCCCCATCTGAAATTGGCGTTAACAAGAGCAGCTTCTGCTGCGGCTAATTCGCTAATGTTTTCTGAATTGACATTAAACCCATTATAAAGTAAGGCTGCCGCTACCGCATCGCGGGAAGAATCATACATACCAACGTTATATTCATCGGTATGTTCAAATAAAGCTGCCCAACCTTGGGTTTCGATTAATGTTTTCAGTTCAGGTTTGTCATTGTCATACATAATTCCGATTGTACCCCAAGCATAGGGAATAATATATGGGACAATTTCCGAATCACTATATAAACTATATAACTTGGGAATAACAGTTAGTCCCGTTTCGTTTGTTAAAAGATCATAATTGATTTCTTGGACTAAGTTTTGGTCGATTAGTTTATCAACCATATATTCTGAAAATACAGCAAGGTCATAAGTGCCTGTTTGAATTCGCGAAGCCATCGCTTCATTAGAATCGACAAGTTCCAACTCGACCTCGACTCCATACTCATCTTCAAATGCCTTAATCAAAACGGGGTCCATGTAATCACCCCAATTGACAACGTAAAGTTTTGATTTTGTGGTACAACCGATAGTTAAAACGGATATAAGCACAACAATTAATAAACTAAATATTTTTTTCATGACTGATTTTTTCCTTCCTTTCGCGAACGTTATTGATAAAAATGATAATGATAATTGTAATTAGAAAAATGATGACATTATATGCATAAACGGCGGGAGTAAAATGGCGGGGGTGCTTTAGAACGGTATATAGCCATGTCGAGACATTTAAGTACTCATCACCAGAGGTGAAATACGTTATAACAAAATCATCAATTGACATGGTAAAAGCCAATAAAGCCCCGGCTAAAATACCTGTGGCGATATTTGGTATGATTACTTTACCAACGCCTGACGCTCTTGAACAGCCGAGGTCAAGGCTTGCTTCATACATATTCGGATCTAACTTCTTAAGTTTTGGCAATACTGAAAGCACGACATAGGGAATCGAAAAAAAGACATGAGCTATTAATACTGTATAAAAACTCAGTGTAAAAGATAAAAGCGAAAAAACGATTAATAACGATATACCGGTGACAATATCCGGATTGACAATCGGGATATTATTCAAAACCACCATCCGAATCCGATTCTTTCTACTTAAAGCATTGATGCCGATGGCGAAGATTGTTCCTAAAACAGTGGCGATTATTGTTGACAGAATTGCTACCAATAAAGTATCGGATATGGCATTTAAAAGGTTTGGCAAAGCCGTCATTTCTGGATATGCCGAGGGTACTATTAGAGCCGTATACCACTTAAGTGTGAATCCTTCCCAACCATAACCTCGCGTTGAATCATTAACTGACATGATAAGGATGATCAGGATTGGCAAGTAAATAATGATGAAAGTCGAGATTGTAAGCAATAAACCGACAACTTTTAAAATTGAATGAAACAACGATTGTTTCTTCATATTAGTGTCTCACCCTCCTTGTCAAATTTGACAATAAGGATGAACGCAGTAATCGAAAAAAGCATCAGAAACAAGGAAATCATACTACCTTGATTAATACTAATACCATTAAAATCCATAATTTCGGTCCGAAATTTGGATTCGATGATGTTGCCGATAAAGGTTGTACTGCCAAGTCCGATCCTTTGTGGTAAAGCAAATGCAGTCATCGATGGCAAAAATGTCATAATCGTTCCGGAGACAATCCCACCAGCTGATAACGGAAATATTACCCGAAAAAAGGTTTGAAAATCATTTGCACCCAAATCCTTAGCAGCTTCAATTAATTTAGTATCAAGTTTTTCCAAAACCGAAAAAATCGGGAAAATCATAAATGGCAAATACATTGCGACCATGGCGATGATAATCGCTATATCTTCACCAAGAAGATCAAACGATAAACCAAAGATATCGGTAAAAATCGATGACGGAGTAAAAATCTTTTCCCAAGCAGTAATTCTTAATAACATGTTCGACCATAACGGGACTATTAACAACGCGATAAGTATTTTACGAGTTTTTTCTTTCAAATTGCTTAAATATAATGCGACCGGATAACCGATAATAAAACAAATGATTGTTGTTATCGAGGCAAATTTAAGCGAATTTCCCATTGCTTTTAAAGTGGTATCGAGACTGATGATAGAAAAATTAGCTAGCGTTAGCGAAAATGACCCCAAATTAAATAAAGCCAAATCTGAAAAAGCCAATACAACTAAAAATAACGTCGGAATTAAAGCTAACACAATCATCCAGACTATGTAGGGTAACGCATATCCATGTAATCGTTTCATGACTGATGTCGCTTCATAACGTGGATATTATCTGGAGTAACCGCTAAACCAACCTTTTGGCCAACGTCACGGAATTTAGTGGTGTGGATAGTATACTCATGATCATCGACGATAACATTAATTTCGTAGTGAACCCCTTTAAAAATCAAAGAGTCGACAACGCCGGTAATTTTTGCTTTCGAGGGGGGAACGAAATCAAAATCTTCCGGTCGAATGACAACATCAACTAATTCGTTTGAATCAAAACCACGATCAACACATTCAAATTCACGGTCACAAAACGATACCAGGAAGTCTTCACGCATGACCCCTTCAAAGATATTAGACTCACCAATAAAGTTGGCTACAAAGCGATTTTTAGGCTCGTTATAGATATCCTCGGGTTTTCCTAATTGCAAAATTTTACCCTCGTTCATGATGACGATTGTATCCGACATAGTTAAGGCTTCTTCTTGATCATGAGTAACATAGACAAAAGTGATTCCCAGTTCGCGTTGCATTTCTTTTAATTCATATTGCATTTCTTGTCTAAGTTTTAAATCAAGCGCTCCTAACGGTTCATCAAGTAATAAAACCTTAGGTTTATTGATAATCGCTCGAGCAATAGCTACTCTTTGTTGTTGTCCACCAGATAGAGTGGAAACCGAACGATTAGAAAAGTCATCGAGTTTAACCAATTTCAAAGTGGCTTCCACACGAGTTTTGATAATCGGTTTGGCGATTTTTTTGATTTTTAATCCAAAAGCTACGTTATCAAACACATTTAAATGGGGGAATAATGCATATTTTTGAAAACAAGTATTAATCTCGCGTTGATTCGGCTCGAGATCATTTATTGTTTTACCATCAAACTCAATGATACCTTCTTCTGGAGTTTCAAATCCGCCAATAAGACGCAAACAAGTGGTTTTTCCACAACCCGATGGCCCGAGTAACGTAACAAACTCATTTTCATAAATATCAAGATTAAAATCATCAAGAACTTTCACATCATCGAAGCTTTTAGAAATGTGTTTTAAAGAAATTAATATTTTTTTCATTTTTTTGGCCTCCGATGGTATTTAGTCGCTTTAACGTTTACTTTGACAATATAATGTTTTACAAAAAAAAGTCGTTTGTTCGATGAAAGTTCTCCTTGGTATCGTATTCGTATACCCAGAGTAAACCATTCATAAACAAACGTAATTATATTATATATAATATTATATAAATGTCAACCCAGACAATTACGATAAAAATCGGATGATACTTATCTTTTTGTCAACTTCGATATCAGTTCATCTATTGTATAAGTCAGCGAAAAGATATTTCCTTCAATTCTTGAGATATTGTTTGCTAATACAAACTTAGTCTGTTCTTCAGTGTCGATATTAGATATGATTAATTTAGTCGTATCAAACCCTAAGACAAAATCAGTAATCACATGCCCGAATTGCCTTAACTGTTCATATGCACAGAAGATAACATCGACCAGTGGCAAGGATAATCGGTTTGAAATCGATAATTTCATGATATCCATATTCCATCCGATAAGGAAACCTTTTTCCTTAAGAGATTGTAGTTTTATGATTGATCGGGAATCAATAAATCGGGTCGAAGGTTGATAAATAATCATGATGCGTGAAAAAGGAATTTTATGTTGTTTTGTAATTCGGGATATTTCCTCAACCATCGTCGGTTCTTGAAGGGTTTCATCGTCAAATGAAACCCCAAAACTGACGATTACATCGGTTTTATTTAGAAAAAATGCGATTTCGTGAGCAATCTTTTTATATTTATCCATTTCCACTTTAACTGTCATTTTAGCGGTTGATAAAGCATTTGTAATTGCTGATTTATCACCGGGGATCAACTCGGGCTGGATATCAACTAAATACATTTCTACTTTTCTGGTTTCCAAATTGCCAACTTGTCGATAAATAAATGCCATATTATTTGCATCAAGAACATTCTTAATTTGAAATGCTATCGCCTCTCGGCGATTTTCTTCGATAAGAAATGTTTTATCAAACCAACGAATATTATCATTTTCGTTTGTAGTATTTAATGCTTCATACAGTTGGTTAAAATCGCTATCGATTGCTTTTGGCTTTGAAATCGAAAGACAACCGCAATGGTAGATGGGAATTCGAGAAAACGGGAAAAACGATTGATCTATATCGGTTGTCTCATTTTGAAAAACTCGAAAAATTCTTTCAATAACTCGTTTATCGGATGTAGCAATAATGGCAAGCAAGCATCCATCTTCAGCAAGATATAGTCCCTTTAATTTCGTTGCGGCTGCATATCGAAGAGCCGTATGTGAACGACGCTTGGCTTGACAGATGTCGAAATAAGAATATTGCCGTTCTAAATCGTCTTGGTTGATCATTTTTATGACGATTATGGTTGACGCCGTCAGAATGTTTTCGTAATCAATGGTAAAGCGATGCATCGAAGCTAAATCATAATCGAACGCATGAAATGCTTTTAATGTTAAAGCTGATTGTTCTTCGGTATCGCGGGTAACATCTTGAAAGGCCAAGTAGATAATCAAATCATTAACCAAAACCTTTATTTCCAGTTGTTTGTGATGACTTTGAAAGGTATTAATTGAAAGACACCATTTTTCTTTTGTTATTAAACGATCAATGTAAAGAATGTCATCTTTGGGAAAGATGCTTTGAAACAACTCATATGGCATTGTTTCGACATCGATTTCTAGAATAGATTTGACTTGGTTATCAAGTAAAAATAACGTTCCATTTATAATCCTTGCTAAACCTTGTTGATTCAAAGAAAGAAATTGCATCACAGCTTTAGCATCGGATTTAGCATCTATAATCTGCGAAAAAGTGGCAAATCGTGATTCCATGATTGCTTGTGTAGTAATTAATAATTTATTAAGGTAATCAAAGTGCAGATTTTTATCTAGGAAAGCAATAATATATCCAAAAGACGACGCGTCAATAATTACTTTAAAACTTTGAATGGATACAATCGAATCGTAACTGAAAGTCGTATCGAATCCAATCGGTTCTAATTTCGAGTATTCTTCTGGGGTAAACAAGGAATAATCGTGATTATTTGTCAATATTTTGCCAACGATAGTTGAGGACAGGGTACAAGATGTTTCTATTTTTTCTAGCAAAAGTCCTTTTCGAAAAGTATAGATTAATATTTGTCCTGCTTCGGGCTTGATGAAAAACAAACCGGGTATTTCGACTATAGTGGCTAAGTTACGAAATCCGTCCAAAATGATATCTCGGTTTTTGGCAAAAACACTTTTCTTTCGTGATGCGGCAAACAAGGCGCGGACACCATCAAAAACATCAAATATGATGGGTTGTTCATCATACACGGACATCATTTTTTCCTTTATTGCCAGTGCATCATCATGTTTTTTCATCGTTTGTGCTAAAGTATATCCAGCTTGATAAAATTGGTATCGATAATTCTTCGATACCGATTGACCCATTTTTGGATTGTACTCAATATAAAATTTCCAAGCTTCTTCAAGATTTCCTAAAGCGATATTTAGATATATGTATCTGTCTAAATAGCGATTTTTATTAGTGTTTTTCAAGAAATATTCTTGAAATTTCTTTAATGCTTCACTGTAATCGCCTTCCGCAAAAAGCAAATCCGACTCAACTAGCTGAAACATTTCATTTTTTTTGTTCTGATCGAAGATTAATGCATGTTCAAATGCGTTTCTCGCGCTGTTTAAACGCTCTGTCTTTTGATATAACATTGCTAATTTCAGATATTTACTGACAAGCTTAGCATTGGAGATGGTGTCATTAATGTTTTCGAGAGTATCGATGGCTTCTTGATATTTTTTTAATCCTTCTTTACAGACCGATTCATAAAACTTCTGCATTACGTTTTGAGTTGGATTATCGATAATAAAACGTTCGCGGTAACGAAGAACAGACTCGAGTGCCACAAAATCCTCGGTTTTTAATAACAACCCGATTAATTTATCCGATAAGGTTATAATTATCTTATAGTCTTCGAAAAGATTGGTTTTTAGTGCATCTTGCAAAACAATTATTGCCTCATTATATGATTGTAAAAAAACCAGCGTTTCTACTAACAAAAGCGTGGCTTTATGATACATATCCAAATCCTTGGCCGTAAAAGCGTCTTTCTGTAAAAGCGCAACTTTGACAGCTAGTTCTTCGTTTTTAGGTTCTTGAATGCACTCGTTATATTGTTCTTCAATAATAATAGTAATCACCCCATTCAGGATGTTAATATTTTTTTGCAAAAGTGAATATTATGTTATTAGTATCTAAATCAATGATATCACAGACGATGCGTTTCTCGGAGATTAAAATAACAGCATACGTACGTTTACCGCCCGATTTTGGGTACATAGTTGACCCAGGGTTTAAAAGAATTACATTATCGCTTTCTACGATAGTATACTGATGAGTATGCCCGAATAAAACAAGATCACAATCAGTTTCCAGAGCCCTTTGAGTCAAAGAATATAGTCCGGTTTTTACCGAATAATGATGGCCATGGGTCAGAAGCGTGCGATGTCCCTCGTAAACAAATACCATTTCATCGGGAAAATCAGGTTCCCATGGGTAATTGCCGCGAACACCAAAGATGCCACGCGAAGAGAGGGCGGCTTCAGACATTTCTGAATCACCAAGGGATATAATCCGATTAGCATCAGTATGTGCCGCTATTAATTTATCTATGGAGATGACATCTTTATGATTGTCGGAAAACACAAGTAACTTCATGATTTTGCCTGTGATAGCCAGGATAATAATTTTTTAATGGCTTTCCCCCGATGACTAATAGTGTTCTTAAAATCGGGATTAGCTTCCGCCATCGTCATATTCCACTTGGGCATATAAAAATATGGATCATATCCAAAACCGTTGTCGCCTTTTGGCATATCGATGATTTGTCCGGATACCGTATCTTCAAAAATAGTAAAACCGATCTTAGTATTGTAGTAAACAATAACACAAATATATCTAGCTCTACGGTCAGATTGCCCACGCAATTCATCGATTAATTTCTGATTGTTAGCGAGTTCGGTTCCGGCTTTTGAATATCTTTGGGATAATACTCCGGGTTTGCCATTAAGAGCCATGACTTCCAATCCGGAATCGTCTGCTAGACAGTCAATAGAAAAATGTTTAGCGACGGCTTGGGCTTTAATCATTGCATTGTCTGTGAACGTAGTGCCGGTCTCTGGTATATCCGGAAAATCCGGATAATCAATTAGTGATGAAACATGATACCCTAAGGGGGTAAGTATTTGTCGATATTCTCGAATTTTACCTTTATTTCTGGACGCAATTAAAATTTCTTTCATATTCTCACCGAAAATAGTATATCATAAATAAACAATTTCGAAAATGTAAGTAAATATAATGTCCAAAAATCATACAATTATTCTCTTGTGCAATGAAATATTATCTAAAAAAACATTTGTTCTTGGAAAAATCACATTCATTAAGTATAATATTAATAACAAAGGATGTGTTAGAAATGAGCGATTACGAAGATCTATTTAAAAAGTTTCATGAAAACCCAGTTATTCAAACTCCACAACCATTAGAATCCAATCAAGATAACAATTTTGAAGATTATACAAAGCAAATCCGAATTAACCGAAAAATGTTAGTAATCTACATAGTAATTAATTTGTTGGTTTCTCTGCTTTCTGGCGTTTATTTCATGATGAAGTACCCCAATGATCTTTCGGTAGTTGCCACGCCAACGATGACAAATTCCGCTTCGGGAAACCCTGAATATCCTTTTCAGATTACCATTACTGCCACCTTTCGGAATGATAACTCGGTTACTATTCCAGAAGCTTGGTTAGCAACCAATCTTCTTTCAGATACAGGCGAAGTAATTGACCCATTAGTTTTCGAAATTGAGAACCTTGAGCCAGGAGCGACATTTGTCGTCAACTATACTGCTTATTACACTCAAGAGATTTATTCTTATTCCGAATTTACATATGGGTATGATGAAACAAACTTATTCTATATTTTGATTAATCTTTCCACAGTAATTATTTGTTCGCTGTTGTTCCTAGCGATTGATAAAGCGATGTTTTCCAGTAATTGGAAAGCTTTTAAGTTGGAGCCAGGGAAAAGCGTTGGAAAAATCTTGGGCGGTTATGTAATGGTATATGCCGCTTTGTTTGTTGCTTCGTATATCGTCTTATTATTAGGGGGAACCGATTCGTCAGCGAATGAAGATGCGATTGCATCCATGTTTTCTCAAGATCCTTTAACTCTCGTTCTCATGTTTCTCATGCTTTGTGTGTTTACCCCAATTGCCGAAGAAGTCATTTATCGAAAAGTTATCTTTGGCTTCTTCGATCGCCGTTTTGGCCCCGTTGCAGCAATCATTATCAGTGGAGCAATCTTTGGTTTAATGCATGTTATCAGTTATGGAGATTTCATTCAAGCTATCCCTTATGTTTTTATGGGCGCAATCTTTGGGTATGTATATTATTGGTCCAAGAAAAACATCTTTGTGACCATCGGAGTCCATTTTATTAATAATTTCATATCATTTCTTTTTTATCTGCTTCTAGCTTTCGATATTTCTATTGGCATATAAGAGCATTAATATACAAACTATATTAATAGAAAAAGATCCCGGATAAATTTCCAGGGATCTTTTATTTTGCCTTTATGGAAAACGATTAACGAACTGCTTCTTTTAAGACTTTTCCCGATTTGAATGTAGGGGCTTTCAAACTCGGAATGTTGATAATTTCGCCAGTCCGGGGATCATGTCCGGCACGTTGCTTGCGACATTTTACTTCAAATGTTCCAAAACCTGTTAGAATTACTTTTTCACCTTTTACTAAAGCTTCTTGAATCGCTAATACCGTGGAGTTTAATGCGGTCTCAGCATCTTTCTTTGTCAATTCTGATAGTTCGGCAATGCGAGCAACAAGTTCAGATTTGTTCATATCGACGTATCCTCCTATACTTTTGATGCATTCATTATAAGTTGCAAAAAAAGAAAATGCAAGAGACTTATCAAAATTATCTCGATTTTTCGCAAAAAAGCCTAATCTCGCTGTCTAAGAATCAATTTTATTGGGGTTCCTTCAAAATCAAACCGTTCGCGAATGCGATTTTCCAGGTATCGGTAATAACTGAAATGCAATGCATCAATGTCGTTGACAAACAGAACAAACGTCGGACATTTGATTGCCACTTGAGTAACATAAAACACTTTGATGACTGTCTGATTATGTTCTTTTGGTGGAAAATACGACATTGCATCGGAAATAACTTCATTAATTGTACTGGTAGAAATCCGCTTTTGAAAATTGGCAAAAACCCGAGAAATAACTGGGAAAAGAGTGGCAACGCGGGCTTTTGTTTTTGCCGATAAGAAAACCACTGGAACATATGGTAAAAATTGAAATTCGTCACGAATAACTTTCGTAAATTCAATCATTGTCTGTTCGTTTTTAGTAATGGCATCCCATTTATTAACAACGATTATCATCGACTTGCCATTTTCCAACACATATCCGGCAATATGCTTGTCTTGTTCTTGAATTCCCACGATGGCATCTAGTACTAATAAACAAACATCGGCCCTTTCAATTGCTTCCATAGCACGAAGATAACTGTATTTTTCCACTGATTCAAAGATTTTGCCGCGTTTACGCAGTCCAGCTGTATCAATGACTACATATTTTTGATCGTCTTTAACAAACTCAGTATCAATGGAATCGGTAGTTGTGCCACTGATTTCACTGACGATTACGCGTTCTTGTCCGAGAATGGCATTTGTCAGTGATGATTTGCCGACATTAGGACGGCCGACAATACAAAGCTTTAGATAGTCATCAGAATACTCATCGGGGATTTCAACTGGTAAATACTCAAGAATCTTCTCCATCAGATCGCCCATTCCGATACCGTGAATCCCAGAAACGGCGATTACATCATCAGCTCCCAAAGAAAAGAAATCATAGATATGTTCCTTAAGTGACAAATCATCGACTTTATTTACCGCGATAATAACGGGTTTTTTCGATTGAAAAAGCAATTTCATAATTTCAAAATCATCATTAATTAATCCAACGTGAACATCGACAACGAAGATAATTACATGACTCTCTTCAATAGCAATTTCCACTTGAGCTTTGATTTCAGCTAAAAAGGGCGCATCGCTGATTTCGATGCCCCCAGTATCAATTACATTAAATTTCCGGCCATACCACTCAGATTTCGCATAAATTCGATCTCTGGTAATCCCGGGAGTATCATCGGTTATTGCAAGACGATTACCAATGATACGGTTGAAAATCGTCGATTTGCCAACGTTAGGTCGGCCGACGATTGCCACTTTTGGTAACATAATATCACCTGATGGTGTTATTTTTTAAATTTAGCAAACAAATCGGCTAATGATTGATCGCTTGAGACATTTTCGTTTAAATGTGACTCAAATTCCTTACGTTCCGATTTCAAGGTGGCACGTTTCAGCGAGACAGTCATTTTCCATTCTTTCGGGAAAACTTGAATTACTTCAACTGCGATAATATCGCCGACTTTAACTTTATCGACGACTTTCTCGACCCGTTCTTCTGCCAATTCAGAAATCGGCAAAAAAGCTTCGACACCCATTACTTGAACAACTGCACCTTTTTCTTGAATGGTTTTAACTGTAGCACTCACCTGTTCACCGACCCTGATTTTGATATCAGACCAAGGATTATATTCTAAATGCTTTTTTGAGAGCGTGAACTGCTGTTTGTCAGTGTCAATTGAGGTTATTTGCACATCGAATTTGGAGCCAACTTCAACAGTTCCGGCTAAATTCTCTGAAGGGTTCCATGAATAGTCAAAACGATTTAAAAGGCCACGAACTTCTTTTTCGACTTCCATAATCATACCAAATTGCATTTTTTTGATGACCGTTGCTTCGACTTTATCGCCGACTTTGTGGCTTTTAATAAATAAATCCCATGGCTTTTCTTCTAAAGCTTTTTTGGAAAGACTTATCTTGCGTCCAGTGATTTTGATAATTTTAGTTGTGATTTCATCCCCAACTTTAAGAGCATCTTCAACTTTTTTGACATGATAATACGAAATTTCACTGATATGGAGTAAACCTTCAGTGAGTTCACCGATATGAACAAAAGCGCCAAACTCGACAATTCTTTCAACTTTTCCTTTGACTATATCGCCAACATTGAAAGTTGCCATTTCCGCTTTTTCTAGTTCTCGTTGTTTGTCGAATTGAACTTGCTTACGATTGGCAATAAATTTTTCTTTGCCTCTTTCCATGCGAATTTCGATAATCCGAACAGTTGTTTCCGTTCCTACCAAAGAGTCTTTTGGTGTATTTTTGATGTCGATTAGCGATTCGGGCATAAATAACTCAACACCATGAAAATCAAGTAATAATCCACCGTTAACGCTTTTCTTAATCCGAGCAATTACATCTTTCCCGACTTCAAGTTCCGAGCGATAGCGGTCCATTGCTTCTTTCTTTTCAAGGTCCAAACGCGATAATAATAATGAATTAGTTTGGTCACCTTCACTGATTTTTGTGACTTTAACCGTAATAACATCATCAACCTTAATGATTTCACTGCAGTCAGCAATTTTACGAGTTGTTAAATGATCCTTGTAAATAACACCTTCATAAGCGTAACCAATGTCAATCAGTGCTTCATCTTTTGTGACTTTGATAACTTTTCCGGCGACAATGTCTCCAACTTTCAAATCCTTAATTTCTTCCATAGCCTTACTCGCTCCTTTTAGCATTTATGATAGCAATAAACTGTTTGTAAATATTGTCAGTAACTTTGTTAATATCAAGGGTCGTTGTATCCAAATATAGTGCATCTTCGGCTTGCCGCAAAGGATTATAGATTCGGGTCGAGTCGAATTTGTCTCGTTTTTCAATATCTTTTAAAATGCGATTATACTCACTTTCGATTCCAGTCAATAAATTTTCTTCGTGACGACGACGCGCTCGTTCTTCGACAGATGCAGTCATAAAGATTTTCAGATCGGCATGAGGTAATACTACGGTACCAATATCCCGTCCGTCCATAACAACATTAGCTTGTTTGGCTATTTGTTGTTGAATTGCAACAAGTTTGTTGCGAACGGAAATATGACTTGAAACCAAAGAAACATTGTTGGAAACTTGATGGGTTCGAATTTTTTGGGAAATGTTTTCCCCATCGACGTACAGTTCCCCATCATGAAAATCCATTTTCGTATTGTCAAGAAAGGAAAAAGCATCGGGATCATTGAGATCAATTTTCAATAATATAGCTTTATATGTTGCTGCTCGATACATAGCACCAGTATCGATATAAATATAGCCGAGGCGTTTAGCAAGTAGTTTAGCAACGGTGGATTTTCCTGCTGCAGCTGGTCCGTCTATTGCTAAAGCATTATAATTCATCATATCGCCCCCAACTTTTACAATTATACCATAAGTTATTAATTTTACACCACGGAAAAAACAAAATTATACGTCTTGTCGGCCAAAAGAGCTTAAATTCCATAATTGCTTGATTTCATGCGGTTTGAGACGCCGAAACTCACCTTGTTTTAAGCCTTCGCAAGTCATGTTTCCGAAACGAGCTCGTGATAATTTTAATACCGGATGTCCCACGGTTTCAAACATTCGTTTTATTTGGTGATATTTCCCTTCAGAGATAATCACTTTTGCGTAAGTATTGGTTTTAGTTGGGTCATAACGAACATCAAAAATCTTAGCTGGCTGTGAGACAAAGTCGCCCAAATTGATTCCTTTACTGATGCGAATTGAATCTTCTTTTCGTAATAAACCACTTAGTTTTACGTGATATTCTTTCTCGACTTTATAACGAGGATGAATCAAAGTGTTCATAAAATCACCATCGTTTGTCAGAAGTAATACACCGGTTGTATCATAATCTAATCGTCCGATGGGGAAAACTCTTTCTTTTCCGGGAATCAAATCGATAACGGTGCGGCGGTTTAGATCATCGCTGGTAGTCGATAGATACCCACTAGGTTTGTTCATAAGATAATATACTTTTATCTCTTTTTTGAGTGAAACACCATCAACAATGATTGAATCAGCATCGGAGACTAAAAATCC
>Ga0172380_10001851_pt1 | contig 35477 bp, 59 predicted proteins | sample Leawe162metaG_FD_119747 | JGI IMG/M metagenome (GOLD analysis project Ga0172380, IMG submission 119747) | Leachate microbial communities from a municipal landfill in Southern Ontario, Canada - Leachate well 162 metaG | ecosystem: Engineered > Solid waste > Landfill > Unclassified | place...
GATAGGATTACAAAATATCGGCTTATGGAGATACACTGCCTCACCAATCAACGTAAATCCACCGTTGGTAATCACAGCCTTTGCCGTAATAAAATCCTGGATAAATTCTGTTTCGAGAAATTTCTTATAATGAATATTCTTCTCCTGCTTGTCTTCCCCGCATCCGTAGTAAATAAATTTTTCATTGGGACAGTTATGGAGTGCTGGGATAAGTTTTTGATTTGTTTTGGTAGTTTGATAGACGATAATATGATCTTTTATCGTAGGCTGTGCGTCGAGAATCTCCCGCCGTAAAATAGGCGGCACAAAGGTAACATGCGATGTATACTTTTTTTCATCAAGGAGCTTAGCTTCAAAAAAGGATGTAATAAAATAATGATATGCCCCCTGACAAAACCCTTTTACCGTCATTCTTCAGATGAGGTATTCATTGAGAGTGCTGAGTGAATAGGGTAATTTTGCGAGAAAAAGCATCGAGATATTATCGATGCTAATCACTGGGATTTTTGCGAGAAGTCCAGCCTTGGCACTGAAGACTTCAAAATCTGTTATGATCAGGTCAGGTTGATACGTCTTAATAATTTTTTGAATTGGGAGAATACATTTCTTAATAAGAGTTGGTGAATTCAGAAGACTCTTTAGTCCCGTCATAATATAGGAAACTTTGTTGTTGTAATAATAAAAACTAAATCCCTCTACTTCCTCTACATCAGAAAAATGCTGCTGAAAAAATGTGAGTGCACGTCCGGCAGTAATTACTTTTACTGAATGCCCCTGTCGAAGAAGATGCTCTATAATAGGCCGGCTCCGCAGTGCGTGCCCCATACCATCAGATTGTACACCATAGAGGATTTTCATATATCTATTTAACAATTTTTAAAAAAGCTGATAACAGAAACGGGGTTTCGGGGGACAAACTGTTTGAGCGGGATGAATACTGATTTTATGACGAATCGAGAAAATAGCGAGTTTTTGTCCTCCGAACAGTTTTGGTACTTTTTCTGCAAAAAGTACAAAGAGTAGCCATGGGCTGGAGTTATCCAAAACCTGGATTCTGAATCAAGTTCAGAATGACGGAAAACGATTCCTCCTTTCTGCTTTATTCTGTATTATTTGATTCGTATCCTATTTTCCATTTTTTCATTTTTTTATCCAACTCTTTCGCTCAAGGAAGGACTTTTTCGAGATAATTCCAGAAGGCTTTCTGGTGATGCTTGTGAACGGTATGAGTCAATTCATGGAGGATGATATAGTCTCGGAGCTCTGCAGGGAGTCGCATGAGTTCTGTATTGAGACTAATCCTATTGCGAAAACTACAGCTTCCCCATCGAGTAGTCTGATGACGACATGTCACAGAAGTATAGACAAACCCATGTTTTTTTGCGAGCACTTTCACACGATCAGGCAGAAAAATCTGGGCCAGTTTTTTGAATTCCAAGAGCCTCTCTCGTGACAACGGAACCAAGGTACTCATAGAGGATATTTGTTTCTGTATCCAGCTCTCCTTTTCTGTTACGAATTTTTGGATAGCAGTATCAGATACACGATTGGATGCACGGATGATGACTTCCCCCTTTGACTGTACCCTCATACTCATCCGACGCAAGTGGGGGATGCGTATGACAATTACAGAAGGAGGTCGTGTTGTGCGCATAGTGTTTGAGAAGATGGATATGATTATCAGAGATATTTAAGAACATAATTCACCCCTACGAATCCGAGGTAGATCCCGATAATACCAGCAATACCAGAGATAGCCTGAGGAGCTGGTATAGGAAGTTTTGCAAAAGCAAAGATAACGCCGACGATGGCCCCAGTTGAGAGGGAGAGGAGGATTTCGCGCATAAAGTATGCTAAAGAAATAAAGAATATATCTAACCGAGCTCAAAACAAGCAATCGCGGCAACACCGAGTATGATGCCAGTTATTTCGAGCCGAGAGAGTGTGTCACCAAATTTCCAATAGCTAATAGCCAGATACGTGACGAGATTAAACACTTCCATAATGACTGATGCTATAGCGATATTTTCAAATCGATAGCTTCGTGCGAGGAAATTCAGTGCTACAAAATAGAGTACCACACCTAGCACATACAGACGCCATGTGTCTGGCTCTGCTACCCATGAACGGAGGACGAGATCACCGGCCGTCAGTAAAAGCCCTGCAATAAAGATAAGGAGAATACCAGAGTGCATACGATGTTTTTTTATATGATTATTGAGAAACATGGAAGTCTGTCTTTGTTCGATAAATCTATCACATATTGTAGTGACTTTAGAAAAGAATACAATTCTCTCATCGATTTTATCTCTTCACAGGCCCAAGTTCTTATGCGGCAGGTTTCCCCAAGAGTTTGAGATAGTGTCGTGTCTTTATTTTTTGTGGCATAGTTCACTGTCAAGACGCATAGCTATATGTCAGAACTGCCTGCAAAATTTCATCAGCGGGATATCTTTCTCATGGCAATACTATTGCACGTATTTTTTTTAAAAATGCTTTTGCGGTAATGTCTCCACGAGACTCCATAAGGGTCGTTACAGCTTCATGATTGAGCAATAATTCTCGATATCGATTATACTCTTTTTCATTTGCAATACTCAAAGGTCTGAGATTGTCGGATCTAGATGTATTCTTTTTGTTATCCATATCCCCTCTATTCCCTCGTTGTTCTCACGATCATGTATCTTGAGATACTTGTATTACTTGTGGTTTTCCCAGAGGGAAGTTCTCTTTATCTCTTAACGCATTGCGCATCTTTTCAAGAGCAGAGTTTTGCAGCTGACGAATTCTTTCGCGGGTGACTCCAAATTGTTCTCCCACTTTATCCAAAGTAAGTGCTTTTTTATCGCCGAGTCCAAAACGTACCTCGATAATAGTTCGTTCTCTCTCATCCAATAAATCGAGTAATCCATCGAGCTCTCCGGACATATTACTCTGTGAGAGTGTTTCGTGTGGATTTTCTGCATGTTCATCAGCCAGGGTATCACCGAAGTTGTTCCCTCCTTCGTCATGTATGGGTGCATCGAGTGATGATGGGGATTGTGAAGCCTCTTTGAGATGGGTAATTTTTAATCGAGGCAACCCAAGCTCTTCCGCAATCTCTTCATCGGTAGGATCACGGCCAAGGGCCTCTGCGAGCATAAGTGCAATCCTGCGCATCTTAGCTATCTTATCGACCATATGGAGTGGCAGTCGAATAGTTTTTGATTGATTTGCGAGAGCTCTTTTGATAGACTGCTTAATCCACCATGCACCGTACGTAGAAAATTTCGCACCTCTACGCGGATCAAACCTCTCCGCAGCCTTCATCAGTCCTAAATTCCCTTCGGAGATCAAGTCTGTGACGGGCAAACCATAAGGAGCATAATCCTGGGCGATTTTCACGACAAGACGCAAGTTTGCTTTGATCAAATGGCTGCGTGCCTCAGGATCTCCCTGCTGTATCCTCTCAGCAAGAGCGACTTCCTCTTCTTGTGTCAGGAGTGGTGTCTTACTGATGTCTCGTAAGTAAATTTTCAAGCTACTCGATTCATGTGACGGAGATTCATCCATAATGGAAAATTAAGAAATACTGGAGACTGACTGTGATACAAGAATATTTTCGACTTTTGCAATGCCTGAAAATGCCTGCCGGCTGTGAGAGAGAAGTGTACGATCCGAGTCTATTGCAGCCTGATACATCTCAATCAGATTGTCATCTTCCGGCCCAGCTCTTTCGACAAAAGGAATCATAGATGTATAGTAGTCACGATTATGCCTGAGCGCCAGCATCTTGAGTTCAGTGAGAAGTGAAGACTTCTTGTCTGTGAAAGATCAAATCATAAAAGAGGTAGTTGGTTATTCTATCATTATATTACTTTATTTTACTTGTCAATATTTATGAGCTCCTCTCAATTCGGGGTTTCTCGGAAATACTTTTGCACAACTCAGAAACAAAATACTCTAAAGGCGAAACGATTATTTAAAGAAAAAAAGTAGTATACGACAAAAAATACGATGGTGAAGGTGTCGCCCCTTGCGGTGAAAAATGAATATCATATACTTTGCCTCGTCCTCTATTTCTTAAACTATCATTTCTATGGACAAACATACTCATACTTCAGCAGAGACACCTCACACACATCCAAATATACACACAGGTGTCTACGGAGCTATCGCAGGTGCCCTCATTATCTCACTCCTCGGTACATACCTTATCGTGCAAAATCAACAGGTCGAGCAAGTTGGCGGACGAGAGAATTACAAACTGTACCAAAAGATGGTACAAAATCCTAAATACGGTGAAAATATCAAAGGAAATCTCGAAGCTCAAATCGCTCAAATGGAGGGAAAGGCTGGTGATACAGCCCCTTCAGATAATTCAGATCAGCCTGCAGCAGAGCCAAAGTCATCCGGTACTCTAGAAAAAAGTGATATCACAGCTTTAACAAAAGACGCGTACGTCAAAGGAAGTGCGACAGCAGATATCCTCTGGGTCGAATATTCTGATCTCGAATGTCCATTCTGCAAGCGTCTCCATGATTCAGGAGCTATCCAAAATATGGAAAAGAAATATGGTAACAAGCTCGCTCTCGTCTTCAAGCATTATCCCCTCCCATTCCACACGACGGCTCTCCCAGCTGCTGAAGCTGCAGAATGTGTCGGAGAAGCAGGTGGTAGCGTCAAATACTATGCATTCATCGATGGCGTGTACGCAAAAGGCACTCCAAGTCAGGATATTATCGATGGTGTCGTAAAAGATATCGGTCTCGATGCTGCGAAGATCAAAGCATGTGCTGACAGCAAAAAATTTGCGAGCAAGATCACGGCTCAACAGTCAGAAGGATCAAGCAAATTCGCTATCAATGGTACTCCAGGAAATGTCCTTATCAATACCAAAACTGGTAAATACACGGTCGTCTCAGGAGCTCAACCAGAAGCAAACTTTGCTGCTGCTATCGAGAGTCTCTTAAAATAATCGAAAGATATTTTTCCATTAAAAACCTCCCGAGAAATTGGGAGGTTTTTTAATGCCATCTTTCATTTTGCATTCTGTACTTTGTATTTTGTATTTTGTATTTATTGTATGAGCGACTCCCCTGTCATACTCTCTGGCTGTTCTATTCCCATAATTTTAAGCACTGTCGGCGCGAGGCTGGTCAAATCAGATTCTAGAATATCAGGCATAATACATTCACCTCATCGGATAATCCAGCATGGAACAGGATTTTGGGTATGTGCTGTGTCTGGATGTTCGGACGTCCCCATTCGTTCACAGTTCCCATGATCAGCTGTTACAATCAGGGTAACGCCTTTTTCTCGTGACCAATCGATGAGTCTCTGTACGACATCTCCGAGCGTCTGAATAGCAGTGATGCACGCGTCGAGTCGTCCACAGTGTCCGACGAGGTCACCATTTGGGAAATTCACGACTGTGAAATCATAGTTTGTAGCATTTTCGAGAATATAATCACAGATCTTCTCCGCCTCCATCGCTGGTTTCTCTGAAAAAAGTCCACCCTTGTAGGAGGCAAAGAGCTCATTTTTTTGCCCAGAATACGGCTCTGAATGAAGCCCTGCAAAAAATTTTGTCACGTGAATAAATTTATCCGTCTCTGAAGTATGCAGTTGGGTCTTGCCATGTTTTGCAAGTACTTCTGGCAGAGTATCATGGATATCTAGTTCACCCAAGAGAAAATGTCCGGTAAAAGTCGGATAGTATTTAAATGTTGCGAGGTAAAAAATATCGAGTTTTGTGCGAGGAAATCCAGTGAAATCCGCATCAGCAAAAACCTGCGAAATCTCTCGTCCGCGATCCGCACGAAAATTGAGACACCAGAGAACGTCGCCATCGACGACCGGTTTTCCATCAGAAAATGCTATCGGTGTATGATGTTCGTCCATGATTCCCCTCTGATAATTCTCGTGGAGAATCTCAAATACTGATGACGAAGAGGCACACTCGCTTCTGTCCGTCTGAGTCATTACATCATACACAGGCTGCACTCGATCCCAATTATTGTCCCGGTCAAAGCCGAGATACCGGCCAAAGAGGGTCGAGATATGCAGACGACCTGATTGGAGTGCTTCATCGAATTCATGGAGAATAGTAGGAAGTGAAGTCGGAGAGACATCTCGTCCATCAGAACCGATATGGAGCTGTACATCGATATCTTCTGGAAGGAGCTTGAGGAGTGCGTGAAGGTGCCGAGTACTCGAATGAATCCCTCCATCAGAAAAAATCATCACGATATGAATCCGATTATTATGCGTTCGAGCATATTCGAGCATTGCCTGATATTCTGCTTGTTCAGGAAGTGTCCCCGCAAAGAGCGTGTCCACGCGAACCAATGTCTGTGGACAGATACGACCAGAGCCGATCGTGAGATGACCCACTTCGCTCCCCCCAGTTTGCGCTTCTGGGAGTCCGACACAATGACCGTGCGTCCAGAGACGAGCATACGGTTCTGCGAAGAGATGCGTAAAGGTCGGATGATTTGCCTGGAGAATAGCATTATCAGGTGCATTTTCACCGATGCCAAATCCATCGAGGATAACGAGCATACATTGTGTACGATGCCCCCTTGATAAAGGGGGGTAGGGGGGATTTTGCATAAAGAAAAGTTATGCCGCTATTATTGAAAAAAATGCGGAAATGCAAGGAAAATACTCCCTATTTCCCTTTCATAAAAAAGAGGATTTTCCCTAAAAAACTTTCGTTCCATGCGTTGCTGAGTACTTGAATAATATTTTTTTCTTCGGGAATCCCGAGAGCTTCAACGGCTTTATCTTGTGTTCTCTGAGTGAGCTCCAGTGTATCTGACCTCACATCACTACTCCTATCTGTAGCTTTTTCTAAATCTCGAGGTGCCCCCAAGAGGCTTGGCTGAAAGTCACCACGCCAGTCTGTCTGCTCCAACCAATCTTTATCTTTCGGTGTATGTATTTTTGGTGTATCTATTATTTCAGTCATAAAAATATTAAGTATAATTTCCCCTATAATACGACCAATTTGTCTTTGTCAACCAAAACCATTTCCTCAAACCGAAGGCCGAAGACCAGACTGTTGGTAATGGATTCCACCTCGCGCTCGTGCCTCGCTTGGCTGGAATGACGGGGACTTCCTTCTTTTTGCTTTGTGCTTTTTGCTTTGTGCTCTTGAGCGAAGTAGATCCCCGGCTCTATCGTGATAATCATCCCTGGACGAAGTATCTCCCGACTCTTTCCGGAGACTCGTGGCGACTCGTGAATCTCGAGCCCAACTCAATGCCCGAGAGAGTGCGTAAAGTATTTCTCATATTCCCCGAGCATCCTCCGAGCTTCTCGGTCCAGATCACACATTCGCATCCCAGGCTTTGCCCAGGAAATAATATGGTGAGTAACTTCTTGGAGAAGTTGATAGAGTTCTGATGAAGTTTTATTTTGGTTCATTATCTTGAGCTGCTAATATTTCACGGATAATTTCTGGTATTATTTCTCTCGGATCCCTTTGCTCTTCGACTCCTAGACACCAGAGAAGATCTTCTGGCGTGGGATCTCTCGAGAAAGTATCAATTGTTTTTCTAAAACCTCTCCCTTCTCTTTCAAAAAATATCACCCCCACTTTCCATCGTACTTCTTGAGGAATTCGCTCAAACACCTCGGGGGGAGCAAGTTTTGCAAACACTATACGCTGAACCGTTAACGCATCTTTACCATTCATATAGAGAAAATAATGAAGACTCGCGCATCATAGGCAGACGATATATCATATCAAGTGTATTATACTGTTTTTTATTGAAATGTCATTTTTTTATGTTGAAATAGAGGTAAACTGGTGGTTATCCTTTCGGTGGTTTTGCAGTATCCGCCTAGGCGGACCATCAAAAGTACGAGAATGAAGCCTGAAATTGGAATGGTTTTATGAACTGGATTCCACCACCGCCTTTGGCGGGACAGGCCTCGCGGATTACGTCCTTGGCTGGAATGAAGGGCGAACTTCCTCCTGTATTATTTATTCTTTTGAAAGAAGCATCTCGTCATATCCGAGCGATACCCCTGGTAGATCACGCCCATATCAATCAAAATAACATCGTCTGATTGCAGTTTTCGGACAGTCGGACTATGATGTGGCACGGCAGTATTTTCTCAAAAGGCAACTATAGGCGGAAAGCTTGGACCACTCGCGCCGAGCTCGAGCTGAAGAATTTGAATCTTTCGAGCAACCTCTTGCTCCGTTACGCCGACTTGAAGAAATGCCTGGATAGCTTCATAGACCGCTCTATTTATTCTCTGACTTTCTCGAAGTTTTGCTATCTCCTCTGGTGTTTTTATCATTCTCAGAGCAGTTATCGGACTTTTTCGCATCACAAGTTCTGTACCATATCACTCTATCTGTTCTCGAAGAGTTTGTGTGAGAAAGTCTGGATCTGTAAAAATTTTCTTATATTTTCCGAGTGTTTCTCACCACCCCTCTCTGGTCTCAATAATCTCAAATCGAGTTGCATCAAAAAGGGCACTTGTTCGAGGATCACACAAAATACTTCCTTCTTTCTGCTCTTTGCTCTTTGCTCTTTGCTCTTGTGCTAACACCAGGATCTCTCAAACTTCGTGAATTGCCACTCATGTAGTGTAGGTTATATCAGCGGGCGCAAGGAGGAGATACATACTGATATAGTAGAGAAAATATCAGAAAAAACAATCCAGGGTGATGAACCCCGGGATTAAAGCAGCCCAAATCCCGGGGTTGGTCCGCAACTCAAATAATCTTTATTTTACATATGAATAAAACCTTTTTAGCGTACTTATTCACCTATTAAATTTGATGTAACTCCATTTTTCAACGATGGAGGTCAGATAAGATATGTTTGTCATCACGGAAAAATGGGCGTGAAAAAAAGTCAAGAAAGAACAAAAAATACAAAAAGTCACTATACATTATTTGCATTTCGTGAAATAATAGAGTATACTACGACTAGATAGGGGTTTTAGATGCCATTTATGCATTGCCTCATCGGTACACGAACCGCTAATACATACACGTTTCGTGCCTACAACTAACTCTTTTTCTTTTATGAAAAAACAATCAGGTTTTACCCTTATAGAACTGATGGTCGTGATGGCTATTATCGCCATCCTCGCGACTGCTGGTCTCTCGGCGTATACTGGATATATCAAAAAGGCTCGTGATACAACACGTATTGCGGATTTGAATGCTATTAATACTATACTGCTGTGAACAATATCCCTCGATAGTAAAGTACCTTTAACAATAGATCTTTTAAATGATGCAATAACTAACACGAATAATGCACAAAATATCCGAGATCCAATTTATACTGGAAGTAATGCAGATGCAGATTATGTAGCTGGTAACAGCAAAAGCACATGTCGAACAAGTGGCACCACTCTTTGTGCATACCAATACAAAGTATGCGATTCTGGGACTGGTTACGCTGTTGCTACCGCATTGGAAAGCAGCGCAAATGATAGCCTACTTACAAGCGATGACATCGGAGATGTTGCCTGAGATGCTACATTGTATGAGCTTGGTTCGTGTAATACTGCATGTACCACATCTACGGCTTGCGGTTGAGCTCCTGCTCTTGTAAGTTATACGGCAATTTAATTTAATCATCTTTTTATCCTACTTTTATGAAAAAACAATCAGGGTTCACCCTTATAGAATTGATGGTCGTGATGGCTATTATTGCTATCCTCGCGACGGCTGGTCTCTCAGCGTATACCGGATATCTTAAAAAGGCTCGTGATACAACGAGAATTGCAGATTTGAATGCTATTAACACTATTATATTAGCTGATATGTCTACTGATGGTCTTCCTCCAGCAGATCTAGCTACTCTAAGAACAACAATCACAGATGCAAACAATGGTCAAAGTATTCGAGATCCTCATCAAACTGGCGCTGCTGAAGGTCCTGATTTATGTTTCCAAGACCAAACTGCAACAACTAAAGATAGTTGTTCTTACTACTATCAAACCTGTAGTTCTGGTACTCAGTATAGAATTATGGCTCGTTTTAAAAGTTCAGCAAATCAAGGACTCTATAACGCTAAAGCAGTTGCGACATGAGAATCATGTGTTCAAGCCAACGTTAATGACTGTGACTATTATGCAGTATGAACATGTCTTGGGACAGGTGCCGGTGTAGCCACCTCGCCAGATAATGATGCTGGTGCTGTAATTTAGATAATATTTGATTCTTTCTCGTCTCTGTGCTATTCCCCCCACCCTCCGGTGGGGTTTTTTGTGCCCCATCCGAGTCCGAACTTTAGGCATCCTCATGTCCGGACTCAGTACACGGGATTTTATCAAAAAATATTTACATTCCCAAAAATAAAATATACTGATTTGTAGTTAAATAATTATTAACTTTTCCCTATGAAAAAACAATCAGGTTTCACCCTTATAGAGCTGATGGTCGTCATGGCTATCATCGCTATCCTCGCTACTGCTGGTCTTTCAGCATACACTGGCTACATCAAAAAGGCTCGAGACTCAACACGTATCGCAGATTTAGCAGCTATTAATACCATTGTGTTAGGACAGATGAGTACAACTGGTCTTCCGCCAGTAGATCCCGATGCAGCCAGAATTGCCATTAAGGCTGCAAATAACGATCAATATATTCTTGACCCCCGACAATCTACTAGCGGGACAGAAGGTGATGCGGGATGTTTATTGAACGCAAATGCTGCCTCAACAAGTGCATCAAAATGTGCATATTACTACCAGACGTGCAGCTCAGCAACTCAGTATAGAATCTTGACCCGATTTGAAAGTACCTCCAACCAGACATTATATAATGTTAAGACTCTTGCTTCCAATGAAGTTTGTACTGGAGGCGCGGATTGTGTCTATTATTGAGTTGGGACTTGTCTAGGAGCAGCTGCTAATGATAATACCGGAACCGAACCTATATGGGAAGGAGGTTCTGTATTATAACTTTTCACATTTTTTCCAACCCCACCTTCCCGGTGGGGTTTTTTGTGCCTGATTCACAACCCCGGGATTGAGGCTGCCCAAATCCCGGGGTTTAAGGGTCCGGACTCGTGAAGAAATTTGCTTCCAAAAAAAATCTCTTATACTTTGCCTTATAGTGTACTTTTCTCGGTGCACATTCTTCTTTTATCAATTGGCGTATGCAAAAACAGTCAGGTTTTACCCTTATAGAACTGATGGCCGTGATGGCCATTATCGCTATTTTGGCAACGTCTGGCATATCTACCTTTACTGGATATCTCAAAAAGGCTCGAGATACAAATCGTATCTCCGATGTATCTACGATCAATAAGGCTGTTATCGCAGCTATCACTCAAACGGGACAAAGCCCTGCAACTATCGAGGATGTCATCACTGCTATCGAAACAGTCAATAACGGGATGTCTCTCTCTGATCCCCAGGAAGGAAAATCTCTTTGTCAGCCAGCGAGTGGTGCCGAAAGCGATGATTTAGTGGAGTGTGGATATTACTACCAGCAGTGTGATGATGGGAATGGCTTTGCCATTGCTACAAAATTTGAAGCAGAGTCAAATCAGGCAAAGTATGCCCATGATAATATCAAGGCTGGTACAGTTGATGGATACTACTCACTGGGAAACTGTGTAGCCTATTGTAGTGGCGATTGTGGTGTCAATTCCTACACTCTCATTCAGTAATAATTGAAAGCATCTTCCGATGATACATCGATAACCCATTGGGTGTTTTTAGCTCTACAGTATTTGCGAAACACCTTGCACGCCAGCCCGAAAATCGGAGGCTATATTTTGTATCGTCAGAGGCTGCGTGCAAAAGAGCCCCATTACTATCACAGAAAGTACGATACTCACAAAGAAACACCCACCCACCAAAGGAGACAAGAATCTCTCGTGATCTCTCATTCGAGTACTCTGACATCATCGGTGGCGGTAGGCAGTATGCGTGGTGCAATAGTGTGGTGTGACATGCGATGAATGAGACTGGGATGATGACAGGGAATTCATAGAAATTATTGGAAAGACATAAAATAGGCACTACATACTCTCCAGGAGAGTGACAAATACACTCTTACGCATAGGTGTCGAGCCCCGAAAGGAGAGAAACGCTCCCTAAGGGGTGGGGCTATAATGGTGGTGGCGAGGTGCTGGGAAAAGAATACTTTTGGTTGAGTCTTTCAAAGAGTGAATAGGGAGTGTTATGATGGTATGTAGGGAGTATTAGGTGCATAAAGAGAAAATAAGTATGTTCTACTTGTTGGAGGTAGGGTGAAATTATACAGATTATTTCTATTTGTCAACTTATTTATTATTTTTATCACTCATCCTTTACCAGGAAGAGTATTCTCAAACTAAGAGATACTCACCGGCATCCCTTATGTTCTTGCCACCCTGAAATGAGAGTCCGAGAGCACATACTGTTTGAGCGGGATGAATGCAGATTCTGTGATGAAGTGAGAAAATAGCGAGTTTATGTGCTTTCGGTGGTTTTGCAGTACTTTTGCCATCAAAAGTACGAGAAGGCTACCAGAAATTGAAATGGTTTGATAGCTTTTGGAAAATGTGTTTGAATAAATCCCCCTTTCTTCCTGCTTTTTCCCTTTTCCCCCTTCAAAAAGGGGGTTTTTGTGTGTCTTCCTAAATTTTATATTTAATATTTTGTATTCTGTTCTCTATCTCTATAATAGCGTGCATATGGATTTCCCAAAAATATACGACCCCTCTGCCTTTGAGGATATTCTCGCAAAAATGTGGGAAGAAAAGGGCTGTTACAAGCCTCACAAATCTCGTACAGGCGAGACATTTTATATGCCTCTCCCTCCTCCAAATGTCACAGGAGTGCTCCATACAGGGCACGCTCTGATGCTCGCGATAGAGGATGTGATGGTGCGCTACCATCGTATGAAGGGCGATGATACGCTCTGGGTGCCTGGTACCGATCATGCCGGTATCTCGACACAAAATGTCGTCGCAAAAAATCTCCAAAAAGAAGGCATCCACCGAGAAGATCTCGGACGTGAGAAATTTCTCGAAAAAGTCTGGGAATGGAAAGAAAAATCACACGGCACTATCACGAGCCAGATGCGGATGATGGGCGCGAGTGTCAGCTGGGATCACGAGCGATTTACACTCGATAAGGCCAATAATGACCTTGTCACCAAGACCTTTGTGAAGCTCTACAATGAAGGAATCATCTACCGCGGAGAATATATGGTGAATTATTGTCCCAAAGACAAAACCGTTATCTCAAAATCAGAAATTGAGTACCGTGATGAGCCAGGATTTCTCTATGAAATCGCCTATTTTGTCCATGGTCTCGATCGTGAATTGATTGTGGCAACGACTCGACCAGAGACACTGCTCGCTGATCAAGCGGTAGCAGTCAATCCTCGTGATAAACGTTATAAAAAACTCATAGGCCATGAAGTCATTCTGCCTTTTGTAAATAAGAGAATCCCTATTATCGCTGATGAGATGGTGGATATGGACTTTGGGACGTGAGTGGTAAAGATTACGCCTGCGCATGATCCTGCGGATTTTGAAACCGCGAAACGGCACGGACTGCCTGTCGATTACCGTGTCCTCGATAATGACGGTGTGATGATGGAACACACGGGTATTTTTGCGGGAAAAAAAGACACTGAAGCCCGTGAAATGATCGTCAATATGCTCCGTGGCAAAGGCAATCTCATCAAGGTAACACCGCACGTCTCCCCTGTTGGTTATTCTGAGCGTGGTGGTGTCCGAGTACAAACCATCGTGTCAATACAGTGGTTTGTCGATAGCAAAAAACTCTCAGAACGTGTGATGGAGTGATATGGAAAGGGTGAATTTGAGATTATTCCGAGTCGATATGGTGCTATATTTGAAGGTATTATGGGGAACCTCCACGAATGGTGTATCAGTCGTCAGCTCTGGTGGGGACATCAGATACCAGCCTATTTTCATGCAGAAACAGGTGAGCTCCTCGGCGTCACCGCGGATCCAAAAGATCTCGAAAAACAGTATGGAAAAGCGATGGTTATCCGTGATGCGGATGTCCTGGATACCTGGTTTAGTGCTGCACTCTGGCCTTTCTCTGTTCTCGATTGGGACTTTGAAAACCCCAGCAAACTCTTTGAAAAATACTATCCTGCACAAGTTCTCGAAACTGGGCATGATATCCTCCTCTTCTGGGTCGTGCGAATGCTTCTCTTCGGATATGATCTCACTGGTCAGACACCTTTTAAAACTATCTATCTCCATGGTCTCCTCACGGATGATCAAGGTCGAAAATTTAGCAAATCTCTCGGGAATGGCGTAGATCCTATAGAACTGATTAAAGAATTTTCTGCTGATGCTCTGCGTCTCGCTATCGTCATCGGAAATACTCCGTGAAACAATATGAGATTTAGCCGTGATGTCGTCAAAAATAATCAGATTTTTCTCAATAAGCTCTGGAATGTCGCACGATTTGTCTGGATGAACTGCGCTGAGGACAAAGCAGAAAGCAGAAAGCAGAAAGCAGAAATAATGGAAACAGATCTCACAAAACTCGAAAAAATACTGACAAAAAACTGGGATGCGCTGCTCGACTACGAACGATGGATCCTCTCACGACTCAAACATACACGTGATGATGTGACGGAAGGTATGGAAGGCTACAATTTCTCGATGATGGGGGAAAAACTCATCTCCTTTACCCGTGATGAATTCGCAGACTATGCGATCGAGTGTTTCAAACTCGTCAAAGATGAAAGTCTTCATGGAAAGGAAGTCATGATGTATACTCTCCTCACCCTCTTGAAGCTCTGGCACCCCTATATTCCTTTTATCACAGAGACGCTCACACAAACCATCGATGGAAAAGTAGACGCAGATGGTCACTTGTCAGATGATTTTAGTATCAAAAACGCATTGATGACTTCTGAATGGCCAGCATGTGACTATCCTCTCGACCGAGAGAGCGAGGAAGCGATGAAGGCGGTCTTTGATGTCGTCACTGCAATCCGCACTATCCGTGGGGAACGTCGTATCAAGCCAGGAGAACTCGTCGATATCGTCCTCTATGTCAATCCGCGTGACCGCATCGTACTCGAAAAAAATATCACACTCATAAGTGGTCTCGGCAAGGCACGAGATATTTCTTTCACACTCACCAAGGATACACTGGAACGAGAGAAATATACCTACGGCATCGCTGGAGAAGTCGAGATATTTGTCGATACCAGTATCTGCAATCATGATGATGACATCGAACGACTCACGAAGCTCATAGAAGAAAAGGAGGACTACGTCCGCCTCCTCGAGGTCAAGCTGATGGACCCGAGCTTTGCTGGTAAAGCACCAGAAAATGTCATCCGTCTCACGCAGGAGAAAAAAGAAATCACTCTCCGACAAATAGAGAAAGCAAAGGAGGAGATGGAACAGTACCAGCATTAGAAACCAAGCGGATCTCTCTGCATCAAAAATTTGCATTTCAAAAATAGAAAATATACTGGGTGTATTCCGTAGGACGCCGTCCACGCTTGAAGCATTTCTCATTCCCCAATATTTTCTCTTTTATGAAAAAATTACCAAAAAAAAATATGAAAAAATGACACAAGTGATATCTCCATCGTACCTACGCTTTCATCCATTCCTGGTTTGCAAAAAAACAGTCTGGTTTTACCCTGATAGAGATGATGGTGACGACCGCTATTATGACTATTTTGGGTCTCGTCGGACTCTTCATCTATGCGAATTATGTCAAAGGAGCTCATGACTGGGCTCGTCTGATGATCGCAAAACAGATTGAGATCCAGGTAGCAGCCATTTCCACTGTCGCAGGTGCTCCCACCCCACAGCAATTACAAGACTTTATCGAGGAAGAAGGTGTCGTCGTCTGATATATCGCCCCAGAAGATACAGTGCTCTCGTTTATCACAGAGTCATTTTCGAGACTACTCTGAGTACCAAATGCCCTCGCACTACCGAGTGATCCAGGAGGATGAAGGGCAGTATGTCTCAATTCCTATGGGGAAGCTGTGATGGTATGCCAGTTCGTCTACTACCGATTCTCAGACGGCACTTACGCAATCAGCTATGGAGTAGAAAAAGAAAAAAATCTCGTCAATCCTCATTATTCGAGTGCAGCAGGAAATAACATACGAATCTATGGTTCATTTATCGGGAATAGTACCGCTATTACTATCGCTAGTACTACCGAGGACATAGAGGATGAAGTTGGGGCGCTTATTGGTATTACCGTGGAGGAGGCATCTGCTCTGAGCGCTATACCCGAGGGTACCACCAATGGTGCCTGACAGCATGATCCTGAACCTGAGCCTGAGTTACTGGTGGATGGCGCATCCTGCACAAGTAGCTGAGAGTGTAATTCTGGTGTGTGTGGATATAATCAAGATAATGAATTGATTTGTACCTATCCAAAACCAGATGGGGGGTTCCCTTGTGACAATACTGACCAGTGTGAGAGTGGTGTATGTAATATTCATAATGTTTGTGGTGCATACATGCTACCAGATGGTGTGAGCTGCACAAGTAGCTCGGAATGTACTTCTGGGGTGTGTGGGTGGAATTATTCGGTCAACAGCTACAGCGAAAAGGTATGTACAAACCTTCAGATAAATGGATGAGGAGCCTGTGATGATAACGAACAGTGTGAGAGTGGTGTATGCGGAACCAATAATGCCTGTGGAGTGTATGAGGGAGGGGCCTGCAATTCGAGTGCAGACTGTCAATGACCAGACTTTGGATGCAGTGGTGGTATATGTATGCTCTATTAACGGAGGAAATGGGGAGGTACTTCGGGAGAAATCTCTATGGGATTTCTCTGCATCAATACAATATTATTTTGGCGTATCTGTGACTTTTGAAAGTCCTATCATATCAAAGATATACTGAGTCTTTGGGTGAACACGATCAAAAGAAATTGTTTTTCCGAGTCGGTGTGTCCGAGCGATAAAATCTGTGAGGTAGCCGAGTGTTTTTGAGTTGGCATAGGCAAGGTCAGCAAAGTCACAAGATATATGCTGATAATCTGGCTGTTCCTTGATTTCTTCTTCTAATATATCAAATGCGATATCGGCATTGGTCTCATCGAGTTCTCCTGTGATAATCAGTTGGAGGGTGTCCCTGTATTGCTTTTTGAGTTGAAGTGAGTATGGTGTACGTGTGGTATCTGATGCCATAAATAAGTTATTACGAATGAAATACACTCATACTATACAATATAAACTATACTATGTCAAATAATAATTTTACGAGTTTTTGGCAATCCCCTCTCTGGTCTGACATCCTCTCCCGTACGCAGCAAGCAGAAAACATCTGGCATACGTTCCAAGGGAATACAGTCCTGATAGAACGTCGAAAAATAGTCGGAAATTCTACTGGCCTCTATATCCTCTGAGTAGAAGAAAGTAGCATCACTCAAGAGTGCCTCGATGATATCTCTCAAAAAGTAGTACGAAAAGCTGATCTCTTTCTCCAGATTGAACCATTATCTTACAGCATAGAGAAGCAAAGAGAAGAGAGCAAAGAGAAGAGAGAAGGAATAGATGTAATATGCCCCCTTGATAAAGGGGGGCAGGGGGGATTAAAAAATATAGATATTGGACAATGAGAATGAAAACGGGGGTGTCTCCTGAACTGAAAAGCACCTTTCCGGCGTTTTATCGAACCAGTGACGGCGATTATTCCCCTTTCAAATGCAACGGAAGAGAAAATATTTCAAAATTTCAAAGAAAAATGACGCTATAATATACGCGTCGCAGAAAAACGCGGTGTCACAACGGAGTGGGTTTCAGGGGACGATATCTGCACTTTTTTATCACCACGATGAAAAAGCTATGGCACTAAGACATATGCTGAAGTATTTTTTGATCTCCTCGAAGAAACGACTCAGCGGGACAAGTTTTCGCATAATACACTCCGCTATTATCAGACCTTCCTCCGTGTCCTAGAGGCAAAAAATGCCGGTGGGCTCCTCATAGCAGTCAAAGAAAACACTCTTCATGCTGCTGGAATATTTGTGTACTGGGGCAAGCATGCTCTCTATTACTATGGAGCATCTGCGAGCTCTTCGGACATACGACGTGATAATGGCACCTATCTCGTGCAATGGCATGCAATCCGAGAAGCACTGCGGCGAGGATGTGTGAATTATGATTTTCTCGGCATATCCTCACGAGAATGAGATAAGCTCGCTGGCGTTACCACCTTTAAGATGCAATTTTCACCAGAAAAAGTCATCATCCCACCAGAAAAAGTCATCATCTTTCATCCCAGACTTTTGAAGATGTTTCAATGAGCAAATAAACTCCGGAAAATACTGCGTTTCCGCTAGGTCATTATTTCACGATAAGTATCGTACCATTTCTTCCGATGATAGTGACTTTCTGTCCTTCGGAGAGTTCTGTATCAGATTTTGCGAGCCTATCGACCCCACCCAGTGTGATCTTGGTAGTACCGTCGACGATTTTTATGATAGCTTCCTGGCCGATATACTCATCGAGCCCCATCTGAAGAGGAGTCCCGGTTGTGTGGAAGAGACGAGGGACAAAAAACGAGCCCACCGCTACCACTATCAGACACAGTGCGAGCTGATACCAATGCCAGACATCTCCCATAAAATAGGCCAAAATACCGGCAGCCAAACACCCAAGAGCTATCATAAGTCCATAGAGAGTGACTGTAAAGGCTTCTAACAAGAGAAAAAAGAGCGCCGTTCAGAACCAGATAAACATAATTGACATAAAAAAATGGGTAAAAATTCTCTAAAAAAGACAAAATACGGAAATGGGTTTTTAGGGGACATACTGTTTGAGCGGGATGAATATTGACAGCGTGATGAATTGAGAAGATAGCGAGTTTATGTCCCCTAAATGATTTTGGTACTTTTTTCATAAAAAGTACAAATACTGATCGGTGAATGAACAGGAGTATACTATTTCGTGAACAACTTCTGGACACCGGCAATCACATCAGACCCAAGGATATATTTGGTATTATTTGCCATAGCTTCCCCGGCGACCTTGATCTGCTCATGTGTGATAGCATTGCCTTTGAAAAATTGATCAGAAGCGAGAGATTCTACTTCGATTTTTTTTGCCTGAGCGATAGCGATACGCTCAATAGCCTCTGCTTGCCCTTCTGCTGCGAGAATCTGAGATTGTTTCTGCCCTTCTGCCTGCAGGATGGAGGATTGTTTGTCTCACTCAGCCCGAGAGATCTGTGACTCTTTGTATCCCTGTGCTTCGAGGATAATGGCCCGTTTACTACGTTCTGCAATCATCTGCTTGCTCATGGCATCCTGGATATGCATCGGTGGATCAAGACGCTGAATCTCGACACGTGTTACGTCGACGCCCCACTTTGCCGTCTCGACATCAAGAGCAGATTTAAGACGAGTATTGATAGCGACACGATTAGAGAGAGTATCGTCCAGACTCATTGTCCCGAGGACACTTCTGAGATTGGTCTGTGCGAGATTGAGGACTGCCAGACGGACATTATTGATTTCATAGGTAGCCTTGACGACGTCCTCTATACGAAAATAGACGATACCATCAACCATAACATTGACATTGTCGGACGTAATAATCTCCTGTTGCGGGACATCGATGACCTGTTCTCGGATATCGATTTTCATCAGTCTCTGGGCTCCCGGAATAATAAAATGGACTCCTGGCAATGCCAGACGACTAAATCGACCGAGGGTTTCGATCATACCGAGTGACCCTTGTTTGACGATACGGACAAACATAGGTATCACAAAAATCGCTACCACAATGAGAATGAAAAACCACGGCATAAAAAAAGAGTAAGAAAAGTAAGTACATATAGTGTAGTCTATTATGACGAGATGCAAGATAAAAATATCCCCTCATCACTGTTTTAGAGAAAAAACCCTTGTCCAAGATCGATGACTGCAAGATTTATTTGTAAAAAGTGGAATTTTCGAGTATACTGTGAGTATGAAAAATACTCTTTTCTCCGAGGAAACACGTCAGTTTGCCCTCAAAGTGTGTATCGTGCTCGCTATCGCTATCATCGGTTGGCTCTTCTATACGCTCCAGTCCGTTATTTTTCTTTTTGGCGGAGCAATATTTGTTTCTCTCCTTCTCTCACCATTTGTTGATTATTTTTCTCGATTACACATACGAAAATGGCACGTTCCCGATATTATGGCCATTTTTATGTCTTTTGGAGTCGTACTCATCTTCCTCTCACTCTTCGTCGTCGCTCTCGTACCTATATTTGTTGATCTCGGCAATAATACCAAACAGGCCATGGGCCGATGAATCGATGCTGTGCAGTTGCAGATACAGGATAATTTTCCTTTCCTCGATACCCTTCCTCTGAATACTGGAAAAATCATCAGAAACCAATTTGATACGCAAACACTCTCAGACTTTCTCCTTTCCAAAGAAAAAACGACACTCCCCACCAATGCTCTTTTGGGGAATATTGATTCGATTCAAGCCTTTGCACAGCAGTGATTTTGGCAGGTTTCCAATTTGTGACTCTCCTTTGCCTCAGGCGTAACCTCTGCCATTATCTATATAGTACTCTTTACTCTGGTCACATTCTTCACGCTCCTTGAGAGAAAACAGGTGGTCAAGTTATTCTTTCGGACATTACCACATAATCTGGGCCAATACTTTCGACACAGAGAAGATGCGGTGACAAACGCTGTTCATTCTTGGCTCAAGGGACAGCTCAAGCTCTCGGGACTGATGTTTTTACTGAATCTGGTAGGACTCTGGATTGTCTCTTTGTTTGGGGTACCTGTGCATAATATTTTTGCTCTCGCGCTGATCGCAGGAATGGCTGAGTCTGTTCCCTATGCAGGGCCAATACTCACATTTATCACCGCATTCTTGATGGTACTCGTGAGTCCAGATTCCAGCATAAGCGCCCTCATAACTATCTGCGTACTCTATGTGATTTTTCAGCAAATAGAAGGAAACATCATGGTACCAATGATAATGAGTAAAACTATGGATCTCTCTGCTCTCTATATCCTCCTTATGACGCTCGCAGGAGCAACTCTCTGAGGCATAGTGGGAGTCTTGATCGCCGTCCCCTTAGCGTCAATTCTTCATATATTTTATATGGATTGGATGCATTATAGGAGAAACCTTGATGACATATCAAACGAAGAATAATATGTGGCGTGCCTTCGATGACAGGATACTCTATACCTCAGAGGGTACAGGGTTCGAATTCATACCTCTCAACCTAGAAGAGTATCAGTTTGATGGGGCTCTTCTAAAAACACCAATGCCCAACAGTAGATACCTGGGATTTGATGATTGGTTACAACATTTTTCACCAGAGGAAGAGCTCTCAATCGTACGGAACACACTCAAAAAAGCACAAAAAGACTCTCACTACCGTGGGCATATCCAGGGGATCTCTCTCGCCGAAAGTGCGGAACTCTTGAGGGGGTACTATCGGGCCCAGTGATATGAGGATGATTTGGCAAAAAATTATACGCTTCCGACGAGCGTCCAAGTGACTGCGAGTATTTCTCTCAGACACGCTCTCTGGTGTGAAAAGGACAAACGTTTTCTGGGTACAAAAGATACTACAGGACGACCGTATGGGATGATCTCGCCACCCATCAGATGATCTCATGATCTCCGTGTACTCCAAAAGGCCCTCCGTATGAATATTATCGCTGGGATTGATGTATGTCCTGAGGATGAAAAATATCTCGATATGCTTCTCCAAAAAGAGATACTCTCCCCTTTTTCTGTGAGTCAGATGATACACTTTCGATGGGAAAAATATGGATGGCACCCTCTCACGAGTCGCAAAAAATGCTAGATAAAAAAGTTTTTTTCGTAATATTGGTATACCTCCGTACGAAATTTGAGAAGATTGTCATTATGGATCGTATTTTTTTCGGTGATTTCCCTGGATCGGTAGATGATATAGATGTATACGAGCAGCACAAGGATACAAATTACAGAAAGATCCATCCAGAAAGATCCATCCAGAAAGAGATGGAGGTGCTGAATATAGAGTGTTTGAGTGAATATTTGCATAGGAAATTGTTATACTTTTTGCGTATTTTTTGGGGCAGACTTCAGCTCAGTGATGACTAGGAGTCTATTGAGAGTGGTACCCAGTGGCCAGCATGTCATCAATGTGAGTTGTTTCTTATTTGGAGTTTCCCCGAGAGAAGAGACATGTCCTGGCTTTACGATGGTTTTTTCTCGCACGACATATACGTATTTTTTTTGCTGAAAAAAGACAACGATCTCATCTCAGATTTGCACTTCGTTCAGGAGAGCAAAAACATCGTTGTAATTGCCTTTTGCCCATGGATAATTGGAACTATGTCCAAAGATAAAACTATTCCCCTCAGTTCCAGGGTCAGCTGATCCCGGATATTTGATGATACCGTTTTCGAGTTCCTTCATAAATACTGTATTCCACTCTTTGGAATTAGAGGCATCCTGGTGCTCTACATTGATCAGTGGAACATTTTTACCTATCCGAGGTATCAATATCCTGTCTTCATAAGGAGTGATCTCGAGAGAGAGGGAAATATCTGCTATATCTTGATCAAAATAAGAAAGTCCGACTTCCTGCGTTGCAACCTGTTTTTGTGTGAGTTGTCTCTTCATGATTTTTTGCAGTCTCGCCTGACGTGCTCTCTCTGTTGGCTCCCCTGATGGTGCTGAATTCATAATCTGGGACTGTTCTATGCTGCCTTCTATGGCCTTTTGTGTATCGGCCAACTGTGATGGGACGAAGAGGGCACGCGCAAATATCGTATAAGCAGACCAGTTTGAGAGAAGTAAGAGTCCGAAAAAGAGTATGCTGGTCAAAAGCATAAAATGAAAAAGGGACCGTACTTTCTTAAACCAATGATGTTTTTTTTGGAATTTTTTTTCTGTATGCTCCACCCAATCTAGGACATCGTGGGTAGTATCAAAAAGCTCATACGTTTGAGCAGAATGCTTATGTTTGTGATGATGTGTTATGTCTCGCCAGATTTTCATACATGTTTATCCTACCATACCGTCGTATGGGAATCAAATAAAAGCACCTTTTCATAGCGCCGACATCTTGACACTTATGATAATTTCCACGACGTACGTTTTCTGAGACTGACCACACCCCATGCCAACAAGAGAGAACCATAGATGATAAACATTCCAGTAAAGCCAAAAAAGGTAATAAGCGCTCCTCCGAATATGAGTCCGATAGAATTGGCGAAATTATTCAAAATCTTCAGGGGTGCCGCAGCAGCGTCAGCGTTGATAATCGTCGTATTGTTAGCCTTCGCATAAGCTCGGCTATACTCATCAGCAAAGATGGCTTGGCTCATAGGGTATCCAGCAGCGTATCCTGCACTATTCAAGAGCCCCATACAGACCACCAAAATAAGACCAGAAAGGTCCTCCATGCGCCCAAAAATAGCGAGAAGAAAAAGTGATATTCACGAAAAGAAGAGTCAGACAACGATAATCTCAAATCGCCCAAATTTCTCAGATTTTTTTATCCAAAAACCCTGCAGAACATATGCTGGAATCGCGATAATTCCGATGAGGATAAAACCACTCTGTATAATCCGTTTTACCCACGCAACATTTTTGAGAGATCCATCCAGAAAATTGACAAAAAATGTCGTGGCGACGTTATCCCAACAACCAAAAAGAAGTATTCATCCCGTTGTCCACAGGAGGATAGGGACAAAAGAATGTTTACTGAGGACGAGTGTATAGATCATCCTATATTCTTGTTTGGTTTTTTGCCAAATATCTCACCAGTCAAATTGTGCTGCAATTTGCTTTGGCTTGAAAATAAGATACTGTGCTCAGTTTTTTATTTGTACGAAATCAAGCGTAGATATACTCTTTTGGACATAGGCTTGCGATGATTTTTCGAGATCTTTTACCTCATCCAGTATGTGGAGATTTTTCACGGCATCGAGACTCAATACTTCATGAGAATTATCAAAGTAATACTGGATAAAAATCCACGAGAGAGCGATAAGAAAGATAAGAAGAAAGAGTATAAACTGGACCGATTGTGTCTGAAATCATAAAACTGGGATCGATAAAAGTACTCACACTACTGTTCACACACCGAAATATATATTATTTTTTGAGAGTACTTTGTCGTATTCTGAAGGATTTGAATGATTGAGAAGATAGGAAAGCGTGACGATATCATAAATTTCTTTGACAGTACCATAGAGGATACCGATCGTAAAAAGAAGGAGAATATTGACACCATTCGCAAAAAATTTGCCAGTAATCTCCAAAATACTTCCACTGAGCTTAAACCCCGCATCAAATGACGAATAGACCAAATAGAGAAAGAGGATGGCTGCCACGAGCATCATCGCATTGGCTATAGAGAGCATAGTTTTCGAGGAGGCATGGCGCTGGATAGTACTCAAGGGCACATCTATGAGCATAGACCATATATTTCCAATACCGAGAAATATACCAACTAAGAGAGGCGATCCCACGATAAAACCAAAGAAGAAAACACTGGTCAAATGAAATATAATCCAGAGTGCTCCGTAGACGCCTATGACATTAAAAAAGTTCTTGAGAAGACGTTCTTTTTCGGGTATTTCTGGAGTAACTATTTGTACCATGAAATGATTCTACCATATTTCAACAAAAAAAACAAGTAAATTCTCTTAAAAAGCACGATAACTCAGAAAACGTGCAAAAGCGAGCTTATCAAGGAAAGAACTTCTGAATTGAAGGGAGTTTGCTCATGCAAATAACCGAGATGAAGGAGTGAATTGACGCAGAGAAGTGAAGCTTTTCCACGTTTTTAATAGACTTCTCTTGGTTTGCTGCCTTCTGAAGGCCCGACAATTCCCATTTCTTCGAGAGCATCCATCACACGAGCCGCTCGTGCATAACCAAGCTTGAGCCTTCTTTGAAGAAGCGATGTAGAAGCCTTTCCGCTGGAACGAACCACTTCGATAGCTTGTTGAATGATAAAATCATCTTCCTCGTCGGCCTTGCCATCTCCGTTGACATCACCAGGACCATTTCTCGTCTCTCACTCTACGATGCTCATATCATACATATTGGCAGCAGTTTCTGCATCAGTATGGAGCTTGATAAAATTGATGACATTTTCTACTTCGTCCGTTTTGACGAAAACTCACTGTACTCGCTCTGGCTCCATCACACCACTCGGAGAGTACAGCATATCTCATTTTCCCAACAGATCGTCCGCTCAGACACGATCGAGAATGGTACGAGAGTCAACCTGAGATGCGACGGTAAATGCTATTCGACTCGGAATATTTGCCTTGATCAAACCTGTGATGACATCGACCGATGGACGTTGTGTAGCGACGATAAGATGCATACCGACCGCTCTCGCCATCTGAGCAATACGTGTAATTGCGTTTTCGACGTCTTTTTTGTTTCCGCTCATCATCAGATCAGCGAGCTCATCTATCACGATAACGATGGCTGGCATTCTCTCATGTACAGGGACTTTTGCATTGTATTCTCCGAGATTTCTACAGCGTACTTCGGTCAAGAGGTCATAGCGACGAATCATCTCAGCCACAGACCATTTCAGAGCATTGAGGGCTTTTTCAGGATGATTGATAACTGGAGCAAGAAGATGTGGGATACCATTGTACACACCCAGCTCTACCCGTTTTGGATCGATCATAATCATCCGGAGTTCAGCAGGAGAATTACGCAGCAAGAGAGAAATGAGAAAACCATTCATACCCACGGACTTACCGGAACCGGTCTGACCAGCGATAAGAAGATGTGGCATTTCTTTTAGGTCGCAGACGACTGGATCTCAGGCTATACCAGATCCGAGACACATGGCGAGTTTGGAAGGATTTTTTGCAAAGTGTGGTGACTCGACGATTTCACGGAGCGAGACGACATCCCGTCTCTCGTTTGGGACCTCGATTCCCACAAAGCCAAGACCAGGAATCGGTGCCTGGATACGGATATTCTTCGCCTTCAGTGCGAGAGTAAGGTCTTTTTTGAGGGCCTCAATTTTATTGAGTTTGGTCCCATCAGCGGGACGCAGACGGTACTGTGTCACAGTTGGTCCTACCTGGTATCCTGCCATATGGACCTCTATCTTAAACTGCAAAAGTGTGCGCTCGATAATCGCCGACTGGAGCTCGACTTCTTCCTTCGTGAGTGGTTTTCATTTTGGATGAAACGTGAGGAGATCGGCACGAGGATACTCCCAGGTTCACTTAAAGTGGTGGGGCTCCTTTGGTTTCTCAGAGGAGACATTTTTTGTAATAATTGGGATTGACCGTGAAATTGGTACGGTAGGGAGAAGTTCTTTCGCAGAGTCATGAGATGGGGCCAGTAATCCACCATTTGTACGGATTTTATCAAAAAATGATATTTTCTGAGGGACCATTCCTGCATATTGTGAAGATGATGACGTGGCAGACAGTTTTTCGATCGTTGAATTGAGGGTCGTGTTTCTCTCTTTCATACGACGGTCAGGAACAGGGATTTTCTTTTTCTCTTGTTGTTTTTCTCGGAGAGAATCGCCAAAAGTATTGAGAGCTTCGACTTGTTTTTGGTAGACGTATCCAGTGGCATTTCACATTTTCCCCAGGATACGACGATAGGAGATATGGAAAAGCAGATACAGAGAAAAAAGGAGACATCCGATAATGAGGGTCATCGCAGGAATAGTATCAAAGGTACGGATGAGGGGCGTATGAATATCAAAAAATAATTTTTTTGAGAGAGTTTCTTCTGTGATAAAACTCCAGAGAGAAACACCCGAAAGCCAAAAAAGAATCAGCCCAAGCCCACGACGGAGATCAAAAGAGCTCCTACCGATCAACATATGAAGTCCTGTCAAAAGTGCCACAGGAGAAAAAAACCATCGAAAATATACCCCAAAAAGCGGAGTGAGGTATCGAGTTAGGTACTCCTTGTCTGCAAAGAAAACGAGAACGGCTAAAAACACCAAGACAGTACCGACGATCATCGTCTGCGTGGTATGGGTCAGTCACAATATTTGTTTACGTCGTCACATATATGACTCAGTATAGTCAAATCTTTGGAAAGTGAAGTCAGAAACTCTCGAATATTTTATTTACATATGCGATACTGTCTGTATACTCTCCCTACCTATTTTCTTTCTCTTTTTTATGAAAAAAGTCTTCTTTTTTTCTCTCGGACTCATCGGACAATCTCTTTTTGCACAGAGTACATCACTTCCTGATGTCTCCGAAATAGCCCCTTCGTGATCCTCTGGAAGTATTTGGATGGCCATCCTTGGGTTCTTATTTTATGGGTTTTTTTATATTGGACTCCCTATTCTTCTCTATTGCATAGGTTCTTACAGCCTTGCCCTGCTCGATAAGCACTATCACAAGAAGGCGTCATCTCGTATTTCTTGGGTCCCGTTTGCCAGATATTATTCTTTTATCAAAAATATAACGAAATCATCAAAAAAGGCCTTTATTATCACGCTGCTTCCATGGATTATTGGTTTAGGGAGCTTGGGAAGTTTGATCATAGTCGGCATCATAGAACAGAGAGTTTCTCCCGACTCGGCTTCAAATATCTCTGTTGCCATGAGTACGCTAGCCATCCTAACCGTTATATGAATGGTGACAATCGTTGCAATGGCTTTTTGGAGAGCATTTATTATCTCAAAATATGTCAAATGAGATACGACAACCGCATTGGGTCTCTCTACCTACACGACACTCGTGCTCTGGTATATAGCACTCAATCGGGTCTATAAAAAAACAGACATTATCGGCATCGTCTGATTTAGTCTCCTGGGGCTGGTCGTGTGTTTTTATATTGGTATCTTCGTAATTCAGGGATTTGATGGCATCGCAGCATTTTTATGAGCATAACCGACAGAGATATTTTTCACAGTCACGAGCTATTAAATACAATCTGATATGAAACATTACCCCCTTATCATCATCTGAACCTGATCTGCTGGTCTCCCTGCTGGTATGTATGCGGGTCGTTATGGTATCCAAAACCTCATCATCGGAGCACAACCTGGTGGGGCCCTTGCGACCTCACATTGTGTCGAAAACTATCCAGGAACACTCTCTGAGTCTGGAGGCGATATTATGCGAAAATTTGAGGAACATGCAAAAGTATCGGGGTCTGAAATAACGTATGATACGGTGGTATCCATAGAGCAAAGAGCAAAGAGCAAAGAGCAAAAAGAAGGAACATTTTTAATAACAACAGCTCGCAAAGAAGAATACGCCTGTGATTACCTCATTTATGCGACAGGCAATGCTTATCGGCATCTTGGAGTACCGTGAGAAGATAGACTCCTGGGGTCAGGAGTGTCCTATTGTGCGACATGTGATGGGAATTTCTTTCGATGACGTGATATCATCGTCGTCGGTGGAGGTGATTCTGCTTTTACAGAAGCACTCTATCTCGCTCATCTGTGTAAGAGCGTCAAGATACTCGTACGAAAAGACACACCAAAAGCAGAGCAAATATGGGTAGACAGAGTCAAGGAGGAAGCAAATATGGAAGTTATTTTCCATACTGAGGTCGCAGAAATCAATGGCCAATTTTCTGTCGAATCCGTGACCACCACAGATGGGAGAATTATTCCAACACAGGGGATTTTTATCGCAGTAGGCTCCATACCAAGTATTGAGCTTATCAAAGACCTCTGAGTCACAACTGACGAGGAGGGATGTATCGTCGTCGATGCTCATCAAAAAAGCTCCAATGACCACCTCTATGCTGCTGGAGATGTGACGACAAATTCTGCCAAATTTCGTCAAACCATTATGTCAGCTGCCGAAGGATGTCTCGCAGCTCACTCTGTCCATGAAGCGATGCTCAGAAATGGAACGCCTATGAAGAACTAATCTGCAAAGTCATAGACAGAGTAATAGTCATAGGAAGGAATGGATGAAAAAGAATAAATAAGAAAGAAGAAAGAATAAAGCAGGAATTATTAGTTCGGGAACCTATAAAACGTATTAAACTCATTAAACCTATTAAACTTGTTTACTTATGTCTCGCCTGATGAATTCCCAACGTACGTCCTTCCACGTACACTTTCCCTACATAACCCTCCAACTTCTCGAAAAAATCCGGATTTGCTTGGGAGAGTTTCCCGAGGTACACCAAGCGTGGATATTTGGGGTCCATGCGCTCGATAATGCCAAACCAACTTCTGATATTGATATCGCTCTTTCTGGAGACCTCAATGAGAAAAAAATGCTCAAAATATCCTCTCTCGTGAGTCAAAAGCTCAGTATCTCACGTAAGATAGGCTTGATCGATTACGACATGGTTGAAATAGTACTCAAAAATCATATTGACCGAGATGGTGTCAAAATATATGATAGTGAGGAAAATTTCTCAGACCCCCACGCAAAACACAAGAAAAGGGACATTATCTTATAAACACATTTATCTTCATGCAAAAAAATGAGATTATTCCAAATATCACCATTGATAAACTGATTCTCTGAGGCACAGGACTCGCGACAGATCCGACAACTGGGAAAAGAATTATTATTTCTGGCGGAGCAATTCCCTGAAGTATCGTCGATATCCGCGTAGTGAAAAATCGCTCCAATCGCATCGAGGGGCAAATACTCAATGTGGTCAAAAAATCCCCTCTTGAGGCGTCGCTTCCAGAGCATTTTCAGGTCTATGGGGGATGTCGATGGCTCCCTATTCCCTATGAAGAACAGGTAAAAATCAAAGAACAGCAGATTCGAGAAGTCTTTCATCATGTCCCCGAACTGACAAAAGATACCACTTGGCATCCCATCCAGGTCTCACCAGAAATCTACGGATACCGCAATAAGGTAGAATTTAGCTGGGGAAAATATATTTCAGGACGTGAATGAATACACGAGGAATATCGTTTTGGATTTCATGCGGCGGGACAATTTGATAGAATCATAGACTGCAGTTATTGTGCTCTCGGTGATGAAGTGACGAATACGCTTTTTCATATTTTTGATCAATTCGCCCGAGAGAGCAGACTCCCAACCTACGATACCAAAATATACCAAGGTTTTTGGAGACATCTCGTTATCCGAAGAGCGAAAAAAACTGATGAAACTATGGTCATCCTCTCAGTGAATACAGATTTTCTCGGAGAAAAAACCGATTCAGTCGTCGAGGATTTCCGTGTGGCGCTCAAGTCTCTCGTGGACGTATTTAAAGAAAAGCATATTATCGTGGATTCCTTTTATCTCCTCCATAATTCTGGAAGAGCTGATATCGTACAGGGTGACTATGAGCTCATCAGTTGAAATCCGATTATTACGGAAAAGCTCTTTGATCTCACCTTTGAGATCAGTCCTCGGAGTTTTTTTCAAACCAATACACTCGGCGCAGAAGTGCTCTACAGAACAACGCAAGATATGATTCATACACAAGATCCTATTATCTTTGATCTCTACGCGGGCACTGGTACTATTGGGATGATTGTAGCCAATCGAGCAGAGAAGGTGTATTCTGTCGAGATTGTTCCTTCTGCAAGTGAAGACAATATTCGCAACCTCGAGAAAAATGGACTCACAAATGTCGAAGTCGTCAACGCTCCAGTAGAGAATTTTTTGAAAGATTGGAGGTGAGAAAGTGATAGCAACAATCATAGTCACAGGAAAGAATCTATGATTATCATCCCCGAACAATCAACGATGAACAATCAACGATGAACGAATCCTGACGTCATCATCATCGATCCTCCTCGAGCGGGTATGCATCCTGATGCTCCGGAAATCATCAAAAACTTTTCTCCTCAAGAGATCATCTATGTGAGTTGCAATCCTGCGACCCTCGCACGTGATCTCGTGATCATGTGTGGAACAAATGAATATCGACTTACGGATATCACACCGGTAGATATGTTTCCTCATACGCATCATATCGAAACGGTCGTAAGACTCGAAAAAAAATAAACGATTATCCTCCTGGTATCTTGCTTTTTGGCATAAATAAAGATACTTGTTTCTATGAAAGAAATAAACTTTAACACACTTTTGACGGTCCAACAGGATCATCTCGATAAACTCAATCTGATAGTCAAAGACGCTATCGAAGAGGAAAGCCTCCTGGTACACAAGATAGCGAGTCCAGTAAAAGAAAAGGTCTCGATAGCACAAATGGTAGCTGATTGGATTACGTGGTTTAGTGGGAGCATGCCTTTTTTGATTTTGAATGCATTGCTTTTTCTCCTTTGGATTGTTCTGAACACGATTCCTCTTGGTATACCTTTCTTTGACCCCTACCCTTTCGGGTTTCTGACAATGGTCGTATCGCTCGAAGCGATATTTCTCTCCTGTTTTGTCTTGATTAGCCAAAATCGACAAGAAGAAAAAGACCGCCAACGCAGTGAAAATGACTATCTCGTCAATCTCAAAGCTGAAATAGAAGTCAGAAGTCTCCACCAAAAAGTCGACCTTCTCCTCCAAGAGCAAATTGAAACACTCTATGATACCCAGGCTCAGCAAATTGAAATGCTGGAAGAGATAACAAAAAAGCTCAAACATATGCCAAAGAACAAGCGCAAACCAAAAATATAATTCATTTTATAAATACATTTGCAAAAAAATCTATCTCTCTATAATACCCCTGTTTTTCTAATTCTTTCACTATGGCAAAAGGTAAATCACAAAAGTTTAAGCTTATCTCTCTCGAATCAGGACGTGAATGCGGATATCTCCGTGTCAATCCTGTCGATATGGACAAGACAAAAAAATACAAGAAGTTTGATAAAGATGTCCGACATCATGTCGAGTGTAAGATTGTACCTATCAAAAAAGGTGGTACCAAGGCTCTTTTGAATTCAAAGAAAGCAGGAGAATAATCGTCTCTTATTGTTTTTTAAAACCCTTCGTCATAACGAAGGGTTTTTGTTCTATCACTCTAAAAAACTACAGGAAGGAAAACCACTCTTGGAATTTTGCTCCTAGGTAAGGCACTTCTGCCTTCTGTCCTTCTCGGGCTCGAAGAGCATAGACGATCAAAGCAACTATATAGGCAATCCAGAGCAATGTCAGGACAGGAAACAGTATGAATTGCAATACTTCACAAACAAATATCATCGCATGGAGCCCCAACGCTTGCCTGAGATGAAATAATTCGTACTCCTCCTTCTCAGATTTAATCCCAAAATAGGCTATTAGCCAGCCAATTATCGTCATATATCCTATAATAGAGCGAAGATTTTTTTCTTTCTCCACGTCTCGGAATAATTTTTTCGCATCCACCTGAAGATTTTCAAATTTTTCTTTAGGGGTAGTTTTTTGCTTCGCTGTTGAGTTTTTTGTTGTCTTTTTTCCCGAGACAGGAGATTTTTTGACTGGCATAAGAGAAAATTAAAAACTAAAATGGGACATCTTCGATGGAGACACGCTCTTCCTGTGGTGGAATTGTCGTATGCACTGATACATTTTCTTCGCTTGTTGGAGATGCATGTGCAGATGCATTGTATCCTTCTGAGTTCCCTCCTTTTGGCGTCAGCATAATCATATCTTCTACAACGATTTCAGTTTTATATTTTTTTTGTCCGGCCTGGTCTTCCCAGCTTCTCGTCTGGATACGACCTTCGACGTAGAGCTTGTTTCATTTGTGGACATACTGCTCTGCTATTTCTGCGAGTTTCCCAAACATAACGACATTATGATACTCAGGAACATCTTGCTGAACCCCCGCACTATCCGTATAGCGTCGATTCGTGGCAATAGAAAAATTGGCAACACGTTGACCATTTGGCAGGGCGCGAACTTCTGGGTCGCCAGTGACGTTACCGATGAGCTGTGCGCGATTGAGTGAGTACATAAGACGAAAATAAAGAAGTAAAACAGTGCACTCTTAGTATACCCTGAGAACTCACGAATCAATATATCCTCTTATTTTTTACTTGCAAAAGGCATGTAATATTTTTTTATATACATACATCAAAAATCGCTCACCTCGTGGTGAGCCGAAGTGTGTGGAAAAAATACCTAGATATACATCAGGGCTGCTGCCACAAAAACGCCTACGATACTTCAGGCCAAGGTCTCTGATGGCAGATGTCCGAGAGATTCATTGAGTTGTTTTTCTCCTCGTATTTTATTGAGTGCATGCGCATGCAGCCCTGATTGGTAGCGAATATTCATCGCATCATAGATGACAATCGCTGCGAAGACGAGAACGATAGCAAAGAGATCATCAAATGGACCGTATTTGATCCCAACGGCTGTCGCTACACTCGCAACCAGTGATGAGTGCCCACTCGGCATACCACCTGTCGACAACATACTACTGACATTAAATGCATTTTTTCTCCATAAAAATGCCCCTTTCAAAACCGTTGCTACCACATAGGCAACGAACGGGATAAAGACAATATAATTATAGAAAAAAAGGTTCATACTATGTGATGTCAACGAGTTTATAATGGAATGCTCCTGAATGCGCTACCCCTTCTACCGCTTCTCCAGCACTTTTCCCAATAACAGCCATACCAATAGGTGATTCATTTGAGATGCGATTTTGGAGGATATCGGCCTCTGTGCTTCCCACGAGGGTAAATACCTTCTTGACTCCATCAATACTCAGAGTAAAGGTGCTTCCGATAGTGACAGTATTATTTTTTTTGGCCTTTTTATCGACATCCAGGATTTCATAGTTTTCAAATACATCCTCGATTTCAGAAATACGCATCTCTATAGCCGCTTGTTCATCCCGAGCTGATTGGTACTCAGAATTTTCTGAAAGGTCTCCGTATGCGATGGCGATTTTGAGCTTTTCGGCAATCTCTACACGAGATATATTCTGGAGATTATCGAGCTCTTTTTGGAGACGCTCAAGACCCTCCCGCGTTAATTGGTGTTTTTTTGGCATAAAAAATTAGTAAATATGAAAGTGATTATAGAAAATTTATTGTGAAAGTAAACCCCTTAATCGTCCGTACTCATCTTTGAGTACCTCAAAACCAAGGACAGTGCCATCGATATCGGTCACAAATCGAACAATTTGTTTATCTGAATTTTTGTCATTCAGGAAAAAAGCCTTTCAAAACGGTTCATCTACCTCTGAAAAAGTATAGATACTGTCGAGGACCAACAGGTTTTTCTTAATCGTAGCATAATCATCCTGGAAAACATACATACGAATCCTGTCAGAAGTTTTGATATCGACATCAAAACGAAAGAGAGAAACTCCAAAAATATCTTTTTGTGGGGAATTGGTAAATGTATATGTTTTCTGTATCGTGTCCAATACCTTTTTGGAAGTGACATTTACTTCATCACTCTGTCCAATTTGAGGAACCTCAACGCCCTGAGATCGGAAAAAAAGCACGATTAAACTGAAGGCAAAAATCCCTGTGCAGAGAAAGATAATATAGGCGATAGTTCGTAGCATATTCTGATGATAATAAAAGAGAGAAAAAAGCAAGCATTTATATCCCTTTTTTGGCACATTTTTCAGGAATATTCGTTCAGCAATAAAAAACCAACAAACTAAACCCCTTTTGTACTAGTATACAAGTTTTCGATAACAGTCCTCACAGACAACCTTTTCCGGTCTCTCGGGTGCATAGGAAGTCATAATATCTTTTCCACATTCTGCACAATTCCTCTCATACAGTGTTCTTGGATTTCTCAATTCCATTCTCTCTTTATGCCTTTGATCAGGATGTTTGGTAGGAATTGGAATACTGTTTTCTATATAGAACAGAAGTTCTTGTTTAATGATTTTAAAGGGCTTTTTGGTGACTTCACATTGGATGGTGCCAGCTAGGACAGCATCAATATTCTTTTGAGCTGTTTCAAAACCGACGACTCTTTCATCGTATTCAGTGATTGGGAGAAGAATATATGCACTGCCGGTAAATGGTTTTGTATCGTCAGTGTGCCAGTTCCAACCTTCTGCTCGTACTTCTGACTCTGTCATCGGAAAATATTCATTGGCAACTGTTTCATTATACCCAAAAGGAGAAAGTGTATGTGGGAAAAACTCTCACCATTCCTCGGTACTTCTCATATGGTCAATTATCTTTCCACAGAGAGTTTCATACTCTTGGACGGAGTAGGGAGTGTTAAGGATGCAGTGATCCGATTTTTTGAGGGAAGAACAACCAAAGAGATGCTGACTTCCATGACAATTATTAAGGTAGCGACCATCAGTACAATCCCATACATACGTACTAAAAGCACTGTTTTGCGCGGGGAATGGACTGAGACATTCGTAGCACCATTGGCTGCCCAAGGCGGTATAGTTGCAATCATATCCATCCGTACTCCATCGACCAGTACTCGTATATCGAAGACGCTCTCATTTGGAATAGTTGAAACAAGCGAAACAATCTCAGCATTCATTGAGATAATCACCAATACAGTTCTCATTTTTTACCCCTTGGAGAGCCTGATGGGTGACCTGAAGAGTCATTTCTGAAAAACGTTTTTGAAGCATTGGGAGATGACTTTGAAGCAAAATTCGAGCCTTTTCTTTTTGATATTCTTCTTGAGAGAGTTGCACATTATTGATACAGTATTCCTTTCCTCTGAGATTCGCACAAAAGAGACAATGA
>Ga0172380_10001852_pt1 | contig 35461 bp, 51 predicted proteins | sample Leawe162metaG_FD_119747 | JGI IMG/M metagenome (GOLD analysis project Ga0172380, IMG submission 119747) | Leachate microbial communities from a municipal landfill in Southern Ontario, Canada - Leachate well 162 metaG | ecosystem: Engineered > Solid waste > Landfill > Unclassified | place...
ATTGCGCCGCTACACACACACCGGGGGCGAAAGGTGACGCTGGCCGCGGACTACAGCCGGAAGCCGTCGAATGCTCGCGGTTGAGCCGGCCCGGCGACGGAAGCCGCCGGTCGGCATCCCCAAGCCCCGCCTGGCCCCCCCGACACCTGCCAAGGCGGACGTGCGCGAGTTCGTCGCGCTGGCCTCGAGGCTCGGGCTGGAGCTGTATCCGTGGCAGGTCACGGCCTCACGATACCTGACCGCGCAAGACGCCTCGCGCCATCCGCTCTACCGCGAGGTGGCGGTCGTCGTGGCCAGGCAGAACGGCAAGACCCGGCTGCTCCTGCCGTTGGTCGTGTCGCGCCTGATCGCTGGCCAGCGGATCGTCCACGCCGCGCAGCATCTCCGGTTGCCGGGCGAGTTCCACCGCGAGCTGGCCGAGACGCTGCTCAACGAGTTCCCCGACCTCGTGCCCAGCAAGCGGGGCGTGAGCTGGCGGGCCGGGCAGGAGGCCATCCGCCTCACGACCGGCGGGGTGTACGAGATCACCGCTGCCACGGGCGGAGCGCCGCGCGGACCGTCGAACGACCTCGTCATCATCGACGAGCTCCGCGAGATGACCGACGACCGCTTCCTGGCCGGCATCAAGCCGACGATGATCGCCAAGGCGAACGCCCAGATCGTCTACCTGTCGAACGCCGGGACCAGCGAATCGGTGGTGCTCAACTCCCTCCGCGCGAGGGCCGGGCAGGATCCGCGACTCGCCTACCTCGAATGGTCGGCCCCGCCCGAACTGGAACCCGACGACGTGTCGGGCTGGATCCAGGCCAACCCCGCCATCGGGCACAAGGAGGGGCTGCTCGACAACCTCGAGGACGAGTACCGCGCGGCGACCCTGGGCGGGTCGATGGCGAACTTCGAGACCGAGCACCTTTGCCGGTGGGTCGCCGCGATGGACGAGCGGCTGGTCAAGCCCGGCGATTGGACGGCTCAGGAGTTCGCCGATTCGGGCACTCCCACCCGCGCCTTCATGGCCGTCAACATGGACCCGTCGGGCGAACGGGCAAGCGCCGTCATCGCCTGGGCCGACGGGGAGAAGATCGTCCTCGACGTCCATGACACGGTCGGGTCGCCGATCGACGTGTCGCTGCTCGGTCCGGACCTCGTGAACCTCGCCAACGCCAACCGGGTGACGCTGACCACGTTCGACCCGTACACCGATGCGGACCTCGTGCGCTACATGCGGAAGCCCAAGTCGATCAACGGGCGCGAGTACGCCTCGGCTTCCGAGAAGTTCGTTCGCCTCGTGGCCGAGCGCCGGTTCCGGGTCAACGATCCCGCTGGCATTCTCGGCAAGGATCTCGAATGGACGACCCGCAAGCCCGCGCCCTACGGGTCGTTCATGGCCGTCAAGGCATCAGATGAGCACACCAACACGGCGGCCATCGCGGCGGTTCGGGCCGCATGGCTGGCATCCGCTCCCGTCCCGACCGCCCCTGCGAGGATCTACTGATGGGCCTCCGCGACAGCCTCCGCTCGCTCGTCTATGGCCCGCCCGCGAAGACGACGTGGGCGCCCGAGTTCGTCCAGAAGCAGCTCACCGCTGATCCCGATTCGGCGGTTGGCCTGCTCGAGCGAATCGCCGGTACGTCGCGGCTGGGCGTGTGGCGGCGCGTTACCGTGCGTGAAGCGTTGGGAGTGCCAGCGATCAACCGGGCGGTATCGCTCATCGGTTCGACGACCGGGATGATGTCGGTTCAGGGCTACCGGGACGGAGTGCTCATGGATGGCAAGGATGGACGGCCGTCCACGCCGCCGATCATTGCCCGGCCGGATCCAGACAACACGCCCTGGGCGTTCTATGGCGGAACCGCGGCAGACATGGCGAAGTACGGCGAGTTCGTGTGGTGGATTGCCACGCGCGACACTGATGATCAGCCTGCGGCGCTCATCCGCGTCCCGCTCAACGAACTCCAGGTAGAGGAGAACAGGGACGACCGGCGCCTCCCGACGTACATCTGGGGCGACAAGAGGGGCACCCGCTATTCGGGATCCAATCGGGGCGGCGCGTTCGTTCACGTCAAGTACATCCTCACCGAGCCGTTTGCCCTTCGCGGCGAGGGGCCATTGCAGATCTGCGGCGTCGCCAACTCGGTCGCGGTCGAGTCGCAGAACTGGGCTGGCAACTTCTACGGCGAGGGCGGGCATCCCGCCACGGTGATCAAGAAGGCGGGTGTCCTGTCGCCGACGAAGCTCGACCCTGTGACGTGGTTGCCGATGGACCCGACCGCGACCGATTACGCGACGACTGGCCGGAGCGAGGCCGATCTCCTCCGCGACCAGGTCATCGGCCGATCGAATAACACCGCGATGGTCATCGACGACACGATCGACTCGATCGACTTCAAGTCGCCCGACACGGTCGGAGCGCAGATGCTCGATGCCCGAGACTTCAACAACGGCGACGCGGCGCGGGAGTTCGGCATTCCCGGCCCCCTGCTCGAGTACGCCGCGCAGGGATCGTCGCTCACCTACCAGAACCGGACCGAGCTCAAGGGCCACTTCCTCGAGATGTGCCTGATGCCGCTCTACCTGGAGCCGATCGAGCAGGCCATGAGCGACCTGCTCACCCGCTCCACCGTGGCGCGGTTCAACGTCAAGGGCTTCCTGCGGGCCGACATCAAGACGCGCTTCGAGGTCCACGGCATCGCCATCGACAAGGGCATCTACGACGCGCCCTACGCCCAGCGTGAGGAGGGCATCGCGCCCGGCGACGTCGAGTACGCTCCGGTGCCGTTCGCGTCTCCCGCCTCGGTTCCGTCGGCGATTCCGAGGTTCGCGTCGATGCGTGACCCCCGATGTCCGGGGTGCAACAAGCTCGTTGCCCGCGTCCTCGGCCCTGGATCTGAGGTCGAATGTCCACGCTGCAAGACCATCGTCGCGGCGTGAGGTGATAGCGCTGGTATTGGCGATGTACCCACCCCACCTGCGCGCGGTCATAGCGCGGGCGCTGGAGGGCATACGCCCAACCGAGGTAGAGGCGCTTGCCGTGCGAGCCTACTCGCGATGGCTTGCACGTGGCTGTCGACGGTGAGGCACTACGTCCTCACTCGCTCAGCCTACGGTCCGGCCTGGGACATCGCGGCCAACCGGAGACGCCTGGAGATCACCCGCGCGGTAACGGCGAAGCTGATGGCCCAACAGACAGCCAAGCGGTGGACGTGGGTCGTCCTGCTCGACGAACGCGATCCGCTGCTCAAGGAGCGGATCTCTCTGTACCGCGCTTCGGCTCCGGCGTTCATCCCGCTCCTTCGCACGTCTGGTATCGACGACCCATCGCGACGGGCCTCGGCGGACTACCGAGCGCCGTGGCGCGCTCAGCTCGGGCCGGCAGACGACCAGGTGTTGATGACCCGGCTCGACGACGACGACGGATTCGCCCCGACCGCTCTCCTCCGCTACCAGCTCGCGGCTCGCAAGGATCACCGCCGGCAAGTCCTGATGTTCCCGATGGGAGTCCGGCTCTGGGATGGGAGGTACTCGCTGGTCCGCCACGAGCGGAACGCGATGCATACCCTCGTCACTCCTCCCGGCGATGAGTTGTGCGTCTACGACTACGGCCACACGAAGGTCCGCGAGACCGTCCGAACCTTCACCGTCGACAAGGTTCCTGCCTGGCTGTGGGTGCGCCACCGCGACACGCTATCCGGGCATCGGCAGGGTGACCGCCCGATCGTGCCGTTCATCCGCAAGCTGTTCCCGGCGGACTGGGCGTCTCTCGCGGAGGCGTGGCGTGACATATGACCCGCTGACCTACTGGCGCGAACGGGGCAAGACCTACTGGCGCGACTTTCGACCCGAACGGTACCGCGAGCAGGAAACCGCACTCGAGGCGGTCCTCCGGTCGTTCGCCTTCGCCTCCGTCCTCGACGTTGGGTGTGGCTTCGGACGCATCGGCGAGCTGGTGTACGCGATCAACCCGGACGTGAACTACCTGGGCGTCGATCTCTCGCCGGACCAGATCGCGGCCGCCCGCCGCTGTCTCCCGCCGTCGGCCCGGTTCGCGGTCGTGGACGCGCGGCGGCTCGATCTGACGGCGCGGTATGACCTCGTCATCGCGTCCGAGGTTCTCATGCACGTTCCTCCCGAGGACGTCGAGAATGTCGCGTCACGGCTCCGCAGGATCGGTCGCCACGTCGTAACGGTGGACTGGGAAGCCCCCGGCGAGACGGCCGGGTCGTACTGCTTCGGCCACGACTACGAGAAGCTGCTACCCGGAGCCGAAGTCGTGAGGGTCGGCCGACAGGCGATCCGTCACTGGCAATGAACGTGTTGGGCGTCTCGGCGGCCTACGACCCTGCCGGCGACCTGTGGCGGACCAGTCGCGCCTTCGCCGCCCATTCGCAATGGCGGTATCGATGCGCGGTCAACCGCCCGACGCGGTGGGCATATCCGACTGACCTGCCATGGACTCAGGTGGCCGTCGAGTGGCACCGAGCCGATGTCGTCCACATGGCTCTCGGCTTCGAGGCTGAGACGCTGCTACGTGCGCCCAGACGGCCCATCGTGATCCATCATCACGGGACATCCTTTCGCCTGCACCGTCCGAGGCTCATTGCCGAGCAACGCCGCCGGAGAGCTCGCGGCCTCGCCTCGACCCTCGACCTCGTCCTGCTCGCACCTGACGATCTCGAATGGTCGCCGACGCCCTACGACCTCGACTGGTTGGCCTCGCTCCGGGTACCGATCGACGACGGCATCATCCGGATCGCTCACGCGCCAACCAACCGGGCGATCAAGTCGACCGATGCCTTCCTCGCCGCCGTTGAGCGGCTGTCGCGGGAGGTCCAGGTCGCGCTCGTCCTGGTTGAAGGTGCCACCTGGGCCGACTGTCTGAGCCGTAAAGCCTCAGCCGACATCTACTTCGACCAGGTGATCCTCGGCTATGGCTGCAATGCGGTCGAGGCGTGGGGCATGGGCATCCCGGTGGTCGCCGGAGCGGCTCCGGCGACGTTGGCCGAGATCGAGCGTCGGGCCGGTGCGCTTCCGTTCGTCGTGGCCGATGAGGGATCGATCTACAGCGCGCTTCGGAGTCTTGTGGATCCTCCTGCGCGGGCGCATTGGGCCGCAGTCGGACTCGACTTCGCGCGTCGATTCCATGCCGCCGACGTGGCGGTGCGGCGCCTCGAGACAGTGTTTGCCTCGACATGACGACCCTGATCGCCATTCCCGTTGGCCCGAACATCACTGCCGACCTGCTCGACCGGGCTATCGTCCATGCCCTAGCCCAGACTGCCGAGGTCGTCGTGCTGGCGGTCGGCGACGGCTGCAAGCCGCCCGTCTCCATCAGGCACGACCGGCTAGTCGTCGGGCAGTTCGCCGAGCATCATTGGGCGCCGTTCGTCCAACAGGCGATGATTCTCGGCAATCCGTTCCCGTGGTACGCGCCCCACGGGGCCGACGATTGGATCGAGCCGAACCATGTCGCGTCCCTGCTCGCCTTGCGATCGCCGGTCAACGGTTCGGGGAGCATCCTGTATCACGAGGGCCGGAAGGTCACGATGATGCGCTCGCCCCGAACCTACATCGAGTTCGGCGTGCTCGATACCGCCCTGCTTCGTTCGATCGGCGGGTACAACGCCGCCGAGCCATGCGGACAGGATTCGGTCCTCATCAGCGTCCTCGTGCGCACGTCCCGGTTCGCCCTCAGCCGACGACCGACGTATCACAAGCAGCATCGCGGTGACAGCCTGACCCATCATCCCGAGACGCGCGGCGGCTCGCCGCTGCGAACTGGTGTCCGTCTTCGCAACCGGGCGGCACTTGGCGAGATGGAGCGGATCGGCTGGCGCAATAGGGAAGCCATCCTTGCATATCGAGCGGGTTTGGTGCCTCAAAAGGTTCAGGAGGAGCTAACCGAGGCGGCGTTGCTGGTGGAAAACTGGTTACATTGACAAGGCTGCTATGGTATTAGCAACCGAATAGGAACCGGACCGTGCGCTAGTCGCCAGAACCGGACTGTGGCCTTCCGCAAGTGCCCTAGAGCGGGCCAGCGGGAGGTCTTTCCTTTGAGCGAACCAGAAATCACCGAGCCGGGCCAAACCGCGCTCGCGTTGGGTGACGAGATCACCCTGACCCTGGCGAACGAGACCATCCAGACGCTCTCCGTCTCGCAGCGTCGGATCGGGCTTCGGATCGTCCCCTACAACGAAGTTGCGGTCCATCCCAAGTACGGCGCGCTCATGTTCGAGCCGGGTGCGTTCGTCACGGATCCCATGTCGGGCGCACTGGATCCCCGAGCGGTCCGGCTTCGCATGGATCACGAGGATCCTCCGACTGGCCTCGGCGATACCTACACCGACAAGGCCGACGCGCCGTACATGGAGTTCCTCGTCTCCAAGACGGAGCGCGGCAATGACCAGCTGACGCTCGCCGTCGACGGCGTGTCTCGCGGGGCGTCCGTCGGCTATTCCGAGATCGCTGGCCGATCGAAGGTCCGGCGGATGGGTGGTCAGAACGTGACCGTCTACCCGGCCGGTTCGGTCGTGCTCCTCGAGGTTTCCACCACCTGGGCGCCGACCTTTGCAGAGGCCGGCGTGATGTATGTCCTCCATAAGGAGGAGAAAGGAACAGGCCCAATGGCCGAGGCACAGGAGGTCCCGGCGACCGGGGGCGTCATCACTCCAGGCATCGACTACGACGCGATGGCAGGCGCCGTCGCCAAGGCGCTCTCGAGCGTCAACTCGGAGTCGAAGATCGACACCCTGTTGACGAAGTTCGACGAGATGGTCGAGCTCCAGCGATCACAGTTCACCGTCCCCAAGGCTGACACCCGCAAGCCGCTGCTCAAGGATTGGTTCGCGGTCACGCTCAAGCGCATGGCCGGCGAGACCGTCCCGATGTCGGAGCTCAAGGAGCTCGCGCTTGACGACATCATCACGACCGAGCAGCCGGGTCTCGTCCCGACTGTCTTCACCGCCGACTACGACGACCTGATCGATCAGTCGCGCCCGTTCCTCAACTCCACCCGGGAGGTTCGCCCGCCGGCAACCGGCAGCACGATCACCCTCCCGATCATCACGACCCGCGCGGTCGCGGGCACCCAGGCGGGCGGCCAGAAGACCGAGGTCACGACCACCGGTCCGCGGGTCGGGACCGGTTCGTTCAATGCCCAGTCGGTTCTCGCTGGTGCGGACATCTCCATCCAGATGATTCTTCGGGCCGATCGATCGTTCCTCGACCTGCTCGATGCGGAGTTCGGTGAGGCATACGCGCTGGACTGCGAGTCGAAGGCCATCGCGGCGCTCATCGCCGGTTACACCGACAGCGCATCTGTCCCCCATGCGCCCGTGAACGGCGGGGTCATGGATCCGGAGGATCCGCACTTCGGTACCGCGTTCGTGAACTCGGTGACGGCCTCCAAGCGGAAGCCCGATCACATCTGGTTGAGCATGAACGGGGTTGCCGCGTTTATCGACGCCAAGGCGCCGCTGACCAACGCCCCGCTCTACTCGAACCTCAATGCGTCGTTCACGGCGGCCGGTGGACCGGGAGGCACCATCTCCGGGTTGATCCCGGTCTACGTTCCCGCCCTCGACACCACGGCTTACGACGTCATCGTGGGGCCGGGTCGCGGGTTCGTGTGGGCCGAGGATCCGAAGATCCGACTCCAGGCCGACAACGCTGCACTCGCTGGCCGGGACATCCTGCTCGCCGGCACCCTGTTCCCGGCGCCCCGCAACGCGGACGCCTTCACGTACTACACGGTCGCCAGCTAGGTGATCGACTTCCTGGCAAGCGCGCCGCACTACCGCGAGCATCTCGCCGCGGTGGCCGGCGCATTGCCGCCAGCGGCTCGGGGCGAGTTCGTTGCCCCGAGCCAGCCCGGCCTTGACAACCCCGTCCTCGTGGCGTCCTACGGCGACCTCAAGACGGCGGAACGGATAGGCCGAACACGCATCGCGATCATGGAGCACGGCGCGGGCCAGTCCTACGGCGGTAGGGGTGGGATGCAGCACGGCTCCTACGCGGGCGGACTGCATCGAGATGGGGCGAGCCTGTTCCTACATCCGGGTCCACACCCGGCGGCGCGGGACCGACGTTCCTATCCCAGCGCGCGAGTCGAGGTCGTCGGCTCGCCCCATCTCGATACCCTGCCGAAGCGCAAGGGCAAGCCCGGACGGGAGGTGGCGTTCACGTTCCACTTCAACGGCCCGCTCTGCCCCGAAACGCGGACGGCATACCCGCACTTCTTCCCGGTCCTCGCCGGGCTGTCGGACAAGTACGAACTGCTGGGCCATGGACACCCGATGCTGTGGGAGATGGGTCGGCCCGGTCACAGGCTGGCCGACCGCTACCGAGCCCAGGGCATCGAGCCGATCCGCGACTTCCGCGAGGTGTGCGAACGGGCGGACCTGCTGATCTTCGACAACACCTCGGTCGGGTTCGCGTTCGCCGCCACCGGGCGTCCAGTGGTCGTCATGAACTCGCCGCGCTACGACAAGCGGGTCAACCACGGCTTGCGCTTCTGGGAGGCCGCCAATGTCGGGGTCAACTGCGACGATCCGGCTCGCCTTGCGGACTGCATCGAGGAGGCGCTGGCAGATCCGCCGAAGCGCCGAGCCGCTCGAGAAGCCGCCCTCGATCTCGTCTACGCCTTCCGATCAGGAGCCGCGAAGCGAGCCGCCGACGCGCTCATGGACTGGGCGGCATGAGTTACCCCGGTAGCTGGCCCACGCTCGCTGAGCTCAAGAAGATCGTCGACGTCGACCCCAACTCCAACGACTTCGACGTGACGATCCAGCGGCAACTCGACGCCGCCATCGCCCTCGTCAAGGCCCAGGTCGGCGAGTGGGATGAGCTGATCGACGTGCCCGACGACCAACTGTCCGGCGCGGCCTTGCGTGCCGCGTACCTCCTGTCGCTCAAGGAAACCCCCACCGCGATTGTCCTCGATCAGGTCTTCATGACCTACATGTCGGGCCACCATCGGAGGTTCGCAATCGCATGAGTGCCAAGGATGCCGTGCGGGCTCGGGAGCTGGCGAAGCGACCCGTCCGCGTGCCCGTCGAGACCCCGAAGAAGCCGAAGACCTCCAAGCGCGCCGAACCCGTCGAGACCGACATCGAGCGCGTGGGTTGGCGGCTGTCTGTGGACGAGGTCGAAGCCCTCGAGGTGCCGAGTGGCGACGACTAGGCTCATCGGCGGCTCTGCTCTCCGCGCGCGTTTGGCGAACATCGCCGACGTGCCGGAGACATTCGCCTCCGACTGGGCGGACGAGACGGTGGATCGCATCCGGTCCACGAAGCCCGCCTCGACACGTCCTGCGTCGTCGAAGTTCTCAACAAAGGTCGGTCGCTTCCGGGCCGGCGTGTACGGCGCCTTCTGGTGGCTGTTCGTGGACCGCGGGACGAAGGCGCACGACATCCTTCCGCGTAAGAAGACCGCGCTCAAGTTCACGGTCAAGGGCGAGACGATCTTCGCGAAGCGCGCCCACGTCGGGCGGATCCGGCGGCGCCCGTTCATCAGCCGGGCGGCTCAGGGTGCGCTTCACGACCTCGGTCGGGACGCGATCGTCAAGGCGTGGAATGGGCGCAGGCGGACCGGCAAGGGTTCGCACTCGAGATTCCTGTGACCCGGATTGCGCTCCAGACGGTCGTCCGGGCCGGGGCGGTGACGCTCGTCGACGACTACCGCACGAGTGCGGGTCTCGCCCTCGGGCAGCTCTACCGGGCGCGGCCGGCGCAGATCAAGACGCCGTCGGTCTTCGTGGACAGCCTCAGCGAGAACGCCGATTCGTTCGTGGACCTCGAATACCAGCGCGTCGTCCGCGTGGACATCCGTGTCGTGTGGGGCGTCTACGACTCCGGCGAATCAGCGGACCAACGGGACCGCTTCGTCGATGGATTCTACGCCTGGGTCGCGGAGAGCCGGGACGCCTTCGGCGGCAACTCCGACTGCCTGTGGATCGGGACCAGCGACGACGAAGCGTGGTCCCCGTCGTGGATCCCCACCGATCAGTCCGTCTACTTCTCAACCCTCGTGACCTTGGAGGGCCGCGCTTCGACATGACGTGACCGGGTCCGGGTCGGTACGGGCCAGATCAGGCAGCCATCGCACAACAGGAGAACCCCATGCCAGTCCAGGGTTTCACGCGGATGCGCCGGCATCAGTTCGGCCGGCAGACGTCATTCGGCACGGCGGTCGCCGCCAAGCGCGCCTATCCCTTCAAGGGCGTTCCCTCAGTCGATCCGCAGTGGACCGATCCTGACGTCGACGTCGGGTCGATCGATCCGGTCGTCGCCCCGTATCGCGGTGCCGGCGACTACACCGCGCCGCTGGACGATCCGGCTCTCCGCTATAACACGATCCCACTGATCCTGTCCGCCTTCTTTGGCGGCGGTGTGGTGGCGACAGGCGCCACCGCCAAGACGCGCCTGTATGCCCCGTCATCCACCACCGTCGATCCGATCGACGTCTTCACTTACGAGTTCGGTGACGACGTTGCGACGGACTGGTACCAGATGCGCGACGGCATCCTCGAGTCGTTCGAGATCACCGGCCCTGAGGGGTTGGGCGTCCTGACGGCGTCGCTGTCGTGGCGGTTCGGCGCCGTTGGCGGTTCGGGTTTTACCGACTTCCCTGACAGCCCGGTCGTCCCGACGGTCCTGGCCGTGGACCCGAACGAGGTCATGGTCTACCTCAAGGACATGGGCCTCTACATCGCCTCCGATCCCTACGACCTGACCTACTCCGGTTCGCTGATCGCGGACGCGCTCCACACGTTCACTCTCCGGGGGACACGAGAGGTCGACCAGAAGCGGTACGCCAACCAGGATCAACTGTTCGACATCGACGCCTATGCCACGGCGAGCCGACTCCTCGAGCTCGAATGCAGCTTCGCCAAGACCGCCGACACAGTCGGCATCGGCTCCGAATCAGATGCCTGGTTCAGCGAGCAGGCGGTCGATCGGTACGTCCGGCTCTATGCCGAGTCGACGATCGACGCCGACACGGGCGTTCCGTACTCGTGGGATCAGTCGTTCCCGATGCGCTACCGGACGCGCGTCGAAGGCGACAGCGGCGGCAACAGCCTGGTCATCCTGACCGGGCAGCACTTCTACGCCGCGGCCCACGACATCGGCGCCTACTCGTCCGAGGTGGTCAACACCCTCGCCGACGCGGACTTCTGAGATGGACGCCACGATGCAATGTCCCTGCCCTCCCAAGGGCGGGGAGACCAGACATCCCCAGGGCGACACGGTCAGGCTCCGCGATCGGCTCGACTACCGGACGGTGACGACAATCCGCAAGGCCATGACCGTCGTGGACACCGACGATCCACAGGTCCGCCTCGCCGAACGGCTGGCGATCTGTACCGAGTTCTACATGCTCATGGGCATCGAGAGTTGGACGCTCGTCGACGCCAAGGGCAAGCCGGTCGAGGTGAGCCACCAGGCCATCCGGGACCTCGTGTTCACATCGCCCGACGTGGAATCGGTGTCCGAGGTCGCCGAGGAGCTGTACAACCCGGTGGTCCTACTCCCTTTGGTGCTGAGGGCGTCGGCCTCCTCGCCGCCTACTCCGACGCCCTCGCCGGAGTCCGACGATTCGACCTCTCCGACGTCGGACCAGACGACGCCCCCGAAGCCCTTGAGGCCATCCTCGACTTCCACTATCCGGACGGTCGCCACCGAGACGACTACCTCATCGCCCGTTGGCGCCTCCAGTTCCTCGCAGAGCGCAGCGTCGGCAGCCTGATCCGGCTCGAAGGAGCCCGAGAAGACCAGGCCGTGAAGAACCTACAGAGGGCTGCGAATGGCCGCCACCGCTGAAACCGCGAAGCTGATCGCCAGCCTCGAGCTCCGGGACAACATGTCCAAGGGGCTGGCCTCGGCTACCCGCGGGATCGGCAAGCTCGAGCAGAAGTTCAGCACGATCGGCCCGCTCGCTCAGCGCGGCGTGTCGAGCGCGATCACGAACATCACCCGCCTCGGCCTCGCGGTCGGGGTGGGGTTGGTCGGGGCCATCGGCTTCGGCATCCGATCATTGGGGGACCTGCAACGCTCGGTCAACCAGACCAACGCGGTCATCGCCTCGACCGGCGGCAAGGCTGGCGTGTCTGCCGCCGAGGTCCGCAAGTACGCCGAATCGCTGGAGAACCTGTCCACCGTTGACGACAAGGTGATCCAGGACGGCGAGAACATGCTCCTGACCTTCACTGGGATCGGCAAGGACGTGTTCCCGCGCGCCACGAAGGCCGCGTTGAACATGGCGATCGCGATGGCCGGCGGCAACGTCGAGCAGGTCGATATGAAGGCGTCGGCCATCCAGCTCGGCAAGGCCCTGAACGATCCGGTGAAGGGAATCACGGCCCTCCGCAAGGTTGGCGTCGCATTCACCGCCGACCAGGTCAAGCAGATCAAGGCTCTCGTGAAGTCGGGCAAGGTCGTCGAGGCCCAGACGATCATCCTCAAGGAGCTCGAGACCGAGTTCGGAAAGTCCGCGGCGGCCGCCGGCAAAGGGCCGGAAGCATCGTGGCGGCGGTTGCAGGACGTCGGCGAGGATCTGAGCCAGACCATCGCCCGCGGCGTCCTGCCGGTTCTCGTGCGCGCCTCGGACTGGCTGTCGAAGAAGCTGTCCGATCCCGCGGTGGTCAAGCGGATCGACGAGATCGGCGCAGGACTCGGCCGGGCCGCCGACAAGGCGCTGGCGTTCATCGAGACCGTTGACTTCGGCTCTATCGCGGACAGCCTCGGTATCGCCGTCGGGTTCGCGGGCAACCTCGTCAACGCGTTCTTGGGCTTGCCCGAATGGGTCAAGGTCGCCGTCATTACCGGCTGGGGCCTGAACAAGCTCACTGGCGGGGCGTTGGGCGGGATCGTCGGCGAGCTGGGCAAGGGGCTCATCAAGGGCGTCCTCGGGATGAACGCCGGGGTCGTCAACATCAACGCGGGCGTGGTCAACGGGGCGGGAGGGGTTCCGGGCGTCGCGCCTGCCGCTAAGGGTGGGCTCGGGGTCCTGTCCAAGGTCTTCCTTGTCGGAGAGGCGATCGGACTGGCGGTCTTGGTCAATGAGGTCCGCAACGGGATCTCCGAATCCAATACCAACTTCGCCAAGTCGCTCGCGCAGCAGAACGCCCAATGGCTCGCCCAGAAGCCTACGAACGCCGCCCTCGAGAACGGCCTCAAGGCCGTCGAGCAGGGGATGATCAACATCCAGAAGACCGACCCGCAAGGGCTTGTCTCCGGGGAATCGCTCAAGGAACTCCAGGCTATCCGCGCCGCGATCATCAAGGATCTCGCGGAACGGCGGGCCAGCGGTAAGTCGCCCGACGAGCGCGGCGTCACGAGTCCCGCGTTCGACCTCTCCGGGTTCAAGCGGCGGCGGGACCTCGATAGCGCGGCCATCTTCGAACGGGCGCTCCTCAAGGGCTTCAAGCCGACCGACGCCGCAGTCCAAGCGACGCTCCAGCGCAACATCGTCCGCGAGCAGCAGCGCACGAAGGCCGCGGTCGATGCGGTCAAGGCCGAGGCCACCCGGACCACTGCCGCCGCCCAAGCCACCGCCGCCGCGGTCAGGGACAAGGACAGCTCCCCGAACGTCACGACCATTACGAACGTCAACGTGAGTGCGAGCGACGTCGTCCGGGTGGTCACGACGCGCTCGAGCATCGTCAAGCCGTCCGGCTCGCGCGGTCATGCGGTCGGAACCGGGCCGCTCCCGTAATGGCCGTCCGCTGGTACGTCGTCACCGCGACGGACACGACGGTCGAGATCACCGACCGGGTCCGCAAGCCGGACATCGGTGGATCGGGCGGCTTCGTCATCGGCGCCAATGCCGATGAGGGCTCGGGCGGGTCGTTCACGCTCAACGTCGACGATCCCGACGCCGACCTCCACCTCCTGAACCACCGCCGGGTCTACGCGATCGCGGAGGATGCCCCGGCAGGACATCAGCGGGTCGGCAACTGGTGGATCAGCGACCTCGACGTCATCCGGGGACTGTCGGACAAGACCGGCGCGTCGCGGACGTGGATCCTCCAGATCGAGGACGAGAACTCGATCATCCCGCGCAAGATCTTCAACGGGGTCGATGTCGATCGGCCCGTCGAGACCGACATTGAGCGGATCGACTGGTGGATGACCACCACGGAGGGGTCGGTCGTCAAGGATGACCTGTACCTCGACCGGACGGAACCGAAGGACTTGGATGCGTCCGACCTGACCGGGCAGACGGCAGACACGCTCCTGTCCGGTTGCAAGGATGCGTCGGGCAAGAACTACTTCATCTGGTTCAACGAGCTCGCCATCGCGGGGACCATCGTCTCGTCCTCAGTCGCCAACCCCACGGTCATCACGACCTCGGCTCCGCACGACCTCCTCGACGGTGCCCAGGTCACGATCAGCGGGCACACAGGTTCTACCCCCGACATCAACGGCGTCCACACGATCACGCTCATCAACGCGACGACCTTCTCGATCCCGGTCAACGTCACGGTCGGGGGGACCGGGGGGACGGTTGTCGAGCCGCGCTACTCGATCGCCTACTTCGACTTCGGCACCTACGCGAACTACACCTCGTCCATTCGCCTGTCGAACCTGCTCGCGGAGATCGACAACTCGACCACCTTCGCCATCGCGGATGGGGACAAGACTCGGCTGAACCGGGCCGGCAGGCGGATCGCGTCGGGCAACTTCAAGCCCTTCGACGGCGGGAACGTGTACGTCCAGGATCCCGCGGTTGCGGCGCTGTACGTCTCGCGCGACGTCTCCACTCCGGCGATCAACACCAAGAGTCTCGCCACCGCGACGACCGAGGCAACGCGCCAGCTTGGCGAGATGGACGAACCCGACGACCAGGTCGAAACCGAGTTCTACGTCAAGGAGGCGCAGATCAACGCCGCCATGCACGGCATGTTGATCCCGTTCCGGGCGACCCACTTCCCGAACTACACCCCGACCACCGAGCAGCCCGGCTATTCGGCCATGACCAACATGCGGATCATGAAGCGGACGGTGACGCAGGTCAGTCCGGAGAAGTTCGTCATTCACCTGTGGCTGACGCCGACTCTCTCGCCGGTCGATGTCTCCGGGATCCTGTACCGCAATGAGAGCACGGGCAACAACCCCGGTCCGCAGCTCAACCAGATCTACTGGGACAGCTCAGGCGACCTCCCCGATTCCGGTTTCCCGCCCTCCCCCACCGTAGGTCCCATCCATATCCTCGACGGTCCGCATGTCGGGGCGAAGGAATGGGCGGGCTTCGGCATCGACGGGACGGGGACCGTGGATCTTGTCTTCGGTCCGCATACCGAGGTCGCAGGGGTACCTCTCAACGGGGATGAGGTGACGATCTACCTCGCCCTCAACGGAACGGCTATCCCCGGAGCGTCCTACACGCTCGGCCCGTGTGTCGCAAGTCCGGCGTGGCCGGCCGGAACCAACGACGTCGGGATCACCGTGACCGGACTCGCAGTGGTGCCGGGTGACGAGATCACCGCTTGGCTCACCGTTCCGGGTGCGCACGGCAACTTCGGCGTGCCGCAGGGTTCCGCGGTGCAGGGGCAGAACTTCACGATCACCGGGAGCCTCGTGGCGTGAAGACCGTCCTGACCGGCACGCACATCGGCCTCGTGTCCAACGTCGCCGCGAGCGGCGTGTCGTACATCGACACGGGCGGCCTGTTCGGAGGTGGGACGCTGACCCTCGAGCAGATCCTCGCCATCATCGGCAGCGGCACGCTGAGCGATGCCTACCTCACCGTCATCGGCGGCGGCAAGGGCACGGTCCAAGCCCTCGGCACCCTCGGCGCCACGGAACTGATCGACCTCGCCAACGCCAATAAGTTCTGGGGCACGCTCGACCAGGCTTGCACCATCTCGACGACCGGCTGGACGAACGGCAAGGACTGCGCCATCTCGGTCGAACTCATCGAGGATGGGACCGGAGGCTGGACGCCGACCTTCTCCGGGGTGACGTGGATCGGCGGCACGCCTTCATGGGATACGACCGCGGGGACCGTGACCCATGTCGTGCTGTTCTCCAGGGACGGCGGGACGACGATCTATGGGGCCGTGGTGGGCGGGAACGCGGCATCCGATGGCATGGTCCCCTACCTCATCCCCACGGGCCAGACGTTCACCGTCCCCGTCAACAAGCAGGCCCTCAAGGCAATGGCAATCACCGTCAACGGCACGCTCGTCGTCAATGGCTTTCTGATCGAGGTGAACTGATGTCCGGGATCACGCTGACCGAAGTCGCGGATGCGACCATTCCGACCCCCGCCTCGGGCAAGGTCACGGTCTACTTCTCGACCGAGGAGGCGGGACCGGCATGGAAGGACGACGCGGCGGCGGTCACCGCCTTGCAGGGCACCACCGGCGCGACCGGCCCCGGCTACGCCGCCACCTCTACGACATCACTCGCCATCGGCACCGGCTCGAAGGCGTTCACAACCCAAGCTGGTCTCGCCTACTCCGCTGGGGCGAGGGTCCGGGCCTCTTCTGCGGCCGATGTCGCGGACTTCATGGAGGGCGTCGTCGCGTCGTATTCGGGAACCACCCTGACCGTCACGGTCGACCTGACCGGCGGGACCGGGACCGACGCCGACTGGAACATCAACCTCGCGGGCGAGGCCCCGTCCGTGTGGCTCGGGGCGTGGTCGGGCGCCACCGCCTACGTCGAGGGCGATGCGGTATCGAACGGCGGCTCATCCTACGTCTGCATCCTCGGCCACACCAACCAGGAGCCGCCCAACGGAACGTACTGGGATGTGCTGGCGGCGGGCGCCGGGTCCGACCTCGACGCCATCATCACGGCATCTTCGGGGCAGGACATCGCGGACGCGCTGGCAGGAGCCGCTGCGCCGGCCGCGGGCAACGTGTTCGCCACGATCGCGGACGTGGCGGCCGCGGGTGGGATCTTGTGCGTCATCACGCACAACGCCAACCAAACGATCGCCACGAGTAGCTCAACGAAGCTCCTGTGGAACACCGACACTGAGGATGCAAACGCGCTCCACTTCACGTCGGCAGCCAACCTGACCGGCACGGTGGCCAAGACGGCCACCAGCGCGAACATCGTGGGGACCGGAACGGCGTTCACGACCGAGCTCGCGGTCAACCAGGTGATCTCGATCCCGGGGACCGCGACGGAGATCGGCGTGGTCAAGGCCATCACCGACGACACGCACCTCGAGCTCTGGCAGACGATGGCAAACAACGCGACGGGCCAGACCGCCACCCGACGAAACGAGTACATCGGAATTCCCGCCGGCCGGTCGTGGGGCGAGTTGGTCGCCGGGATCGAGATCGGGTTCCACGCGACCGGCTACCGCGGCCTCGTCGTCCTCAGGAACGGTGCGGCCTTCCGGCTCGTGAAGGTCATGGCCGTGACCACCACCAGCCAGGAGACGCGGATGCAGATCAGCACGGGGAAGTTCAAGTTTGCGCCGGGGGACTACCTCGCTGTCGAGATCACCCAGACCAGCGGCGGCAACCTCGACGTGACCGGCAACACGGCCTACTCGCCGTTCCTCAGCCTGACCCTCGACTGATGGCGCTCGCCACCCGGTTCCGCTTCCATCGTCACGCGGGGCGGTTCGCCCGGACCGTCACGGAACTGATCGGCTCGGCCGGCCCCGGCTGGACCGAGTTCGCCGGATCCCACGCGGCGTCGGACAACACGCGGACGTTCATCGCGGGCAACGGCGGCAACCCGGCACCGAACGATATGCTCATTTGGGCCTACGTCCACGCCACCGATACGCTCGAGGGGCCGGTCCTGCTCTCGGACAACCTGACCCCCGCCGATTCATCGCCGGATTCGCACAACCAGACGGTCATTGCCATCCGCCCCGACGGGCATATCGTCGTGGCCTACTGCGGCCACCAGGCCAACAGCGTCTTCGTCAAGATCAGCAACGACCCCAACGACATCGTCGCCGGGTTCAGCGCCCCGATCACGATCAGCAGCGTCGGGGTCGGCACTGCGACCTACCCGCAGATCGCCTACCTCACCGCGAACGACCGGATCTATCTTCACTGGCGCTGGACCGCCGGAGGGGTATCGGGGCTCGCTCAGTCGCATTCCGACGATGGCGGGGCGACGTGGAGCGCGGCCATCCAGTTGTACGAGGGGCCGGGCGCCCTGATCTACTCCGCCTTCGGGACCAACGGGGTTGACCGGATCGACCTCGCCCTGACCGACTACGCCTCCGATCACGTCGGGGGCTTCGGGCTGTGGCACTTCTACATCGACGAAACGGGGGCTAGGTTCAAGACGGACGGGACCTCAATCGGGGCTTCACTTCCGCTGGCGACCTCGGACATGACGGAGATCGTCGCGGCGGGCGGCGACACTTACCCCTACTCCCTGGGCTTCGACGGAACAAACCCCGTCATCGCCGTGCAGTCGAAGAACGCCAACCCGGTCGAGATCGGCGAGGAACGCTGGTCCGGTGCAGCTTGGGTCTATACCCAGATCGACACGTCGGACCCGATCCCACCGAGCATCCTGTCGGTCGGAGGGGGCTGCCATGACCCCAACGATGCCAGCCGGTTCTTCTCGGGCAAGGTCGTCTCAGGCATTCAGGTGATGTTTTTCTACACCCGGACCGGCGGGGTTTGGTCGGGCGTCCAGATCCCGAACGCCGGGGCCGCGGCCAACTCTCCCGTCTACGTCTACCCGCGCGGGCCGGTCGGCGCGATCTGGTTCGGCAGCGGCTTCACCGGGAGCGACGACTTCTCGACGACGATCATCGGGTTCGGCTGAGGGCCATCAACCAATACTGCCCCAAGAGATATGGAGAGAGCGCGAGGCCGGCCCATTCGGGGTGCTTGCGGAACAGGTAGACCGCGAGCGGCATGCCGACGACCAGCCATGCGCTCCCGAACAGCCTCGACGGGCCGAGGTTGTAGGCCATGTTCGCCTCGTACCCCGACGCGCTAGTGAGGATGGCGAGCCATTCCGAAGCGTGACCGGACAGCAGCACGAGCGCCGCGTGCCCCAGGAAGATCCCGACGAACGGCCAGCGGACCCACGGCTCCCTCCACAGCAGCCATGCGAGAAGCGGGAGCTGGACCGGACGGGGCATGAGCAGGGTCAGGGTCAGGAAGGCGACGACGCCCCAGCGGTTCCCCTTCATGGCCCACCACGCCGCGACGAACGTGAGCGTGAACACGTTCCCCCACAGCAGGTCGAACCAGAACGGGAACGACAGGGCGACGATCAGCCCGACCTTCCGGGGCAGTGTCAACAGCGCGAGGAAGTGCCCGACGATGAACCCGACCGGCCCGACGGCTATGGCCAAAGGCGTCAGGACCCACGCCGCCACCGGTGAGTAGCGGTACGGCATCGGCAGCCCCGCGGCGTCGAACAGCGGGGTGTAGGGGTCGGGGCCGAGCAGCGTCCACAGCCGCCAGTCATTCGCGCCGCGCCAGTCCGGCCACGACAGCAGCTTCGCGATCAGGACGAAGTTGAGGACCGCGAGACCGACCCATAGAGGCTTGCGCCACCGCTCCGGTACCGAAAAGGCCGGGGCGGTCTTTTCGACTAGGGATATCGCCCTACTTGCCACGTCAACCAATCCTGATCACGATACGATTAGCCCATCATGGCGCCTGTTGCCGGGAACGAGAGGCGACGCTTGCTCGACTCACCGCCGTGGGGATTCTGTGGGGCGTCCTGTGACCGAGGCAATCAACCAGAAGTACCACCGGAAGGTGTATCGGGCGGCTCTTCGGGAGGCCCGGCGCGTCCTCGCCGACGTTCCTCCAGAGCAGTGCGCACGGCTTCTAGCACAGCTTGATCGGCTTGGGCTCGCAGGATCACCACCAGCTCGTGAAGATCGGGGGCGAGGGCGCGCAGGAGGTCGATGACCGGCGGCTCAGGAGGCTCCACGCCCTCGTACGCGGCCTCCAGGGCCGATGCGCTGGTGTACGGGCTGAGGAAGGCCGCGACCATGCGGATCTGCTTGGCCTGGGGCGTCGTGCGGCCGTAGATCCAGTTCTCGATCGTCGTCGGACTGACACCCGCGCTGAGCCCCAGCTCCTCCCAGCCGTCGATGCCCTTTTCGGACATGGCGACGCGCAGTACACGCTTGAGTCGGTCGGCCGCTTCTCGGTCTGCCAATGCCTCCACCCTCCCAGATGGTGACTGGATGCACCACCCTAGCAGCTTTCTTTGCGGAAGTCTATTGACAAGTTAGGCACCTTGGCCCGATACTGCAATCCATGCAGGACATCGCACCAATCCCGACTGAACCCCGGACCTGGCAGGAAGTCGCCCGTGACAGGGGGATTTCCCTGCGGCTGTTGGGGGAACTGGTCGGGCGCCCACACTCGACCATGCTCGCCTACTCGTCCCACAAGCGGACGGTCCCCCAAGAGATACTGTGGAAGCTCGCGCGGGTGCTCGGGGAGCCTGTTCGGTGAACACCCCAATTCCGGAGCTTGCAGAATCGGCAGCACCCCAAGGCGTACAGGCCCGGTGGGGGAGCGCGGTCAGCCCTGACCTAGAGGCTGCGCGGCTCCGGCTGCTCGCATACGTCGAGGTTACACCGACCTGTTGGCTGTGGACGGGCACGTTCTACACGCAGTTCGGGAAGCCGACCTACGGACAGGCATACCTCAACCGAAAGCGCATGGGCGCGCATCGGCTGTCGTACATCGTCCACGTCGGCCCGATCCCTGACGGCCTCGACATCCTCCATTCCTGTGACAACCCGCCGTGCGTCAACCCGGCTCACCTGAGCCCAGGAACGCACCGCCAGAACATCGCCGACGCCCGCGCCCGCCACGGCGAGTGGTCGCCCTACGGTGAGAAGCACGGCCGCGCCCGGCTGTCTCAGGCCGACGTGGACACGATCCGCGCCGAGCTCGCCAAGGGTGCCTACCAGCGCGTCCTAGCTGAGCGATACGGCGTCACCCAGGCGCACATCTCCCACATCGCCAAGGTCAAGCGTTGGAACGTCACGCGCCCCGAGTCTGCCGAGGTCGCGGCATGACCTGTCGTCGCTGCGGCTCCCCTACCCCACGCCTGACCCTGACCCAGCGGTACTGCCCGCCTTGCAGTGTCGAGGTTGCCGCGATCGTCCTGGCCGACGCCAAGCGACGCGCGCCCCGGTTCAGCGTCCCCAAGGATCTGACCGGCGCCGTGGGGATCGTCCTGTGACCGGCATCCAGTACGCCATCGACGGGACCGCCCAACGCCTCCTTGACGGCCTGCTCATGTTGCCGGTCGCCGCCGGGTTCGTCCTCCTGGCGATCTTCGCGGTCTGGTACCTCAACGAGTACGGGCGCGACCGATGACCCCGAGTAACGGTCTGGCAGACCTCCACACCCCGCACGCCCAGCGTGATACCGCCCTACTCCGGGCCACTCCCGGCAGCACGGGACGATTCGGCGCTGTAGACCGATCTGTAGACCACGAGGGGGAGCGATGAGCACATGCACTCGCTGTTCTCGAACAGCGACATGGAACGCCATCGGAACGTTCCGTAACGGAAGGTCTGCGCTCGATCCACGGTGCGATTGGCATCGACCCCTTGCCGTCGACCTGGGCAGCTACCTACTGCTCTGGGATCAATCGCGAAACGGGCGTGAATACCGCCTAGTTGAGATCAGAGCGATCCCTTCGGCGGTGCCGGCATGACCGTCCCTGCGGCCAAGCCAAAGTACATCCGCGGTGGACCGCCGCTCATCATGCGCTCTGGTCTGACCGGCGCGTGGTACGTGGTATCGGCCTACACGGATCACGGTAACGGTGCCATCACGGCAGGGGTCAAGCGCGAGGTCAGCGAGACCAGCGCCCGACAACTCGAGACCCTCTACCGGGGCTATGAAGCGTGGCGAAGGGGCGAGCCTTTTTCGGAACCCGCGTCATGACCCCCGACTGGACCCCGCTCGAGCTGGCCGCCATCGTCCTGGCCGCCACATGGCTGCTGGCCTTTCTCGACTACCTGGCACGCAAGCTCGGACCTGATCCGCTGAGTGAGCTGGTGGAGCGGCGGCGGCTGTGACGATCCACGAGAAGCCAGTCGGCGCGACGGTCGAGTGGTATACCCCGCCGGACCTGTTCGCGCGGTTGGGCCTGTACTTCCGAACGGATCCGGCCAGTCCCGGCGCCGATGTCGTGCCGTGGATTCCGGCGGCCGTCCACTACACCCCGACCGATGACGGACTGGCCCAGGAATGGACCGGCCGCGTCTGGCTGAACCCGCCCTACGGTCCGGCTGGCGTCGCCTTCATCGAGAAGATGATCGCGCACAAGGATGGCCTGCTCCTCCTCCCCGCGCGGACGGAGACGGCGATCTTCCAACGCGCCGCGCGAGCCGCCGACACGGTGTGCTTCCTCCGGGATCGGCTCCACTTCATTCGCAACGATGGCTTCCAGGCACGCTCGTCGTTCGGCTCAGTCCTCATGGCATGGGGCTACAAGTCAAGTCTCGCGGTGCAAGACGCCGATCTCGGTCTGACGACCAACTGGCCGGCGCTCTGGAACAGGACCGTCGCATGACCCCCCTTCCCACCTTCGTCTACGTCACGGACGCCGGGAAGCACCAGGTCGCGCGACACATCGGCGACCGCCACCGCCTCGACGTGGGTCCGCCATGGCCGACCCCGCGACAGGCCATCGACTACGCCAAGGCCCTCGACGCCGCACGAGGCGTCTCCCCCATCCGTTCAGGTGAGCCGTTCATCGCTGGTCCCGTGGCCCTACCGACTACTAGCGAAGCGGCTGGGTTTCCCCCCACCTCGCCGCTTCGCGGGTCGCCGGTCGTCGTCACTAACGAGCGGGGCTGACCCCGGCTGGAGCGTCGCGCCTGAACGGCGCTCCGGCTGCATTCAGGCATTCAGGTAGCAGACAGGAGTTCAGGCCATCGGACAAGTCGTCTACATGCCCTGTCTAGACGGAGCGCCCCATCGCTGGGATGACGCGCAATGGACCAAACGCTGCACCGTCTGCCAGTGGTTCCGCGAGGACATCCGGATGTACATCGGGATGGTCCACGAGTGGGACGACGAACAGGAAGGCATCTGTGACTGGTGCATAGAAAGAGCGAAGCGCGTGGCCGCGCAAGAGGTTCGCCGCGAGGCGAGCTGGGCTCGGGCTAGGGAAGACAACCGCCTCTACTTCGAACGACTCGAACAGCGACAAAGGAGAAATCAGGAATGGCAAAGAACGTGGGCCGAGCAACAGGCACAGACAGCACTGAGGCAACAGCGACAGCACCAGCGAAAGCGGTTGCGCGAGGGGCATCAGACACTAACGGCCATTCGTCGGCTCCTCGCACACGGAGCGCGGTCCTAGCCGCGTCTGGCGTCCAGACAGGAGAGGACTTCGCCAACCTCATGAGTTCGCTCATGAGCGATGTCATCGAAGGCAACATCACGCCCATCGTCGCCAACGCGACCGTGAATGCGGGCGGGAAGCTGCTCAAGGTCGTCGAGATGCAGTACCGCTACGGATCTCCCAAGGACCAGCGCCCGATGACGCTGACCTTGGCTCCGGGCGCGGGGCGCTGATCCGATGATCGACACGCAGCCGGACGCAATCCGGCTCCACGCCCGAGCGGAAACGCTCGTCACCTGTCCGGGCTGCGGGAAGACCGGCGACTGTCGCCGGATCGGCGGTGGCGCTGAGGCATCTCGCTTCCGCTGTCACGCCTATCGCTTCAGCCCCTACACGCAGAACGAGTGTCGGTTCGTGTTCGTCATCGACGATCGGCAGTTGCAGAGATTCGCCTGACCCGATATAGCCGCCGGCCTCCCGAGCTTTGGGGCATTGAAGGGCCGGCGGCACTCCACCAGAGGGGAGCGTTAGGAAGTATGAGCGACAAGTCCGCCATCGAATGGACCGACGCCACATGGAACCCGGTCACGGGCTGTTCCAAGGTGTCGCCGGGCTGCGCTAACTGCTACGCCGAGACGCTGAGTCTCCGGTTCGGTCGGTCGAAGCTGCCGTGGACGCCGGAGAACGCCGCCGAAAACGTGGTGCTCCACCCAGAGCGGCTCGGCCTTCCGAAGACGTGGCGCGACGGTCGAATGGTCTTCGTCAACAGCATGAGCGACCTGTTCCACGAGCTGGTGCCGTTCGACTACATCGTCCAGGTCTTCAACGTCATGTTGCAGACCGAGCGGCACACCTTCCAAGTCCTGACTAAGCGGCCGGAGCGTATGGCCCGCGTCATGGGTTCGCTCGCCGCCGCTGCCGGGCCGTGGCTGGAATGGCCGCTGCCGAACGTTTGGCTGGGAACGTCGATCGAGAATGACCGATGGGTCGGGCGGGCCGACGACCTCCGCGCAACGCCGGGCGATTGGACCCGCTTCCTGTCGCTGGAACCGCTGCTAGGCCCACTCCCCTCCCTCGACCTGACCGACATCGATTGGGTCATCGTCGGCGGCGAGTCCGGCGTCGGCCATCGGCCCATGAACCCGGAATGGGTCCGGGACCTTCGGGACCGCTGCAACGCCGCCGGAGTCGCCTTCTTCTTCAAGCAATGGGGCGGCAGGACGCCGAAGTCCGGCGGCCGTGAACTGGACGGGCGGACGTGGGACGAGATGCCGCGAACGGTGGTGGCCGCATGACCCCCGACCGCGCCATCGAAAGCCACGCCGTCACCGTCGCCGTCGAGGCCCGGATCACGGAACTCCTGGCACAGCGCCGCTGGGACCGCCGCTGGCGTGCCGACTGGTCCCCTGCCCGCCATGCGCGGGAAGCCGAGCTGCGGGCGCTGGTACGTCTCGTCAGGACCGGACGGCGGCTGGCACGGGAGACGCTGGAACGGCAGGACGCCGTGAGCGCCGCGAAAGCGGATCAGTCGCGATCCGACTACCACGGATGGCAGGCCGCCGGCCCCGTCACCGAGCCCGAGCTGTTCGCGGGCTACGCAGGCAGCCGGCCGTGACCCTGTTAGCCGCCGCTCGAGCCGGGCAGCGTTCCGAACGCCGCCGGATCCTGCGTTTGATCGACGAGATGGCCTGGGCTGCATCCTGCAGTCCGCAACCGGCGGGCAGGGTCGTGGAAGAACGACTTCAGACGCTCCGTGACTTCATCGAACCGCCCCGCGGTCTCCCACGGCGGCGACCAGCATGACCACCAACCAGCCCCTGACCGACGCTCAGCTCTGGGGTGGACCCACACCGCTGCCGCCGATCGTCTGGCGGGCCGGTCGCGACGGCATCGGTCACGCGCTCCCCAAGGGGCCGTCGTACTCCCGCTACCTGTGCAACCGGATGCCGATCGCCGAGCGGTTCGCGTGGCCAATCGTCGCAAAGTGCGAGTGGTGTGTGGCGAAGCTCGAGGAGGTGGCGACCGGCCAGAAGACCGCCTGACCCTGCCCATCGTGGCGTTGACCGACAGACCGAAAGGAACCATCCAATGCCATTCATCGAGATCCACCAGTCCGGCCCTGACATCCCCGACGGCGTGTACCCCGTGACCCTGGTCGACATCAAGGGACCGAAGACCGTCACCGCCCAGCGCGGCCCCAAGGCCGGACAGGACATCGACCTTCTCGACTGGGAGTTCGCGGTCGACGATGGGCCCCACGAGGGCGTCGTCATCTCGGCCACGACATCGACCGCCAGCGGACCGCGATCGAAGATGTACGCCTACCTCACGGCCCTGTTCAACGGTGTCGCCCCGGCGATCGGCGCGAAGTTCGAGAAGACCGACCTGAACGGTCGGCGGGCCCTCGCGACGATCAAGAAGGACGACGGCGGCTGGCTGCGCATCGAAAACCTCGGCGCCATGCCGGCCGCGATGCTCAGCCAGCGAGTCGCCGCGATGACCGGGGCGCCGGTCGCGGTTGACGGAGCTCCGGCTCCTGCAGCGGCCGTTTCCCAGCCCCTCCGTGAAGCTGTCGCGGCTGGGGCCCAGGCCAGCGATCTGCCGTTCTGATGGCCTTGACGATTGGGTCGGGGAAGACGACCCGTGGCATTCCAACGACCTACTCCGGGACTCGTTTCCGGTCGCGGCTCGAGGGGCGATGGGCTGCCTTCTTCGACCTGATCGAATGGCGCTGGATTTACGAGCCGTTCGACGGGGAGGGCTGGATTCCAGACTTCCTCATTCAGGGTCGGTCGCCCTTCCTCGTCGAGGTGGGCCCGTGTGCCACAGATGACGAATACAACGCCAAGGCCGGCAAGACCAGAGCGGCATTTCCGCCAGTCAACGTCTACTGCGAACGGATCGCCCACGAGGAATGCGGTCACGGCGACGACTACATCATCCAGACGGCACCCGAACGCGTGACGCTGGTGGTCGGTGTCGCAGCCCTGTATGAGCCGCGTGAGCTGGTGTCGGGTGAGGCAGCGGGGTTCCTGACCACGGACGGCGCCGCCGACTGGTGGGCGCCCGCGATCTGGGGGCTATGTTCAACCTGCAACCAGATTTGCGTGACTCACGCCTGGGGGGCGTACATCCATTTCCCATGCGGCCACTGGTCCGATAACACGGAGTGGCGCAGCGACTTGGGATGGATGCTCAATGATCGCTGGCAACAGGCCGCGAACTTCGTTCAGTGGCGCGCCAAGAGGCCGGCGTGACGATGGGTTGCCCTGCCCCGACCGCCCTTGCCGGCCAGACGCTCGGCGAAGCGGCCCTGACCTGGGCCTCCTTGGGATGGTCGGTGTTCCCTGTCGTTCCCCGAGGCAAGACGCCCTACGGCACCGGCGAGTTCTGCCAACGGACGGACGACCACACCTGCGGCTTCCGGTGCGCGACGACCGACGCCGGACGGCTCGCCGCGTGGTGGACGGCACATCCCGATTCGAACATCGGCCTGTCCGCACCTGACGCCTTCATCGTCGACGAAGACAGGATCGGCGCCCTGACCGAACACGGCATCAAGCTGCCGAAGTGTCCGTGGTCCGTCACCGGACGGCCGGAAGGAGGTCGGCACTTCTTTTTGCACGCCCCGGCTGATTGGCCGGGTCTTCGCGGTGATTCAGTCAAGGTGACGTACAAGCTGGCCGGCGTCGAGGTCAAGGGCTTCGACAAGGGCTACGTCGTCGCCGCACCGTCGGTCCACTCGAGCGGCGCGACGTACCAACTGCAGATGGGCGGCTATGTTCCCGAGTGCCCAGATTCGATCGTGCGGCAGCTCGTCGACGTGACCAACGTCGGTAGCCCAACCCTGACCTCGCTTATCACCATCACCGGCGGCGGCTACCAGATCCCCGAAACCATCAAGGATGGAGATCGGTACAAGCAGATCACGGCCTACACCGCCCACCTCTATAACCGCCCGATGGCCGTCGACGAAATGTGGCCGCTGGTCGTCAACCTCTTGGCGCCGCACTTCGAAACACCGCTGTCCGTGCCCGAGATCCGTGATCGATTCGATCGGGCCACGAAGGGGATGGGCCGGCGGCTCGGTGACCCACGCGGTCAAGGGTCAACCACGATCGCCACGCCGACCACCCTCGAGGATTCGGCGCTGACCGAGTTTGATTCAGTCCCGGTCGAGTGGCTGTGGTCGTCCTGGCTACCCAAGGGCGTCGTGACTCTGATGGACGGAAATCCCGGCGTGAGCAAGTCCACGGTGGTCGCCGATCTGATCGCCCGGATAACGACGGGTCGAGAGTGGCCCGACGGCACACCGGCCTCTACCGGGCCACAGCGCGCCATGTGGATCACGACGGAAGACGACCCCGGCCGCGTTCTTAGACCGCGAATCGAAGCAGCCGGTGGTGATGCATCCCTCGTCAGATTCGTCACGTCGGAGGTCGTCTTTCCGCAGGCCGCGACCGCCTTTCAGGAGCTCGTGGTCGAACGCGCTTCCGAGCCGCTTGGACTGGCCCTCGTCGTCCTTGACCCCCTGTTCTCGCACATCGACGCCAAGGTCAAGTCGATTGCCGATGCCGACATGCGCCAGGGCGTCATGAACCCGCTCAACAGGGCCGCCGAGGCCGCCGACATCGCGATCCTCGTGGTACGCCACTTCAACAAGGACACGGCAGCTTCGGCCCTCAACCGTGGTGCTGGATCCCTCGGCGGCATCGTCGGCGCAGCACGAGCGGTCTGGTCCGCGACCGTCGACCCCGAAGACGACACGCTCGAGACGAAGGCGATCGGCGTCGCCAAGTTGAACTATGCAAAGGCACCGCCGGCAATCCGGTACCGGGTGGTTGATCGGCTTCCGCCGGGATGGGTCACCGGGAGCGTTTCAGGCATCGAGTGGTTAGGTCCAGCCGCAGTCTCGATCGGCACGATGATGACCGAAACGGCAGCCGTCGGGGATGCAGTGACCGCCTTGGCGGACATCCTTTCGAAAGGGTCGGTCGGGGCCACGGCAGTCAAGAACTCGATGCGTTCCCGCGGATTCGGACGGGAAGCGGTCAACAGTGCAGCGGCCCGAATCAGGGTCGTCAAGGCCAAGCTTGGCATGACCGGGCCGTGGGAGTGGTCTCTCCCCGAAGGATACGGTGCCGAAGGATACGGCCCCGCTTCTTCCGCATCTTTGCTGTCACCTTCGTTGAACGGCACGAAGGATACAGGGCTCTCTAGAGCCACCTTAGATACATCTTCCGCATCTTCGAAGGATACGGAAGGAGCCGGTAACGGGGTGCCCCCCGCGCACGCGCGCTCGCGCGAGGACTCCCCGATCCTGACAGTGGTACCGGATCGTGCGGAGCCGGTGTCCTGGTGCCACTTCGTTGTCGACCACCAGTTCGAACACCGCGATGTCTTGACCGACTCGCCTTGGTGTGTCGTCTGCACCCCGAAGGAGATCAGGGCATGACGGCACCCGCAACTCGCCCCCTAATCGAAGTCGGCGCAGCGGTCGCCGGCCCGCGCAATGCCGACACGGACCCGAAGTCAGGTCTCCGGTACTACACCTGGCAGGGCGTCAGGTATCCATCGGTCACGACGATCCGCAGGCTGGCCGGGATTCCGCATGAGCTCCACCAGTGGGCCATCAACCAGGTCATCAACCGGGTGTTAGATGAGGCCCCGTCGATTGCCACGCGTCTCGGATCGGGTGAGCCGAGCCAAGTGGCCCTCGTCCGACACTACTTGCGCGAAGCTGCAACTGAGCAGCGGGATAAAGCGGCCGCGCTGGGGATCGCGGTTCACGCCGCTGCCGCCGAGGGCAAGGCGTTGACCGAGGTGGGAGCAGACATTGCCCCGCATCTGCGGCAGTACCTCGACTGGCGTGAGAAGTCGCGGGTCGAGATCCTTGCCAGCGAGTTCCAGGTCTGGAACCCGGTGGTCGGATACGCCGGCACCTGCGACCTCCTCGGCCGGTTCCCCGATGGGTCGATCTGGGTGGTCGACATTAAGACCGGCAAGGGGACTTACGGCGAGCACGCGTTGCAGCTCATGGCCTACCTGATGGGTGAGTTCGTCGGCGAGGACGATCAGGTGGATTTGTCGACCACGGAGCTGCTGCACGATGCGAAGGGAATCGCTGTGCTGCACTTGGGCGTCGACGGCTGGGAGTTCTATTCGCTTGATGCGTCGCCTGAGACGTGGAATGCCTACCGCGGACTCCTGACGTTCGGCGTCTGGATGGCCGCCCACGGGACCATTGAGTCCGTGACGCTCGGCTCGAGGAAGGGCGCGGCATGAGAGCCGTGGCCGACACCCTGCCGCCCCTGTCCGAGAAGGAGTTTCAGCGGCAGGTGCTCGACCTGGCCGGCCTGTTCGGCTGGTCCTCGTATCACCCGATGCTGTCCAAGTGGTCAGAGCGCGGCTGGCCGGATCTCGCCCTCGTCCGGCCGCCGCGGCTGGTCTTCGCCGAGCTCAAGCGGGAGAACGGCAAGACGACCGAGCACCAGGACCGCTGGCTCGGTCTGCTGGCCGGCTGCCCGGTCGAGGTTTACCTGTGGCGGCCGAGCGACCTCGAGCAGATCACGGCGGTGCTCAGATGACGGGCCGCGGCCGCCGCGGCTGTAGCGTTCTGCCCTATCTCGTCTTCCTCGCCATCGTCTCCCTGTCGAGCCTCGCCGGAGTTGCGACGCGCCCGGAGACCAGCGAAGTGCTTGCCACGCCGGCGACGGCTGGTGGCGGCTCGTCCGCGGCTTCGCTGGTCCCTGGGGCGGCTCACCCCGTCCCGACTCCCTCCCTCGCCAGCGGCAACCCGGCGGCCGTCGCCGTGCTGCCCTCGTCGGTGCCCGACGTGTCCGAGCTGGCAACTGCTAATCGAGAGCTAACTTCGACGGAGTTAGCACCTACCCTCCAGGGAACGTGGTCCTACGCCGACCCGGCCTACGGTCCGCACTACCTGGCAATCCCCAACGGCCCCGGCTGGCGGGTCACGATCTGCGGGCCGGCGGCGTGCCTCGAGCGCGTGTCCACGGACGCTGGGCCGGTTCTGCCGCTCCAGCGCGAGGGCCGGATCGGGGACCTGTCGGCGGTCATGTTCGAGACGTTGTGCGGGATGACCCCGGCGCAGCGGGTGGCCGTCGGCCTGTGTCCGGGCACCGTGACGATACTCGGGCGCGCGCCCGCAAAGGCGACACTCCCACCCACGGCCGGATCGGGTGATCGCGTTCTTCGGTCCGGGGCCTGAGACAAGAGGGACGCGGCACACCGTTGACGCGGCCATTCGTGCGCGCATTCCCGTGGTCATCTTCCGGCAGGCGACCGCGCAATGGGAAACGATATGGCCGCCGACCGACGCGAAAGGAGACCCATCGTGACCGACCAGGCAGCGGAGCGAGAGGCGTCAGGGCCGCTGACGGCAGAGGAGGAGGCGATGGCGCGGGCCATTGCCGAGTACTGGCGACGGCGCTATGGCGACGGCGATGCTTCGGCGCAGGCTGACAACCCGCACAACATCGAAGCCGCCCGCGAGATCGTGGCGTTGTTCGACGCCGAACGGGCAGCCCGAGCCGAGCCGGACCCGGATGGTCGTCCGCCGCTTCCCCGTGAGACGGTCGCCTGCGACAAAGGTTTCATGGCCGGTGTTCTCAATGAACGCGAACGCAACCGTAGGGCAGCCCGAGCCGAGCCGGGGCTGCGAGAGCTACGCCGCAAGGTTGTGCGGTTGGACGTGAACGGCACCTCGTCATGGGTGTCCGGCTTCGGCTATGCCCGCGACAAGGTACTCGACCTCATCGACGCCGCCTTGGAGGCCCACGGTGAGTGACTCAGAGCGGGCGCTGACGGAAGGCGAGCCGCGATGTGCATACCAATGTCCGTATTCCGAGGCTCGCCACTCCAACTGGAACGCCGGTCACGACTTCGTGTTTCCGCCATTCCGGGCAGCCCGAGCCGAGCCGGGGCTGCGAGATAGGTTGCGGCGCGTGTTCCACGAGGAGTACGAGCACGATCAGAGCGGCGACCACTATTACGGATGCCAGCACAAGAACCAGCACGAGACAACGTGGGACTGCGCCGCTCGCGCCGACGAGATTGTCGCTGCCTTGGAGGCCCCCGCTGAACCACGCCCCGGACATGACGACTGGTGCGACGGTTCAGGTTCGTCGGCGGGAAGTGCATGTTGTCATCTAGCTGCCCACGGTGAACCACAGGAGGGGGAGTGATGAGCGGACGATTTTCGTTGACTTCGGTGGTCGCCGCAGCTACGATTACGGCGCAGGGCCTAGCTGCGAACCGAATAGACTCATCTGCGCCCGTTGTCAGAGCTAGGCCCTCTGGCAGCGGGCGTTGTGATTGGAGGGCCTAGCTCCATGGACACAAGCGATTTCGCAGCGGTTCTGCGAGCGCATGGCGATGTGGTCGAGTACGACGAGCACGAGGGATGGCTCGTACAGACGCAACCCAATGGTGCCTCGGCGATCATCGCTCGCGACGTTGAACCGGGCTTTGGCCGGTGGGTGGCCGCGCAGTTCGATGCCGACCCGGTGAGGGTCATCGGATGAGCAACGAACGTTGGCGACCGCCGTTCGGCCCTGAGCCTGCCCGGCTGCGTCGGCTGTGCGGCGCTCGATGGGTGGTACGCCACGTGGGAAGGAGGGCTCGCGCGATGGGACTGACCGAGGAACGCTACGTCATCGAAACCACTTGCCCCAACTGCGGCCATGTAGCGAAGGCGGAGACGACGGTCGAGGCGTTGTCGAAGGCTCGCGACTGGGCCTACCGCCGCTCCTCCGAGGATGTACTGCCGAGCGGCGCAGCCCGAGCCGAGCCGGGGCTGCGAGAGGCGCTGCGTGTCCTGCGAGGAATGAATGACGACCTCGCGGATGCCGTTCTTGCGGGCGTGAAGCCCGACGACATTGGGCAGCCTGACTGGGACGCGGCCAACGACATGTTCGCCGCCGCCTTGGAGGCCCACGGTGAGCCACAGGCCGAGCCGTGAAGCTCCTCGTCCTCCTGGCCGTCATCCTGGAGTTGTGGCTCCTGTGGATCTTGGCTCGTCCGATATGCGGTGAGTGTGGGAAGGAACGATGAACGAACTGGACGCGGAGCTGTTGGCTCAGGCAATGGTGCAGCCGAAGTATGCGGAGTTTGGCGGCGATCTCGACAGTGACGACTGGATGACGCTGTTCGATTGGCACCGCGAGGAACACGACATCGAAAAAGCGCGGGCCGCTGCAAAGGTCATCATTCGCCGGTATGTCGCCCTCCAGTCCCACCAGGAGGCCGGGAAGGAGCCGACGTGACGCGGTTGAGCTTCTGGATTCGCGGCGATTGGGGCTGGTTGAAGTTCTGGCGTCCAGAGAACCGCGTGCGGCCCTTCTTCGTCATCGTCGGTGGTCAGTACATCTCTCGTGAACGCGATGAGCGATTGGTCGCTCACATTCGGCAGTGGATCTGGCCGTGACCCCCACCGACCAGCCCACCCCCGCCGAACTCCGGGCGCTCCGCGCTTACTGGGAGGCGGGGTCGGTCAATGCCGCGGCGAAGTCGCTGCGCCTTGCGCCCGACACGATCCGGCACCAGTTACGGTCTATCCGTTCTAAAGTCGGCGCCCATTCGACGGCTCGCGCCATTTGGCTGCTAAGGGACAAGCTCGCCGCATAGCCCGATCGTGCGTAGCTGCGCCGTGGTATGCGGCACAGAATGACGTGCGATGGATTCACCCGTCGCATTCCGGCGTGTCCCGTGAGCTTTGACTGGTGGCTCGGGCTTTTTGCCGGGCTCACCCTGTCCCCTGCCCTGTGGTGGCCGGCCGATCGCTTCCTCGTCCCAGCCATTCGTCGCGTCCTAGTGACGACCCGTGGAGGGTCGTGATGGGGACCGGCTCCCGTACTTCGGGCGGGCGCGGATCGCCGCCGGCCTCGGTCTTGCATCCCTTGTCGTCATCCTGGCGCTGGCCGACGCGGTATCTCCCGACTACAGCCTCGATTCCATCGTCCTCGGGCTTCTGCTGGGGGCCAGCCTGCTCTTTCTCGGGATCGAGGCGGGAAGGGGGTTCCTGCGATGACCGTGTTCTACGCGGCGGTCGGGCTGGTGGCGACGCTGATCTACGGACGGGTCTTCCTGCGGCGCTGGTCGAGGCTCCGTTTACGGAAGGACGCGCGGGCTCGTCGGGAGCTGATGACGGCGCTCGCCTTCCTGTTCGTGGCGGGTGGCCTGTTGGTGACGACGATCCTCGGCTCGGTCGGGGCCCCGCCGAATCTCCGTCTCGTGGTGGGGGCGATGACGGTCGGGGCCTTCGTGGCGGCGGCCTTCGTCTTCGACCAGGAGGACGCGAGTGATGGGCCGTCATGAGTGACCTCGACATCCCGGCCACCCTGACCGCCTCCGCGGCAGTCGTCACGGCGCTCGGCGTGATCCTCATCGCCTACTGGTCGTATCGCGGCAAGGAGCGTGCATCCAAGGCCGCCGATTTCGCGGAGGATGCCACCAGGGCCATCGTCGCCATCGGCGACAAGTTGTACACGCTGGACAAGCGCGTCGACGGCCGTCTGACGCAGCTGCTCGAGCAGGTCCGCTCCGAGGGGCTCATAGCGGCTGACCTCGCTCGATCCGAGGGTCGCGCCCAGGGCGAGCAGGCCCAGCGGGACCGCGCCTCGGAGGCGCAGCCGTGATGCGCGACGGGTACGGCCGCAAGCGCTCGGCGCGGTCGATCCCGACCGGCGTCGGGTCCCGGGGCGGCTGGTCGCACACCGCCGCCTACTGGCGGGCCTGGCGCCGGAACCATCCCGACTACCGGGAGCGAGAGCGGACGCGCTGCATCCGTCGGCGCCTGATCCTCCGGATCCGGGCCATTGCTGAGACCGGCACGGACGCGGGCTACTCCCGCAGGGCAGCCCGGCTGGCAGCCCGCGCCGGTCTCGCCGAGGCCGCGGCATGACCCTGCCCGCCCGCCTCGCCGGGCACGTCCACGTCAGCGAGCGCGAATCGGCCCACCACTGGCCCGACGGCCAGTTCGACGACGCCGCCTGGGAGGACTGCACGATGTGCGCGGGCGTCATGTTCGCCCGCCTTGCCCACGACCTCGACATCGCCCCGCTGCACCGCGAGGCCGAGGCGCTCCGCGACGACGCCGGCGAGGATCCGATCGGCGGCACGTCGACGCAGGACCTGGACCGCGGCCTGCGCCGCCGCTACGGCTGGACAGGCGCCCGCCTCGTCGCGGGTTTCGACGAGCTCTGGAAGTCCCCGACGCCGTGGGTCGCCGCGGTCCAGGGGTCCATGGGCGCGTTCGGGCGGGATCACCGCCTTCGCCGGCACCAGCGCTCGTTCGCCGGCGCCCACGACGTGCTGATCGCGCGGCTGTCCGCCGAGGACCGCGCCTGGTGGGACGACCCGCTCGCGCCGGTCGGCGCCTACCAGGGCGAGTGGGCGAGCAAGGCCGAGATCCGCTCGTACGTCACCCGGCTCGCGCAGCAGTTCACGCCATGGGCGGCCCTCGCGCCGATCCGCCTGGCCGTCTCCCTGCCCGACACGTCGACCACCGAGGCCCGCCGCGTCCGGGTCGCCCCCGGAGCCTGGTTCGACTACGCGGTCTCGGGCTCGAAGCCATACACGTTCAGCCGTGTGCCGCGCACCACCAAGGGCTTCTCGGCCGAGATCGGCCGGGAGGTCACCACCACCTGGGCCGGCGCCACGCGCCGCCTCGTCAGGGTCACCAGCGGGGCCTACCTCGGCCGCTGGGTCGATCTCAACGACGCCGGCAGCGTGTCGCTGCTGGCCGCATAAGGAGGACTCCAGTGGCTCTCACCCTCACCCAGCTCGTCGACGCGGTCGACAAGTACGCCCACCTCGACGGCCCCAAGGCGGTCGCCGCGCTCGATCGCAACCTGACCCTCCTTCGTGGCCGTGTAGGCCCGCTCGAGAAGGTTGTCGCCATCCTGGCCGATGCCGAACCGCTCAGCGACAAGCCCGGCGTCGCCATCCATCAGATCCTCGCCGCGATCGGCCATCCGGTCGAGTTCGGCCCCAACGGCGAGAGCCTCGCGCTCAACCCGGCTTCGGTGATCGCGGATGCATCGCCGGACCAGATCCGCCAGCTCGCCCTCCTCGGCTTCTTCGGCCAGCCGGGCAGCCACGACGTCGACTACAGCCTGTTCGAGCGGTACTACGAGACCGACGGGCAGGGCAACTGGGCGCCCAAGGAC
>Ga0172380_10001854_pt1 | contig 35441 bp, 34 predicted proteins | sample Leawe162metaG_FD_119747 | JGI IMG/M metagenome (GOLD analysis project Ga0172380, IMG submission 119747) | Leachate microbial communities from a municipal landfill in Southern Ontario, Canada - Leachate well 162 metaG | ecosystem: Engineered > Solid waste > Landfill > Unclassified | place...
CATCGAGGTGTTTTATAACCGGAAACGGCTTCATGAGACGCTGAACTATATCAGCCCGGAACAATATGAACTTTTGACAAATGCTGCTTAACCAACTGTCCGTGAAAACGGGGGTAGCTCACCCTTAAGTTTTTAAGTTAATGAGTTCTGGGGAAAAACCGGGGCACCAGCATGATGCCTCCAGCCGGGAGAGTTTGGACGCGTCACCCGCAAGCATTCACCAAAAGCAAGGACATCATCTTGCTTACTCCAAGTGATGTCAAGGAATTTCTCACCTTTTTAGCGGTCTCCAGGAGCTGCTGGGGCACGGCGACATCCGCACCACCAATGATCTACACCCACACCCTTAAGAGTACGACCATCAAGGAGAAGAAAAGTCCGCTGGATTTTTGATTGGGGAAAAATAGGGGGTCAGGGCGGGCTCAGTACCGATGCGGCTCGATCTCCCGCCATTTCTTATCCAGCCGCTTTTCCGAGACGGGATAGGCTGTTCCCAGCTCCTGGGCAAAAAGCGAGACCTTAAACTCTTCGATCATCTCCCGGTATTCCCGCAGGTGTTCCCGCAGGACCGCAGGCGGATTTTCGGTGCGGGCGGCCTGGGCATAGCGCTCCTCATGAATAGCCGCCTGCCCCGTCTTGAGCGCGTCCCTGGCCGGAGAAAGCTTGGCCCGCTCGACCCGGATGCGCAAGGCTTTGAGATACCGGCACATCGCTGGCAGCCGCCTCCTTTCGACCCATTGCAGGAAATCAGCAGGTACGATTGACGCCGCCTGCCGGCGGTATTCGGCAAACCGCTCCTCCTGCCCGCCCCCGCCAGGCTTGCCGGGCAGCGCGGCATATTTGCCAATGGTGTCCAAGGTTGCCCGCCGTTCCTGCAACAGTCGCTCAACCTCGGCAAAAATCTCCCGGCAAAGCAGCGAAAGCCCCTGCTCCCGCACCTCCTCGACCTTGGCGGCAAACTGCGTGGCCGAGGGCACCAGGCCGTCGCGAAACGCAAACACCGTAGAGAGCACAAAATGCCACAAGTCTTCGTTAAGCTGCTCGTGAGAAGTAAGCCCTTCATACAGCGCCCAGTGGGAGCGGGGGATGGTCAACTCCTTGCGCAGAACCTTGATCTGCTGGGCAAACTCCTTGCAGTACAGCTGGTGCAGGGTCTGCCGGGTGCTTTGCCGCGCCTCGTCCTCTGCCAGAAAAAGGTGCTGCTCTACTTCCTGCTTAACAAGGCAGAGGCCTGGATAAACGTAGCCATGCAAGACCCCGTTGGCCCCTGGCACCGGCAGATAGGCTGGCGTCTGGCCGAATTGAGCCGGCGTGATATTTTTTTGCTCCCAGAGCTTCTTGAGCTCCGCCATCTGTTTTGGGCTGAAGACCTCAACCTGGTCAGCCGCCTCACCCTGCAGGGCGCTGAAATCCCTGGTCACCATGACGGTCTCGCCCTCCCCGTCCAGCAGGGAGAAGCGAAATCTTAAGTGGGGCGGCAACTCGGCCTGGGGCCAGTCCCGCGCTCCAATCCGGATCTTGAAGGAATCAACGATCACCTGTTCCATGGTCCGGTACAGGGAGCCGCGGCCAAAGGGCAGATCCCGGACCACCTCCGCCGCAGTCTGGGGGATGGGCACCAGCTGCCTCCGCAGGGCCTTGGGCAGCCCTTTAAGCAAAAAAGCTACCTTTTTGGCCAACATCCCCGGCACCAGCCAGTCAAAAAGCTCCGGCCGCAGATGCGGGGCCAAGCTGATGGGAATCCGGGCCGTCACCCCGTCGTCTTCCTCGCCGGGGGCAAAGCGGTAGGACAGGGGCAGCTCGCAATCCCCCGCGGCCATGGTGAGGGGGAACTGCTCCAGGGCGGTCGCCTCGGGCAGCTGCCTCCGGAGGTCATCGGCGGTCATGGTCACGAGCGCTTGGGCGCCGGGGGTTTTCAACCACTGATTCAGGCTGCGCTGGTCGCGCACCTCCTGGCCTAAGCGCCCCTCATAAAAATCAAACAAGACCTGATCGTCCACCATGATGGTCCGCAGCCGCAGCCGATCTTCCATGTCTTGCAGCTTGGCCGCCAGCGCGGTGTTGACGGCCAGGAAGGGATACTCGCCCTTCAACCCGCCCTCGATCAGAGCGGACTGGATAAAGATTTGCCGCGCCTCCTCCGGCTTAATCAGGCCGTAGTTGACCTTGCGCCGCGGCACGATCACCAGGCCGAAAAGGCTGATCTTGGCATAGGCGACCACCTGACCCCGCTCCTTTTCCCAATGAGGTTCGGAGTAGGACGAGCGGCAGAGCTCCCCGGCCAGGGGCTCGATCCACTCGGGCTTGATCTCGGCCACGGTCCGGGCATAGAGGCGCGAGGTCTCCACCAGCTCGGCGGCCATGAGCCAGTCGCCGGTCTTGCCGTACTGGCTGGAGCCGGGAAAGATCATGACCTCCCTGCCTCCCCCGGTCTGATATAAGTTTTTCTCCTTTTTCACCGCGATGTTGCGCAGGTTGCCGCTCAGGATTGCCCGATGGATGGCTTCGGGTGCGGCGGGCTGGCTGTTCATGGCAAAACCGGGCTCCTCGGCCAGCACCTGGGAGATCTGCTCGTGGATGTCGCGCCACTCCCGCATCCTCAGAAAGGAGAGATAGTGGCTGACGCAGAACTTGCGCATTTTCGACAGGCTATGCAGCTTATCAAAGGTGTTGTGATAACCGTCCCAGAGGGCGAGAAAGAAAAGAAAATCCGAGGGCACTTTTGTAAAGCGGGCATGGGCCGCGTCCGCCGCCGCCTCCTTGTCCACGGGCCGGACCCTGGGGTCCTGGATGCTCAACCCCGCGGCGATGATGGTCACCTCCCGCAGGGCGTTCTGATCCCGGGCCTCGATGATCATCCTGGAGATCCTCGGGTCCAGGGGCAGCCGGGCCATGAGTTTGCCGTGTGCGGTGAGGCGGCGCTGCTGGTCCAGGGCGCCCAGCTCGGTGAGCAGGGCATAGCCGTCCTGGATGGCCCGGCCGGAAGGCGGATCGAGAAAGGGAAATCTGGCCGGGTCGCCCAGCCTGAGGCTGGTCATGCGCAGGATGACCTCGGCCAGATTGGTCCGCAAAATCTCGGGCGGGGTGTATTCGGGCCGGTTGCGGTAATCCTCCTCGGCATAGAGACGAACGCAGACCCCAGGCCCCACCCGGCCGCAGCGGCCCTTGCGCTGGTCGCAGCTCGCCCGGGAAATTGCGACGATAGGCAGCTTGCTGGTCCGGGCCCGGACATTGTAGCTCGCCAGCCGGGCCAGGCCGGTATCGACCACATAGCGGACGCCGGGCACGGTGATTGAGGTCTCCGCCACGTTGGTGGCGACCACGATCTTCTGGCCCTTTACCGGCTGAAAGATCTTTTTCTGTTCGCCGGGAGAGAGCCTGCCGAACAGGGGCAGCACCACAGGGGCGGTCTGCCCCCGCTCCTTGCCTAACCTGGCTTGCAGCGCTTCCACCGCCTCCAGGATATCCCGCTCGGCAGGCATAAATACCAGGATATCGCCAGGCCCTTCCTCCCGGCGCAGGTCGCAGACCGCCTGCACCGCCTGGTCCACATAGCTCTGCTCCCCTTCCTCCTCCTTGGCCGGATCCAGGGGCTGATAGCGGACCTCCACCGGCCAGGCCCTCCCCGACACCTCGATCACCGGGGCATTGCCGAAATGCTTGGCAAAACGGGAGGTGTCGATGGTGGCCGAGGTGATCAGCAGGGTCAGATCCGGGCGGCGGCTCAGGAGCTGTTTAAAGAGCCCGAGGAGAAAGTCGATATTGAGGCTGCGCTCATGGGCTTCGTCGATGATGATCGTGTCATAGGCGGAAAGATTGCCATCGTGGTGCGCCTCAGCCAGCAGGATACCGTCGGTCATGAACTTGAGCCGGGTATTACGGCTGGTCTGGTCCTTGAACCGGATCTTGTAGCCCACCAACGAGGCCCGTGGCCCGAGTTCCTCGGCAACCCGCTCGGCCACGGCAATGGCCGCGATCCGCCGGGGCTGGGTGCAGCCGATCCGCTTACGCCTGCCGCGTCCGGCCTCAAGGCACATCTTGGGCAGCTGGGTGGTTTTGCCGGAACCGGTGTCCCCGGCCACGATCACCACCTGGCTGGTGCGGATCGCCTGAACGATTTCCTGCCGGTGCGCCACGATGGGCAACTCGGCAGGATAATACAGGCTCTCTTCTTTTACTCTGGTCACTGGGGCATGGTCCTTCACCGCTGACACTATTAACCAAGGGGGAGTATAAAAAATTCCGAAAACACCATACCTTGACGGACTCGAAATAACTCATTCTTTAACGCAGAGGCGCAAAGTAGCAAAGTTTTTATCCCTTTATTTCAGCATGTTGCCTTTGCGCCTCTGCGTCATGGCGATACGTTTTTCAGTTGTTACACAATCATCAAATTTCATTCTCGTAAAAAAACACTGCGCCTTGACCGTCGCGCGGCCAGACAAGTTTCTCCATGCGGAAAGGCCCTTAATATCTTGACAGAAAAAGCCATCCGCATATAGTGTGCAAGGTGTTTTTCAGCAGGAGACCGGAGACCAAGGCCATGAAAAACTTCCATACCGTCATCGTGGGCGGCGGGCCAGGAGGTCTGGCCTGCGCCACCCTTCTTGCCAGGCAGGGCAAAGAGGTTCTGGTGCTTGAGCGCAACAGCGTCATCGGCCCCAAGGTCTGCGCCGGCGGCATTCCGGTCGTCCCCCCGGGCTTAGACTTTCCCGAGGAGCTGTGGGAAAAATCATTTACCAGCCAGCACATCCACAGCAACTGGCAACACACCGTACTCCAAAGCGCCAGCCCCATTGTCCGCACCGTTAACCGGGGCAGACTCGGGCGCTGGATGGCGGAAAGAGCCGCAGCCGCCGGAGTCAGCATCGCCACCAGCGCCCTTGTCCAGGAAATAAGCGCAGACCGGGTGCGTACCAGAGAGGGAGAAGAGTTCAGCTTTTCTTTCTTGGTGGGCGCCGATGGCAGCAGCTCCCTGGTGCGGCGGCAGCTTGGGATTCCCATCTCCGGTATGGGGGTTGGCCTCAATTACCACGTGCCGGGGAACTTCTCCGAAATGGAGTGGCATCTGAACACCGATCTTTTCGGCAATGGCTACGCCTGGATCTTCCCCCATCAGGATACAGCCTCTATTGGCGTGTACGCGAAGCTCAGCACCAACAAACCCGGCCTGTTGCTGAACAACCTGTACCAGTGGGCTGGCCGGCGAAACCTTGAACTAAAGTCCCGCCAGCCGCAGGCTGCCTTGATCAACTCCGACTTTCGCGGCTGGCATTTTAACAACCGCTTTCTGATTGGCGATGCGGCCGGCCTTGCCTCGGGCCTTACCGGCGAGGGCATCTATTCCGCCATCGTTTCCGGGGAAGAAGCCGCGCGCACCATTCTGGACCCGGGGTATGAAAGCAAAAAAATGGCCCAGCTCATCAAGAGACACCGCCTGCATGCCCGGGTGCTCAAGTTGACATCAGGCAGCAAACTGTCAGACAAACTTATTTTGGAGGGACTGGTTTTCTGCCTGCGCACCGGCCTTGTCCCTTTTAGCGCCCTGGAAATGGGGTAAGCGGTCACAGGGCACCACATCTTGCGGCACCCTAAAGCTGAGTGCTTAGTACCCGGCACTCGGAACTCGTAACTTTAAATATGAAGGATCTACCCGTGAACCCCGAACCAAAAAAGAACAAAACCCGGCTGTTCAATGTCATCTTCATCGCCGGCTGTGCCGCCATCCTTGCCTTTTTGCTCAAGGCGCCGCCCGAATCAACCACCAAGCTGCCCAAGGATAAAAATCATCTGCAATTCTACGCCATGGACAAAAAGGAGGCTGAAAAGCATTGCGTCGCCTGCCATACTCCCGAAGGCCAGGTTCCACTCCCCGATGGCCATCCTCCGAAATACCGCTGCCTGTTCTGCCACAAGAAATACAAATAAGATGGATTCCCTGACCATTTCCCTGCCGAATCTGAGCGCCACCCTTGCCCTGGGACACTATCTCGGAAAGACCGCCAGCCCAGGCGAGATCATCACCCTGGCCGGCTCGCTGGGGGTCGGAAAAACCACCCTCACCCAGGCCATCGGCCAGGGGTTGCAGGTGCCTCAATCATGCTACATAACCAGCCCCACCTTCAGCCTCCTGCACGAATATCCGGGGCGGCTGCCTCTTTTTCATCTGGATCTCTACCGGTTGAGCGAGGAAACGGAAATAGAGGAGCTCGGGCTGCTGGAATATCTTTACGGGACAGGACTGTCCGTGATCGAATGGCCCGACCGGCTGGGCAGCCTCATGCCCGAGGAGCGGCTTCATATCGAACTTAAGCTGCTGAACGAAACAGCACGAACGGCGGAGTTTACCGCCCATGGCGGAGCCTGGCAGGAAAAAATCGGTGCGCTGCAGGGCGCCGGTCATGAATGGCCGAGGCTGGGCCACAACGGCTAAAACAAAAACGTAACTATTCAGCTGTGGTTCAGGTGCGGTAAGCGGGAGGCGATGCGTACATCGGGTACGTGAGCCGGACCGATCGCCGCAAGATACGAGGCTGCTGGGTAGTTACGACGGCATCATCTCGTTTAAGATCACAGCCAGTTTCGCCTTGACAATGGGCTTGGTGAGAAAACCATTCATGCCGGCCCGGTAACAGGCGGCTTCATCCTCATTTCTGGCGTGGGCCGTGAGCCCGACAATAACCAGCGGCTGTTGCAAAGTACGCAGGCCGACATAGTCCTTACGCAAAGCCGGGTCAGCCTCAATCGCCCTGATTCTTCTGGTGGCCTCCATGCCGTCCATATTAGGCATCTGAACATCCATCAAAACCAGATCAAAGGTCTGATGCCGGAGATGCTCCAGGGCTTCGGCCCCATCGGAGGCCACCTCGACCTCATATCCTTGCCTGGTAATCAAAATGCTGGCCAGCCGCTGATTTACCGCATTATCCTCAACCAGCAGAATCCTCCCGCCGCAGCTCGTCTTTCCAAGGCCTGCCTCATGTTGCTCTTTAAGCGGGACAATCTCCGCCGTCGCCTCTTCCAGGGGAATTACGAAATAAAAGGTGCTGCCCTCGCCAACCTCGCTTGTCACCGCGAGTTTCCCGCCCATAAGCTCCACAAGCTGGAGGCAAATGGCCAACCCCAGACCGGTACCCCCGTACTTTCTGGTGGTCGAGCCGTCCGCCTGGGTAAACTTTTCAAAAATCGCCTCTACCCGGTCGGCTGGGATGCCTATGCCGCTGTCACGCACCGAAAAACGGCTGACAATCCGGCCGGCATCTTCACGCTCATAGGAAACCTCAATATCAACCCTGCCCTGCTCGGTGAATTTCATGGCGTTTCCGGCCAGATTTACCAAGACCTGGCGCAACCGGTTACTGTCCCCCATTATCCTTTTCGGAATACGGCTGTCAATCTTGCAGCCAACGACGACCCCCTTTTCCCGGGCCGGGATCTTAAACATGGCGGCCACGTTGCCAACCACCTCCGCAAGATTAAAGGGCAGATGCTCAAGCTCAAGTTTTCCCGCCTCAATTTTTGCCAGATCGAGGATATCGTTAATCAGGGTTAGCAGGCTTGCCGCGGATTGAGAGATGGTTCTGGTATAATCGAGCTGCTCTTCGCTAAGGGGGGACTCGGCCAGGAGTTCGCTGAAGCCGATGATGGCGTTCATGGGAGTGCGCAGCTCATGGCTCATATTGGCCAAAAAATCGCTCTTCAGCCGGCTGATCTCCTCAAGCCGCGCATTAGCCTCCCGCAACTCAGCGGTTTGCTTGGCTATTTCGCTTTCAAGCTTTCGGGCATACTCTTTTTCCCGATCCTGGTTAAGCCGGTACTGACGGTAGTTATCCTCAACAAGCTTGCCGTGCTGCTGCTGAAGAATGTTGATCTGCCGTACCGCCTGTTCATGATCGGCGACCAGCATCTCCCGCTCCTGCCTGGAAAGGGCAAGATCAATGGTATTCCGCAACAGGGAGGAACTCATGAAGCCTGGCCGGCAGTGATCTTTCTGGACTGCGGCACAGGAGATGATCAACACCGCCGACAGGTTGGCAAGATACAATGCCTGGCAACAGACCCCGTTCTCCGTCTTGCCCGCGACAAACCCATCGGTCGCTCTGGCTTCGCTAACCAACTGTTCCCGCACCGACTGGGCCAGAACCAGGGGGCATTCCCCCGCAAGCAGGGCGCCCGCCTCGCTTACCATAAGCATCGAAGCTTCCGGCAGCAACGCGCCGAGAATCGCCAGGAAGTTTTGCTGTTCTTCATTGGCATCGATAAGATCATCGAAGATGTCGTCAAAGGTGGGATCGGTCATCAGCGCTTCACTCGTCCGACTCGTACAGTTCTTTCGCCTTGGCCATTTCTCCGGGCAGATCCCTGATGATAATCTTGTAATCCGCCACTTTCTCCTTCACATGCTCAGTAAGTTCGGGGGGCAGCGGCTCAAGAGGCCCGGCAATTGGCCAGTACTTCATCTTTCCCGCTATAAATTCAGCCAGTTGCAGAATACTGCCGGTACGGGAGACATCTTTAGTCTGTTTGGAAAGATGATGCGACTTGATGGAGATGAGTACTTCCTGAGGCAGCCCCCAGTCCTTGGCAAGAAGATAACCCACCTCGGCATGATCGGCCCCAATAGCCTTGCGCTCACATTCGATCAGGGTTCCCTTTCCTTCCCGGAAATCCTTGCATGCTTCCCGCAGCTGTTCCCCGGCCACCTGATTTTCAACGATAAGTCCGATATCATGAACGATGCCGGCCAGAAAAACATCCTCTCCATCCTTGCCGAAGATGCGCTTGGCGATCATCCCGGAAAGGATTGCCACGGTAGCGGAATGCAGCCAGAGTTTCTGGGCCGAAAAATCGACATCGTCGCCCTTGAACATCTCGCGCAGGGATTCCACCGCCACCAGATTGCGCAGCTGCGTCATGCCGGTAAAAACCACTGCCTTGGCTATGGACCCGACCTTCTGGGACAAGCCGAAATAAGGGCTGTTGACCAGCCGCAGCAATCGGGTGACCAGAACGGGATCGAGTTTGATGATCTCCTCAAAATCATGCATGGTGCTGCGATCGTCGTTGACCAGTTGGGTCACCTTGATCGCCACATGCGGAAGCGTTTTGAGGTCAGTAAATTTTCTCAGTATATCTTTAGCGCTGGGCATGACTCAATCACATAAATTAAGGGGAAAACTTTTCCTGCTATGGCTGAGAGCTTTCAGCCAAGGGTCATCATTGCTGACCTGCAAAGGCTCGAAGAAGTATAGCCATTTGGTCCGCAAGCTCTCTTGCCTTGGAAAGGTCGTTGGCCCTGCCATTTTTCTCAAGCTCGCTCGCTATCTTACGCACACCCTCCACCCCGAGACTGGCAGAAGCACCCTTGATGCTGTGCGCGGCGTCCGCCACCGCCGCGGCATCTCCTGCGACAAGACCTTCTTTGATCTGCGCCAGATCTGAAGCGGAAGAATCATGAAAAAGCGCCAGCAGCTCCGCCAACATCTCCTCGTCTTCTCCAGCCTGCTCGAGAGCAAAATTTCTATCCCAATCAAGGTCTTCCATCTCTGTTCCCTTATCATTAGTGTGCCCACGGTGAACGATTACCAAAGAGTAACGCCCTGCTATGCCCCGGTCAGCGCCGCCTCAATCTCGGCAAAGGGGATAACTCCGGCCCGGAGCGGACAGACCTTACCCTCCTGATAGCCCAGAAGAGTAGAGCCCAGACCTCCCTGAGTTGCCCCGCCATCAAGAACAACATCCACCTTATGCCCCAGTTGCGCCTGTACGCCGCTGGCCGTCACCGCTGCCGGCTGTCCGGAAAAATTAGCGCTGGTCGCTGTTATCGGCCGACCAAAGGTCTTTACCAATTGCCGGGCCACGGGATGAGACGACACCCGGACCCCGACGGTACCCAAAGAACCGGTAAGCATCTCCGGTAATGATTTAGCCCCCGGAAAAACCAGGGTCAATGGTCCCGGCCAAAACTTCTCCATTAGAATGGTGAAGGGCCTGGGAATCTCCTCTACCAGGCCGGCAAGCTGGGACGGGGCGTCAATAATCAGCAAAACCGGTTTACCGGGAGATCGTCCCTTCAAGGCGAAAAGACGGGAGAGAGCCGCCTGATTGAAAGGATCAACAGCCAAACCGTAATATGTTTCCGTGGGAAAAGCAACAACCCCGCCAGCCCGGAGAACCTCACAGGCATGGGACATGAGCTCGTCTGTCACTTGGGGTTTAACCACGAATTTGTCACCGGCTCCCGGCCAGCCGTTGCGCCTTTCCCTCAACCTCGCGGGCCATCTCTTCTTTAAAAGCGACAAGCCTTCCCGCCAACCCTTCATCAGCAAGGGCCAAAATCTGCGCCGCCAGAATCGCCCCATTTTTCGCCCCGGCCTTGCCGATACCCATGGTGGCCACCGGCACCCCAGGCGGCATCTGCACTGTGGAAAGCAGGGCATCCAGTCCGTTTAAGGAGGAGGAATCCACTGGCACCCCGATCACGGGCAGGGTGGTGTGAGCCGCAAGAACTCCGGCCAGATGGGCGGCCATCCCGGCGACGGCGATGATGATTTTCAGGCCGCGGCCTTTGGCGCTACTCGCGTATTCCATGGCCCGCGCCGGGCTGCGATGGGCCGAAGCCACCGTTATTTCATAGGGGATATCCATCTCCTGCAAAAAATCCAGACAACCTTGCATAACCGGCAGATCCGAATCACTGCCCATGACAATGCCGATCATAGCTCACACTCCTTTGAGGTCATAATCATTCGCCAGAAACAAAATCTACTATGCACTATGTACAATAAACGTTCAGCAGTGCCGCAGATGCGCGGAAGAGGCCTGCGAAGTGTGCTAGAGCACATGAGCAGGCCGATGACAAAGCAGATGCGGTGCTGCGGAACGTTTATTTTCGGTCCAGGGCCTTACGGCCGATATCCTTCCGATAATAGCAGCCGTCCCAGCTGATCTCTTCCGTAGCTCCATATGCCTTGGCGATGGCCTCCTGCAACGTTTCCCCGATGGCGGTAACACCCAGCACCCGGCCGCCATTGGTGACCACCGTCTCTCCCTGAAGCGCGGTGCCGGCGTGAAAAACCACCACGTCCTCATGCTCTCCCGCTTTGGCTAGACCTTGAATGGCCTTGCCGTTTTCATACTTGCCGGGATAGCCCCCGGCCGCCATGACCACACAGACCGTGGGCCGCGGGTCTATCTCCAGAGAGATCTCGGCCAGACGGTCATCGATCACCGCCTCCATGACCTCCACCAGATCGGTTTTCAGCCGCATGAGCAGAGGCTGCGCCTCGGGATCGCCGAACCGGCAGTTGAACTCCAGCACCTTGATCACCCCCTGGTCGATCATCAGGCCGGCGTAAAGCACGCCCTTGTACGGACAGCCTTCCGCCGCCAACCCCTTGACCGTCGGGAGCATCACCGTTTCCATGACCTGCCGGTGCAAGGCTTCGGTCACCACCGGCGCCGGGGAATAAGCACCCATGCCGCCGGTGTTCGGGCCCTTATCGCCATCAAAAATCGCTTTATGATCCTGGGAGGTCGGCAGAGGCAGCACCGTTTTTCCGTCGGTAAAAGCCAGAAAAGAAGCCTCCTCGCCGCGAAGAAACTCCTCAATCACCACCCGGTTGCCTGCCTCGCCAAAGGCCTTCTCCTTCATAAACAGGTCCACCGCCGCCCTGGCTTCGGCGATGGTCTGGGCCACCACCACGCCCTTGCCGGCAGCCAGGCCGTCGGTCTTAACCACCAGCGGCGCAGCCTGCTTTTCCAGATAGCGAAGCGCCTCCTCCCTGTCGGTGAAGGTCGCATAAAAAGCGGAAGGAATATGGTATTTTTCCAGCAAATCCTTCATGAAAACCTTGCTGCCTTCAAGAGTGGCCGCGTTGCGGCGGGGGCCAAAGACCCGCAACCCTTTTTCTTCAAAATGATCGACTATTCCCAAGGCCAGGGGAACTTCCGGCCCAATGACGGTTAGATCAACCCCTTCCGTTTCAGCAAAATCTGCCAGTGCCTCAATCTCGGCGGCGCTGATCTTGACGCAGGTTGCCAGTTCGCTTATTCCAGCATTGCCCGGAGCGCAATAAATCTTCGTTACCTTGGGACTCTGCCGTAATTTCCAGACCAAGGCATGCTCCCTGCCCCCCGACCCAACAACCATTACCTTCATCAAAAATCTCCTCGGCTTCTTTCAGAAATGACAACCATCCAGTTGGAGACAAAAAACACAAAATATCCCCCGAACTGTAACTGTTCAGCAACGCGACTTCGCTACTGCCGCAAGTACGGAAAATCGGCATGCAAATTGATCAATGACAGAACAGATGCAATGCGGCTGCACGTTCCCTTGAATGATCTATTATCCACTTGGAGTAACAGGCAAATTCCCCCAAAAGGAGTGAATCATTTTACTCCAAAACCGGCGGTCAAGAAAGGATTAAACCGTTGCAAGAAAATAATCTCGCCACCTGAGTAAACAAAACGTCATGAGGAATCTTAATTAAAATCTCAATGAGAAACTGATTGTTTCACATCGCATAACTGGCGGTCTTCCCACCACGGCAAGCAATTCCCTGCCCCGGCAAGAGAAATCCTCCCGGTGGATGAAAAAACTTTTCCCTTGACACCCATCCAACTCTTCCGCTAATATCAATCATCAAAATGAATGAGTAAGCATTCACAAAATTGCACCCCAATCTCTTCCCTCTCTGCTAATCCTGCTGAATCAATGAGAACCTCGGACAAACATTCAAAGATCATCGAATCGGCCATCACCGTTTTTGCCAGAAAAGGTTTTTTCAGCGCCCGCATTTCCGATATCGCCAAAGAAGCCCAGGTAGCCGACGGGACCATCTATCTCTATTTCAACAACAAATACGACATTCTCATTTCACTGTTCGAGGAAGAAATAGGCAAGATCATTCTGGAGGTAAAGCTTCTTCTTGAAAAAGAGACCGACCCCCGGAAGATGCTCCATATTTTCGCCCTGCACCATATGCAGCTCATGGGAGAGCATAAAGAACTGGCCGAAGTTCTCCAGATGGAGCTGCGCCAGAGCAACAAATTCATGAAGGAGTACAGAAACACAAAATTCATTGAATATGTTGATGTAATCTCGGCTATAATACACAAAGGCCAGGAGGCGGGGATATTCCGCAAAACTCTACTGCCGGGGGTGTTCAAGCGGGCCTTTTTCGGGGCTCTGGATGAGACATCCAGGCTCTGGGTTCTTTCGCCGGACCACCACTATACCATTGGCGAAGCGGCCCAACAGATCAGCGATATCTTCATTTCCGGAATAATGACTGAACGGACTTGATTCTTCGTAACCATTAAGCCGCACCGCTGACACAAAACAGGTTAGGGAAATGGCTGTTACCCATAAACCAAGCCGATAAAAGTTTAGCGAGTTTAGCAAGAGTTAGAAGCAGGTGTGGCGCTGCTGTCACAGATCAAGCCTGCTCTGGCGGTTTGATCTCCATGACTTCCAGTTGCCGCACCCCTCCCGGAGTTTTCACGGTTATCTCATCACCCACGCATTTCCCGATCATTGCCCGGCCAATCGGGGAAAGCACGGAAATGCTGCCCTTACTTACGTCCGCCTCTTCCGGCCCCAAGAGCTGATAACACACCTCTTCCTCCGTATCGAGATCAACAAGGGAAACGACCGTGCCAAAAACCACCTTGGAACAATTCACGTTCGTGCAGTCAATAACCTCAGCCCTACTGAGCTTATCCTTAAGCTCCATAATCCGCCCTTCGATGTGCGATTGACGTTCCTTAGCCGCGTGGTATTCGGCGTTTTCTTTCAAATCACCGTGCCCCCTCGCTATCTCAATCGCCTCAATAACCGCAGGCCGCTCTTTTCTCAACAGCCGATCCAGTTCCTGACGCAATCTTGCATTTCCCTCCTGGGACATGGGAATACGCACAACCATAGCACCCTCCTTACCGAGACAATAGCTCATAAAAAAATGGCCGTTTTGGCCGGGGCAATCACCGCAGGGATTGCCCCGGCCAAAACGGCATAAACTTCATCAGCACATCTTCTGTTCAATTAGCACAGAGGAAAAAAGATTGCAAGGGAAAGCGCTTCGCGAAAACCAGGACTACCACCGGTAAATGGCAGAAAGAAAAAATTCCTTGGCCCGATAATCTGGACCTGAAGTAAGCGCTGTCGTAGCGGCAAGAATGACCTGCGGGGCATACTCCATAAAAAAACCACCCTTGAAAGTCTGCAGAGCATAGCCCTTTTCATCATAAACAAGTGCATATTCAAGATCATAGTAACGGGGAACGCCGCGCCGAAACTGATCATCAGAAAGCTGGTGCTTGAAATATACGCTGAAACGGTTCTGCCAGTAATGCATCGGCGTCCAGTACGGATGGTCTGAGGTGGTAAAGCCATCCGGCTGCATGGGCCCGCCGCCTCTTCCTTCCTCGGCATCTTTATAATCATATTTATAGCTCAATTTTAAAAACGCCGGCTCAAAAAAAATAAGGTAAGCTGCCCATAAATCATAGCCCTTCATGGTATTATCGTCAGAAAAACTGGCGTAAAGCCCTCCCCCCCCCGCCTGAACACTTGGAAGCATATCCAGGACCAAATCAGCCTTGTAATCCTGCTGCACGATATTTCGACCCAGGCTGGCCAGGGTGTCATGCACGACATCCCGCCCAAAGGAAATAATGCCGGTCAGCCGGTCTCCCAGACGGCCTTCCGCTGCCAGATCAAGAATAGTGGTATCAGGCTGACCGCCTTCCAGCAGCTCCGCCCCTGCCCCGCCGCGCAAAACAAGCTGTTCATTGATATTAGCCGCATAGGAAACAAGGGCGCGGCTTCCCCTGATTTTCCCGTAGCCGTCCGTATTCTGATAGTCCAAACGGGAAAGATTCACCGCCAGGTCATGCTGTAGATAGGGCGAGTATTGCAGGCTGGCTTCCTCCCAGCTCTTCCTGACCGCCTTATAGCCTCCCCTGCCCTCCTCCCGGAGATAACCATACCCCAGAGCGGCCCGGGGCCGACGCTTCAACTCGTTTCTCTGCCTGGCCTCAGCCAGCCCGGGAAAATCGACCCCGGCTACGCCTATCTCCTCATAAATGGCCGCCTCATGGCCCAACTGGCCAAATCTGCTGTAAATCCCGGCAAGATCAAACTGCAGAGAGACGTCCGCAGGATATTCCCGCAGCAACACACTGAAATACTTTGCCGCCGCCAAATACTCGCGCTGGATCACCGCCTGTCGGGCAGCTTTCTCCAGAGCAAATTTTTTGTGCCAGCGGTATCGGGCGTAAAACGAAACCGCCAGTTGGTTAAGCACCATTGACTCAGGTACAGACTCCAGCACGGCTCCAAGGTCCATCAGCTCATCAACCATCGTTTGCCTTTCAACCTCGGCAATGGTCAATCGCGTCCAGAAATCAGGTTCTTCTTCACGGGGAAAAGCCACCCCCCATTCTCTACCCTGGGCCAGGATAATGTCCGCCACCGACGGCCTGAGGAAAGCGTCATACACGGCCACGGACTTTGCCCAGTCATGCTCTGCCCAGAGAATCCGCGCCTTAAGCAGAACCATGTCCGGTCGCGCCGAAATCTGCGCAGAGCTTTCTGCCAACGCCAGAGCCTCTGCAAAATGGCCCCGGTTGAAAAGCTGCTGGGCAAGATGCACCACGGCAAACTCCTGCTCGGGAAAATCCTTGACCAGCCCCTGCCAAAGCACACCTGCCGCGGCGATATCGCCTTTGGCTTCCAGGACCGAGGCAGACAAATTACGGATTGTCACGGACTCTGGATACTGCTTGCCGGCAAGCGCTGCTATCTCGCCCAGCTCTGCGATCTCGGTATCCTCCGGCCCCTCTTCTTTCATGGCCCGCAGGAGCTTAAGAACCAGGCCTTGATCCTTGGAGAATTCGGCCTGCATCCGTGCAAAGAGCGCCTTTTCCGCCTCGCCTTTTCCCTGGGCGCGGTAAAGGCGCAACAGAAGCAGGTCTTCCTCGAGTCCGCCGCGCTGGGACGACAAAGACCCGGCAATCTGCTCGGCCTCGGCATAAAGACCCTCTGCAAACAGCAGCCGGGCGAGCAGCAGCTCGACTTCTCGCCGCAGTATCGCTGACGGCGGAGGCAACTCGCGCCCTGATGTTTTCGGCAATTCTCGAGCCAGCTGCCTCAGAATCTTGACCGCATCCCCGGTTTCGCCCTCAGCCGCCAGCAGCCTTGCCCGTAGCAGCCTGGAATCCGGGACTTCTTTCTCCAGAACTCCGAACCGCGCAAAGGTTTCGCTATCCTGCCGCTTGCCCTCCTGTTGTCTCAACCGCTCAAGCCAGACCTCGGCCTCGGCAAAACGCTTTTCCGCAATGGCCAAGGCAAATAACCGGCCCGAAACCGCCTTGTCCTGCGGATACTGGAGATAGGCCTGCCGCAGAACCTGCTCCGCCTCATAGGGCGGGCCGCTCTGTTGGTATACCTCGGCCAGACCAAAAAAAGCCGCCATAACCAACGCCTCGTCAGTTGGGGGCTTTGCAAGTATTCCGGCATAGTATTCCCTGGCCGGTCCATAGTCCGCGGTCTCGGTCAGAGCCTTGGCGATAAGCAGCCTGGTCTGCGGGGATTCGAATAACCCGGGGAATTTTTCCTGGAGCCGGATCAAGTGGCCCTGGGTTTTTCTGAGCAGGCCAAGCCCCCCTGCCAGCTGAACACAACGCAGCCTGAACATCCCTGTTTCATCAGCCCCGTCCAAAAGCTGCTCATACAGAGAGAGCGCCTTGGCGGGCCACCTGAGCCGCTCATAAAGCAAGGCCTGCCCGGCGAGGACTTCAGGCGTCCTGCCCCCCAAGGCTTCCAAACGGGAAAACATCTCCAGGCTTTCAGGCAATTCCCCGCGATCAAGGTAGATCCTGGCCAGTTTTCCGAGAACCGTTTTGTTTCCCGGCTCCATCCCGAAAAAGATTTCCAGCACTTCGAGGAGTTTTTGTCTGGCCTCCAACTGCGCCCACATGACGTTAGCCTCGTCATCCTTGCCGCCCGCCAGAAGCGCCTTGGCCCGCTTGGCCAGAATCTTCGCATCTTCAGGATTAACAGCCAAAATCAGATCATAAAGGGCGACCGCCTCCCGATACTCGCCGCCGGTCTCATACAGCCCGGCGCCCCGCTCCAGGTTACCAAGATTCGGTGCCGATTCAGAGCCTAGGCTCCGCCCCAGGGCCGCCACCTCGGTCGTGTTCCCCAGAGAGGCGCGGAGATCGATCATCTGCCGAAGCACCTCTTTATTCTCGGGCCTAAGGAAGATATAACGCTCAAAACAGGCCAGGGCCTCGGGAAAGCGGGAAAGGCTGAGGTAGATATGACCAAGACGCTTGAGAAGTTTGGGGGATGATGGCTCATTCTCCAGAAGAGGGCGCAGATGGGCCAGAGCCTCCTCTGCTTTGCCTCCCTTGAGATAATAGGCAGTCAACCGTTCTTTCGCTTCGGGGCTCTGGGAGGTGCGCGCCAGCCGCTGCCAGTACTCCACCGCCTGACTCTCAAGCCCTGATTTATCATAGGCCTGGGCCGTCTTGAGCAGGATTGCCGGGTCGGCCTGATTTCCCTTGGCCAGAATAGTTAAATGGACCCTGGCCTTGTCGAAGGAACCCATCTCGTAATAAAGGTTAGCCAACTCTTCCCGCAACGAAAGCCGCGTCGGTTCCCGCTGGAGCAGGACTTCCAGTATAGCCGCGGCTTCGCCCTTCTTCTGCTGGGCAAGAAGCGCGAAAGCCGCGCCCCGCAAAGCATGGAGATTCTCCGGCTCCCGCCGGAGAATTTTTTTATACAGTTCAACCGCCCGAGCCCCATTGCCCTGTTCCCTGCTTGCCTCTGCCAGAGCCAACAGATACTGAAAATTCCGAGGATCCGCCTCAACCAGCAACTCAAGATGGGGAAGAGCGCTCTCTTCTCTCTTCAGTTGCAGGAGAATGGTGACAAGTTCCCACCGGGCAAGCTCCAGCCCCTCCCGCATGCCTAGCAATGCTTCGTAAACGGGAGCCGCCTCGACAAACCTGCCGTTGCGCGCCAGCTCTCGCCCCTGATCCCATAAAGCCTTCCAGACGACATCCTTGTCCTCCTTGAGCTGGATGGTCCGCGCCGGGACAGCCTGCTTGCCCTGTGGCGGTGCAGAAGGATCTGCTGCATATCCCGGCACCGAAAGGAGAAGATACAAAGACAGGGAAAAGACAAGAGTTGTTCTGCGGGCTAAGATCATCGCCCGCAGAACAACCAGAAAAGACAACGAGTTTAGGAAGATAGGCAATCTGACAAGCATCAACAGAGGGTGTCCTTTTGGTAACCGTAAAAAGGACCGGTTTAAAAAGCTGAAAAAAACGAGTCTACTTTGTATAAAATTCGGCGATCTTTGCAACCACAAAAGATTGCATCTCCTCCGTAAGTTCGGGGAAAATCGGCAAAGCCAGGGTTTCACGCGCCGCCCGCTCCGCTTCCGGAAACGAAACCTCTGCATAGCCCATCCCGGCAAGACATCTCTGGCGGTGGAGGGGGATGGGATAATATATCTCCGCCCCGACTTCGTTATTCTGAAGATGGCGGAGCAGTCCGTCCCGATCCCTGGTTCTGATGACAAACTGGTTATAGATATGGTAATCGAACGCTTCCCCGCCCGCCGAACCTACGGCCTGATACACCGCTTCGGGCAAAGAAACCGCGCCGTTTCCCAGCAACCCGGCTTGCGAGAACAAACGACGATAGTTGGCGGCATTGCGTCTTCTTGCCCTGTGCCACTCTGGCAGGCGGGCAAGTTTGATCTCGAGCACCACGGTCTGGATGGGATCAATGCGGAAATTCCCCCCAACCACCCCATGGTGGTACTTAGGCGCTCCGCCATGCACCCGGATTATCCTGAGCCGCTCGGCCAGCTCAGGGTCATCGCAGGTAATCAACCCGCCATCGCCAATGCCGCCGAGATTCTTGCTGGGGAAAAAAGAAAAGCAGCCGGCCGCCCCCATGGATCCTGCCCGATGCCAGACTGTCTGACCGCCGCTCTGCATGGGATACACGGCGCCGATGGCCTGGGCGGCATCCTCAACCACCGGCAGTTTGTACTCTTTGGCCAGGGCAAGAATCGCCCCCATGTCCGCGCATTGGCCGTAGAGATGCACCGGAATGATCGCCTTGATCCGCTTATCAGCCCGGGCATCCCTGGCAAGGGCCTCGGCCATCCGCTTCGGGTCGATATTGTAGCTCAGCGGATCGATATCGGCGAAAACCGGCCTTGCCCCAAGCCTGAGGATGCAGCCCATGGTGGCAAAAAAAGAATAAGGCGTGGTCAACACCGCATCGCCTGGCCCGATTCCCAAAGCCATAAGGGAGGCCAGCAGGGCATCGGTGCCGCTGGCCACCCCGATCCCATGCCCGGAGCCGCAATAAGCGGCGATTTTTTTCTCGAACTGTTCGACCTTGGGCCCGAGGATGTACTGGGTCGAATCAATGACCTCGGTCACCGCAGCGAGAATCTCCTCGCGCAGGGGAGCCATCTGGTCATGTAAGTCTAAAAGAGGAACTCGCATCTGTTCTTTTCCAGGTATCGCCGAGACGGCGGGGGAGTCTATGCAACAATCAGGAGCGCCATGGGTTGAGGAACTCAGCAAGGAAGTCCTTGATATCGGGAACTTCCTTTTCAAAATATTCCCGCATCTTTTTCAGGAGATTGACCTCTATCTGCCGGACCCGTTCCCGTGAGATGTCAAACTTGTCGGCAATATCCTGCAGGGTCAGGGGCTCGTCGCTCAGCAACCGGTTGGTCAGGATGGCCTTTTCCTTATCGTTCAAGGTCTCGCGCAATTTGTCCAGAGCCTCTGCCATCCACTCCTGTACTTCCTTTTCCGCCACCCGTTCTTCCACGGTAGGCCCCAGCATGGGCAGAAAATTCTTCTGCTCCTCATCGGAACCTTCCCGCACCGGACTTTCCAGGGAAACATCCCAGTTGTCCATGCGCTGGCTCATCTCAATAATTTCGCTTTCTTTGACATTGAGGCGTTGGGCCAGCAACTTGACCTCGGGGGCAAAGCCTTGCGATTCTAGCAGTTTTTTCTCTTTATTCAAGCTGAAAAAAAGTTTGCGCTGGGCCTGGGTGGTGCCGATTTTGACCAGCCGCCAGTTATCCATAATGAACTTAAGGATATAAGCCCGGATCCAGTAGGCGGCATAGTAGGAAAACTTCACCTGCCGGTAGGGGTCGAATTTCTTCACCGCCTGCACCAGGCCGACATTGCCCTCCTGGATAAGATCAAGAAAGTTCTGCATCCAGTATTTCTGGAAATCCATGGCCACCTTGACCACCAACCGCAGATTGGCGGTCACCAGTTGATAAGCCGCCTCCGGATCGCCGGTTTCCTGAAAATGGCGGGCCAACTCATCAGTCTCCTCGCGGCTCATGAGCTTGTACTGGCTGATTTCCTGAAGATAACGATGCAGCCCCGCATTGCCCAAGGCCGGGAGGTGGTCATCATCCGACAGGGCGACGAGAGGATGCAGCATTTCCTGCTCATCATCATCGACTATTTCAACAAGTTCCGGATCTTCTTTCATGGGGGTCATTATTATTAGAACAGCGCCAAAGGTCAATCTCTTTCCACGGAAGCCCGCACAGGGCACCACATCTTGCGGCACCCTGTGACCGCTTCCAAGTAACTTAACCGCAGGAAGTTCCCTGCCGGAGAATGTTTTCGCGGTTTCGGCTGCGCTGTACCGCCCAAGGACGGGCGAGACAGCAGACGCCTCGGAGGCGGGCAGGATGTCCGCCGAGTGTCAATTGTCGGCAGCAGTGCCGACCATGAGCGAAAACATTCTCCGACAGGGAACGGTTACTTGCCGAAAATCCTCGCTACGGCGGGGTGAGGCGCTTATAGCTGAGTTGAGCAGCTTGCCTGTTCAAGCAAAACGTATACCCGCATGGTGAATGCCGGTTTCCCCTGGAAGGCCGGGACATTTTAGAATTGCCTTTGCAAGCCTATCTTTTTATGATAGATAGCCTCTTCGGTGGAATCAGTACATTTTTCCGCACACTTGCATGTTTCTGATACACTACGACAAGAGCCTCAGCAAAAAACAGGACCCCCCGGATCATCCATGGAAAACATACGGAATTTCAGCATAATCGCCCATATCGATCACGGAAAATCCACCCTGGCCGACCGCTTTATCCAGCTGTGCGGCATGGTTACCGACCGCCAGTTCCACGACCAGCTCCTCGACAGCATGGATATCGAGCGGGAGCGGGGGATCACCATCAAAAGCCAGGCGATCTGCCTTCCGTACCGGGCCAAGGACGGCAAGGACTATACCCTTAACCTCGTTGACACCCCTGGCCATGTGGATTTCAGTTACGAGGTCTCCCGGGCTCTGGCCTCCTGCGAAGGGGCGCTGCTGCTTGTGGACGCGGCCCAGGGGATTGAAGCCCAAACCTTGGCCAACCTCTACCTGGCCATGGAACATAACCTGGAAATAATCCCGGTCATCAACAAAATCGATCTCCCCTCGGCCGATCCGGAGGGGGTTGCCCACCAAATCGAGGAAGACCTCGGCCTGGATGCCGACCACATCCAGTTCTGTTCGGCAAAAACCGGCCTGGGCGTCGAGGCGGTGCTGGAGGCGGTGGTCAATCTTCTGCCCCCGCCCAAGGGCGATCCGGAAAAGCCTCTGGAGGCCCTGATCTTTGACGCCTTCTACGACCCGTTCCGGGGGACCATCATTTCCTGCCGCATTTTCGAAGGACGGATCAAGGCCGGAGACACCATGCTCTTCATGGCCAACAATGCCGCCTACCGGGTTGAAGAGGTCGGCTTTTTCCGCCTGACCCGCGAACCCCGGCAAGAACTGAGCGCGGGTCAGGTCGGCTATATCATCGCCGGGATCAAGAATATCACCGACACCAGGCCCGGCGACACCATCACCCTGAAAGACCGCCCCTGCGCCAAACCCTTGCCGGGGTTCCAGGAGATCAAGCAGGTGGTGTTCTCCTCCATCTATCCGGTGTCCACCGACGACTACGAGATTCTGGCCACGGCCCTGGAAAAGCTCACCCTCAACGACGCCTCCCTCTCCTTCCAGAAGGATGCCTCCACCGCGCTGGGCTTCGGCTTCCGCTGCGGCTTCCTGGGATTGCTTCATCTGGAGGTGGTCCAGGAACGGCTGGAGCGGGAATTCGACCTCTCGCTGATCCTCACCGTGCCTTCGGTGAACTACAAGATCTTCCTCAAGGACGGGACCATGAAAGAGGTGGACAATCCGGCCCACTACCCGGACCCTACCACCATCGACCGCATCGAGGAGCCCTTTATCAAGGCGACCATCCTCATCCCCGAACGCTACATGGGGGTGGTGATGACCCTGTGCATGGAGCGACGAGGGGAAAACACCCATTACCACTACCCCATGCCCGGCCGGATCGAGTTCACCTGCGAGCTGCCCCTGGCGGAAATCATCTACGACTTCTACGACCGGCTCAAATCCGTCACCCAGGGCTACGGCTCCTTTGATTATGATCTCATGGATTACCGGGAAAGCGACCTGGTCAAGCTGGACATCCTGGTGAACGGCGAACGGGTTGACGCTCTCTCCCAGCTGGTGCACCGCAACAATGCCAGGGCGCGGGGGCTCCATGCCTGCGAAAAGCTGAAAGAGGAAATCCCGCGCCAGATGTTCAAGATCGCCATCCAGGCGGCGGTGGGCGGCAACATCATCGGCCGGGAAACCATCTCGGCCCTGCGCAAGGACGTGCTGGCGAAATGCTACGGCGGCGACATCAGCCGCAAGCGGAAACTGCTGGAAAAACAGAAGGCCGGCAAGAAGCGAATGAAAACCGTGGGCAACGTGGAGATTCCACAGAGCGCCTTCCTGGCGGTGCTCAAATCAGATCAGTAACGCCGCCACCATTCCTTACCCAAAGAAGACGACAGGGGCCTCGGCGATCATTCTCTCTCAACCTCGCCGACAGGGGCATTGAACGGCAAGGACATGATCGACCTTGCTATCCATTATTTCCCGGATCTCGGCTTCACTTAAAGCAGCACTGTCATTTTTAGAGATAAAAACAATGCAGTCCTTGCAGACATTGAGCGCGCTGCGGTAATCGTCCAGTTCCTGAGCCACCTCCCAGCAGGGCCTGTTCCCGAGGCCCTGCTTCCAGGCAGAGCAACTCTCCTCGCTCCCGCAAAGGGTAATCTGCCAGCAGTGCCTTTCATCCTGTGCCATCATTGCTTGCGTCCTCCCAATTCCCAAAAAAAGAGAAACCCCGGCCCGAGCCAAGGCATTGTCATCACGATCAAGCCCCAAAGAAAAGCCTACCTCAAAAAGGTGGCAATTGCCGCCATCAACTCAGCCTTCCCCTCCCCGGTTTTCGCGGAAAACAGGACGCGATCCTGCTTGTTCAGACCAAGGGCGGCATCGAGACTTGCGGCTTGTTTGGCCTGCTCGTTGTTGGATAGCTTGTCCCGTTTGGTATAAACGATGAGAAAAGGGCGACTCCGGCTCCGGAGCCATTCGACCAGCTCCCGGTCCTGACCCTTGAGGATATGCCGGAGGTCGATCAGCACCACCACGCAGCGCAGGGTCGGGCTGGTGGCCAGGTATTCGGTAACCAGCTCCTGCCAGTCGTCCTGGAGTTTTTTGGAAACCCTGGCAAAGCCGTAGCCCGGCAGATCGACCAGGTAGAGCTTACCGTCCACGATAAAATAGTTGAGGCTCTGGGTCTTGCCCGGCCGGGCGCTGACCTTGACCAGCCCCTTGCGGTTCACCAGGCGGTTGATCAGACTTGACTTGCCCACATTGGAACGCCCGGCAAAGGCGATTTCCGGCAATCTCTCATCCGGCAGCTGCGCCATCTTGAAGGCGCTTTTCACAAACTCGATCTTCGCGTAATTCACGGCAGAGTCGGTCACATTTTCTCCTTAGCGACACAGTCGCCCGGTCCTTGATTGACAGCCCTGTCCGGATAAAAGTCAAATAACCTTATTCAATGAGTATTCGATAATGCCCTCGGCGCCGTTCTTCAAAAGCCTGGGGATAAGATCCCGCACCTCATGTTCGGAGATCACCGTTTCCACCGAATACCAGTCGCTATGGTAGAGATGCGCCACGGTTGGCGCGTTCATGCTGGGCAGGATGTCGATCACCTGGTCAAGATGCGTTTTGGGCACGTTCATTTTGAGCCCGACGATCGTGTCGGCCCGCAGGGCCCCCTGCAAGAGCAAGGCGATATTCTCAATCTTTTCCCGCTTCCAGGGATCGGCCCAGGCAGCCTTGGAAGCTATCAGCTGGGTATTGGAAGTCATCAGTTCGTGGATAACCCGCAAGCCATGGGCCCGGATGGTGCTTTCCGTTTCGGTGACCTCGACGATGGCGTCGGCCAGGCCGGAAACAACCTTGGCCTCGGTGGCGCCCCAGGAAAAAGAGATCTCGACGTTGATTCCTTTTTGGGCGAAAAATTTCCGGGTATAACCCACCAGCTCAGTGGCAATCTTCTTGCCTTCCAGATCCTCAAGCCGCTGAATGCTGGAATCTCCCGGCACAGCAAGAACCCAGCGGGTCGGCCGCCTGCTGACCTTGGAATAAATCAGATCGGCCACCACTACGATGTCTGATTCGTTCTCCAGGGTCCAGTCCTTGCCGGTTATGCCTGCATCAAGTACTTGCTTTTCCACGTAACTGGACATTTCCTGGGGCCGGCAGATGGAGCAGGACAACTCGGGATCATCCACTTCCGGAAAATAATTGCGGGAGGAGAGCTTGATCCGCCAGCCCGACTTTTCAAAAAGCTCGATGGTCGCCTTTTCCAGGCTGCCCTTGGGAATACCAAGTTTCAAAATGTTCATTTTTTATAGACCTTCCCGGGATCAAAAACCGGCGTATCGTTTACCGTTAGATCGCTGCCCTGCACCTTTCTAAAAAAACAACTCCGGTATCCCTTGTGGCAGGCGGCGCCGCCCAACTGCTCCACCAGAAAAACCACGGTATCGGCATCACAGTCAACAAAGATCTCCTTGACCAGCTGCACATGCCCGGAGGTCTCGCCCTTGAGCCAGAGCTGGTTGCGGGAACGGCTCCAGTAATGAGCTTTGCCTGTCTCCAGGGTTTTTTGCCAGGCCGCCTCATTGATATAGGCAAGCATGAGAACCTCCCTGGTCAGGTGGTCCTGGGCAATGGCCGGCAGCAGCCCGCCTCCCTTGTCAAATCGCAGCATACTCATAATTCCCCCACCACGGCGGGCCCTGCCTGCTCGCCCTTTCCGTCTTTTTCCTCCGGCTCTTTCCTTTGCTCCCCGGCCCTTTCCCTGGCCAGAAAATGAAGCAGGCAGGCGCCCCTGAATTTGCAATATTCCGTGGGCCTTCGGCAGACAGCGTTTTCGGAATCAACCTTTTCCTTGTATTTTTCACAAACCAGTTCCATGGCAGCCACCTGAAAAACGGCAAAATATGCCCATCTTGCTATCTTGTCAAGAAGTTGCGGCAATGGCAGACAGACAAAACAGCTGCCCAAGCAGGCAGAAAAAAAATTAACGTAGCATATCCTTGGGAAAAAGACTATTTTTTACCTTTCCGTTGTTGCGGAAAAAATCATCTCTGACGTGACAATCCTTAATTTTTCTTTTTTTGCTCAAGCAGATAAAATCACCAGCCATGCCCAGCCCAGTGCTCTCTGCCTCCAGGCAGCAAAAACTTGACCACTCCACCGGAAGGGCCGGAGTCTGACCATGCTCCAGTTCCTCGACCAACTTCCGTTTTCGATTCTGATCGTTTTTGCGCTCTTCATGCTGCTGGCGCCGTTTCATCCCATGCCGCATGTAGTGGAAAAAATCATCATGCTGAAAAACGGCCAACTTAACCGGCCCCTTGACATTTTTGACCTCTTTTTTCATCTGGCCCCGTTGCTGCTGCTTGGCCTCAAGTGGTGGCTGTCGTCCGGCCGATCATGACCCCGGCCATTTCCTTATATCTGCAACAAATACTACCGTAACTGAACAGAGGAGTAACGCCCCATGCAGCGAGTTTCCGAAAACGATACCGTCACCATTATCTACGATGGGCTTCTTTCTACCGGAGAAAAATTTGACTCCTCCCAGGACACCGGCCCCCTGCAATTCCAGCTTGGGGCCGGCAGTGTGCTACCCGCCTTCGAGCAGGCGGTGTTGGGCATGGCTGCCAAGGAAACCAGGAGCATCACCGTGGCGGCCAAAAATGCTTATGGTCTGAAAAATGAAGAACTGATCATGACCTTGAGTCGGCAGGGTTTTGCCGGCCAGCCCATCGCACCAGGGATAATCCTCGGCATGGATATGGAACACGATGGCCAGCAGCACAAGGTTCCGGCCACGGTACTCGCGGTTACCGAGGAAACAGTGACCATTGATTTCAATCATCCGCTGGCCGGTCAGGATATCACCTACCAGATCACTCTGCTCTCCATCGACACCCCGGCCGCCGAGGCCGCCAAGGGTGGCGGCTGCGGTTGCGGCACGGGCGGCTGCACCCCAAACCACGACTGCGGTTGTGCCTGAGCCGGGCCCTCTCCCAATGGCCACGGAAGACCACCGCCCGGCCCGGCATGCCGAGCGGGCGATCCTGAGCATTGCCGGTTCCGATCCCTCAGGCGGGGCCGGGGTCCAGGCGGATCTCAAGACCTTCACCGCCATTGGGGTCTATGGAGGAGCGGCGATCACCTGTCTGACCGCTCAGAACAGCCTCGGTGTTGCCTCCTGCCTGCCTGTTGCCCCGGAGTTTGTCAAAAAACAGATCCAGATGGCGCTGGCCGATTTGCCTGTCAGCCACATCAAGACCGGGATGCTCGGCACCGACGAAATCGCCGGAGCAATGGCTGAGGCCCTGGACGATTTCTCCGGCGAGATCATCTGCGATCCGGTGCTTACGGCAAGCGACGGCCACGAGCTTTTTCGGAATACCGGGAGCAATCCCGGCCTGCAGGCCCTGCTCCAATCCGCCACGGTCCTGACCCCCAACCTTCCCGAGCTGGCAACCCTGACCGACCGGAGCCTTGAAACGGTTCAGGCTGCGCTGGCGGCTGCAACCGCCCTGCTTGCCAGCTCCCCAAAGCTCCGGGCCATTGTGCTCACTGGGGGGCATATCAACAAACAGGCCGGGGAGGTGGAGGATTTTCTGATCCTCCGGCAAGAATCAGGCAGGGAGATCCTCACTGCTAAGCATGCGCGGCTTACCACCAGAAACACCCACGGCACCGGTTGCACCTTTGCTTCAGCCTTTACCGCCTACCACCTGCTTAACGGCAACTACCAGACCGCTTTTTTCAAGGCTGTGGCCTTTATGGATACTGTCCTGCGTCAGAGCGCCGGCCTGGCCCTTGGCAAAGGCAAAGGCCCGCTGGCCCATCATCTCTTCCGGGGCAAGAGCTGATTTGTTGCCGGCTGGAATCTACCGCCTTGCTCCTGAATTTTTCGCTGCTGCTTTCCGGCCAGACCAGGGAACACCGCACCTTTTCCGCTCAGGCGCCATATTCAGACAAGTTCCCCCCATTGACGCCTGGTATTTGGCGTTATATAATTTTTTATCGGCAACAGCACTGCTTCGCTGCTGCATATAAAGGCGCAAAAAAAAACGGGTCCGCCATACATTTAGTATTCGGGCCAGGCCAATGGCAAAACAGCTCAGGAGACGACAATGCAGAAAACACATGGGTTACAGATAGCGGCGGTAGCGATCACTTTTATGCTGATCATCTCCGGGTGCGCCAGCAAGGGAACAAGTGGCGCAGCTATTGGCGCGGCGACCGGAGCCATCGCCGGACAGGCCATCGGCCGCAGCACCACGGGGACCTTGCTCGGCGCGGCAGTAGGCGGCATGCTGGGCTATATCATTGGCAATGAGATGGACAAAAACGACCAGGCACGGCTCAATGACGTATACGAGAGTACCCCTTCCCATCAGCGCACCGAATGGGTCAACCCGGACACCAGGCGCTCATACGCCGTGACGCCAAGGCCCGCCTACAAACAACAGTCCGGCCAGACATGCCGGGAAGCGGAAATCCTCGCCACCGTGGACGGCCGCCCGGAAAAGGTAGTCTCTACTGCTTGCCGGGACCATAACGGCAGATGGGTGATCCAGAAATAATTTCCGCAGAAGAAGGCTTCGGCAGTCGTTCCCGTGATGATGCCGAGCCTTCTGGCTGAGCCTGGAAAGAGCCACTGAATAACTTTTACCAGCACCTAAAGGGAGGCAACATGGACCCGGAAAAAATTTTGGATGGCTTGGCAAAAGAATTGAGCCTTGCCCTCAAGGCAATGGCAAAGGCCAAAACCGTTGAGGAAAAACTGACGCACAGCCAGATCGTGAAGAATCTCTCCGATTCGCTGGGAGTTTTTCTAGGGCTGGCCAGTGAGATGATGGAGTTCGAGGTGGGGGAAGATTGACAACAGCCTGGAGGAAAATGAACAGGCTTTTTCTGCAGATCAGAAAGAGCCGCTCAGCGCATGCGCATTTGGATTGACGCCGACGCCTGCCCCGGCCCGGTAAAGGAGATCCTTTTCCGAGCCGCGGACCGGGTACGGGTAGAGAGTATCCTGGTGGCGAACCACTGCCTGAAAATTCCCCGCTCGCCCTTTGTCAAGGCGGTGCAGGTCCGGGCGGGATTCAATGTCGCGGACGCCCTGATCATCGACAGCCTTGCCCCAGGCGATCTGGTGATCACTGCGGATATTCCCCTCGCAGCCGAAGTGGTCGCGGCAGCAGCCACCGCCCTGAATCCGCGGGGCACCCTCTATACCCCGGACACCATCCAGGAACATCTGGCACGGCGGGATTTCATGGACGAGTTGCGCTCAACGGGCGCCATTACCGGCGGGCCATCGGTCTTGAGCAAGGTTCATCTTCAAGCGTTTGCCAACCAGTTGGACCGTTACCTGACCCGGTATGCAACGGCTGTCCAGCAAGGCGAAAATCTGAAAAGACCATCCCCCGGCGCCTGACCTCGCCCATTTTTCCTTTATTCATCTTCCCCATTTTTTCTCGCCGTCCCTGCTCTGCCCAAGTGGTATAGGCAATAATTACATCATTCTTATCCTGCCGCAATCAGGGCAGACCCAGGTCGGGCCATTGCTGAGCCCCCAGATGTTTTCCCGGAAACAGTCATCACAGATCTGAAAGCCACAGGGGCAGTTCCAGCAGAAGGGCAACTTACGCCGGCAGCAATGGCAAATGAATTCCTTGGGGCCCCGGCGACGCCCCGCCTTTTTCGGCTGTTCCCCATCCATGTTCAAGAAGGCTCCTTGACTTCGGCGGCCAGCCAGGCCAGATATTCCTTGCTCCCGGCGATTATAGGCACGGCGACAATCTCCGCAATTTCATAGGGATGAATCGCCTTGATCGCCGCCTCGATTTCAGGATAAAGCGCCGCACTACTTTTGACAAGACAGAGAAATTCGCCGGCCGACTCGACCTTCCCCTGCCAGCGATAATGGCTGGTCATGGGGCCAATTACCTGGACACAGGCAGCCAACCGCTGCTCAACCAGCAACCCGGCTATCGCCTCGGCATCCTTCTCGGTGGCAACCGTGGTGGCAATCTGGATATATTCATGCATTGGCCAAGCTCCTTTACGCCAGAGACAGTGCTTCATCCATGCTTGTTTTGCAACGGGGATCCCTCAACACTCAATGAGCAAACAAAGTTTTTCACCGAGACAACCAAGAGCATGGACAGCCTGCCCTGATCTCTGGTACAGTCTGGAAATTCATCCATAACAGCTTTCCTCACCCCAACTTGGGAGTCGCCCATGCTGCTGGCAGTTGATATCGGCAATACCCACATGGTGATCGGGGTTTTCACCGGCCCGAAGCTTCGCTGCCACTGGCGGGTGAAAACCGACAAGAGCAGTACGGTTGACGAGCTGGCCGCTATCTTCCATACCCTCTTTACCATGGAAGGCCTCCGCTTCAACGATATTTCCGACACGATCATCTCCAGTGTAGTGCCGACGATGCAGGCCGCCTGGGCAGCCTTTGCCACCCGCTACCTGGAAACCACGCCGCTGGTGGTAGGCTCGGATAAGGTGCAGACCGGCATGCCGGTGCTGATCGACAACCCCGCGGAGATCGGGGCCGACCGCCTGGTCAATGCCGTGGCGGCCTTTGCCAGGTTCAAGACCGCCCTCATCGTCGTTGATTTTGGCACCGCCATCACCTGGGACTGCGTTTCCGCCGCCGGGGAATACCTGGGCGGCGCCATTGCCCCCGGGTTGTCCATTGCCATGGAGGCCCTGGGCAGCCGCACCGCCAAGCTGCCCCAGGTTGACATCTCCATTCCGCCTGACTCGGCCATCGGCACCAATACCGTGGCCGCGATCAAGTCCGGCATCCTCTTCGGCTATGGCGGCATGGTGGACGGCCTGATCCGCCGCCTCCGGGAGCAGATGGCCCCGGAACTCCCGAAAGCAGTGGCAACCGGCGGCATGGCTACCCTCATTGCCCCATACACCACCAGCATCGATCACGTTGATCCCATGCTCACCCTCACCGGCCTGCAACTACTTCATGAACGCAACAATTAATCCCATCTTCGCCGCCCCTCTAAAAAAAGGGGATACCGTCGGCATTATCGCCCCGGCCGGACCGGTGCGCAACGAAAGCGAGTTCAGCGCCGGACTGAAAATCCTCAGCGAACTGGGCTTCAAAACCAAATACCAAAACGACATTCTCCGGCACCACGACTACCTGGCCGGGACCGACCAGGAACGGCTGGCCGAGCTGCACCAACTCTGGCGCGACCCGGAGGTAAAGGCTATCCAGGCGGTGCGCGGCGGATACGGCTGCTTGCGGCTTTTGCCCGGCCTGGATTTTTCCCTTATCCGTGAGCAGCCGAAAATACTCATCGGTTTTTCCGACCTCACGGTCCTGCTCTCCGCAATCCGGCAAAAAACCGGACTCATCACCTTCCACGGCCCCATGCTCAACACCCTGGCCCGGAGCGACCGCGATTCGCAGGATGGTTTTTTCGATCTGCTTACGGGCCGGCCAAGACCGGAGCTCAAAGTAAAGGGATTGGAGATCCTCAAGGGAGGGCAAGCCCGGGGGAGGCTTTTGCCCGGCAATCTCACCAGCCTGGTCCACCTGATCGGCACCCCTTTTGAGCCGGACTGGCGGGAGAGCATTGTCGTCCTGGAGGATATCGGCGAACCGCCCTACCGCATCGACCGGCTGCTCACCCATCTCTCTGCCGCAGGCCGGCTGGAGCAGATCGCCGGGCTGATCCTGGGTGATTTTGACCAATGCGGCGAGCGGGAGGCCATCTGGCAGCGGGCACTTGAACTGCTGGCCCACCGGCCCATTCCGATCTGGGCCAACTTCCCCTGCGGCCACGGGAGCAGAAACCTGATCCTGCCCATGGGCGCCGAGGCGCAGCTGGACTCATCCGCTGGCCGCCTTGTTTTCCCGCAGCTCCTCAGCCATTAGCGTCTCACCCCGCCTGCGGCATATTATCGGCAAGCAACCGTTCCCTGTCGGATAATATTTTCGCGGGTTCGGCTGCGTTGTCCCGTCTAGGGACGGACGGGACAGCAGACGCCTCGGAGGCAGGCAGGATGTCTGCCGAGAATGAGCGGGAATATTATCCGACAGGGAACTTCCGGCAGTGAAGTTCCCCTAAAAGACGGACCTTGCCCGGCAGCCCTTCCCCATCAATTCCCCAGCAATTCCGCCACCTTGTCCTGCAACCGCTCGGCCAGCTCCTGCTTCTGCCTGACGGTGTACTCGCTGGTGGCAATGGGCGCACCCACCCTGATCTCCACCCGGCCCGGCCTGACCAGGAGTCTCCCCTTGGGCAAAACCTGATGGGTGCCGATAATGGCCACCGGCACCACCGGCACTCCGGCCTTGATCGCCAGCACAACGGCCCCGGCCTTGAACTGGCCGAGCCGGCCGTCCGGGCTTCGGGTGCCCTCGGGGAAGATAGCGACCGAGGTGCCGACGGCAATGCGCCGGGCCGCCTCGTCCAAACTCTGGAGCGCCTTGCGGCCATGCGCCCGATCCACCGGGATATACCCGGCCAGCTGCATGGCCTTGCCGAACACCGGGATCCTGAAAAGCTCCATCTTGAGCAGCCAGCGGAAATCAAAGCCCAGATAGCCCTGGAGCGCAAAGATGTCAAACTGGCTCTGATGGTTGGCGGCAAAGATGTAGGTCTGCCCCGGGGCAAGCAGCTCGCTGCCGGTCAGGCTGACCGACACCCCGCTAAGCCAGGCGACCACCCTGCCCAGCGTGCGGGGGAGAATCTGAACCTCGGCCTCCGAGCGCCGGAAGATGTAAACCATGATAATGGCCGCGATGCTGACTAACCCGGTGAGAAGGGGGGCAAGCAGCAGAACCAGAACGCCTCGCAACAAAGTAACCATTTAAAATCTCCGATAGATTACAACCCAACTAATCACGGGGTAGGCGTCAAATAACCACGGAGCAAGCGGCCACAGGGTGGTGCAGGTTGCGGCGCACCCAGAGGGTATAAGTTTCGCTAGGGCAAACAAGCTGCCCAGCTCAGCTATAAGCGGGTCGGCGACGCGTACCTCAAGTACGTGAGCCGGACCGATCGCCGCAAGATGTGGTGCCCTGTGGCCGCTTACGTTACAACACCTTGTCCAGCGCCTCGGCCAGGTAGGCGAGATGCGCTTTTTCCTCATCGGCCAGGTGCAGAAAAAGCGCCCGGACCTCCGGTTGGGCACTCTTTTGTCCCATGCGGCTGTACAGGTCAAGGGCCTGGGTCTCAAGGGCCATGGCCAACTCCAGGATATCCAGTTTGCTGTGCAAATGGTCTTCTGCCCGGGCAAGAAAATCTTCAATCCTGCCGCCGCCCTCCATGAGTCCGGCCATCCCTTCGGCCGGCATGGCCTCCGGACCGTGCGCCAGCCGGTATTCGGCAAGGAGCCGGGCCTTGTGTTTGTCCTCAAAGGCCATCAATCGGAGATAGAGCTGCCGCTCCTCCCCGTCTTGCGTCCGCTCGGCCATAAGCCGGTAGAATTCCTGCAAGCCGTTCTCCATGGCATAGGCCAGACTAACCCCGTCCTCATACTCTTCCTGGCCGGTAAAAAACTCCAGCCCCGCCTCTTCCGGCCCCCTGGCCTGATTTCCCTGCCAGGCCTTGATGCCCCCGATCATATTGTAAACCTCGGCAAAATCCTGCCCGGCAAGCAGCTGGGCCGCGGCCTTGCTTCGGCCGCCCACGGCGCAATAGGCAATGACCGGCTTTTCTTTTTCCAGCTCACCAAGCCTTCCCGGCAACTCCTTGAGCGGGATTAGGATGGCCCCGGCCAGGTGCCCCGCCTCATACTCCTTGGGCTGCCGGACATCCAGCAGCTGATACGCCTCCGCCCCCCGCGCCTCCATATATTCCCTGGCCTGGGCCGCACTTAATTCCTTTCCCGGCGAGAAAAGATTCTTCCAGTTCATGCTCACCCCTTATTTTGTTTCTCGCTTCGGCCTCGTTTTCACGGGGTGTTGCGGGTGAAGGGCATCGCCAGCAACCGCCAGAATCCCAGCTGCTCGATCTCCCGGTGCGAACCAAGACCGATGACGATTTTTTCCTGCGCCACCTCAGTAATCAGGGTGCCCAGCAGCCGATCCCAGATGGAAAAAATCACCCCGTAATTAGAATCTCGCTCCTTGATCCGCACCGAATGATGAATGCGGTGCAGAAAAGGCGGGACAAAAAGAATTACCCACAACCGCTCAAGCCAGAGCGGAACCCGGATGCTGCTGTGATGGAACTGCACGGAAAGGTTCACCAGGATCTCAAAAAGGACATAGGCGAGCAAGGGGATACCGAAGGTATAAATCACCGCCAGCCTGATCAGGCCGGTGAAGAGAAACTCGCCCAGATGAAAACGGTTGGCCGTGGTCACATCCATGTTGAGATCGCAGTGGTGAACCCGGTGAAACCGCCAGAGAAAGGGCAGCTCATGGGTGAGCAGATGCCAGAGGTAGATAAAAAAATCCAGGATCAGGATGCCGGCGGCAATCTTCAGCCAGTCGGGCAAGACCCAGGCATTGAGCAGGCCGGTATTTTTCTCCTGACCGGCGAGAATCAGGGCAACAATGGCGCTGGTGTACAGCAGATGGTAGATAGTGCCGTTCAGGATGGACAGAGGCAGATTGGCAAGCCAGCGCCTGGGGCGGGGCACGGTGGGCGCCCGGTAGGGGAAATAGTGTTCGCCGAGCAGAAAAAAGGCGACTCCCCCCCAATAGAGGTAAGGCTTGAGGGCATACAGTTCCATGGCAGATTCTCCTTGGCCGGACAGGGAAGGCTCTCAGCCCTTCGCCCGGATGAGCGCCTCAAGCTCCTGCCAGTCCACGGAACTTTTCCGGCAGTTGCAGCCATCAAGCAGACACACCTGGGGGATCACCTTTAGTCCATGCCCCCCCAGCGAGCCCTCGCGTGAGACATTGGCGGAGCGCAGATATTTCTCCCGCAGGTCATAGGTACACAGACAGCCCAGCACCGCGCGCGGCTGGCGCTTCCCGATGCTGCGCACCAGGAAATCCCGGCTGCGCAGCATCCCCTCTTTCTTGTGCAGCTTGCCGCTGACCACCACGGAAACTTCCCCATAACCCAGGGCCAAAGCCATTTCCCGCGTCTCCCGCAAACGGCAGGGAATGCGGCAGTCGGCCTGGCACAACAAACCCTTTTCCGGATCGATAACCGTGGCGCATCCTTCAGCCCGCAGGCAGTAGGGTAAGAAAAGCATCCTTTCGCCGTAAGGCGTCCGGACAAATCTCTGGCGAAAAAACCGGTTCCCGGCCCGCACAACCGTGCGAACGTAGGCGTCTTTATCCATCTTCGGAAAAATCCGGACCAGTGGCTTGTAGAGAAAAACCAGCACAGGAAGAGTGAGCCAGGAAGGAATGGATAGGGTCATGATCTCGATAGGTATATATTTTTTTCTTATGGCGCAACAGATGCCGGGCACCGGGGACATTAACCGGCCCCGCCATGGCCAGCTTACCACAATATTTCTTGCCTTGGAAACTATTCAGCAAGCCATTGCCAGAAAATGACATTATCGTTTTAGGCAGCCGGATGGCATAAGGAGCCGTACAGTAAGGCAATATAAATGGCCATGCTGTTTCTGAACGGCTCCTAAAAACAGCAAGCAAGTTTTTGTCATTTTTAAAAACAGATATTTGTGCCCGGCGGACAATGTGGCTACCAATATTTCGGGGACATCCTGAGCTACCCCCGTTTTCACGGACAGTTGGTTAAGCAGCATTTGTCAAAAGTTCATATTGTTCCGGGCTGACACGACTCACCCTCATGCTTGAGGGTCTTCCAGGTTTTTATGGAACCGTAGTTTTCTCCGGAGTCTGCATGAATCGACTGAATACGATTCAACAGCCTTCGATTTTCCCGCTCTCGACGACTTACAGGACGACTGGCCCATCCATAAAAACCGCTGG
>Ga0172380_10001855_pt1 | contig 35430 bp, 60 predicted proteins | sample Leawe162metaG_FD_119747 | JGI IMG/M metagenome (GOLD analysis project Ga0172380, IMG submission 119747) | Leachate microbial communities from a municipal landfill in Southern Ontario, Canada - Leachate well 162 metaG | ecosystem: Engineered > Solid waste > Landfill > Unclassified | place...
AAACAAGTGAGACCGGTTTCTTTTTTATGCTATCGAGTTTCGATAAGTCCCCATCAGCTAAAAAATATAATATGCGGTTTGCTTTTACTTCCCCTTCCGGTGCAAAGAAATCAACAGATATTTTTGCGCGGTTTAAGAGTTCTTCATTTGTGTAGCTTTCACGTTTATCGAGCTCAGCAAACCGATCACTCCATTGAACAGCGAACTCCCCTCTCCAGATAAAAAATCAGCAAGCACCTCAAGCAGCGTGGTGGCTTTAGTTTTCTTCAGATCTTCTTCAGTTACTTCCGGTTTAAGAATTGTCTGCACAATTTTAAGCGCAAGTTTCTTCTTCATAATTTCTGATAGAATACTTTTTACCGTGGGAGTAACGTTCTCAAAATCTACTTCTTTTAAAACATCAGTAAGCTTTTCAAAAGCATCGTAATCAAGTTCTTTGATGGTCCGGTTTGTACCGGCGATTAAATAAGTTTTTGGTTCCATTTTATTCCTAATTAGAACAGTGAAAATGTTAATGCCAAACCAACGCTTGCATCGGGTTGTTTAGCTTTTATTGAATATCCGTACCCGGTATAAAGTGAAATATTGAACCGGCGGAAAAATGTTTTTGGTTTTTCAACTTCGGTAACGATAGCAATAGTTTTCGTAAGCGTATCTACACGGGTAATAAGTTTTTGTTTCACTTCTATGTTTTGGTCGAAGTAAAAGAGTTTCCGTTTAAGATCGTACTGCGCATAAAGATTAGAAATATATTGATCGGTGGTAACATTAAACGAGCTGTCTGCAAATGCGATCTGAGAAGCTTCGTCAACCGTTGCGGGTATCTTTCCTTTTACAAATATTTTTTCACCCGGGAGATAAACCGTGTCGGGAATTCCTATCGTAGTTTTCGGCGGAGTATTTTTAAGATCGTTATAAGTGATTAGCAGCTTATTATATTTAACATCTTTGAAGTAACTGGTTACAAAACTTGTTCCAAGTATCAACAGAGCCGCGGCAATACCAACGGCGAAAAATTTAATGTAGTTCATTATTCGTTATCCGATTTATATTCAGTGTGTCCGTGCGAATCTTTTACCGCGCGTAAAAATTGTTTTCTATTTGCCCGGGTGATAGTAAATGAAATGTGAACCCAGCTATTAAACTCTTGGATTACTTGATCAACTACCAAGCGGTTATCTTTCACCATTTTCTTAATGCGCTGGTAATAATCTTCAACACTCATTCCTATTGCAATAGTATCGGCAGCTTCTCCGTGCATGTGCTGTGATGTTAAAGAACCGCCAACCAACTTATTAACCGTTAAAGAACGGTAACCGGAGAAGACACGAATAGAACAATTAACTTCTTCACGGATCGGCTCTAATATTTTCTCACACAGGATCTGTAAGTTTTTTATCTCAGCTTCACCGGGAACATTATCAACACCTTTTCTAACAGCCATTGCGCTGATAGACATTTCCTCGAGAGAAAAATTATCAGTTAGTTTCATTTCGCGTCTTCTATTTTTTTATTTTGTACAACATTAGAATAAATATTTAAGCCAACAAACCCGGCAAGCAGCATCGCCCACGTAATCGGGATGTCTTCGATCTTATTGTTGAACAGCGTAGTTTTAACGTAGCTAAGAAGAAACGCGCATGTAGAAAGGAACATGATCAGCCGCTTCATGCTTCCTTTGCCGTTTGTTTCTTCACTAAGGAAAGAGCCGAACCAGGTGAACGTATTTTTTAGATATTCAAAAAAGGGTTGCATAAGAACTCCTACTTATTAATGTAAGGTTTATCACTCGGCATACCTATTACAGCCAAGCAAACCGATAAAAGTTGCCTCGTTAGTGGTACTGTAACCGCATGAAGCGGCTGTTGTAATATCAACTGTTCCATAGAGTACATAGCTTATTCTTTGCAAGCATCTATTGCGGTAAACTGCAAATGAAATGTTCTCTGTTATGTTCGGATAATCTGCTAAAAGTCCTTGCAAAAGTTCTGCTTCGCTATAACCGGCAACTTTTACTGATTGATAAGCGTAAGAAATACCAGTTTCTTTTACAACTTCTTGTACGTTAGTAGTAAAGTAAGTTTCATTTTGTTGGTTGTAAAATATTGTTGGTTTTGTATCGCTATTCGTTTGTGCAAATAACGGTAAGACCATCAGCATTAAAATTATTAGTGTTTTCATTTTATATTCCTTTAATATTAATTTTCGCAAGAGAACACGCCAGCACTTGTATAACAACCTTTTCAATTTTTAATTACTCCCTATAAAGCAGAGCCGACCGCCGAGAGACGCAGTGACATCCGAAGAACCGTTACTCGAATGGGCGAAGAACACGCCCGCAGCCGAACCGGTATACGCATGACCGCCCGACAAGAGAACACGCCAGCCTCCAACTGGAGCAGTATCAAATTCCGTATAATAATAATCTGTGAGATATGTAGCATCAGAAGCGCCAATAGTGGATGGGTAAAATCCGTATTTCGTGTTTATGATTTTTTTTATCCAGCCATCGGTATTGGCAACACTACCGATATGATCATAGTTCGTTGAGGCGTCACTTGCATACACTCTGTAATCATCCGCTGTATATAGCTTGGATGAGATGTTGTCATTATTTATGTTTACCCCATCTACAAACATGTATAGATTCCCCCATAAGTCCTCAACACCCCTATAACTTACATAATCGGAATCATTACCGCCGGTTGTTGAGGCACCACCGGAGAAATTGCCAAGAGCCAAACTTTTGCCGGTAACGGCAATGTCTAGAGTGTAATTCCATGCTGAAAATTTAGTATTGCCGGCACCAACCATTGTTTGGGAATTAAATGATGCGTATTCTGTTACAAATAACAATTGTAAAGCAGAAAGTGCCTCTGCATTAAATTGATGCCATCCAGTACCTCTTTTAACTGCTGCGGCACGATATTCGATTATTGTTTCGTAAGTGCTCGGCTTTCTACCGGTTACTGAACTTAGCTTATCACCCGCGGCATAAATACTTGCATGGGAAGAATCTAAATAAGCGGCGGCACTTGAATCATAAAGCACGCCTTGAAAAGCACCTATATAATAATGCTGCATTACATTTCCAGCGCTATCAACAAATAGCGGGTGAGGTTCAAATCCATCAATGGCTTGGGTGGAAATATTCCACTCAAACTCTTCACCCGATTTCGAGTACTGATAATAAAATAAAGGTATATCTACTACTACTTGTCCATCAGTTCCATTCAGTTTTGATGTATCTCCATTAGCCGTTAGCGCACTATTGTTAGGGTCTAAATAATACTGTACTACACCGGCATCACTAATTACACATCGTCTCATTTTAGACTGTACGGTTAAAAGTGCCTCCGCCGGTTTAGCTCCAACAGCTTCATTTTTTAACGTACCAGTACGGGTAAATACTTGATTCGTGTAATCGTACTTAACACCGTAATAGTTTTGTTTTTGGAAATAAAGTCCAAGAGCATCACGGAAAGATTCAACTTGGGATGTTTGTGCATTTACTACAAGGGTAAAGGCAATAATTATTAAAATTAATTTCTTCATTTTTAATCTCCTTAATTCAATATTTTATATCTTACAGTAACAGCAGCACCAATAACATAGACCGTAGCAGCGTTAGCTATGGGTATTTGCACTGACATCATCGGGTAAATCGGTTCACCGGTAGCGGTAGTAACTCCAGTTCCGCCCCAATAAACCGTACCGCTTGCATTGTTGTTTGTGATAACAACATACTTTGCAGAGGCACTACCAGCCAAGGCAGCGGCGGTTGAAGCAACTAACTTTGTGCCGTTAGTGATGGCAGTGGGAGCTTTAATGGTAATCGAATCGGCGGACAAACTAACACTTGCAAGTTGCACAAATGGGGTGTCGGTTATAGCAACTTTAAGTTTGTTATCTTCGTAGAGTGCGGCGTTGTAGTTTACATCAAATACAAGTTTTGCAATTACTTTGCCGGAATCATTGTCATCATAGGCTGCTTGGTTCTGTACAACATCTATTTTATTTCCGGTAGAGCCAACAATCGCGGGTGTCCATTCTTGTCCATAAGTTAAACCCGCTATCAACAGCACCATTAAAATTATATTTTTCATTTTATTTTTTCTCCTCCCGCCGGAGGCGGGCTTTAATTCCTTCCGCCAGAGGCGGACTTTAATTTTGTTTAAGCACTCACGGTTAAAATGTTCGCAACCTTTTGCGCTGATTTCGTCCACACGCCGTTTGTTCCCGCGCTTGTTTCAACAAACGTGAAAGATTCACCGGCAACAGCAGCTACAAATTTCAAAGCACCGGCAGATGGATTAGTTAAAGTGATCCCCAAAGCATCTAAAGTAGCTTCGTGTGTATTGAAAAAAAGTTCGGCTGTAAGAGCCGCGCTAGTATCGAAGGATGATGTGTAAGCGACACCATTAATGGTTAATGTTATATCATTTGCGGTAATTGCGGAAAGTGTATCAACTAATTCTGTGTAACCGGTGGTAGTGTTAAAAGCAAGATCGGCATAAGGGACTTTCCCTTTAAGCGATACTTTTACTTCGCGTTTATCATCACTTATTAAAACAACCGGAGTTGAAGAAAGGGCGTTTGTATTGAACATGAAAACATCTGTTATACTTGCGGTAATAAATTGGGAGATCTTAAAACTTTCAAGTAAACTTTTTGCGGTAATCCATTTCAGCGTGTCTGAGACTGCCGCATTGCTAACACATTTAATCGTAAAGCTTATATCGAATTCAAAATATTCAGTTAGCGTTCTGTTATAGATCGATTTTTCACCGCTGTTCTTCATCTTAAAAGATAATGATGTAAGAAGTTCCGGAAGAAATTCGTTATAAGCGGTATCGTGCGGGAGTTTAATACTGTAGAATGTAGGTACAGCAACCGCAGCTTGAGATAATCCCTTAACGATCGGCGTTGCATTGAATAACTTGCTTCCGGTCCCGCCAACTTCACTTGGGGTTATAATATTTGTTTGTGCCAGATCGGCATTGAAAGCCGCTTCGAGGATCAATTTTGTTTTGCGGGTTTTCTCTGTTAGTTCAAATTCAAAATCAATACCGGCAAAGTAATCACCGGCAAGCTGGTAAACATCGCCGTCCCATTCGGTAGCGTTCCAAACGGAATGTACTCCAACAAGTTCTACATCTACACCGTTAAGAATGGCATGCTCTACAAGAAGACTAAGCAAGGTGATTGAACTTGCTACTGAAGCAGATAAACTGGTCAACCCTTGATGAGAAGTCCCTTCAATCTTAAAGTTCATCATATTTTTCAGATCGCGTCCACGGTGATCTGTCGGGTTGTTGAATGGTTTAATTTCAAGAGAAGCATTATCTCTTAAACCAAGGATGAATTGATTTGTTTTTGTTGAGGAAAGCGTGGCTTTGGTACAAATTCCAAGTGCTTTAATTCCGGGGCGTGCGTAACTCATTTTATTTATCTCCTAAAAATTAATTTTGTCTCAGTTCGGATAAGATTGTCTTAACATCACCTTTTACTTCATCAAGACTTTTTTTTATGTTTTTGATTTCTGTTTCCAGAATAGCGCCATTTACAGCGCTATAACTTTCTTTTATCATCGGGCATTTTTCTAAGTGTTTGTTCATTACACTATCAACCAAATCACGCACCTCACTTCTATCTACTTTATTTTTCAACTGTGTTCTAATTATCCCAAAATTGATACCGATAAGAATTAACGATGTGAATAACCATTCGTAACTGAACATTGTTTTTCTTCCCTAAATTACATTGATGATAACAGCTATTAGTAATACAATTATTTTTAGAACAAACGGACTTATGCCGATCTTACGGACTAATTTATCTGTGTCCGCTTCCGTGCCGATGTAGTTATATCCAAGTCCGCGTAAAAAGTTTAACCATGTATCGAACCAGAAGAAATGCACCGCGCCCGCAAGTACAACTAACTCCCAACTGAACAGATCAACTGCATAGAGAAAGACTGAAACGATAAAAAGTTTAGTAATGAGATCAGTCCAATGCCATAAGCGGCTGTAAAGACTTTGCTCTTTACCGATAGCAAACTTCCATCGTATTAAAAAATTATCGTGGCAAGCATCGAGGAAAAAGTAAATGAGTAGGAATAAAACGAACTTAAGCATAGACTGTTTCTCCATCCAAGAATTGATCAGTTATAAAAGTTATTTTATAGATCGATTCAAATTCTCCAATACGCTTTTTATCTTGCACGATATTTTTTGTAGTTGATAAATATTCCGCTTTGAAAAAACCGAACGTTGTTAGCCACGTGCTGTAATTATTCCCGAAGCATTTCCGCACATCAGAGATAAGTGACATAAGCGTAGTATAAACATCAAACAAATTCCAATCAGCTTCTACCGTTGGAACGCCGCCGGACTTTAACGAATAGATCAATCCATTATCCATTTGAAATACAACGGAAGTTAAAGTAGTAAGTGCAAGCCGTGCAGCTTTATTTGCAACCACCGCGGTAATATCTTCGCTAACAACACCGCCGAATACATGAAGCATAAGTTCATCTTCAGCATTGTTTATTATATGATCTTCACCGCTTAAAGTCTGTTCGTCAGTGTCACGGACTTCAAGAATAATTTTTCCCGGTTCCGGAATAACACCGCCGATAAAGTGAGTTACTTCATCAACATTGTTTGCGTAACCGTTCGCAACGGAAATTGTTTCAAGCGCGGTAATGATTGTCTTTACTATTTTCTCTTGTCTATACATCTGTCAAATCGATTATTATTAATCCGGTTCCGCCCGGTTTGAATTCACCGGCTCTATAAATTTTACTTCGTACAGTAATGGTTAGTGTCTGTCTATCGTGACCCGTAACATTCGATTCAGTAGTTATTACATAAGGGGAACAGCTTTCAAAGTCCAGCCCGCTTACCCTTTGCGCTGCGTACTGGTCATAATAGATAACTTCACCGGCGACACCGGCGGGAAGAGTTTTAGATTTGAAAACCGCATCTTCTCTTCCGCCGGTTATTTTAGGAACATTACGAAAAACTGTTTCAGCTATGTCCATTAATTATTTTCTTTTGATAGCGTACACAGCCGCGTTAAAAGTAGTGTTGTCATTGCCGGTTGTACCCGTGAACTTAATTGTGTATCGCCGGTAACGAACAGTACCAAGATCAATTTTAGATGATATTTCCGTTGCAACGCTATCACTAATAAGCAGTGAATCAAGAGCCGCATAAGTTCCGGTCCCGGAAGCATAATTGCTGCCTCGTATCTGGCAAGAAACTTTTCTTGTAGATGCAGAGGTTCCGCTTAACATTGCGCTGAAATAGATAGAATCGCAATCGTTAATAAAGAACTCCGTACTGGTGTAACTTTCGGTTGTGTCAATTGTACCGGTGAAAGAGATTACTTTCGCTTCGCCTAAATCTTTCGGTACTGCATCAACAGTAAAACCTTGCGCCATCAATGAGATGGAAGAGAGCGCAATTAATAAGATTAAAATTTGAGATAACTTTTTCATGTTATTTACCTTCATCCTTTTTGGTGATTGGTTTCGGTTCAACTTCAACAGCTTGACCGTTTGCAACAAACAAACGAGCGCTATTGATCGGCAGCTCTAAAGGAGCTTTCTCTGTGTCTTTAGGGGAAACATCTTTCCCGTTGTACACGAACGATTTTACGAACTTTACGAACATTGTGTTCTTCTTTATCTGTGCCATATTACTTTTTCACTTTCATATTTTGTTTGAAATAAATTTTTTATAGAACAGGCGCACCTTAAGCGCGCCTTAATTCAAATACTTCTAATTCGTTAAGAGAATACCGGAGAAGTTTTAACGGTTCCGGCTGCTCTCCGATTGATCATATCATGACTCCAGAAAGGTATGATCTTCACTCCGCCATCATCATTCAAACGGTTGATCTGAATATCGAGCACTCCCCAAGTTCCAACAATGATCTCGGACGGATCAACTAAACAGATCACATTCGTTGGCATTTGTTTAGTTGCGTAAGCATCTCTTTCAATCAGTTGATTATTTTTCCAGAGCTTATCAGTTTGTCCGGCTTCAATTTTTCTCTTTCTCAATGCGCCTTTTACAAGGGGAGTTGTAAGCCATTTAGCGGCATCCATATCAACGTTTACATCATCAAGTAAGGTTTCCATATCAACGGCGGAATCAAAGCTGAATTCAGAACCATCATAAGTTTGAACTCCGTCACCGTAAAGAAGTCCGAGAAGTTCATCACTTGTTCCTTGACCTTGGATCATGGAAAGATCGGCGCGAAGTCTCAGCGCGTTTACAACATCAGCAATTACAAGTCCTTCCATTGCGGGAGTTGTTTGCAATGCAGTCTGTCGGCTGTATTGAACAAGCGCGGAAACGGTTTTAGGACTCATGGTCTGAGAACCGAAAGTGATATTGCTTTCAGTTCCGGCGGCGCTTTCTCCAATGTAATAACCGGTACTTCCGGCGGTCTTATTCGGGAATTGAAGATTGCCGACTAAACCGGAAATGTTTTTTACGTTCAAAAATTTTCCGAATACCATTTTATTGTAAAGCAGATCGAGGAAACTTGAAGCTTGCAATTCGGTAGCAACCAACTGATCAGCGCTGCCAACACCGATGGTGATCTCACGTTTCTGATAACCGTAGTCAACGTAAAATCCGTTTGGAGTTACACCGAGCCGTTTTGCAATTGCGGCACTTGCTTCTCTTTCAAGCCCGGCAAGATCGGGATTCTTTTCGTGTACGGAGCGAACCAAATTCCAGATGTTGTATCTCTTTTTATCTTTTGCAGATAAATCAAGATCAGTCGGTGGAGTTGAAAACTGTTCGCCGTTACTCATTCGTGAAACGATTTCGCCGTTAAATTGTTCTACAGTCCAGCCTTTATCTTCGGCATCGTTCTGCAGTGTTTCGATATCGGAAATTCTTCCAACGAATCTCTTGGCGGTTTCACGTATTTCTTTCCGTCTTGCAGCTTCGTCCTTTAAAATTTCCTCTGGGGTTTTTAGGTCAGCCATTGTACTATTCTCCTTTGATTTAATTTGAGTTCTTGTTTTAAGTTCATTGATTTCAGTTTGTTGATCAGCTAATTTTTGTTGAAGCTCTTCAAACGTTGGTTCGCTTCTGTGTTGTGCGTTTTCATCAGCTCCCCAGATAACGGAAGAACCCTCAGCTAATTCCCACTTAGTACGGATCATTAAAGGAAGTCCGTCTGTAAATTCATTCTTAAAAATTCTTCCGCTAACATTTGCGGTTTCATCTTTATTTAACCGGAAAGAAAATTCTCCGCTGCAACCGTAACCGGCAGAAACATTTGTTAAATGTCTTTCTTCAATTTTCTTTGCAAGCTTTTCTTCAGTGGATGAAATAACCGTTGTACCAACAACTTGACCGTTTTCGATTCTTATATTTCTGATTGAACCTTTTACAGAGTCGCTTCCTTCCCAAGTTCTATGCGAATCTAAAAACGGCACTTGACCGATTGAAGGGATTACAACTGATTCGGTATTGATGACTAAAATTTCTCTCATCAAATACATTCTATCCCAGTTTGATCTTTCCCAATCAATTACAATAGCGGGAGTTTCGGTTGCTATAACGGTTTCAATTGTACTTTCTCTCGTTGCTTCATCAAACTTGAAAGATGAATTAAGTAATACAGCTTCTCTAGTTCCAAGATTACGCTGCTTAAATGATTCAAATTCTTGTTTAGTTATTTTTCTGTGCATGACAAATTCCTTTTAATGTTTTCCGTTACCATTATTTTTTGAACCGGACAAAAGTTCTTGGACGGTTTCAACCAGATCGTATTGATCGTATTGCCGTTTAGCCTTTGTTTGTGCGGCTTGAACATCGTTAGTTGCGGGATCGTTCGGGTCAACAATTAAATTTCCGAATTGCAAACCTTTTTCTGCAAAAGCATTTTTTTCAGTTTCGAGCTGGTCAAGATGTTCGTCAAGGTCTTTTCCTTTTTCACCGAGATAATCTTCGTACGTGTCAAGTCCGGTTTGTATTCCTTCAATCCATGCGCGTTTATCTTTAAGCGGATCAACCCAATCGCCGCGATAACCAATAAACACGGGCGCATTGAACTTGCTAAATTTTGTCATCGGAAGATTTAAGTAACCGTTCAGGATTGCAGATTCAAGCCAGTCAGTTGCAAACGGTTCTAACAGATCTTCTCTGAGATCGGATTGAATAGTTCTATAACCGGCGCGCGCATCAAGCAGTCCGTGGCGTGTTGATGTATAGTTTACGTTTGAAAGATTTGATGAAAGAGTAGGATAATCAACATCTAAACCGGAAGCGATCTCCATAATTACGCTTGCGGTGTAAGCTCCATATTCGCCTTGTGGATACGTGGGATCGTGCATGCCTTGCTTATAGCCTTGAGGAACGACATACGTTTCACCGGGAGCTAAATTTTGAGCGATAACAACTTCACCGTTTTCATCGATCTCACTTCCACCGGCTAAATTTGTAGTTGTTATTTCGGGATCGCCTTCAGGAGTTACCGGTTCAAGGATCAACGTTTTCATTGCACCGCTTCGTGCGTTGTTCAAGTGGTTATCTTGATAACTTTTTAACACGTGCAAACGGTTTGCAACGGAAACGAATTGAGGAAAGCCGCGCAGTTGATTTGTAAATTCTTTTCTGTACACATGATAAATTTGATTTGCAAGAATGCGGGTATATTCACGTGTGGAAATATTCGGCTGCCCTTCCATATCAAGCGTGATCTTTTTGAACCAATAGGCAATGGGTTTGCGGAATGAGTTATACTCAATTCCCATTACAACATAATTTCCGTTTGGCAGTGTTGAGTTTAATTGTTCATCACAATAAGCGGCTTCAATCGGCTGTAACGTAAAGCCGAAAGGATTTTCTTTTTTATCAACATAAACTTTTTTGAAAAAGATTTCTCCATCTACAGCTTTTGTTCTTAATGCGGTTGTAAGCAATTGCCGTAACGATTGATCGCCGGAGATGGTGCAGTATTTCTTTTTGCTCCATTCCCAAAATGCTTCTTGGATCATATTATTTGCGCGCGTGTCGGGAGTCTTAACAAATTTTCCGTCTTTACCTTGCACAAATTCAAATGCTTTATTCCGGTGAGTGAATCCTTCGGGACCAATAACATATTTTGAAAGCATGTTTAAAAATTTTCTTGCAAGAGGATCGTTCTCAGCAAGTTCCCGGGAGCGGGCGCGGATGACTGATAAGCCTTGTTTAATATCAAAGTTTACAGAATTGTATGTTCCGAGAAAAGCAGAATTCAAGCGGGTTGTTGCAGCAGCTTCAAATGCGCGTTTGCCTTTAACCGGTTTTGCAGTGCGCTGAATTGTGTTTACTCTTCCGGTTCTCATTGGACTGGAAGCGTAATAAACTTTTGCGCGCGGCTTTGGTTTGTTGGCAAAGATGTTGAAGAGACTCATTACTGGTAAACCTCAACGATCCTTTTTTGAGCTGTGCGGGTTCCGGCTTTTATTTCTGCAATGCGAAGTTCGTTGCGCAGATAAGGGAGGTCACGATATTTGAAAGTTCTTCCATCTAAAGAAATTTCAGATAGTTCCATCGATGAAAGGCGTGTAATTGCTGCCTTTAAGTTGGTTGCTACTGTGTCCCAAAATGTTTGTTCTGTGGTCATTTTTTGTTTGCTCGTTAATTGGTTGATCTTTCACGAGCAAACTTGAAGATTTGGGAAAGCAAAGTAAACGAGGAAAAACGAGGAAATACCTCGGAGGAAAATTAGGAATTAGGAATTACGAATTAGGAAATAAAAAATCCCGCGGGTGCGGGATTAAATTTTTATGAGATTTGATAAGTTAAAGCAACCTCTCCCTATATCCCTCTCCTTTTTAAGGAGAGGGTGGCGAAGCCGGGTGAGGTTTGGTTAGATAATATTTATCTAAAATATCGTTTTTGCAATATGCCATCATAAACTGTAGCCCACATTGATCATTTGACAAATGTAACCGAGTAACCCCATCTTTAAATTTCTCGTTTGCAATAATCGTCCACCCATCTTTTTCGAGAGTTAATAAATCATCAAGTGAATCAATTATGTGATATTTGTTTTCTTCTATGTGCATTCTCATTCTCCTTTTGGTTCTTGAAAACTATTTTCTTTTTCGAATCTTCTTCCAACTTCTTTGAGATCATTAATAATTATATCAACTATTTGACCTTGACCGGATACAGAATATACCGCTGCACGGGAATAAAATGTAGTGTAAGTATATTCTTTATTTGTCACTTCAGTAAATGCGGTAATATAGAATTGAATTCTATCCGGGGACTCAACAACCTTAAGTTTGTGCACTTCCGGTCTTTCTCTCAATAACGTTAATACATCTTTATCCAATTGTAATTTATTAATTACAGTTTTAGTTACTTCATCAAAATTTGATTTAGTCACTTCGTTCATCTCATTCTCCTTTTGGTTTGGATAAATTCAACTTCCAGTAATAATCAAAAATCAAATGTCGATATTCTTCTTCTTTCGGTTTGCAAGTTCCCGACCATTCTATTCTAAAAATTCTTTTTGTTATCGGAGTTTCGACACTTTCACCCAGTAAGGTCATTCTTCCAACCGGATAACTATATCTTTTACATTCACACATACTCATTCTCCTTTTTTTACTTCCCAAATTTCTAATTCCTAATTCGTAATTCCTAATTATTTCCAGTAACATAGTTCGGCTTTTTCTGCACAATTCTTGTTTTGGTTTTTTTGCCAAGAACTATTTTTGTTTTCGGGATTTCTTTCTGCACTTCAATTTCTATCTCACTTAGCAGTTGGTTTACAACTTCTTCAACGGTTTTATTTAAGCCTTGGTCTATTACTGCATCGATCATTTTTTTGTTGGCTTTATTCAGCGCAACAATTTCTTCATCAAAATATTTTTCTATAAGTTCATTTACAAAGCGCGTGGGATTTATAACCCCCAGCAACTTTTCACTGTTGCCGGGATCGATATCCATTTTCTTTTTGTAAAGTTCTTTACTCATTTATTATCCATAACATAATTTTTTTTGAACAATGGATTTGCTTTTTGTTTTGCCGGTTTTAAAATTGCTTTTTTCTTACTTCTTACTTCTGAATTCTGCTCACCATTCTGTTCAATTTCTTCTTTCATTTTTTCAACTTTATCTTCAAAGTGTTCTGCTATTGCTTCAAGATTTACATTTTGAAAGTAAAGTGCCGCAATATTATATACGAATATATCAAGAAGTTCGTTTCGTGTTCTTGTTTTTACATATTCTTCGCCAACTTTAATTCCACGTTTGTAAATGGGAACCTTTTTTTCTGAAACTAATTGTTTAATAAATTCTTCATCAACTATCTTTTCATTTGATAAGGTTTCCGGAAGATGTATATATCCCGGACCGAATGTATCAATAGCCAATTGGCTGAAAATCATGTTCTTAATTGTATATGTACCAACGGAGAATTGTCTAACTCTAAATTTATTATTTACTGAACCTCGGTTAATTATCGGTGCGCCAACCTTACCTTTATCACCTTGCAACGCGAATATCCAACTTTTCCCACGCTTGTGCATCAGCTTAATAAAACGTTGTACTGATGATGTTGCGAAGCGGGTATCTAAACCGGCAGCGCTTACTTTAAGATTTATTCCGTATTCGTGCATAAAGCAAGAATCTAAATATTGTTCAATCCGGTAATACAAATTATTTTCATCTGTGTTATATGGAATTTCCGGATCTCCATAAAATATTTTATAATCTACAAGCCAGCATTGGTGCCCAACCGACCAACCAATTATTCCGATTTCAGCTCTATCTTTTTGAAAGTCACCGGCGCCGGTTAAATAAATAATTCCCTTTGGCAAATTCTTATAAGTGTATTGTTCTCTCCGTTTCATTAAAACGTGATCTGGAATAGTTGTTTCAGAATCTTCATAAGTTTCAGCAAGCACAAGATTAACGAATGTTTGCAGTGTAAAAGGATTCCCTTTCGTTTTAATAAATTGTTCAACTACTTCTTCCCATGTGGATATGGTTGAATAGAGTTCATTCACAAAAAACCCGGCATGTTTTTTTATCTCCGGTTTTTCCGCAATCCATTTCCCTTCCGGCAGCATAATATATTTATCGCGCTCGGAAAGATGTTCTCTACATTTTTCATTATCACATTCATAGTAGGTTAATTCCGGTTTGTAAATTCCTTTATCAATTCTCCATCCTTTAAGGTTGGAAAATTTCATAATTTGAAAACGCCCGCAATTAGGACATGGAAGAAAAAGTTTCTGCTTATTGCTTCGTTCGTAATCGGCTTCAATACGTGAAGAACCGCGGATAGTTGGAGTTGAAATATTTATCTGCTTTGAGCTTTCGCGAAATCCTTGTAAACGTTTTGCAACAATTTCAACCGTATCACCCTCATTACCGGCTGTTCTATCAATACGATCCTTTTCGTCGATAAATAAATACATGATGCTTTGCATGGAAAGATTATCTACCGATTTTGCCGAAACAAGCGAAGCGAACCCGCCGGGGAAAGTTATTTCCAAAGTTGAATTAGTCCCGTCTCTCTTTTCAGCTTCTGAAATTTTTGAACGCAATACCGGTGTATCGCGAATCATTGGTTGTAATTTTCTTTTAGAAAATCTCTTAGCGTTCATTTCGGAGGGATAAAGTATTAGCATTGGTCCCGGAGCTTGATCAATTCCATATCCGATGCAATTGAGCATCGCTTGTGTAAAGCCGGTTTGACCGCTTTTGATTACTGTTAGTTCACGTATTATTGGATTGGTAAAGTCATCTTCAAATTTTTTAAGATATTCAAACCCGTCATGGCTCCATTTCGGATCACCGAGACGCGCTTTGTTGCTATCTTCCGGCGACATATAACGATATTCTTCAGCCCACTGCGAACCGGATATTTGCGGCTTCGGTTTTATTGTAAGCTGAATTTTATTCCACAAACCGGAAATAGTTTGGTCAAGAATTAATTGAGGAATTAATTCAGTTTGAGGATATGATATTTTTGTTTCGGTGAACATTAATGAGTTGCAAGTTTATCTGCTGGTAATAGCATAATACTTATTTCTTTATACTCGTGAATTTCTTTTATCCACCTATCCGATATTTTAGAGAGAAACTCGCATTCTTTATTTGTTAGTCCAGCCTTGTCAATCTGTAACAGTATTGCTTTCTTAAATTCAACATCGGGAATATGTTCAATCATATTTCTGTGTGCATCCACTGATGCAACTTTATAATCTTTTAATCCTAATAATTCAGTAAGCATTTCTAAGTCCTTTGTTTTTAATTAATTTTCAATCTTAAAGCCAAAGCGGCTGAATAGTTTTACAAGGAAAACTTTGCACTTATCGCACTTCGGTTTTTTATCTGCGGGTACGAAGAGTTCTTTTTTCTCTTTACACTTTGGGCAGATGAATTCAAATATTGGCATGGTTGTTAGTCCTTAGTTAACAGTGATCAGAATATTTTATTTTCATTGAGTTAATAAATTGTTGGTGAACTTCTTCCTCGGTTGGAAGTTTTTCTAAAACGAGATATTCATCATAAGTGCATTCATCAATGTCATCCCATTCATCGCCGTCTTTATCTGTCCAAGCGAGATAATAATATTTTGCTTCTTGATCTTCGGCTGTTTCCGGCGGTTCGCCGAGTTCCCAAACAAATTTCCAAAGATTAAACTCAACTGGCACACCGTTGTATCTTGTTAAAAATACGCAAGCGTAATCGGGTTTTTCTTTTTGCCAAGATAGATTTACTGAGTTCCGATTATATACCGCTGCACAAAGAAGACAATCTTGCGCCGGTATTAAATGTAAATGGCAGTGTGGCAATTTTGTTAAATCTATTTTTGGGGGTTTTACTTTTGGCATTTTAATATCCAATTCCCCTTCTGGGATAATAAGATTGCCTTTACCCTTAATTGTTTCAACCATATCTTTACGAATGTTTTGAGGAAGTCTCAACCTTCCGTATTCGTGAAAAGTATTAATATCCCAATCCCTTATTTCTTCCAGAAGTTTTATAGCATCTTTCATTTTATAGCTCCTTTAATTTTTAATTGTACTCAGTTCCGTTTTTGTTTTGTGAATTTGATTCTGCAAAATGTGCAGCATCTCTTCTTTTGTCTTACATGCAAAGAGTTTATTAAGGATCGTTCCCGGGAGCGCATCGAGTTTCTTTCCATACAAAACCGTGTAATCGAGAAACGTTTTTTCTACCAACTGCACCGGAAGAAGTTGCTTTTGTTTTTCGAGTAATTCCATCTCAACACGGTTGGCTTGCATCCTTAGCAATCGTTTTCTTTCATCTGTTAAACTGCTTTCTCCATCAGCGGCGTTTTTAATTTGCTCTTTCAAAAAACTTATGTACGCTAATATTGTTGCACTCAGTAAATATACTCCGCGCGCTTCCTTCGGAATTCCTTTTTCAACTACCAAACGGTTAAGCCAGCGTTCTGTTATGCCAAGCATATCTGCTATCTCTGTAATTGTGCGGCGGTCGCGCCAGTATTTTTGATAATCGAGATACCAGTGGACGCACTCGATAAGATTAAATTTATTCGCTGCAACTTTCGGCATTCCTTTTTTGATGAAGGTCTTAACCTCGTACTCATTAACTTTAAGCACCGCCGCAATTTGTTTTGCGGTTGCGTAATTCTGTTTTTTGTCCGGAGTTTCAGCAGCGTTTTTTTTCGGCATAACATGGATTAGTTGGCAGTCATCAGTTGTTAGTTTTCAGTAAAAATATTTTAATGGCAGAAAATATTTTCTTTATTCTTTGCCTAACATAAAAGTAAAATATTGCCCTATTCATTTTTCTTACTGCCTTTAGAAATGGTTTTGGATCAAGTTTTATTTTAATTTCTAATCCCGATGTACTCATGATTTCTTTCCCTTTCTAAATTTCTTTGCTTCCGGGCATGTTGCGAAGTGTGAGATATGTCTTCCGAATTCGAATGGAACATCTTCACCGTAAAAAAGTTTTTGCTTTTCAACATCGTTCACGGTCTCAATATTAACCGGCATAGGCTTCCCGCTCTTTGTTTTTAAGAATGCAATTGCGGCATGACAAGCTGTACATTGGTTAAGGCTACTCATGTAATATTTCTCAAATCAGATAAGACTTGATATAATACGCCATCGTGCTTTAAATCATGAGTAGATGTATTACTGTCTCCCTTGCTTGTACTTAAGACTTTATTAAGTTGACCATCACGTAAAATCTTTTGGACATATTCTACAAGTTCTTCCCCATCAGTTTTCCCGGTCGCATAATCGTACGATAATTGTTCAAGATCAGCTGCCAAGTTCAATCGCGAAGCGATCCACTTTGCGTCCGTCGGAGTAAAACATTTACAAATTGCATTTGATTCTGGTGCTGGTCGAACTAATAATTTTTCCGCACCTTCGGCTTGATCTTTTTCAGCTTGACTCCAGTTTCTGTAACGAGAGTTATCAATAAAACGCCCTTGAGCCCATGTGTTAATATTATTCATTTTGTGTCTCCTAATTTTTGTTTTGTAATTATTTAATTGCAATCCACCCGGCGAAGTTCATCCAACGTTCCGGTCGGCATAGATCGGAAGCAAGTAACCAAGTTTGCTGAGCGAAAGTTGAATTAATTTCAACCGGTTCGGATCTGCTTTGCGTGGGTTGTACGCACTGGGTTTCAGTCTCTCGATTTCAACTAATTCGATCATGGTAATTTTAACCTCCGTTTTAGTTCGTTCATTACGGCAAGTTTATCAAAGCCGTATTCCATTTTAATTTCTTCAATCCATCCAAGATATTTTTCCCGGTCGAGCAGTATTCTGTATTCACCGATCACGATGTAAACGTTGCTTAAGTCTTTTTGCATTTCGATCATGGAAGTGATTTCAGATTCTTTTGTTTCTCCCGGGAGGAAAATGGAAAGATCAATTTCCGGAAGATCAATTTCAGCGTTCACCTCAGTGAAAAGTATTTCGTTTATGTCGAGGAATTCACGCAAACCGAAGTCCGTAATTTTTGCGTAGAACGAAGAATAGATAAGAACAAGCTTTGCAGCTTCTTTTTTGTTTGCGCACTTAACAAAGTTTGCCGGCAACATGTCGGGAATTTTTATTCCTTCTTCTTCCAATTGCTTCATTGCTTTCGCCCGGTGCACGCCGTCGAGAATCCAAACTTTCTTTTTCTTATCAATCCAAACGTTGAACGGCTGAACAAAATTATTTTGTTTAAGCGAGTTCTTTAATTTTTCCAGGTTTTCTTCAGACAAATCCTTTAAAGAATCAGTTTGAAACCATTCTAATTCCCGCCATTTAATAGGTCTCTGACTGATTATCCTGTTAATTATTTTCTTCATCGTTCGCTCAACTTTTTTTGTTTTAGAATAGAACTGCAACATTTGCCGTTCGTGTGTCGAAAGAGTGCAAGGTTCGTATTACCCATGAAAATTTTAACGTAGAAAGAACCTATTTTATTCATTTTAAGCGCCTTTTGCTTCCTGGTTCTTGTGGAGTTGGTATCTCATAGCTTTAAGGAATTGCGTTCCAACTTCGTTTGCTGCTGTCTGATCAGCAACTTCAAAGAACTTGAACCGCTGTTCATACTGTGGCTGCTTAACAAATAAAAGTACAGGAGATATTCTATCTGTTGCTGTTACATGCTTCCAAAGTCCTTGCATGTGTCCTTGTGTACCACGTAAGAAGTAATCATAGGCTTTCCCTTTCTTACTCCGTTTGGATTTAGATGTTGTACGTGAATAAACATCAGGATGAGCTTTTAACCAGCTAAGTATTCGTGTGTACTCTCCACCTTGTATATTGCCGTACTGGTTAAGCGGTGCCGCGGGACCGGGAACAATGAACATTCCTTGCGGTAGTATGCCGGCTTGCCGCATCCAATACTCAAATCGTTTCTCCGGACGTTGCCCTCCAAAGATTGATGACTGCAAATACTTTGACGGCGCTCTTCCTTTCGATACTTCATTGATCAAACCAATCTCAACATATTCCTTGGTTTCCGTTGCCGGTTTAATGAAGATACTCCGTAAGGTAAATGGTGTCGGTCTATCGAATACACGCGCCATTTCTTCACTAAGTTTTTTCTTAACGATCCATGCTGTGTCATTCATAGTCTTTATTCGAATGGCATCAATATCCTTTTCAAGTTCTTTGAAGAGTTCCATCTTATTTCCTCACTATGGTTATAATTGAATCGGGTTCATTTCGTTTAGTTATTATCTCGAACAGTTTCATCTTTATCTTACTGTCCCGTGTTTGATAGCCTTTCACTTCGATATATTCCTTCCGTCCGTCTTTATGGTATGCAATGAAATCAACTACATAAGTGCAGATAAGAAAGCCATAAACTTCAAGCGGCGTTCTTACTTGCCGTTCCCAATGGGTGATCAGTCCCAACTTAACTTTTAAGTCAAGTTCTTTAGCTTCTTTTGCTTCCAACTTGCTATCGTATGGAACGTTATTATAATGGATTCTCTTGTTCCGGTATTTGTTTGACATGATTTTCTTTATCTCCGGTTTGGATTCTTTCATCTTTAATTTTATGACTGATTCCTCAGTCCAGCCTTTGAACCTACTCATTGCTTTGCACTACTCTTTTAGGGCACGTGTCGAAGTGTTTTACATGGCTTTGATCTAAGTTGATCTGTCCACCGAGTGTTAGCGTTCTCCGGTCTTCAGCTGATATTGAGACACGATCAACCGGGATGTAATTACCGTTTACTTTTATCCAAACGATCTGTTGTTTGCAAAATTTACATTCACGCCAATAGGTTACGGCTTGCATTATTCGCTTTCCTTTTCGGGATTGATCGAGAAAATATTTGATTGTTCTTTCTCTTCTTCGTTTGCCGTTGGTTCCGCTTGACCGGTAGCGGCTTGTTCTTTATCGTAAAATGGTTTCATCACGTTTAGAATGGAGGAATAGCAAATAACATCAAGATCATTGTGACCAATTATTTCAAGGTGTGGTAAATTTCTCATAAGGATAGAGCTTGCATTTGCCGCTATATGGTCTACAATGCTAATTTTTATATTGTCATCGCCGTTTGTAAAGAAGGAATATTTCAGCAAATACTTTCTTGCAAAAGCAATTACCGCTTTATCTTCTGCGCTTTCTATTTTGTCATCATGCGAAATCTTTTCCAGATCGAAAGTGAAACTATCTGCACTGGCGTTGTCAATCATTAAACTGAACTTCAAAGTATAAACATGGTCGAAAACACATTCAAAGGAGAACTTCTTCATCTGCATCATGTTAATTACCATTCCTCTGGCGTTCATCAGCAAAGGATTTGCCGCCTTTCTGCTGATAATGGTTAGTAATTGAGCGTGTATTTGTAAGAATTTTGTGCGTTCCAAATTGTTCAGCGTAACCATTTCATCACTCTTAGCGCTCAATTCTTTTATCACGCTAATAACCGGTGAAAAAATAAATGCCATGATCGATGTGAGTAACTTTTTCATTTTAGCTTGCCTTTCTTGTATAGTTTTTCTTTTCGGGATAAATATCTGTTTTAATTTCTTTCAAAATGTTCCTGAATGCCTCCCGCCCTTCATCACTTTTTGCAAATGCAATTTCTTCCCGCTTTTGTTTTTCCTTTTCAGCTTTATATTTCGCTTCATCTTCCTTTGCTTTTTGCTTCTCAGCATCTTCACGCATGCCCTTAGCAACGCCGCGAACGTAAGCAAGGTTAAGCTTCCCTTTATCGGCTCCGCTTCTCTCAGCCACTTTGTAGAACGCTTTTTTAAGTTCCTCAAAAGTGTAATCGTTCAGTAGTTTCTCAATTGCAAAGTATTCACCGTTATTGCCAGGTGATCTTCCCCAAATTGCCATAAGTTGCTGCGCTTCCTTTTTGCAATTAAAAAAATCGTGGTTGTCGTTTTGCGTTTCCTCACAACTACCATCACTTTTAATATTCTCTTTAGTATTACTTGTATTATTAATGTCTTTAGATTTTTCTAATGAGGTCTTTAGATTTTTCTCTATACCCTCTTTAGATTTTTCTAATGAGGTCTTTAGATTTTTCTCTATACCCTCTTTAGATTTTTCTAATGAGGTCTTTAGATTTTTCTCTATACCCTCTTTAGATTTTTCTAATGAGGGGGTAGTTTCAACAACTTCTTCGGTAACTTCCTCAAATAATTCCGGTTGATTTTTCTTGAAATTCAAATAGATTTTCCGTCTATTACCTTCTGCATGCCCGGAATCGATCCTTATAAATCCTTCCTTTTCGAGCGAAGAAATCCATACAGAAACCGTTGCAACGTTTATTTCATATAAATTTGCGAAATAGCGATTAGTCGCCCAGCAATACCCTTCCGAATTGCACAGCGCGGTTATTTCCGCGTATAGCAGTTTTGCGCCGTTAGTTATGGCTTTACAATACCTTACATCTGCTGAAAGAATTGCATAGTAATTCCGTTTTTCTTCCATTCTTAAAACCGTAATCCTTTTCTTTTTTTATCAATGTGAGTTTTACAAGCATCTTCGCCCAAACCTTCCCAAATCTTCTCGTAAATGCGCTCTACGTGGCTTAACTCTTCCGGTTCAAGTTTTGACCCGTTCGAGACCAGTTTGTTATACTCACGGGCTTTCTGCTTATAGTACGAGCCATTCTTAAAGCTATCCAGCGCCGAAAGATTTGCCATGATCATCTTTAAGTTTTCCTTAGCGCTTCGCTGTGCTAATTCTTGGCCATGCTCAAAGTAACTGCCGGTCCCGGTTCCTTTAGTCGACAAAGTGATGCTCCATATCGTAACCGTGGTAAATGTTGAATTTCTTTTTTATCATTCCGGCTTTAACGAGAGCGTTCCAAACTTCAGTTGCCAAAAACACATCATCCGCAGCTTTCTTTTTTCTTTTTTGCTGAATGGTTTTCTTAACGAGGATGTAGCCTTTATTTTTCATTATTTTCTTTTGCTTTTAATTCATCGATCAATTCTTGTTCAACAGTTTCAAAATCTGTTTGTAAAAAGTCTTGTAGATCGTCAGAGCCACAATCTCCGAAGTATAATAGTGCCAAAACGTGAAGTTGCTTTACAGTATCATTTTTAACAAAATCAAGGATAAGTGAACCAAGATATTGTGGATCACCGTTTTCAATATCCTCATCAGATATGCCGCAATATTTACAAGTATCACTGTCAGCATTAATATTTCCCAAAAAGTTCCGTACAAAAAATTCAAAGAGGTTCTCATCATTCTCAACTTTTATACGCGAGGTAATTAACTCAAGTTTTTCATTTGCCTTTTTAAATATCCTATCAACAACTTCACTATGGCCGATTATTTGTCCGGAAACTTCATCTTCACCCTCAGCGCTGTTTACTTCAACTTTGTTTTCTTCATCATCAGCAGAGGTTTCCGGTTCCGGTCTTTCAATTCCAATTCTTATTATTTTACCGAGCATTTTATTATCCCAAGTATTGCCGATCTCAGCTACAATTGCATCGAAGAAATCGAGTTCACAATCTTCATCTTCTTTTAGCTCAGCTTCTTCAGCTTCACTATCAATTATTTGAAAATCATTTCTGGGGATAAGGTTCTCAGTTTCGGTTTGCCACTTTAAAGAAACCGCTTTTATTCCCTTATCCGAATAAATTATTTTAGCGATGTGGCTTTGTACTTTGCAATCCCAACAGCTTTTATCCATGCAATAATCTTCGCTTTCAAGATCATCAAAAAGGTTTTTGTTAAAGCCGGTTCGTTTCGGGCATGAAAAGCAGTCCGGTGTTTCTTCAACAAGTAGATAATCTTCCAGATCGAAGGGAGCTTCTTTTAATTCAAGAAAGAAATTTTGTTTGATGTGGGCTTGCAATTGCGAAGCGGGAATTTCCGGCTGTTTCTTTAGGAATTCAAACGCTTTCTTTTGCACTTTCTGATCGATCCTTGCCAAAACTACCGCCGCGCCGTGGGTGATTGTTCCAGTGTAGAAAGCTTCCTTTATTTCGTCCCGCAGATTCATCAGCTGTAAGCGTTTGTGGATATACGCCGTGCTTTTGCCGATCCTTTCCGCAATGCTTTCTTTTGTAAATCTTCCAGTGTTCAATAATTTGGCATAACCTTCCGATTCATCCAGCGGGTGAGGATCGCTGCGCTGTAAGTTCTCAATTATTTGTATTTCCGTTACTTGATCATCATCAAGTTCTCTTACGATTACCGGGATTTGAAGCAGTCCGGCTTTTAACGCTGCGCGGTATCGCTTCTCTCCGCAAACTATTTGATAACCTTTATCAGTTTGCCGGACCGTCAGCGGCTGGATCAATCCCACCGTTTTAATTGATTCCGAAAGCTCGATCAATTCATCTTCCGAAACCGTTTTGCGGTAATTGCCGTTAAGTTTAAGATCGTGGATAGAAACGAGCTTGAATTGCTCAACCGTCACGTTCTTGTTAGCAGTTCTTTTAACTGCTTTCTTTGCTGTTTTCTGCACCGTCTTTTTTGCCATGTGAACTCCTATATTTTAATTGATTTTCCTAATTCCTAATTTCTAATTCGTAATTACAGCCGAAAGAACTTTCCCTCAGTATCGCCGGGGCACGTTGGTTCAAGCCAGTATTGAGCAACAGTTTTTCCGTTTATATCAATAAGTTTTTGCTGAACGTTGTAACCATCGTGCCGAAGATCCCAAATCCTTGCGCCAAGCCGGAAGCATCCGAATAAAGAGAGAGCTTCAAGAGCGGTTATCTTTCTTCCGTTCTGCATGTGTTTCAAGATCAGTTGTTTGTGGCTTAATGCTTTCGGGCTATCATCTACAGCGCTTTCAATTCTCATTGATAATTGATTCATGGTTGTACCTCGGTTCTTATAAATTTTAAGTGTAACCGCTTCCACTGCAGATGCGGTGTTTTTGTTAAGATGAAATGAACAAAGCAGAGATCGGCTTCCGGTTTGCGGTCAACAACATTTTGCTTTAATTTCTTTCCGCAAACAGTGCATGTTCTGTTACTCAAAACGCTAAAGTGTTTCTTCATTATTGCACCTCAATATTTTTAAGTAATTGTTTGAAAAAAGTGTGTGTAGGAATTTTGCCGTTGTAGAGGGTGTGTCCTTCGTGTTGAATCGTATAGGTTTCCATATCAAGATCGTAGTAAATCTTTGTCCGGTTCTTGGTAAAGTGAGTTCCAAGTTTTGTAACTTCGCCAACCTCCCAGCCGAAAAGCAGTAGTGAGTTTGGTTCAAATGCTAAGCTTATGTTTGCCATCGTTATACCTAATTAATAAAATCTAATACGGGATGGATTTTGTTTGCTTCGGTTTTTGCCCATCCAAAAGTTTTAATCTCTTCTAACATTATTTTTTTGTCCTCTATTGTTTTATTCGCATCGTTAAAAAAATTCTTTTTAATCTCAAAACCGTATGCACTTCTATTGCAATTCATAGCCGCTAAAATTGAAGAGCCACTACCGGCAACCGGATCGATTACTACTTCACCTTCATCAGTAAAAATTTTTATAAGTTTTTCTAACAGTTTAACGGGTTTTTGTGTTGGGTGAATCTTTTCTGAATCGGTATCTTTTTCCCAATCCATAACATTGAAAACCATCTTACCGTTATTATTAAACTTTGGGAGTTTATCCCGGTAAAGGATTAAAGCATATTCAGCATTCCCAACAACCCGCATATTTGCTTTTAAAACTTGCGCGGAAAAGTTCTTTCTGAATACAAGATTTATATATCGAGTTAACCCATATTTCTTTGCTTTCTCTATCAGTTCAAACTGTTGCTCAAATTCACAAAAGACAATCATGCAAGGGGCTTTCCCTTTTTCTTTTGGTTCTTTCCGTAACATGGTTGAACAGAAATGTAAAAACTCAGTGATTCTAAAATCTTTATCAGTATCAAAAAATTCAGTTCCAGCAAGGGAGCTTGCACCGTTCTTATTATCTCCATCTACATACCAACTTGGATTAGAACCATAAGCATTTATCCCAACGTTGTAAGGAATATCGGCTATAATTAGCTGCGCTTTCGGGATGCCGTAAACTTTATAATTTTGAAAATGATCGTTAAATAATTTGTGTTGAAGCCTAACCCGCTTTTCAAAATCGAAGTGTTTATCCCCCATTTCTGTTTTGTTTTCTAATCCACTCATAATTTCTTTTTTATTTACGTATTTATTAAAAATTGGAAAGAATGCCGGGCTGGGCGTGGGAGGTTCAACCCGGTTTAGTCATTCTTTCCTTTAATGTTTCTTCTGCTATGCTGATAATGCTTTCAACCATCTCCAGCGTTGCAGTTTTATGAATCTTGAATTTTACTACCGGCATATCGGCTTGCATTGTTTCAAATGATAAGTCGATCTTCTTTTTCCCTTTATCGGTTAAAAGATAGATCGGGAGAGAGCCGGTTAATTTCTGCACAGCTTCAAATAGCTTTGCATCTATTTTTGCAATTACAATCCGGTCAATTCCTTTGGTCTCAATTTTGTAGAGCATTAAAAGATCATCAGATAAATGAACATGAAAAGATCAATTACCAACCCGCCGAATAACACTGCCAATATTGAAACGATTAAAAGTAAAGCTGAAATTGATAACGGACCGGCAGTCCCTTTTCTGAACTTGCAATTTTCATCTTTACAAATTCTGCAGTCATAACTCATCGCCGCTTCGTAAGATTCGCAAGCTTGTTTTTCTTCTTCAAGATTTCCTCCCGCCAGAGGCGGGTTCAATTCGTAATTCCTAATCCCTAATTCTGCTTTCATACGGCTTCTCGTTTCATCAGATGGATCTGCATTAATTCATCAGTCAAATATTGTTTCGGGAAAACCGGAACCTTCGCTTTTTGTTCAAGTTCACCGGCTTTGAATCCTTCCTCAAACCGTTCTTTATAGGTCTGTTCGTGGGCTTCGCGTGTGGCATCAAGCTCAAAATGCAAGTTCTTAATTTCATCGTGCGCGGTGGTTAAAGTTACTTTTGCGATCCGTTCTTTCTTAAGAAGGTCTATTGCATGTTTGAACCTCACTAAAATTAAAATGTTAAGTACAATCAGATAGAGGATCACTATGCCTAAAATTTCAGATAACGGGAAACTGTTCATAACTGCACCCTTTCATTTGTGTAAACTCTTTGCTGCATTCCCAAATATTTTTTTAACTCTGCATGAAGGATCATCTTCCTTCCGTCTTCCAGAACCGTAAGCATTATTTTACCGCTGGTTATGTACTGCTGAATGAACTTCGGGCGGCTCATGCGGAACATTGCCACCGCTTCCGGGATGGTCAGTAAATAATGGTCGAGTTCTTTTACATCGCAGTACATTATGCTTTTCCGTTTAAGATTTGTTCAATGTCATCCAGCGATCCATTAACGCCGTCTCTTATTTTTTCAACCATTTCAAAGAGGCGTTTCATCTCCCGGAAATCGAGCACGTTATCTTTAGTAAATTTTTCAACCGCGCTGTTCAGCATCGTTAAGCTGGTCCCTACAACGCTGTCAATCTGCAGCGTTTGTTTAATCAAAAACTCACATTTCTCCGTGGAATTCGTGATGAATCCTTCTTTCTTCAGGATGTTTATAATACGGTTGTGGAGATCGGCGGAATAGTTTTTACTCCGGTTCAGTTGATAGGACAGATCCTCTTTCGAGATTCCGAGCCGGTTAGCAAGCCAAGTTTTGGTTTTCTCATTCTCAAAAAGTATGCGCTTAACTTCTTCTTGCGGTGTCATTTGTGGGAAATCCTTTCACGTAATAGAATATTTTTCACTCTTTTGTAAAGCATTTCAATTTTACCCGCTTTAGGTTTGTTGGGAGAAAAGGAAATTGTCTTAACTTCAAACTCAACAAAGGAAAGAGTTTCGTTTATGAAATCATCAACAGAACATCCAACGGTTTGCGCGAACTTGACGGCGTTTTCAAAGTTTTCTTCGTTCAAAACCACCGTTCGGCGGCATTCATCCACAGCTTTTTCAAATTTCATTGCTTATTCCCTACTTAGCGTTAAAGTGACGGTAAAAACGCAACTTTTCATTTATGCGGCTTTACTTTTAAGTCCAGTTTCTAAAAGTTCAATGATCACTTCATCAAGCCGTTTCTTTTCGCCGTTTGGTTTCTTCTCGGTGATCGTTAAGATCTTAACATCCTGGTGGAGTTTTTCCGGGAGAAGAACTCTAACCCATCTGTCATTTGTCTTATCCATTTTGTTTGCCTATTGCTTTACTTTGATTAAAATATTTTGTTACTTTTGTAACTACCAAAAAGGGAACGTTTATGAGTGATCGTGATTTGTTTGAAGATGTAGAACTAACGCCGGAAAGTAAAACCAAAATAATTGGTTGGCTCGTTATTAAAATGTTAAAAGCTGATGCACGTTTTAAAGCGTTAGAAAGGTTAATCATTTCAAATTCCATAAAGAAAAATGAAATTGATAAGGAAGCAGAAACAATTTTCCAAGAGATGAAAGCAGATTTTCTAAATAAGTTTTTATGAATTGCATTTATTTCTCCGCTATCCCGGCATCCCAGCCTTCTTTAAAGGCTTTGATTTCTGAAACTGCCGGTAATGTTGCGGTAGATTCAATTTTGGAAAGTGATTGGAAAATGATTGAGTGAGCTTCTTTGTAAGTTCTGCCGGCGACTAAAGAAACAATTTGATTAACAATTTGTTCGTCTTTTTTTAATTGCTCAATTGTCATTTTTTTGCTCTGTTTTTACTTATGTTTATAAAGTTTGTTAATTAATTGAAAGGAGTTGTTTATGAATGATGAAAAATTTTCAATTTCATTAGGTGAATTGTTCGATGAGTTAAAACTCTGGAAAGATAAACCGGATACTAAAGTTATCTTTGGCTGGACACAGCAAGGGAAACGTTTAGTGTTTGCCGATGTGAAACGGAAAGGCGAAGACTTAATCATGATCCGACTTCTTGAAGAAGATGATCATAAGTAGCGTAAAGTTTTTCAATTTCAACCATGGTTAATTCACGGTTATCTAGCCATGTTTCAGCAAGAATAAGAGCGCCTTTAAGGCTGCGTGATATTCTTGTTGTTAAGCCGGCCGAAGTGAGATGAATAACACGAAAACCGCCGCTGGCTGTTTTTCTGATAATTACATCACCCGTTTCCGGTTTTACGATACTATGTAATTTGTTTTCTTCCATGGTAGTACCTTGTTTTTACTTATGTTTATAAAGTTTCGTTAATTAATTGAAAGGAATTGTTTATGTCTTTAGTTAAAGCATCTGATCTGTTAAAGTCAGTTGTCATTTTTACACAAAATTTGTATAGCGAAAAATCTATTGACATGATGGAAGCCCATCGGCAGCATTTTGAGAGCCAGAACATCCGAGAACTCTCTTTAAGCTTGCGGCAAGAATTTTCAGAAACGTTCGCGCTAATTGTGTCTCTTCATCCCAAGCCTTATCAATGTCGCGCTGTTTTTGAGAAGTTGAATCCAACCCTTCAGCTTTTGCTGTTTCGTTATTTTCTTTTTGTTGAGCAGCGTTTGCGTTCGCTTGGAGACGGTTTCTTAGAACTTGAAGACCAGCCTTTAAATCAATATTTATTTGATCTTTGGGCGGAAGATTTTTTAACTGATCTTCGGAATCGGAATAATTAATGCTCATTGTTTTTACTTATGTTTATAAAGTTACTTTGTTTACGGTGCAAATATAATAAAATTTTATTAAGAATGTCAAGAGAAATTTAATAAATATTTATTAATAACTTAAAAAGATGTCAATTTCAACCAGAATCAAAGAATTTATCGATAAAAAATATTTAGGGAATAACTCCGCCCTAGCAAGAGATTTGCATATGAAGCCTCAAGCTTTGCAAGTATATCTTTTAGGCTCAAGTATTCCCGGTGGAATTTTATTAACCAAACTTGCCGAATTAGGCTGCGACATAAATTATCTTTTGTTAGGGAAGGATGGTGTTTCTAAAGTGAGGGAACAAAGCGTGGAGTATAAAGCGGAGCTTGCCGGGATACACTCGGAGATTGAAGAACTGAAAAAAGTTGTGCAGGAACTTCAAGCGCACAATTATATCTTAATGGTCAATAACGAAAAGTTAGAAAAAGAAAACACAGAATTGATGAAGTCGGAAGCGCTATTGCGGGGGGAAGTGTTGCAGCTTAATTCGGTTAATGATAAACTTGAAAAGAATAACAAGATAAAAGGATAACAAACTAAACGGAGCGTACATGAAAACTTTGATCTTTGCCCTATGCCTATTCACCCTCAGCGCCTTTGCTGATAATATCCACATGAAAGATGGGACTATTTATCTTAACGTTAAGATTGTTTCTAAAAATGATTTCGCTGTAATCTTTAATTACAACGGGGCAAGAGCTTCAGTAGCTCCAAACGATATTCTAAAAATAGAAGAACTTCCTTACGATCCAAAAGTTGCTTCATCCTTAATTTACAAAGGCGTAACATTAACCGAACCAACAGTAATAGGACCATTTGCCTATAAACCAAAAACGAATGAGCCAAAAACCATACAGCCGAACATCAATTTTATTTTATTGAGTCTTTTAAGTGGTTTATATGCAATTGATAATTTTCAACAGTCATCAAACCTTACCGAAACTATTGATAACTTTAAAAAGTTAAAGCTTTCTACTAAAGATTTAGAAAAACAAAATGGCACAAAAACAATAATTGCTCTTACTTCTTCGTTAATCTGTATTGTTTCAATCGTAATCGCATTAGAAACAGTAGAAATAAAAGCAACTCCAACATCCCTTTCATTATTATATAATTTTTAATTGGAGCGAATATGAAAACTTTAATTCTAACCCTTTGCCTATTCACCCTCAGCATTTTTTTTACATCATGCAAGGGAGATAAACCCACCAATGATAAAGAAGTTGCAAAAGAAACGGCTGTAAAAAAAGAAAAACTTCCACCCGATTTTAGAAATGTAAATTGGGGAATGTCACGATCGGAAGTATTGGCAAGCGAAACAAAACAACCGGAATGGAATGATACATCAATGCTTGGTTATCGCGATACTATTTTAGACATGCCAGTTGGAATAAGATATTCTTTCTTTAAAGATAAACTTATTGAAGCTTCTTTAAAATTTAATCAGACTCATACCAGCGGAGTTGCTTGGCGCAATGATTACAACCAAATCAAAAACCAATTAATTAATAAATACACGATGCCCGTTACTGATAAAGTGATTTGGCAAAATGACATCTACCGAGATAACCCGGCTTTCCATGATACAGCTTTATTAATGGGCTATGTTTACTATTCAACATACTGGGATTTACCTTCAACAGAAATATATCTTCAACTCTCCGGTGATAATTTTACTGTTTCTTTTTTGGCTTTTTATTACAGCAAAAAATTTGAAGCTGAACGAAAAGAAATGAACAAAAGTGATAACAAAAATAAATTATAGAGGAAGAAATGAAACCTAAAGCCAAGATCACTTTCATCAAAACAGAAAAGTCTGACGGCTCCAGTACAGTTAAGATCGAAAAGAAAATTAAATTAGTTGTTACCAAAGAGAACGGCAAACTTAAATTTGAACAAAAAAAATAATGGCTTTTGCATACAAACCAAAGAATAGTAAAACCTGGCGCATCGGGTATTACGACAAAGTTTCCAGACATCTTAAAACTGTTTCTACCGGTACAAGGATTGAAGCTGAAGCAAGAAAAAAAGCTAAAGACCGGAGCGCAAAAGAACGGCTTCATATTCAAGATTCTAATTTGATCCCGCTTAATCAAAGCAGAATGAAATTAAGCGAAGCTTTCAAAATGTTCCTTACCAACAAAAACTACAAAGCTAAAACAGCCGAATCTTTCAAAATACCTTTCGCCCATTTAATACAAGCTATCGGCGACAAACACTTGTACCGGTTGAGCTACATAGACGGATTAATGATCACAAACTATTTTAACGATCATATCCATAAACTAAAAGGTAAAAACGATCTCAAGGAAATCATCACATTAAAAGAAAAAAAATTATCAATTAATTCAAAAGCAAGTTACACAAAACAGTTAAGCACGTTTTTCAACTGGCTTGTTAAACTAAAATTTGTAAACAATAACATAATTGAGCGGGTAAAATATCAGCAAAAAGAAGTAGAGATAATCCCGCCGCATCATCTACAGCTTATTTTTAATAAGTTGAAAGAAACTAATCAACGCAATTACGATCTTATCCGTCTTAAATATCTTGGAGCTTTCCGCAAAGGGGAAATAACCGAATCGTGTGTAGAAGATTATGATTTCAGAATGAAAATTTTGCACATCAGAAACTCGAAAGGAAGTAGAACAGATTCCATTCCGATGATAGAAGACCTTGAAGCGCATCTTTTAACAATGGATAAACCGGAAGCCGGAAAAACATTTAACGTGTCGTACGAAGCGTTAAAATCACTCTGGCGGCGTTTGATGGATTCACTTGGATTAGATTATGCCATCCATCAACTCCGCAAAACCCGCGGAACCGAATTAGCCGAAATCGGAGTTGACTCTTATTTCCTTCAACAATTTATGCGGCATAAACGCTACAGTACAACCGAACAATATTACCTAAGAAAAAACATAGACAAAGCGCGGGAAAGCATCAACCAAAAACTTAAATTATCTAAGATAGATTTGAGATAGATTCTGGATTGAGATAGACACAATTAGACACTATACCCCAAAATCTTTAAAATGATAAAGCCTTATAAGTTATTTGCTTATAAGGCTTTAATACTGTGGGGGCTGAAGGAGTCGAACCTCCGACCCTCTGCTTGTAAGGAGGATTATACCAGCTTTTTAGCCTTATTATTAGTCTTTTCTTTTACTTAAGATATTTTTTGAAATAGTTATTCAACTTCAATACCGGTAATTTCGCTATAATTTCCACCAAGATATTTCTTGATATTAATCGGTTTATAATACTTGCTTTCAAGTTCTTTTAATTTGTTCAAAGCATAATCTATCCCCTCAGCTTCTATCACGTGCCGTATAGAATATTTCTTACTGCAATAAAAATTATGATAATACAATCCTAATTGATCCCAATAAGTTGTATCATCCGTTGGGGCAGCGCCTAATTGAGTTACAAAATCATACGATGCTGTTGCCGCTGTATATCCATCCCAAGGAGAAACATTTGAATAGATACCATACAAACTATAGAGAGGTTTAACACCATCACCTTTATAACCTTCAACACTTCCATTCCCATCATATCTTAAATATTTCCAAAAGTCATCGGCAACTTCAAGTGCATCAACATCAAACCGATTTACTTTTTTATAGAAATTTAGAATGTAAAACATCTTATCAACAGTAATAACTTTCAAATCTTTATCAAGGTAAACCTCTGCGCCGGTGCTTAAATATAATTGCGTCCCGTCGGAGTCAACAAGTTTAACACCTTTGTAGGGTGAAGTTTCAACCGTAACATTTTTTCCGCCTTTTCTAAGATTAATAGGATCGATCACTTCTTTGTCAAGATTTGCTAAATCGGCATAATCATAAGGTATAAATACCACTTTGTCCGAATCGAGCATGCCGAATGCCCCGCCTAAAAATGTTCCCAATGCTTTGATAAAATCAGCATAACTATCATATCGATAAACTCCACTACTATTTTTGTAAAGGGCGTTGTTTACATCAAGCTTTATTCCTCTCATCGAATCAACGAGTGTAATATTGTAAGTCCCGACCGGGTTAAAAATATTGTCAACATCTAAAGTTGATTTTGCGTAATACAAAAAATTTAATACCTCTTCGTTTGCAGACCAAGGATTAGCATCGAACAGAGTCATGTAATCATCTTCAGAAAAAATATCCAGATCAGTTAGATAATTAAAATTCGAGTTCACTATTTTTTTAATCACACGGGAGAAAAATTGTTCAAGTGTAATAACTCCGTTTCTAATCCTTCTTTCAATGTGATCCGCAATAGTATCTCCGGTAATTGAAGCAGTATCACTCCACAATAATTCTTGACCGGCATAATTTTCGTTGGTCACATGGTTCTTTGTATAAGTTTTATTCAGCATTTCCATTATCGGCGCAAAGCGAAGCGTAATATCTTTCTTTGTGTACTGGTTTTGCTCTCCAAAATATTCCGGAACAAGAAAACCTTTATAAAAATCTGCCGTATTACGGGTAACGGTTAAGGTAATTCTTTCCGCGTTTGCAAGGTTGCTGCTTATCAATGGATATAAAACAATGTCTTTATCATAAATGTGTATCTCATATTCTCCGATCATAAAAAAGTTTTCATCAATATTGAAATCTTCTTCCACCATTCCGGGATCTGTAACAAATAAACCGGCGGTTGAAGGATCGGTAACTGTGGCATTATCAAGTGTGGCATCTTCAATCTTTAATTGAATAACATACGTGCCCGATGCAACCTTTACGGTAAATTGATAAATGCGGTAATTCATTATCTGTTCCGGGTTAAATAACGTTCAGTTGCGTTAATTGATCCGCGCATATCCATGCCTCTTTGCTTCATCTCAACCGGCGCAAATTGAACCTTAACGGTTTGCGGTGCAAAGCTCGGTAAATTTCTTAACGGAATAACCGCTTCCGGTCCCGCTTCGCCGATCATGGCAAACGTTGGTCTGGTTGCAATACCACCATCAGCAAGAGCAGTAAATCCAGTCATAAAACTACTTGCTACACCTTGAGCCGGAAAAGCTAAAGTAAACAATCCTTTAATGGTTTGCATTATTAAAAGTTGTCCTATTGCTTCACCAACATCAACAAGAAATATTTCCAATAAAGAATTGACACCTTTTATCTGAGACATTGCTTTTGAAAAAGCATTGCTCATAGTCCTCCCTAATGTTTGGAATCCAATGTTTGCAGAATAAACCCAAAAGCTTAATGCTCTTGTTTGCCCGGTCATATCGGTAAAAGTTTTATTTGAAGAATCCATTCCAATTGCACCCGGCTTGTCCGGAACTTCAACCCCTCCTAAAGTTCCGGTATATTTCGGAGGAGCATTTTTAAGTATGTCGTCGAACGTTTCTTTATTTGCTCTTGATTGTGCAAGTGCCCATTCTAAATTTTCTCTTGCAATGTCCATTTCGAGACGAAGTTTTTCGTATGGAGTTAATTTTTTACCTTTCTTCGGTTTTTCCGCTTTCCCTTTTTTCCCTAATGGTGGCAGATCGGGAGTTACATCAACAGTAACAAACTTTCCATCTTTGATATAAGTCATTTGTCCGGAATTGAACAAAGCATTTACTGAGGGATCGTTCGCTTTCCCTTTATCTCCAACTCCAACACCTTCACCATTTGCAACACCGCCTTTACTTCCCGGTCTTCCAAAATAATCAAGCGCCATTCCGGTACCAACGCCCAGTCCAACGGCCAAACTAACTAAAGGTAGTAATGCAGCATAAGCTCTTATCGCCGATGCTTGCACAGCTGTTAATGAGGCGGCAAATAGACTTACTAAAGGGGATGCTATGGTTGCGGCTTGTCCTATTTCGCCAAATGTGGTTATTACTGTATCACCAACAAATCCCGTTTCCTCTAAAACATCATACACAGGTATTAGTGCATTATTCAACATCTTCCCCAATCTCGCTTCCGCTTCTTCCGCTCTTACTCCGAGAGACTCCAACTTATCAGCATTATCTTTTGTTTTGCCGGTAACATCAGACATTTTAACGCCGGTAACTTCCAACAGCGCATTTATCCTCAGAAGTTTTTGAGCTTCATCATCAAAATTTTCAAGCTTATCTCCTTCAGCCGCAGCGAGTTTGTCCAATACCGTTTCATAAACACCTTTTTGAATTCCCAATGCTTTTAATGCTTTGGTTAAACCTTCAGTTGAAAAAACCATTGCACGAAAATTTTCTTCTACCGTACCGCCCAAAGAGTCTGCAGCATCTTCAGCAACATTAAATAATAATGCTTGCTGTTTCATGCTAATACCAAGCCCGGTCGCTTGATTTGATAGTTGAATGAGAGTTCCTTCTTTAACCGTTCCCGCGGTTGCTTTGCGGAACAATTCCATATCTTCTGCAGTACCTTTAAAGTTTGCACGTAAAACTTCCAGCTCTGCGCCCATCATCATCGATTCTTTAAGCGCGCTGAATGTTTGGCTAACGATCTGGATGCCCTGGTTAATTCCGGTAACGATCATTCCCCATTCCGCAAAAGCTTTCTTGGTATCGGTGGCGGTGGTCTTTAATTTCTTAAGAAGTTCATCGGCGTTGGTAATTGAAGCGGTAACTTCCTTTCCGTCAATAGAGAGTTTTATTTTTATTTCTTTGTCAGCCATGGTTAGTTTTCCGCTTTTTTAATTTGTTCAAGATCTATCAATTTTTTATTTAGGTTCTCAATTCTTTTTAAGTAGTAATACTCATAAACAAGTGAGACCGGTTTCTTTTTTATGCTATCGAGTTTCGATAAGTCCCCATCAGCTAAAAAATATAATATGCGGTTTGCTTTTACTTCCCCTTCCGGTGCAAAGAAATCAACAGATATTT